>Ga0182024_10016704_pt1 | contig 13883 bp, 8 predicted proteins | sample P32metaG_FD_120480 | JGI IMG/M metagenome (GOLD analysis project Ga0182024, IMG submission 120480) | Permafrost microbial communities from Stordalen Mire, Sweden - P3-2 metaG (Illumina Assembly) | ecosystem: Environmental > Terrestrial > Soil > Wetlands > Permafrost | place: Sweden: Stordalen... | reverse complement strand
TCCCACAGCTTCGGCGACGACTTGGAATTTCCTTTTTCTCCAAGCTCGTTTAACTTCAACTTCAACGAAAAGTGTTACCGACATGCCCGGTACCTTCTGTTACCGACATGCCCGTTCGCACAGGCCTAACAAAAATCCGGGCTTTAGCCCCCTGAGGTACGTCTTTTCTGTCCGGTCCCGAATTTTTCCGCAGCCTCTAAAGCCCGTACCTACCTCTGCTCTGCCCGTAATTTCGTGTTTTCTGCCAGGGGTCCTTGAACTTGCAGTGCATGCCGGTATTGCATCATAGTGACGAGAAGGGACCGAAAGGATCGAGCATGATACAGATTACCTGGCTGGGACACGCCGCTTTTGAGATTCAGTTTGAGACTGGAGAGGTTTTGGTTTTGGATCCCTGGATTACGGGAAATCCAGCCTACCCGGCGGGCTATGAAATCAAACGGGCGGATGCTATTGCTGTTTCGCATGGCCACTTCGACCATGTGGCGGACCTGGTGCAGTTGGCGAACAAGTTCGACTCCAAGGTGGTCGGCATTTTCGAAATCACTTCCTGGGCCGCCTCCAAAGGGGTGAAGAACACGGTCGGCATGAACAAGGGTGGCACGGTGGATTTGGGCTTTGTGAAACTCACGATGACCCATGCGTTGCACAGCTCTTCTATCCAGGATGGCGACCACACTATCTATGGGGGCGAAGCGGCGGGATATATTTTGACGTTGAAGGACGGGCGCCGCGCGTACTTTGCAGGAGACACGGCTATTTTTTCCGACATGAAACTGTACGCCGAGATTTACCATCCGGAACTGGCGTTCTTACCGGTGGGTGACCACTTCACTATGGGTCCGGAGCAGGCTGCTTACGCCGGCCGGATGCTGGGCGTCAAAGAGATCATCCCCATGCATTATGGGACTTTCCCCATGCTGAGCGGCCACCCGGAACAGCTGCAGGAGAAGCTCGCAGGAAGTGGCATTCGCGTCCGCACATTGCAGCGGGGGCAGCCCGTTAGCTGGTGATGCGGGCCACCCTTCGGTTTTCTCCGGCGCAGCCGTAGTTTTATTGCGGTGGATTGTCCAGCGCGATGCGAAAGGCGTAGGCGTAGCCTTGCGTGGGCTTCGATGGCAACTGGATGTGTAGCCCGTCCGCCTGGAGCTTGTAGGTGAGCGGTGCGCTCGAGCCCAGCAAGGCTACCGATTGAATTTGCCTTCCTTTGAGCGCGTTCCCGGCTACGGAATGAATCACGGCTTCCGTGCCCGAAGGCCAGGCAAGCTCGATCCCATAGAGGTTGTTGCCCTTGGTGGTGAAGCGGAAATCCTCCGGGGTGTATTCCTGAGTCTTGGTGTCCTGGAAGGATCCTGCCGCGACTTTGGTCGGGCCTTCCCCGTAGGTGCTCCAGGGCCTGGTTCCGTAGATGGCATCACCATTGACCTTGAGCCAACTGCCTACATCCAGCAATACGTGTTGCACTTCATCGGGAATGGTGCCGTCGGAACGGGGCCCGATGTTCATCAACAGGTTTCCATTTTTGCTCACAATGTCTACGAGCTGATGGACGATGAACTCCGGGGTTTTGAAGGTGTCGTGCTCGATGTAGCCCCAGGACTTGTTGCTGACCGAAGTGTCGGTTTGCCAGACCCGGTCGAGCTTTTGGTCGAGCTGGCCGCGTTCGATGTCCAGCACACCCGAATCTTTCTGCATGTCGACCCACTTGTAAGTAATGATCCCCACGGGCCCGCGTTTGCTTGATTCGTTGTAAATAGTAAGCAGCGAACTTCGCCAGATAAGATCGGACGTAGGGCTGACCAATCCACCAATCGAAAAAGATGATGTCAGGATGGTATTTCTGGACTATCTCGGCATCCCTGGCCAGCCAGTCATTGGCGTACGCGGAGCTGACGTAGGTCCAGTCATCCTCCAGATTGCTTCCGTTGCCTTCTTTTTTATCCTGCAGCTGAATTTGCGCCGGCCCGTACAAGGAAGCGTTCTGCGGGTCGTTGACGTCGGACGGGATGCTGCGGCCGCCGTCCATGAACCAATCGTGCTCGATGCGATGCGAGGAGGCCCCAAAGTATAGACCTTCGCCTCGTACAGCCTTTTCCAGGTCACCGGCCAGATCGCGATGCGGCCCCATCTTGACGGCCGTCCAGTCAGAGAGATTGCTGTCGTACATTTGGAAACCGTCATGGTGTTCGAAGACGGGGACAACATAGCGAGCGCCGGATTCTTTAAAGAGATGTGCCCAGGCCTGGGGATCATACTTCTGGGCTTTGAACATGGGGATGAAGTCCTTATAACCGAACCTGGTCAGCGGCCCATAAGTGCTTACATGATGCTGATTCACTTCCGACCCCTGGAGATACATCTCGCGGGGATACCACTCGCTGCCAAATGCGGGGACAGAATAGACGCCCCAGTGAATGAAGATGCCGAACTTCGCATCCCGGTACCAATCGGGCACTTTGTACTGGGAGAGAGAATTCCAGTCGGGACGGAATGGCCCGTCGTAGGTTCCGCGGTCTACGTCGGCCAGGATTGCGCTGCGCGGTCCATCGTATTTTGCGGTCGCCTTCTGCCACACGTCGGCCAAAGACTCGGCGCTCTCCGATGCTGTCGGAGCGGTGTTCGACTGCGCCATGGCGCGGAACGGCGATAATGCTGCGGCTGCGAGCAGGCAGAGAGCGCTGATTGAACGCTGAGCAAACATGAGTCAGGTTCGCCTTTCTTGAAGGAGTGGCCGGGTCCCGACGTTGTTGCTTACCGGAGAGCCGCGGAAGCGGTCCCAGTGTTCAGGACCAGCACGGTCGCTATGGGATCGAGCGCCTTTGCGGGTAGCTGAATGTCGACACCCCCTCCTGCTTGCGTCACCTTTAGCGGCCTGTGCTCCGGATCGGCAAGCAGGTAGGCGCTGGTAACGGTCCGAGGGACGCTCTGCAGATGAAAACTGCCGTTCGGCCAGGTGAAGAGTTCGACGTAGATCTTGTCGGCGGTGGTGGTGGAGCGCCAGTTCCAACTGGGGATGAACTTGGGCTTGCCCTCTTTGTCCTTCAAGGTCGTACTGAAGCTACCGGCTTCCGATCCGAAGAGGGTGGGATGGGTTCCATAGATCGCTGCTCCGTTGACGGCGAGCCACTGGCCCACCTGGTGAAGACGCTCTACCTCAGCCGGTGGGACGACTCCCTTGGAGTCGGGCCCGATGTTGAGTAGGTAGTTCCCTCCCTTGCTGGCGATGTCGATCAGGTTGCGCAGCAAGGTCTCCGTCGACTTGAAGTTATGGTCATAGGACTTATAGCCCCAGGTGTCGTTCATGGTCATGCAGGCTTCCCAGTCACGACCGGGATAGCCTTTCGCCGGGATGTATTGCTCGGGTGTTTCGGTGTCGCCTTTGTAGCCTCCACCGAGCCGGTTGTTCCAGATGAGGTTGGGATGCTGGTTGAGCAGGGTGACGATCTCGCCGGCCAAGGCGGGAGTCATGTCCGGGGTCGGAGTATCGAACCAGATGACGACCGGAAAATCGCCGTAGTTGGTCAGCAGCTCTTTCATCTGGGGGATGGCCTTGGTGTGAAGGTAAGTGGCAAAGTCGCCGTCCTGGGCTGGGTCCCAATGATGCGTGGGAAGGTCATGATGGTCAGTCTTGTAGGCGGCGCCGCCGGGTGCTGTCCAGTCCTGATCCTGCGAGTAGTAAAAGCCGAGTTTCATGCCCTGCTTCTGGCACTCCTCGGCGAGCTCGCGGATAGGGTCGCGATGAAAGGGTGTAGCCGCGACGATGTTGAAGGGGTCGGCTTTGGAGTCGAACATGGCGAAGCCATCATGATGCTTTGCCGTGATGACGATGTATTTCATCCCGGCCGATTTGGCGAGGGCGACGATGTCGTGCGCGTTGAATGACGTGGGGTTGAATTGCGACGCGAGAGCTTTGTAGTCCTTCACCGGAATGGAGGCGTTGTTCATGATCCATTCGCCAATGCCTGGGATCTGCTTGCCGTTCCAGGTGCCTGCCGGGATGGAGTAAAGACCCCAGTGGATGAACATGCCGAAGCGTGCGTCCCTCCACCAGGCCATGCGTTCGTCACGCTGCGCGGGGGTCTCGGTGTCCTGAATGGCGGCGACGGGATGCGTAGAAGAGACGCCGATATGCTCACCCTCTACCTGGGCGAAAGTGGGCGGCGCAACACAGGCCATGAGCATGGCGGTAGTGACGATTGCAGACTGGACTGATTTCAAGTTACGGATCCTCGTGATGAAGTAATGAGATGGAAAATGGCCGGCGGACGGTGCACTCTCAACAAAAGCCAAGCGCCAGCTCGCTAGAAAGCTAAGGACCTTGGGGTTTCGATCGTTACGGTGTCTAAGGCTCTTCGAAATAATCCTGATATTCCCGAGGAAACGCGAGAGCGGGTCCTGGCACGCAGTTTGGTGACCGGACGCAGCTTTTTAGTTGCTTTAATTCTACCGGATCTTCTGCATCCGTTTTTTTGCCGAAATCGCTAAATCCCTATCAGCTGTGCTTAGGCTACGGAGTGTCGTGCGTGAAGGGATGGCGCTCGACAATACCACGGCGTTCGCGAACGACGATCCACTGATTGGCGTCTATGCCCGGGATGGTCTCCACGTTGCCCACAGGGCCGTCAGGCCAGCGGATCGTCAGATCCGCCTTTGTGGCGTGGCCCATGCCGAAGTGCACGCGGAAGTCTCCCTGGGAGATGTGGTATCCGCCACTGCGGACTTCGTCGATCTCGTTCCGTCCGCCAACCTTAAGCGTCAATCGCGCACCGATGGCGTCCCGGCCGGAAGCGGTAACGGCGCGGACGAGCAGCGCGTTGCCCCTGGGCCCGAAGTTCTTCAGCAGGGAGGGAGGCTCGAAGAGATTGACGACAACAATCTCCTGGGAGCCATCGTTGTCGAGGTCGCCGACTGCGATACCGCGGGACGCGTGTTTGGCCGTAATGCCGGGGCCACCGCTCGAGGACATATCGAAGAACGCGCCGTCGCCGCGATTCCAGAACAACTGGCTGGGCTGTTTGAACTCTTCTCCGAGGTTGTACTTCTCTACGAACGGGTACACGTGGCCGTCGGCGACGAACAAGTCGGGCCATCCGTCATTGTCGAAGTCGAGAAAGGCGGTGCCCCATTTCACATATTGGGTGTGCACCGCAAGACCGGCAGCGCTGGTGACGTCATCGAAGGTGTTATTTCCGAGGTTTCGATAGAGCGTATTCGTGTCGCTGGAGAAGTTGGTCTTGAAAATATCCAGGCGTCCGTCGCCGTCGTAGTCCGCCGAGGTGGCCCCCATGCCGGCCTGCTCGCGGCCGTCCTCGTTCACCGCGAGTCCGCTGCCCAGACCCATCTCTTCAAATGTCCCGTCGTGTTTGTTGTGAAAGTACAGACTCGGTGTGGAGTCGCAGGTGATATAGATATCGGGCCAGCCGTCGTTATCGAAATCGCCGGTCAGAACGGTGAATCCGTAATACTCATGCGGGGTCTCGATGCCGGCCTGTTTGGTGACTTCGGCGAAATGCCCGTGTCCATCGTTGTGGTACAGAGTCATCGTCTCGCCCTTGAGACCACGGGGGCCGCAGGGGACAGGCATGCCTTTCCAGTTGCAGCCGCTGCGGGTACGCGGCGGTGGCGAATCCTGCGCTTTGAAATCGACATAGTTGGCCACCGCGAGGTCGAGATGGCCATCCCGGTCATAATCGATAAACGCGCATCCTGTACTCCATCGCGACTCCGGCCGGTAAAGGCCACGCTCCTTCGTCTCATCGCGGAAGGTACCGTTTCCGAGGTTGTGCAGGAAGACGTTATGCCCCCACTGGGTGAGGAAGAGATCGACGTGACCATCGTTATCCGCGTCGCCGGCGCAGACTCCCTGCCCCCAGCCGAGGTGGCCGATGCCGGCTTTGGCGGTGACGTCCTCGAAGCGAAGGCCGCCGAGGTTGTGATAAAGATGCGGCGTAAGCGGAGGGCTCGAATTGTGCAGCCGGTCACCCTGCACGAGGAAGATATCCGGAAGACCGTCGTTATCGTAATCGAATATCGCTACGCCCGTGCCGGTGTTTTCGACGATATAAGTCTGATCCAGGTCGCCGGAGATCACCGTTGCGGTGACCCCGGCCTGCGCGGCTATGTCGCGGAAATCGGCAATGGGCGGCTTCATGCCCGGGGGAAGAGGGCGCCCAGGCTGATCGGTGGCATTTCCGGAAGCCATTTGGGAAAGCACCTTCATTCCGATCAACAGCGGCACAATCGCCGCCAGAGTGACAGCAAGCGGAAGAAGACTGCGGAGAGCCCGCACTAATACGCTTTCCCTGCGGCGGAGCTGGAGTAATGGTTTCGCGCCTCGGCGATAAGTTGCAGGGCGCTCTGGATCTCCGGGTCCGTCGGCTTGAGGGCTTTGGCAGCCAGCAGTTCCCTTTCACCGTCGTCGAGGTCGCCAGCCTGGCAATGAATCAGGCCCAATTTCTTGAAAAGGTCGGCTTTCAGCGCGCAGCCATCGCACTGGGCGATAGCCGCCTTCAACTGGCGGGTGGCTTCGGGCCAGTCATGGGCAGAGGCGGCGACGACACCATTGTTGGCCAGGGTGCCGGCGCTATCCAGTATGCGGCGCTGCTTCTGTATTTCCGCATACCGGGCCATGAACTTGTCCGACTCGGGGCGATCGGTCGACCGCAAAGCGTGCGCCAGGCCAAAGAGCGCTTGGCTGAAGTTGGGATCGATAGCGATGGCCTGCCGCCAGGCCGCGACCGCTTTCTCGATCTCCGACTGCTGCTCAAGGCACTGGCCCAGCAAATACCAGGCCATCACGTTGCGGGGCTGCAGCTTGACGGTCTCTTCGAGCAGGCCGGCCGCAAGCGTGAACTTGCCCTCTTGCTTGTAGAGGAGGGCAAGGAAATAGTGTGGCTCGGGCATCTGCGGAACCAGTTGGCTGGCGGTTTCGAACTCAGGCTGTGCTTCGGTGGTGCGGCCCAGGTCGTACAGAACCCGGCCGCGATAGAAGTGGGCGACACCGGATTGCGGGGCTAGGCGGACCGCCTTGCTGGTTTCCACCAGGGCCCCGGGCAGGTCGTAACTGTCGGCGAGCGCAAGCGCCAGGTCCAGATGGGCCGCAGCCAGATCGGGCCGCAGCGCCACCACCTTGCGAAGGAGAACGATTCCTTCGCTCATCTTGCCCATCTGCGCCTTGGCTTTTCCAACCGTGGAGAGGGTGTTGGGATCCTGCGGGGCCAGCGCGACGGCTTTGTCGAGTTCCTGCTCAGCGCCGGGTATTTTGCCCTGCTGGGCAAGAATCAGGCCCAGGTTCAGGTGGCCCTCCTTATATTGCGGATCGTCTTCGATGGCCTGACGAAGGAGTTTCCCGGCGGTCGTCAGGTCCCCCTTTCTGGCGTAGATCATCGCCAAATTCCCCCGGGCGTCGACCAGCTGAGGTTCGAGGTCAATCGCCGACTGGAGCCACTGTTGGGCAGATTCCATGTCCCCGTCCGTCAATTCGAGCTGGCCTAATTCGGCGCGAATTTTGGCCAGCTTCGGGTCGATGTCGATCCCCCTGTGAAGCGCGTCCTCGGCGCCCTTGGTATCGTGCACGGCTTCCAGAGCCAGCGCCAGATTGTAAGCCGTCCAGGCGCTGTGCGAGTTCTCCTCGAGCATGTGGCGATAAATCTGCGCTGCTTCTTCCGGCTTGCCCGCCTGCAACAGATCGTTCGCCTTGATTCCATCGGATGTGAGCTGGCTGTTACGGAACTCGGTGTCGGTTGTCTTCCGGAACTGCCCGACGATCTTGTTGGCCTCATCGTTCTGGCCAAGAGTGCGCAGCACTGCCGCGAGCTGGAACTGGGCCGACTTATCCCCGGGATTCAGTGCCACCGCTTTCCGCAGCTGCGGCAGTGCCTCCTCGGGCTTTCCGAGCTTCGCCAAAACGAACCCGAGCTGATACCGAGCCTCAAAATCGTCGGGCGCTTTGGCGGCTCCAAGCTCAAGTTCAGGCTCTGCCTTCGCGTAGTCGCCAAGACCCCGGTACACCATACCCAGCAGGACGTGTCCCGAGGGATCGTCCGGTTTCTGACGCACGTAATCGCGGGCCGGCGCAAAGGCATCAGTATACGCGGTGACGTCGACGAGCGCCTTGACCTCGGCGGCCAGAGCGACAGTATCGGTTGGATCCTGGCGAACTACCCCGCGGTATTCATCGGCCGCCTCGCGAAAGCGCTGTTCGTTGGCATAGATGTTGCCAAGAGTAAAGTGCGCAACCGTCATGCCGGGATGTTTGCTGAGCAACTCGGTGAAAAGGCGAATCGCGTCAGCCACCCCTGCGCCATCGACAGGCGGCAGCCCATCGGCCAGCCTGGCCTTGGCAGCCTTATAGGTTGCGGTTGCCAAAGCGAGCTGCAGATCCGGAGCATCCGGCTGAATGCGGACGGCCTGGCGCCAGGAATCCAGGGCGGCGTCGTATCGTCCCCCGTTCAGCAGAACCTGGGCCAGCCCATCCAGGGCGCAGACAAGTTGCGGGTTGACTGCGAGCGCCTGGCGAAACTCGGCTTCCGCACCGGCCGCGTCCGGCAGCACCGAGCCGAGGGCACAGCGTGCCTGCAGCAGCCCAGGATCATACTGCAGGGCCAGCTGGAACTCCCGGATCGCGGCGTCGGTCTGCTCCTGACGTTGCCGGACCAGCCCGAGATCAAAGTGCGCCTCGGCCGAGCGCGGCTCCAGCCGCAAGGCCTGCTCGAAGGCCGCGACGGAACATTTGAGATCGTCTTTTTGGGCGAACCAGACGCCTATAGCGTCGTAAACTTTGGAGGGTGGCGTGCCTGCCGGCGCATGGGCGGCCGATGCCGGGGGTTTGCAGGTGGGCGGCAATTGTTGCGCCAGGCCTCTTGCAGCGAGCAAGAGCAAGAGAGCGCTACAGCAGATAAGCGACCGGCTTGATAGAACTACCCTCAATCTGAACCAACTTCGTTTGGCCACGTGATTGCTAATTCCCGCCACCTGGCTCGGTGACTACCATCAAGCGATCGGCGGTCACGTTACGCAGCAACTGGCGCGTACCCGATGGCCATCGGATCTCGATTTCACGAATTAAGCGCGAGTCACCCAGACCGAAGTGAACGCGGGGATCGCTCGATGCGGCATAGCCGGTGCTGGTCGTTACCTCATTGTAGAGTTTCTTGCCATCGTCAGTCGTTATGCGAATCTGCGCACCGATGCCCATCCTGTTGCTTTTGGCTCCGATCAGTTTGAGCAGTATCCAGTGATTGTGCGTTTCGGTGATATTGCGGAGCACGCTGACCGGGGCGCCGAGAGCTGTGACCACCAGATCCACACGCCCGTCGTTGTCGAGGTCCCCATAGGCGAGGCCACGGTGTGGGGCAAGCCGCGTGAAATCGGCCCCAGCCGTGGCGCTCACATCTGCAAACTGCCCGTTACCGAGATTGCGAAAGACGGAGTCCGGTTCGGCATAGCGAAAATGCCGGGAGATTTGCTCGATATTGTCCAGCACATTGCTGCGGGCTACCGCTAGGTCCTTCCAGCCGTCATTGTCGAGATCTACGATGCCGTTTGACCACCCGGACATGGGCCTGGTCAGATTCGCGAGACGGCTCTCTTGGCCGGCGTTGACGAAGGCTCCTTTGCCGTTGTTCAAGTACAGGGGAAACGTCTCGTTTTCGATCGCGGTGTGCCAGATATCCGGCAGCCCATCGTTGTTCACATCCCGGAAATCGACGCCCATTCCGGCGAGGACGTTCCCCTCTTCGTTGTAAGCCACGCCTGCCTGCAGGCCGACCTCTTCAAATCGCTTTCCATCGATGTTATGGAAGAGGAGGTTCGGGCTGTTGTCGTTGGCCACAAAGACATCGGGCCAGCCGTCGCTGTCATAGTCGGCAAAGGCGACGCCCATTCCCCTGCCCTCGGCCTTTGAGATACCGGTTTCCGCCGAGACATCGGTGAACGTACCGTCGCCGTTGTTGCGGTACAGAGTGTTCGTCAGTGGGGGGAAGCTGTCGGGGTGGCAGTAACCGCGGCCGTTGAGACCCATGCAGCTGGGTTCGTAACGGGGATCCCAATCGCAGTAATTCACCACGAACAGGTCCAGCAGTCCGTCGCGGTTGTAGTCGAACCAGCCGGCCGCGATGGACCACATCTTGCGGCCGTGGTGCATGGCGCCGCTCAGGCCGGCCTTTGCGGTGACGTCGGTAAAGGTACCGTCGCCATTATTGTGAAACAGCTGATTTCCGTTAACGTTGGCCACAAACAGGTCGGGCCGTCCGTCGTTGTCGTAATCGCCCACGGCCACGCCCATTCCGTAACCTGCTCCGGCGACTCTGGCGTGCTCGGTGACGTCGGTGAAGGTTCCATTGCCGTTGTTGTGGAACAAGCGGTTGTAATACTTCGGGCCGGTTTTCTTGAGCGACGGCATCTCGGCGCCGTTGACCAGATAAATATCGAGCAGGCCATCCCCGTCGTAGTCGAACAGGGCAACACCTGCAGGCATTGTCTCGGGCTGATGTTTCTCTGGGGTAGGAGAATTTTCCACTACAAAGTGTACGCCGGCTCGTTCAGCGATATCCTCGAACCTGATCGGTGGCACCGCAACGCCCTGAGCCAGCACAAACAGACAGAGCACCGCGGCGAAAAGTAGTATGGTCAGCGCCGAACGCATTCCTCACTCGTGAAGCTCCAGCTTGCATCGATCGAAGCGTCAAATGCAAATGGCATCACCGCCGCAGAGGCGGCGGTGATGCCATTGGTTAGACCCGGGCTAATAATTGAACTTCAGGGCCAGCTGCAACTGACGCGGTGAGTTTTGCTGGCCGGTGCCGTTGCCCGAGGCGCTGCTCGTTGTGACCGCTCCAAAGTTAGCCCCGCCGAGCGCCGAATTCGGAAGGGCGAACATAACTCTGTTGAAGATGTTGAATGCTTCGGCCCGGAATTCAAAGTATCTCGATTCTCCAAGTCCTACGTGGAACCTCCGGAACAGGGACAAGTCGAGGTTCTTAGTCCCGTCCGAGGTCAGCGGGTTCACCTTCTCATTGCCGTACGTGTACGGTGCCTGCAACGCGAAGGCATTCACATTAAACCATTGCCCCGGAGTGTGGAGACCGGGGCCACTGTTCGGCTTGCCGACCACGTCCACGCGTTCCTGGCTAATGGAGCCAACGTTCTCCGGATCGCCGCTGGCGGTTACGGTGAAAGGCCACCCCGAAGCGATCTGGCCAATGCCATTGAGCGCCCATCCACCCGCCAGATTGGAGACCCACTTGTTAGAAGTTTTGTCGAACGGCGACTGCAGGGTGAATGCGGCCGAGAACGCGTTCGTCTGGTTCGTGTCTGAGGTGCCGTAGTCGACGCTCCGGTTGTAAGGATTCGTCGAGTTGCAGTTTGCACCTAGCCCGCAGCCGTCGTCGTTCGAATGGGACAGGGTGTAGGCGACCAGGAAGGTAACGCCATGGCTGGTGCGCTTGTTGAGAGTGACCTGCAAGGCGTTGTAGCGGCTATCTCCGACGCTCTGGTCGAACCATTGCTGCAACATGTAGGGGTATGGTCGCCGGGACTGGACATCGCCAGGTCCCGGAGAGGGGGTATTCATTTGCGGACCCCAATCCAGATGCCTGCCGACGGAACCGACGTAGTTGACATCGAGAACGGAATTCGCTGGTAACTCCCGCTCGATGCCGACATTCCATTGGTCCATGTACGGAGTCCTGAAGTTCGGATCCACCATCCACTGGCTCACCTGGCTGAAGTCATTGATTGGATAAATCAGCGCTCCACCGTTGCCGAGTGCAAGCGGATCGTTGGCCAACGCCGTTGCAGTATTGCTGTTCAGCCCGGAGTTGTCGAGGGTGTTGACCGCCGGCCAGTTACCGCCGAAATTCTGCGACAGCTGGACCACCGTGGCCCACGCGTCGTAGAAGCGGCTATAGCTTGATCGGACGACCATCTTGTCGCCGATGCGATAGGCCAGGCCGAGCCGGCCGGCCCAGTCGCCCATCGAGTTTTTGATCACGCGATGATCGGAGGACGGGTTGACGTAGGCGTGAGGAGGAAGCCCGCCCGCAGCAGGCGTGCTCGATGCAGTGTAGATGCCGGTCGGTATGCAGGGCGCTCCCTGCGTTGCCGAGCAGTTAGGCGGGAGCGCGTTGAGCTCGTACTGGCCGGTGATAGGGTTAGCATTCCCGGTATAGAAGTTGCCGGCGTTGCCGGTGCCGTAGATCGGCTGCCAAATGAAGTCGTTGCGGAATCCGACATTGACGGTAAGATGGCTGGTTGCTTTGAACTGATCCTGAACGAACACTCCATCAGTCCAGGCGCCGCCGGCCACCTCGAGGATGTTTCGATAGCTGGCCTCACGCGGAACACCAAGCAACAGGGATGCCCAGGCGTTTCCTCCTTGGCCCTGCTGGGCCCCGAGCCCCGCGGTCTGCGCGGTCCCGAAAGACGCTGAGGAGTATGCGATCGGCGAACGGAAGTTGTTGGTCTGGAAATCGCCCCCGGCTTTGATCGTGTGTTTGCCGAGGATCTTGGTAAATGCGCCGCCGAACTGCCAGTTATCCGCCAACTCGGTTTCCTGCAGCTGCGAGCCGGACAGCGAGAGATACTTATCCGCAGACCACTGCGGGGCGTACAGCTTGTTGTTCAGAGTCATCCAGGACTTCGACATCCCAAGCGTCTGCAACTGACCAAGAAACCCCGCAGTTTCACTGGGATACCCGGTGCCGGTGATGGTGTCTCCGTAGTTCCTGCCGAAGTACACATCCGAAAAAGCCGTCGGATTAAAGGTGTGCGTCCAGTGCCCGACGTAGTTGTGGCCCAAAACATGGATTGTATTTAGCCCGACGATGTTCGTCGTGTTCGCCACCTCCTGGTCGAACTGGCTGTAGCGAAACATGAGCTGGTTATTGTTGCCGAAATTCTGATCGCCACGAACCGTTCCCGAGTCCTGGTTGGTCTGGGCCGGCCCGGACGAATAGACGTTGCTCCCGTTCACCAACGCGCCAGCGTGCGGGATGAGTGTCTGGAACAGCGTGGAGATCGGATTGATCCGGCTGCTGGGGATAATGCCGCCAGGGAACAGGGAGCGCGTGTAGGTACCGGTTGCCGGGTCGAGAGTCGTTGTGGCCGGATCGTAGATCGGTACGCCCAGGGCGCTGAAATCGCCGCCGCGCATCGCATCCGTCGGCGCCAGGGCTCCGGTGGTCACCGCGGAACGGATGCGGAAGCCTTCCCACGCCGCGTAGAAGAAGGTGCGATTCTTGCCGTTATACACCTTTGGAATCCAAACCGGACCGCCGGCGGAAGCGCCATACTGATTCTGTTTTAGCGGAGGCAGGGTTGATTCGAAGTAACCCCGCGCATCCATATCCTTGTTGCGCAGGAACTCCCACAGGGCGCCGTGGTATTGGTTGGTCCCCGACTTGGTAACCACGCTCACGATGCCTCCGGCGGCGCCGCCGTACTCGGCCAGGTCGTTGTGGCCCTGGGTTTTAAATTCCTGAATGGCGTCCACGATCGGCGAATAGTTGTACATCCCGAGCATCGTGTTCAGGTCGTTTACGCCGTCCAACACGAAATAATTGCTGCGGTTGCGAGCGCCGTTCACCGCCGGGAAGGTGAAACTTCCGAGCGAGTTACCAGCCCACCCGCCTCCTCCGTTTGTGCTCTGGTCGCGATTGATATTAGCCACACCCGCCGTGATGGTCAGTAACTGGGTGAAGTTGCGGCCGTTCAGAGGCAGGTCGGTGACCTCCTTGGTGTTAACCACTGTTCCGAGTTCCGAGGTGGCAGTCTCCAGCGCCGCCCCCTCCGCGGCGTTCACGGTAACGTTCTGCTGCGCTGTACCGACCTTCAGTTCAAAATCGAACGTCGCGGTCTGGCTCACTTCCAGGGTCGTCTGGGCT
>Ga0182024_10016703_pt1 | contig 13885 bp, 10 predicted proteins | sample P32metaG_FD_120480 | JGI IMG/M metagenome (GOLD analysis project Ga0182024, IMG submission 120480) | Permafrost microbial communities from Stordalen Mire, Sweden - P3-2 metaG (Illumina Assembly) | ecosystem: Environmental > Terrestrial > Soil > Wetlands > Permafrost | place: Sweden: Stordalen... | reverse complement strand
CGAGATGGTGATGCCGGGCGACAACGTGTCGGCGGAAATCAGCCTGATCACGCCGGTGGCTCTCGAGAAGGGGCTGCGCTTCGCCATCCGCGAAGGCGGCCATACCGTCGGCGCAGGCGCCGTGACAGAAATTATTGAATAAAGTCTTTGGTAAGATCGAGGGAACCCTATGCGCGAAATCATTACGCTGCAGTGCAACGATTGCAAGAACCGAAACTACACCACCACCAAGAATCGGAAGAAACATTCCGACCGGATGGAGACCCAGAAGTTCTGCAACACGTGCCGCAAGCACACGGGTCACAAGGAAGTGAAGTAACCGAGTTCGGGATTGTTTCAACGGCTTGCCCTGAGGACGCTCTGAGTCCGAAGGGTAGAAGGGCTTGCCCTGAGGGCCGGCGAAGCCGGACCGAAGGGTAGACCTCGGGGGCGGAAATGCAAGATGAGCCCTGGTTTTGTTACTTGCTGCGATGCCGAGATGGCTCGCTGTACGTGGGAATGACAAATGATGTCGCCGGGCGAGTTGAGAAGCACAATCGGGGATTTGGGCCGGAATTCACGAAAAAGCGGCGGCCGGTCGAGTTGATTTGGAGCGAGAAATTTTCGAACCAATCTCTTGCTCGCGAAAGAGAAGTTGAACTTAAGGGCTGGAACCGGAAGAAGAAATTGAGTTTGGTTGTTGGGCTTGAGAAGAGCGGAGGGAACCCCAAGGCAGGTGCTCAGGGTAAACCCTTCGCGGGAGCCACTGGCTCCCGCTCAGGGTAAAGGGGAGTAGGTTCAACGGTAGACCATCGGTCTCCAAAACCGAGAGTGGGGGTTCGAATCCCTCCTCCCCTGCCACTCCGGTAGTGGACAGGTGCGGGCTGTACTTGCAGCCCGCCGAGTTGATGACCGGGCAAGCGGCGGGCGGGAAGGATCTGAGAATGGCTATGGCGGATGTGGTCAAAGTGAAGGAAGGCGGGGAACGCCGGGGCGGCGGCGAAGGCGGCAACGCAATCACGTCGGCATTTGAGAAGTTTGGCGAATACCCCCGTCGTTTGCGCGCATTTTTGCACGAAGTGCGCATCGAGATGCGGCAGGTCACGTGGCCGACGCGCCGTGAAGTATTTGTGACCACCTGGGTGGTGATTGTGACGGTGGCGTTTTTTGGAATTTATTTCTTTGGTGTGGATAGCGCCGCGCAGTGGTTCGTCCAGCGCATGTTTAAATTTTTTGGACACGGAGGGTAACAAGTGGACGCGGCAAAGCAGTGGTACATCATCCACACCTATTCGGGCTTTGAGAAGAAAGTCAAGGAAAGCCTCGAAAGCCGCGTGGCTGCATTCGGCCTGCAGGAAAAAATTGGCCGGATGATGATTCCGACGGAGGACGTCGTGGAAGTTCGCGGCGGCAAGAAGATGGTTTCTTCGCGGATGTTGTTTCCAGGGTATGTTTTCGTCGAGATGGATATGGACGACTACACCTGGCACGTCGTTCGGAACACGCCGCGGGTCACTGGATTTGTGGGTTCCGGCGAGACGCCTACGGCGCTTCCGGAAACGGAAGTCGAAGGTATTTTGCACCGCGTAACGACTTTCGCGGACCGGCCGAAACCCAAGCTGGTGTTTGAACGCAACGAGCAGGTCCGCATCATCGAGGGCCCGTTTGCAAGTTTTACCGGCGTGGTCGACGACGTGAACTCCGACCGCAGCACGCTCAAGGTATCGGTCACAATTTTCGGCCGCTCGACTCCGGTCGAACTCGATTTTGCGCAAGTGGAAAAGATCGCCTAGTTCCGTTCACGGTGCGCCTTCACGGCGAGCCAAGAGATTGCGGCGCAGGCAGCAGGCAGGGGAATTCGCATGGCGAAAAAAGTACAGGCAACCGTGAAATTGCAATTGCCGGCTGGCAAAGCCACTCCGGCGCCGCCCGTCGGCACCGCGCTCGGTCCGCAGGGCGTGAACATCATGGATTTCGTAAAGCAGTTCAATGCCAAGACTGCCAAGGAACCCGATGGCATGATTATTCCGGCATTGGTCACGATCTACAGCGACCGCACGTTTACGTTCATCACCAAGACGCCGCCGGCTTCCGAGCTGTTGAAGCGCGCCGCCGGAATCGTCAAGGGATCCGCCGAGCCCAACCGCAACAAGGTCGGCAAAGTGACGCGCAAGCAGGTCGAGGAGATCGCTAAAACCAAGTTGCCGGACTTGAACACCACCAATCTTGACTCCGCTGTCCGCACGGTGATGGGTACCGCGCGCAACATGGGTCTTGAGGTGGAAGGGTAGGAGACGCAATGGCTCGTAAACTGGGAAAAAATATCGTAAAGGCGCGCGCGCTGGTTGAAGCGCGTCCCTATCGGCTGGCCGAAGCCGCGGAAGTCATCAAGAAAGCTCACTTCGTAAAGTTTGATGAAACCGTTGAACTGGTCGTGAACCTGGGCATTGATCCCAAGCATTCCGATCAGATGGTGCGCGGGACCGTTGTCCTCCCCCATGGCCTGGGCAAGACCAAACGCGTGCTGGTCATCGCGACGGGCGAAAAAGTCAAAGAAGCGCAGGATGCGGGCGCCGATTTCGTTGGCGGCGAGGACATGGTCCAGAAGATTCAGGAAGGCTGGGTCGATTTCGACGCGGTCATCGCAACGCCGGACATGATGCGCTCCGCCGGACGCCTTGGCAAAGTGCTCGGCCCGCGCGGCCTGATGCCCAACCCCAAGACCGGAACGGTCACGTTTGAAGTCGCAAACGCAGTCAAGGAAATCAAGGCCGGCAAAGTGGAATTCCGGGTCGACAAGCAGGGCATCATTCACTCGCCCATCGGCAAGATCAGTTTCGATGCCGCCAAGCTCGCCGACAACGCCCATGCGCTGATCGGCTCGATCCTGAAGGCGAAGCCCGCGGCCGCCAAGGGCAAGTACGTGAAGAAAGTCACTCTGTCTTCGACGATGGGCCCCGGCATCCTGATAGACCCGGCCGTGGTGGACGAAGCAATCGCAGCGGCAGCGTAAAACGAACGTGGTCCTGCCCCGCGCGGCGGAAGCCCCGGAGGGGCGAAAGATCGTAGCCCACACCGTAAGGGGTGGGGACAAGCAAGAGTGGAATTTGAGCCCCGTCAGGGGCGACACTCGTAACCGAGTGCAAGAATTTGAGCGGCAGGAAGCGGAGATAGGCATGAAAAAGCGCAGCGAGAAACAGCAAGACCTCGACAAATTGAAAACCGACCTGGCGAAGGTCTCGACCGTGATTCTCTCGACGTTTCAGGGCATCACCGTCGAAGACGACAACAAACTTCGCCGCGCCGTGCAGCAGGCGGGCGGAAGCTACCGCGTCGTGAAGAATACGCTGGCCGAAAGGGCCGGAGTCGGAACTCCCAACGAAGCCCTGCTGAAGAATCTTTCGGGGACGAATTCAATCGCCTATACGGCCACCGATCCGGTGTCACTCGCCAAGGCGCTGACCAAGATTGCCAAGGACGTTCCGGCATTTCAGTTCCGCGCAGGAATCGTGGACGGGCGCGTGCTTTCGATCGCGGAAATCCAGCAACTCGCTTCCCTGCCGTCGAAGGAAGAATTGATCAGCAAGATCATGTTCCTGCTGGGCGCGCCGGCGACGCGTATTGCCTCAGCCCTGGCAGCGGTCAACCGCAACCTGGCCATCACGGTCAATGAAGCGGTCAAGGCCAACAAATTCGGATCGGAGCCAGCTCCGGTTGAAACGGCTCAGTAACTTTTTGGCGTGCCCTCCGCCACGGCGGGCGGCTCGTACAGGATTCTAATTGCATCTAATAGGAGAGGACACAGCAATGGCAAACAAGGTGGAATCAATTCTGGAAGAAATCAAGGGCCTTACGCTTCTCGAGGCCGCCGATCTGGTCAAGAAAATGGAAGAGACCTTCGGCGTCTCGGCGGCCGCGGCGGCGCCAGTGATGATGGCGGGCGGCGCGGCGGCAGGCGGCGCGGCTCCGGCTGAAGAGAAAACAGAATTCTCCGTCGTGCTCACCGACGTGGGCGCGAATAAGATCAACGTCATCAAGGCGGTCCGCGAGGTCACCAGCCTGGGCCTCAAGGAAGCAAAAGACCTGGTTGATAGCGCGCCCAAACCGATTAAAGAGGGCGTAAACAAGGACGAGGCCGCCACCATCAAGAAGAAGTTCGAAGATGTCGGCGCCAAAGTCGAAGTCAAGTAAGCAAAGCATTTAAGCGCATTTCCGGCGCGAGGCGGCATGGACGGGCCATGCCTGCCGCGCCCTGAGGGCTCGCTTACGCAATCTGCAACGCCTGATCATGTAACCTTTACTTGGCCCCGCTGGGACCTGAGGCGGCAGTGTCTCCCATGCCGCTTCTCCGCGTCCTGGCCCAACCCTGCGATCTTCATGAGGTCATAGCATGGAAAATGGAAACGGCAATCATCATATGCGAGAACGAGAGCGGCTGGATTTCTCCAAAATTCAGAGCTCGATTCAAATCCCGAACCTGATCGAGGTTCAGAAGAAATCCTACCAGCGATTTCTTCAGATGGATTTGCTCCCGTCCGAGCGCGAAGACGGCGGCCTGCAGTCGGTATTCACTTCGGTGTTCCCGATTCAGGATTTCCGCGGACTTTCGCAGCTGGACTTTGTGGACTATTCCATTGGGAACTGGGAGTGCAAGTGCGGCAACCTGAAGGGGTTGCACCACCTGCGCGCCACCTGCCGGAACTGCGGCGCCTCGGTGGTTACCGATCCCTATAAGACCGGCGACGTGCTCTGCACCAAGTGCGGCACGTTTAACAAGAACACGCCCACATTCTGCGAAAAGTGCGGAGATCCGGTCGGGATGCAGCTCAAGTACGACGTGAACGAGTGCCAGGAGCGCGGAATGACCTATGCCGCGCCTCTCAAGGTCACCATCCGTCTGACCATTTACGACAAGGACCCGGACACCGGCGCGAAGAACATCCGCGACATCAAGGAACAGGAAGTTTTCTTCGGCGACATTCCGCTGATGACCGACAACGGCACATTTGTCATCAACGGCACCGAGCGCGTCATCGTCAGCCAGTTGCACCGTTCTCCGGGCGTGTTTTACGAATCGGCGAACAATCGCAGTTATTTCCTGGGAAAAATCATTCCCTACCGCGGTTCGTGGGTCGAATTCGAGTACGACACCAAAAACATCCTGTACGTCCGCATTGACCGCAAGCGCAAATTCCTGGGCTCGATCTTCCTGCGCGCCCTGGGGATGAAGTCCAACGAAGAGATTCTGCGCACGTTCTACCAGGTCGAGCGCGTCACGCTTCGCGACGGCGACCTGCACTGGAATCTCTCCGAAGGCCTGATCGATCGCAAGCTGTCGCATGAAATCAAGAATCCCAAGAGCGAAGAAGTCCTGGTCGGCGCGCACAAGCGCATCACCGAGGCGCTCTACAAGGAACTGGTGAAGGCCAAGGTTCCTGCCGCACACGTCAGCGTTGCGGACCTCGAAGGCGCTTACACTGTTGCCGACCTGGTGAACCGCCAGACCGGCGAAGTGCTGCTCGAAGCCAACAAGCCGCTCACCGCGGAAATCTGGTCGGCGCTCGGCGAAGCCGGTATCACCAGTGTGGACGTGTTCTTCCCCGATCGCGACGACGTCGGCGTGGTGCTCTCCCGCACGCTCGACAAGGACGCCATCCGGTCCTCGCGCGAGGCGCTCATCGAAATCTACCGCAAGCTGCGTCCCGGCGATCCTCCGACGCTCGAAACCGCGACGGCGCTGTTCAACGGCATGTTCTTTGACCCGCGCAAATACGATTTCAGCCGCGTGGGCCGCTTGAAGTTCAACATCAAATTCGGCCTCGAGACTTCGCTCAACACACGAACGCTCGACGCCGCCGACTTCGTCGCCTCGATTCGCTACCTGCTGAAGCTGCGCAAGAACATCGGCACGGTGGACGACATCGATCACCTGGGCAATCGCCGCGTGCGCGCGGTGGGCGAACTTCTCGAGAACCAGTTCCGCATCGGCCTGGTCCGCATGGAGCGCGCCATCAAGGAAAAAATGTCGGTGTACCAGGAAATGTCCACGGCCATGCCGCACGACCTGGTCAACGCCAAGCCGGTCATGGCCGCGATCCGCGAATTTTTCGGCAGTTCACAACTGTCGCAGTTCATGGACCAGACCAACCCGCTCAGCGAAATCACGCACAAACGCCGTCTTTCGGCTCTCGGGCCCGGCGGGCTATCGCGCGAACGCGCCGGGTTCGAAGTGCGCGACGTTCACCCGACTCACTACGGACGCATCTGCCCCATCGAGACGCCGGAAGGACCGAACATCGGGCTGATCAGCTCGCTGTCCTGCTACGCGCGGATCAACGAATTCGGCTTCATCGAGTCGCCCTACCGCAAGGTCAAGGGCGGCCGCGTCATTGATTACGTGCTCATCGTCAACTCCGGCGAAAGCGAATTCAAGGCCGGCGAAGTAATCGAGCGCGACAAAGTTGAAGCCGTCAACGAGGAACTCAAGCGCCGCAAAGTCACTTTCGACCCGTACTGCTTCTACCTCTCCGCGTGGGAGGAAGATCGCTACGTGGTCGCCCAGGCGAACGCCTCGCTCGATGAAAAAGAGCGCATCACCACCGAACTGGTCAACTGCCGGCAGGCCGGAAACTTCGTCCTCAAGGGCCGCGAGGAAGTGGACTACATCGACGTGTCGCCGAAGCAGCTCGTCTCGGTGGCCGCGAGCCTGATTCCCTTCCTTGAAAACGACGACGCGAACCGCGCCTTGATGGGCTCGAACATGCAACGCCAGGCCGTGCCGCTGATCCGCGGAGAAGCTCCGCTGGTCGGCACAGGAATGGAACGCGTCACCGCGCGCGATTCCGGCGCGGTCGTCATATGCCGCCGTGACGGAATCGTCGATCAAGTCGACTCCGAGCGCATCATCGTGCGCGTCGAGTCCGATCACTCGGGCGTGCTTTCCCGGGAAGTCGGCGCCGACATCTACCAACTTATTAAATTCAAGCGTTCGAACCAGAATACCTGCATCAACCAGAAGCCGCTGGTCCGCGTTGGCGACCGCGTCCGTCAGGGCCAGGTTTTGGCCGACGGTCCGTGCACCGAGCGCGGCGAACTGGCGCTGGGCCGTAACGTCCTGGTCGCGTTCCTTCCCTGGCGCGGCTATAACTTCGAGGACGCCATCCTGGTCAGTGAAAAACTCGTCAAGGACGACTACTACACTTCGATTCACATCGAGGAATATGAAATCGAGGCGCGCGACACCAAGCTCGGCCCCGAGGAAATCACGCGCGATATTCCCAACATCAGTGAGATGTTCCTCCGCAACCTCGATGAAAGCGGCGTGATTCGCATCGGCGCGACCGTGCGGCCCGGAGACATCCTGGTCGGCAAAGTCACTCCCAAGGGCGAAACCACGCTGACTCCGGAAGAAAAACTGCTGCGCGCGATTTTCGGCGAGAAGGCCGGCGATGTGCGCGACGCTTCCCTCTACTGCCCGCCGGGCATTGAGGGCACCGTCGTGGACGTCAAGATCTTCTGCCGCAAGGGCGCGGAAAAAGACGAACGCCACAAGGCCATCGAAGCCTCGCAGGTGTTCAAGCTGGAGAAGAACCTCTCCGACGAAATCCGCATCCTCACCGATGAGCGCCTGAAGCGGCTCTCCGTGCTGCTCGACGGCAAGGTTTTGCTCGCCGACCTGCACGATGAAAAAACCAACAAGCGCCTGATCACCAAGGGTACCGAACTGACGCGCGACATCATCGAAAAAATCGCCACGCGGAACCTCAAGCGCCTGAAGCTGGCCGACAAGGATCCCCTGCTGATCGAGAAAATCGATGAAATCGAGGAGATGACCTCGCGCCAGATTGACGTGCTTCGCAAAATTACCGAGGAGCGCAAGGAAAAGCTCCGCAAGGGCGACGAGCTTCCTCCCGGCGTCATCAAGCTGGTGAAGTGCTACATCGCCATGAAGCGCAAGCTCTCGGTCGGCGATAAGATGGCCGGCCGCCACGGTAACAAGGGCGTCATCGCGCGCATCGTGCCCGAGGAAGACATGCCCTACCTGCCCGACGGCACTCCGGTGGAAATGGTTCTCAATCCTCTCGGCGTTCCTTCGCGTATGAACGTCGGACAGATTCTCGAGACGCACCTCGGCTGGGCTTCCAAGGAACTCGGCCACAGCATCGGGCGCCTGCTCGATCAGAACAAGAAATCAGACGCCATCCGACGGTGGTTCCGTGAAGTGTTCTCCGACACGGCCATTTGGAAGACGCTGATGAATCTGGACGATGAGACGCTCGCCGAATACGCCGACAGCTTCCGCGCGGGCATCCCGATGGCGACGCCGGTATTTGACGGCGCACGCGAAACCGAAATCCGCCACCTGCTTGAGGTCGCGGGCCTGCCGAGCGCAGGCAAAGTCACGCTGTGGGACGGCATGACCGGCGAGGAATTCGCGCAACAGGTCACCGTGGGCTACATCTACATGCTGAAGCTCTCGCACCTGGTGGACGACAAAATTCACGCGCGGTCGATCGGGCCGTACTCGCTCATTACCCAGCAGCCGCTGGGCGGCAAGGCGCAATTCGGCGGACAGCGCTTCGGCGAAATGGAAGTGTGGGCGCTGGAAGCCTACGGCGCGGCGCACATCCTCCAGGAATTGCTGACCGCGAAATCGGACGACGTCTACGGCCGCGCAAAAATTTACGAGGCCATCGTCAAGGGCGAACCCGGCATCGAGCCGGGCGTGCCCGAATCCTTCAACGTCCTGGTGCGCGAGTTGCAATCGCTCTGCCTCGACGTGGAATTGATGAAGCGTCAAAAACCGGCTGAAAAGCCAGCCGCGGACTAGGCAGTTGTAATTTCGCTAGCTGCTGTAGCCCGCCTCTTCAGAGGCGGGGGTTTTTCGCCCTGGCGAGCAAGAATTCCCCGCCTCTGAAGAGGCGGGCTACAGCAATCGCGTAGGGTTTACGAGTTTCTTTTCTTTCTCCCGGATTTCCGGGATGGCTTCGGCGCAACCCGCCGGGGCAGGAGGGACATACCTTGTATCGAAGCAGCCCTTATGATCGCGCCAGTCTCATAGCAGATTTTGATTCCATCCGGATCAGCCTTGCGAGTCCGGAAAAAATCAGGTCCTGGTCGCATGGTGAAGTCACCAAGCCGGAGACCATCAATTACCGTACTTTCAAACCCGAACGGGACGGCCTGTTCTGCGCCAAAATTTTCGGCCCCGTAACCGACTGGGAGTGCCTCTGCGGCAAGTACAAGCGCATGAAGCACCGCGGCGTCATCTGCGACAAATGCGGCGTCGAAGTCACGCTCAGCAAAGTCCGCCGCGAACGGCTCGGCCACATCGAGCTCGCTTCCCCCTGCTCGCACGTTTGGTTTTTCAAGGGCCTGCCCTCGCGCATCGGCTACCTGCTGGACATCTCGATGCGCGACCTCGAACGCATTCTTTACTTTGAAGGCTACGTCGTCATCGATACCGGCGACGTTCCGGGCATCAAGGAACGCGAGATGCTCCCGGAAGAAAAATACCGCGAGCTCCAGAAAGACTTCGCTGGCCAATTCCGCGCGCAGATGGGCGCCGAAGCCATCAAGGAACTCCTGAAGCGCGTGGAAGTCGAAAAGCTCTCCGAGGAACTGCGCGAAAAAATGAAGGTCGATCCGAGCCTTCAAAAGCGCATCAAGTATGCGAAGCGCCTGAAAGTTCTGGAATCGTTCCGGAAGAGCGGCAACCGGCCCGAATGGATGATTCTGGATGTCCTTCCGGTTCTGCCTCCAGAGTTGCGCCCGCTCGTGCCACTGGACGGAGGCCGCTTCGCCACTTCCGACCTGAACGATTTGTATCGGCGGGTCATCAACCGGAACAACCGCCTGAAAAAGCTGATGGAACTGCACGCGCCGGACGTCATCGTCCGCAACGAAAAGCGCATGTTGCAGGAAGCCGTGGACGCGCTGTTCGACAACGGCCGTCGCGGACGCGTGCTGCGCGGCACCAACAATCGCCCGCTCAAATCGCTCTCCGACACGCTCAAGGGCAAGCAGGGCCGTTTCCGCCAGAACCTGCTCGGGAAGCGCGTCGACTATTCAGGGCGCTCGGTCATCGTCGTCGGCCCCGAACTCAAGCTGCACCAGTGCGGATTGCCGAAGAAGATGGCGCTCGAACTATTCAAGCCGTTCATCTACCATCGCTTGGAAGCGCAGGGACACTGCACGACCATCAAGCAGGCCAAGGAAATGGTCGAGCAGCAGGACCCTGTCGTTTGGGACATCCTCGAAGAAGTGATTCGCGAGCATCCGGTGCTGCTCAACCGCGCTCCGACGCTTCACCGCCTGGGCATTCAGGCGTTTGAGCCGACGCTGGTCGAAGGCAAGGCCATTCGCATTCACCCGCTGGTCTGCACGGCGTTCAACGCCGATTTCGACGGCGACCAGATGGCCGTGCACATTCCGCTCTCGCCCGAAGCGCAAGTGGAAGCCTCGGTCCTGATGCTTTCCGCCAACAACATTCTGTCTCCTGCCAACGGTTTGCCTCTCGCCGTTCCGACGCAGGACATGGTTCTCGGCATCTACTACCTGACGAAGTCCAAGCCCGGCGCCAAGGGTGAAGGCCGCGCGTTCGGCATGACCGAAGAAGTCATCCTGGCGCTCGAATCCGGTGAAGTCGAACTGCTCACTCCGATTCGTCTCCGCTACGACGGTGAAGTGATTGACCTCGCCGCCGCCTATGACGATCAGGACGTGCCGCACGCCGAGCCCGTCATGATGAAGCGGCAATTCATCAACACCACCGTCGGCCGCGTGATCTTCAACGATCATCTGCCGAAGGAAATGCCGTTCATCAACGGACTCATCAAGAAAAAGGGCGTGCAGCAACTCTGCTACTACTGCTATCTGCGTTTCGGCCTCAAGCGCACCGTGCAGATGCTGGATGAACTGAAGGAACTCGGCTTCCTGTACGCGACCAAGTCGGGCATTTCCATCGGCATCGACGACATGGTTATTCCCGGCGACAAGTTCTCACTGGTTGAAAACACCGAAAAGGAAGTCGTCAAGGTGCAGCAGCAATACCTGGACGGCGCGATCACCAACGGCGAGCGCTACAACAAGGTCATCGCCATCTGGAGCGACATCACCGAAAAAGTCGCCGAGCAGATGTTCAAAGCGATGGAGAACCAGGACAAGGAAGGCATCATCAACCCGATTTACGTCATGGCGGATTCCGGCGCGCGCGGATCGAAACAGCAGATCCGGCAGCTCTCCGGCATGCGCGGCCTGATGGCCAAGCCCTCGGGCGAAGTCATCGAGACGCCGATCACGTCAAACTTCCGCGAAGGCCTTACCGTGCTGCAATACTTCATCTCGACGCACGGCGCGCGTAAGGGCCTGGCCGACACCGCCCTCAAGACCGCCGATTCCGGTTACCTGACCCGGCGTCTGGTGGACGTGGCGCAGGACGTGATCATCAGCGAACTCGATTGCGGCACCGCCGACGGCATTTACGTCGAGCCCATCACCGAAGCCGGAGTCGAAGTTGAGCCGTTGCGCGACCGCGTCGTGGGCCGCGTTTCACTCGACAAGATTCGCGACTACGAAGGCAACGTGATCGTGGACATCAACCAGGAAATCAGCGAAGAGCTGGCGAACCAGATTCAGGCCGCCGGAATCGAGCGCGTCAAAATTCGCTCCGTGCTGACCTGCGAATGCCGCCGCGGTGCGTGCGCCCGGTGTTACGGACGTAACCTCGCTACCGGCCGCACGGTCGAAATGGGCGAAGCGGTTGGAGTCATCGCCGCGCAGTCCATCGGTGAACCGGGCACGCAGCTCACGATGCGCACATTCCACATCGGTGGAACCGCAACCCGCGTCACCGAACAATCCAAGCTCGAAGCCCGCAACAGCGGCTTCGTGCGCTTCATCGACCTGAACGTCGTGCGTGGCCGCGCAAATTCCCTGATCTCCATGAACCGCAGCGGCCTCGTCGCCATCGTCGACGAAAAAGGCCGCGAGAAGGAACGCTATCACGTGGTCTACGGCGCGCGGCTCAAGGTCGAGGAAAATCAACCGGTCAAGCTCGGCGAACTCCTGGCCGAATGGGATCCCTACACGTTCTCGATTCTCACCGAGGTCGGAGGCACGATCCAGTTCAAGGACCTCCAGCCCGGCATCACCATCGAGGAGCAAGTCGACGAAGTCACCGGGCTTTCGCAGTTGGTCGTAACGCTGCCGCCGGGAGACGAAAAGCACGCGCCGACAATTCTGGTTCGCGATTCGGCGGGCCGCACGCGCAAGAAGTACCTGATGCCCTCCCGCGCGCACTTGATGGTGCAGGATGGCGATGAAGTTCAACCCGGCGACGTTCTTGCGAAGATCCCGCGCGAGACCACCAAGACCAAGGACATCACCGGAGGACTTCCGCGCGTCGTCGAACTGTTCGAAACGCGCAAACCTCGCGATCCCGCGGTCATCAGCGAAATCGACGGCGTCGTGAAATACGGCGAAATCAGCAAGGGCCTGCGCAAAATCTACGTCGAAAGCGAAGACGGCAGGACGCAAAAGGAATACTCGATCATCCGCGGCGTGCACATCAACGTGCAGGAAGGCGAACACGTCAAGGCCGGCGAGCCGCTCATTGACGGTCCGCTCAACCCGCACGACTTGCTGGCCGTCCTCGGCGAAAAATACACGCAGGCCTACCTGGTCAATTCCATCCAGGAGGTTTACCGCCTGCAGGGCGTCAACATCAACGACAAGCACATCGAAACCATCGTTCGGCAGATGATGCGCTGGGTCAAGGTCGAGGACGTCGGCGACACGGCGTTCCTGCTCGAAGAGCAGATCGACAAGTTCCGTTTCCGCGAAGAGAACGACCGCATCATCGCCGAAGGCGGCCGCCCGGCAACGGGACGTCCGTTGCTGCTCGGCATCACCAAGGCTTCGCTGTCGACCGATTCGTTCATCTCCGCGGCCAGCTTCCAGGAGACCACGCGCGTCCTCACCGAAGCCGCCGTCGCGGGCAAGGTGGACTACCTACGCGGCCTCAAGGAAAACGTAATCATGGGCCGCTTGATCCCGGCAGGCACCGGCCTGGAGCGGTACCGCAACATCGAACTGCTCACCGAAGTCCCACCCATGCCGCCGCAGGAGGCCATCCTGCCTCCCGCCGAACTATCGGCCGAAGAAGCTGCGGCGCTCGATTTCCTGCGCAGCGACGCCGATGCGCTGGCGGAGGGGTCGGACTAAGGGGAGTTCACAATTCGAACGAAAAAATGGGCGGCCCGATGGTTTGGGCCGCCCCGTTTCTACTTGGGTTGGAACCCGGCGGTATTCGCGCTCACTCGACGTCTTCCGCCCAGGGGATCTCGGCTAACCCGGGGAACAGATCCTGAATCCACCTCTGCGGTACACATGTTATTCTCACTTCAGCTAAATTGACAAACTCCGCGCGCTTGGAGCTGCGGGAAAACAAGCCATAAATTCCGCTCATCTCGTCAAATGATATTCGGACACGCTTTATGGAATCTCCAGATAGTGAACGATCGTCAGAGATAAGCGGATGTGCGTAAGCGGGAACCGTTACCGATTCCCCCTTCTTCAGGAATCGCTTGTGTTCTCTGAAGGGCCTCGCGTTGTTTGAGTATATCTGCGCAAGGTGTTCTTCCTCCTCGGCCAAGTCTTCCCACACCTCGACATCATCCGTTGCGGCGGTCACTCTATATTCGTATAGGTCTGAAAATTCACGTGCATTTGGAATAGGAGACGTATTCTGGATGCTTAGAGCATTTCTAATTTAAGTATATATATGTCATGCGATAATCCTCCTGCTGGCAGAGGGGAGGCATGGATGCAAGCGTATTCACAGGATTTGCGCGAGCGTGTGTTGCGGGCGCTGGATCGCGGGGATCGTCCGGCGGAGATTGCTCGG
>Ga0182024_10016702_pt1 | contig 13886 bp, 11 predicted proteins | sample P32metaG_FD_120480 | JGI IMG/M metagenome (GOLD analysis project Ga0182024, IMG submission 120480) | Permafrost microbial communities from Stordalen Mire, Sweden - P3-2 metaG (Illumina Assembly) | ecosystem: Environmental > Terrestrial > Soil > Wetlands > Permafrost | place: Sweden: Stordalen... | reverse complement strand
GCGGATCGTCGCTCAGCACCGTCCCAATTCCAACGACCACGGCGTCGCATCGCGCCCGAAGCTCGTGCACAATCCGGCGCGACGCCGCGTTGCTGATCTTCAGCCTCCGCCCGCCCGGCCCGGCGATTTTGCCATCGGCGGTTTGCGCCCACTTGAGCGTCACATACGGCCGGCGATGTGCGATGTGTTTAAAGAAGGCGGCATTGAGTTGTCTCGCCTCTCCTTTGCGTACCCCTTCTTCCACACAGATCCCCGCCGCCTGGAGTTGTGCCAGCCCCCGGCCATTCACCAGCGGGCTGGGATCGACACATCCCACGACGACGCGTGCCAGCTTCGCATCAATTAGCCGCGGAACGCACGGCGGCGTCTGCTTTTCCAAATGGCAGCACGGCTCCAGCGTCACATATGCCGTCGCCCCCTCCGCAGATTGGTTGCAGGAATTCAACGCCAACGGCTCGGCATGCGGCTGACCACGACGCTGATGATATCCCTCCCCGATGATCACCCCATCCTTTACGACGACACACCCGACCATCGGATTGGGTTCAACCCCCCCTCGCCCGCGCATCGCCAGGCGAAGTGCCAGATCCATGATATCGCTATCTTCTTTAGACATTGGACGGCTGACTGATAAATGATGAATGATGAATGATGGATTTCAGAGCATTAATTCATCGTTCATCATTCATCCTTTTGCCTTTTTCCCCGACCAGGTTGTACAGGATGATCAACGTTACTCCCACGCACAGAAGGCTGTCGGCGACGTTGAATATCCACGGGAAAAAATTCGGCCAACGCGGCAGCGCATGGATCATGTCGCGCACATATCCCAAAGTCAGCCGGTCATATAGGTTGCCCAGCACGCCGGCCATCAACATGCCCAGCAGCACTTGATATAACCGCCGCCGCCCGCTGCCGGCGAACAGGAACACCAGGAATACAACCGCCACCGCTGACACCGCGATGAAAAGAATACGCTGACCCTGCAACCTGCCAAAGACGGCCCCATGATTGACGGTCACTTCAAATTCCACCCAACCGGGGATCAGCCGATATGGCCCCGCGGCATTGAACAGCCGGTCGAAGGCGAGCTTCTTAGTCCACAGATCCGCGCCAACCCCGACAGCCGCCGTGCCAAAAAAGCGCAACAGCGCGGCCGGTGAACGCAGTGGGGATCGCATAGATGGCGGGAATTGTAGGTTGGCCGCGAGCAATTCTACAGGATGCGCCGCTCCAGTTTTCGCGCGTATTCGATCGAATACCTGGCCCAGGGCTGGGCTTCCAAGCGCGCTCTGCTGATCGGCTTGCCGGTCCCCTCGCACAATCCATAGGTGCCGTTCTGGATTTTCGCCAACGCGTCATTGAGATCGCGCAGCAGCTTGCGGTCTTTTTCCATGAGGCCCAGGGTGAACTCCTGCTCATAATTGTCGGTGCCCATATCCGCCATGTGCAGCGGAAGGTTGGAAAGATTGGTGCTGCCGCTGGCGCGAAGGGCCTCGCGCTCCATGGAGCTCATATCCCCGACGATCTCGCGGCGCTTGGCCAGAATCGCATCGCGATAAATCTCCAGTTCCTTGGGACTGATCCCCGATAGATTTTTGCGCGGCTTGCCATCGGTCGGGACGGCGGCGGCCTGGGGAATCACCGGCGCGACCGGTTCGGGGGCGCGCACCAGCTTGGGCGGCGCAGATTTTAACGGCTTCTTGCCCACCGGCAGCGGCGGCTGCGCCGCCGAAGTTTTGCCCGCCCCCTTGCCCGCCATTTGCGGCGCGCCAGCCTTAGCCTTTGGCTTTGCTGACGATTTGCTGATCTGCTTGAGCGATGTCTTCTTGCGCGATGGTTTTGCCACGGACAAATCCTCTGTCTGACCCCCGAGTTCCGAGCACAAGAGCCAAAGACCATCAAGGATAAGCAGCGTCAGCGATAAGTGTCAAGCTGCGGATGTGCCCCGTAGGCGACAGTTTCAAGTTTAGCGGCCGGGCTCGCCCGGCGCTCGCCCCGCAAGAGGGCCCGCAAAAACAACGCGGGAAACCTAAATCCCCTCTTGCAGCATCTTTTGGGCTAGTTCGCGATTCGCATTGAGCTTGTTCATCGTGGCAAGCAGGGCCTGTCGCTTGGATTCGGCCAGGGGGTAGGAGCCCTGGCCGGATTGGGCGTCGCTCCAAGCCTGGATGAATTCGCTCCAGGCATCGATCAATGGTTGGATACGCACGTCGGCCATGGGACGAAGATTGTGCAGGTCGCGCAATCCCTGCTCGATCGATTCCGGCATGAGCTGCACCTTTTCGCCGGATTTTTGCTGGTCCAGAAGCGTTGGAAGTGCGTTCTGGATCGCCGTGAAGATGTAATACAGAGAAGCGGTCGCCGTGAGATGCCGCCGCTGTTTGTTTTGCGCCGCCGCCAGCAACAACTTGGCCGACAAGTGCTGGGGCGCCAGTTCCAGCACCTGGCGCAGCTTGGCCTGACCCGCGGGCGTTTGCCAATATCTGGGAGATTCCTTGAGACTATCCTGAATCTGGCTGAAAACAAAAATGGCCTTGGCAAGTTTTTCGTCCCGGTCATTGCGTGCTACGGCGACGGCGCTGTCCAGATCAGAAATCCCAATCGCCTGGATGCCGCTGATTAACCCCGGTCCGTTGTAAATCATCGCGTCGATAAGCTGGTCAAGGTTTTCCGTGGGCAATGCGACGATGGTGCATCCCGCCTCCATTGCGCCGCGCAATTTCAGCCCCACGCCGCCAATCTTTCGTATCTTGCCGTCGGCGCTGACGTCGCCGGTCATGGCCACCTGAGGATCGACGTCGAACCCCTGGATCGCCGAGAGGATCACCGTCCCAATGGCGGCGCCGATCGAGCCGCCGTCCTTGGGGGTGTACTTGTCCTCAAAGCTCAACTCCAGCTTCGTGGTGCCGTCGATAGCGGGGTATTTGAGCCCCAGCGCCCGGATGACGTCATCCAGCACCATGTTCATCTCGGGGCCAACGCTCACGGTGAAGCCGATGGGAATAACGTCCTTTGGGGTCCCCGGCGTGCTGGTCAGAATCAGCTCCGACGCCAAGCCGCCGACCTCGCTGTCACCGCTTTCGACGACGTACAACGCTTTGATTTCGGTTTGCGCCCGGGCGATCCGCGTGGTGGGGCCGGGATGCTCGTCAAAGTTGATGGTTGACGGAATCGCTAGCTCCCCGCCAAGGGCCACCGTCAGGGATCGCAGCGTGATCACCGCTCCGGCAGCCGTGCCGACGCCAATGTCCCCGGAAAGGTTGGAATAATCGCCTTCGAATTTCCCTCGCTCCACACCGTTGACCTCAACACGGGATTCGTGCGTGTCGATCGTCCAGCGAATATCTACCCAGGTGTCTGGGACGACGTGGCCCTGGTTGGCCGTCCCGATTTGCTGTCCGGTTGCCGGATTGTGGAAGCGCAGCTCCTGCTGGTTGACCTCCCAATTAAAAATGATCATGCCGCGCTTTGCGAAATAGAGGCGAATGTTGGTTGAATTGGTCTTTACCTTGGCCGTTATGATCAGTGGCGTATTGTAGACTTTGGTTGTTCGGCAAATCGCTTCGCTGCTGTCTTTGCCGCTGATCCGCATTCCATCGAAGTTCTGTTCACAAACCGTGTTTTTGCCCCTGGCGTGCAAACCGTCGAGAATTGAAAAAGGACTTGAAAATCCCTGGGAAGATTCAGCAGCGCGCGTGTGCCCGGGAAATTCGCCGCAAAGCAATACCGCCGTCACGGCCAGAATGGTTGTGCCCCGCCAGTGCATGCCCAGCCCGCCATCATATCAGCCGCCGCCGCAGGATCAATTTCACGGGCCCGACGCCAACAGCGATAGAACCCCGCCGCCCCATCGCTACAATGGCCCGACGCGATGAAAACCAGCTTGCAATGGCTCAGCGATTTTCTTCCCGGTCCGGCGTTGGACGCCCAGAAGGCCGCCGATGCGCTGACCAACGCCGGCCTTCCCGTGGAATCCATCGAACGCCCCGGCGACGATGCGGTCATCGATGTAGAGGTCACCAGCAACCGCAGCGATTGCCTTTGCCACGTCGGCGTGGCACGCGAATTGGCGGCGCTGTTCGATCTGGCGCTGCGCGAACCGGTCATTGCCGCCGAGGAAGCCGATGAAGCGATCTCCTCGGCAGTTGCGGTCCGTATCGATGCCGCCAAGCTCTGCCCGCAATATACGGCTCGTCTTATCCGCGGGATCAAAGTCGCCCCCTCACCAGACTGGATGGCCCGGCGGTTGCAGGCGGTGGGCATCCGGCCGGTCAACAACGTCGTGGATGTCACTAATTACGTCATGCTGGAGATGGGCCAGCCACTGCATGCGTTCGATTTCGCCGGCGTCGGTGGGGGAGGGATTATCGTCCGCACGGCAAAACGAGGCGAAACTCTGACCACGCTCGACGGCCGCAAGCGCGAGCTGTCGCCCAGCATGCTCGTAATTGCCGATGCCGATCGGCCCATCGCATTGGCCGGCGTGATGGGCGGGGCCGACACCGAGGTCACCGATGCCACCGCCGACGTGCTGCTGGAATCGGCGCGTTTCGATCCGCTGTGCGTTCGGCGGACGGCACGCGCCCTGGCGCTGAAAAGTGACAGCTCGTACCGCTTCGAGCGGGGGATCGATCCTACGCTGCCCGAGCGCGCCAGCCTGCGCGCTGCGCAGCTCATCCTCCAAACCGCCGGCGGACGCCTGCTCAAGGGAAGCGCCAAAGCCGGATCGGATTCTTATGCGCCTCGGACCCTGTCGCTTCGGCTCGCTCAGCTCAAGCGGATCATTGGCATCGATCTTCCGATCCCGGAGGTCGTAGCCGCGTTCACCCGGCTAGGCCTGCGGCCTGTGGCGCAGGGCCATCGCATCGACGTGACCGTTCCCAGCCATCGGCTGGACATCAATGCCGAGATCGATCTTGTGGAAGAGGCCGCGCGTCTTCTGGGATACGATCGCATTCCCATCCGCCCGGAAATCTCCATCCGCCTGGTCCCGCCCGAACCGGAATCAATCACCCTGGCGACAATCTGCAGTACTTTGGCTGCCAGCGGATATTTCGAGGCGATCACCTTCAGCTTTGTCAGTGACACTCTTCGAGCCGATTTTGGCGCATCGATGCTTCGCGCGGATTCATCCGTCCGCAAAGCGGATGCGGCCCTGCGGCCCAGCCTGATTCCCGGCCTGCTGGAAGCCGTCCGTTTCAATGAAACCAACGGAACGCCTGGAGCCAGATTATTTGAGATCGGCTCAACGTTCGCACACGAAGGCGCAAAACCGTTGGAGCGACGGCGCCTGGCTGCTGTGGGGGGCCCGGACGTGCGGCACGTTCGGGGGGTTGTCGAGGCGGTATTGGCGGCGCTGGATGCTCAGCGCACCGTGCAGGTGACGCCGCAGCTTCATCGCGGCTTCGCCCCGGACGTCTGCGGCCGGGTCGATTGGGGCGACCAGGCGATCGGCTGCATCGGAAAAATCGATCCCGCCCTCGCCGCCAAAATTTCACTCCGCGAAGCGCCGGTGGCCGTGGAGCTGGATCTGGCGCCGCTGTTGGCCGGACACCGGCGCGTGCCGCAGCTTCAGCCGCTTCCCAGTTTTCCGGCGGTGCGGCGCGACCTGTCGCTGATCGTCGCCGATGCGGTGCGGTTTGAGCAAATCAAATCGATGATCCGCGCACTGAGCTTGCCGTTTTTGGAAGCGATTGAATTCGTGACCGTTTACCGCGGCAAGCCCCTGGACCAGGGATCCAAGAGCGTCACCATTACCCTGGTCTTCCGCAACCACAACGCCACGCTGACCAGCGAGCAGGTGGAAACCTCCGTGCAAAAAGCGGTGGCGGCCGCCAAGGCGCATCTGGGCGCGACCCTGCGGGCATGAAACACGCTCTGCTGGGGGATTGCTGCGGGAGTTACTGCCGCAACTCAAACGAATCCACGCTCCACACGCCATTCTGCTGAACCTCTTGCAGCATGAACGAGTGAAGCTGCCCATTGGGGCAGATGGCGATTCCGTTGACATCCCCACTGGGAGAGGCAAATACCCTGATCTTTTGGATCGGGCCCCAATCCTTCATCTTCGCCGCCGCGGGTTCCAGTTGCGCGGCGGTGATTTGGCTGGTGGATTGCGCGGCGGCGGCGGTGGTGTCCCCCCGTGACAAGTCCAAGATGAAATGACTGGCCACGATCCGCTGGGGTCCACTGATTACCCACCATCGCCATCCCACGCCGCCAATGCCGGTCCACACGAGTATGCTCAGAATTCCCAGAATTAGCCCTGCGATGGCCACGCCCCGGCCTTTGACCGAGGGATTGCCCGTCACCGTTATGCCAATGATACCGGTCAGGATCGCCAATGCCCCGGTGAGAAAAGGCACGCACCCCAGCAACCCCATCACCAGGCTGGTAACAGCCGCGGCACTTGTGCGCGTCGGCAAATACGGCGGGGGCTGCGGATACGCCGGTGGTACCCCTCCGTAAGGGGGATATTGCGACATCGGGGAAGTATAGCAGAAGTTGCCAGTTGCCAGTCGCTTCCCCGTCGCCAGGTAGTGGTTCAGTTTGAAATTATTTCTTTTTCGGTGGGATTGCTCCGCATTCGGGGCAGCGGTCGGGCGTGGCGCGGAGGTCGTAGCCGCAGACAGAACAATATCCCGTCTTGATGCGGCGTTTCCACCGCTCCAACACCCACCAGATAGGTAAGGCTGCTGTCAACGCAGTTGCAAACCAATTGGGAACAATGGCAACAACAAATCTGAACTTCACAAAGTCCCCAGTTTGAGCTTCTCCTGCCACGAAGCCAAAACCCCAATGAGTATCGGTTGGCACCGGATCGGCAGGCTGGTCGATGTCCCATCCGGATTCGACAGAGCTAGGAGACTGATAGATTGCTTGGCCAAGCTGAATGCCACCTCGCACGGATTCAATCCAACAACCCCGGTAACGGCTAAGTGGGACAGTAAAAATATCGCGGTGCGATTTTGATCGAGTCCATCCGATTACTGTAGCTACGCACAGGATCAGCGATAGCGCCGCAAGCCCGTTGAACAGCCACCGGCGGCAGCGCTTCATTCGGGGAATCGTACCGCGCATCACTCGATCAGCTTGAGCAAATCCTCGATTTCCCAGACGTGGTCTGACAGTCCCGTTCTGAATTTCAAACAGACCCACTACCGGTCGCCAACTACCATTTCACTCCCTCACCACAAACTTCGATCGCACCTGTTGGCGCACGTAGGTTCGCGTAATGTCTACGACGCCGGTTGGCTGCGGCTTGCCGTGGGTGGCCAGCCACTGCTGGCCCCGGGCGAAAAATTCGTCGAAGCCGCCTTGCGACATCTGGCCGGCAAAATACGTGTCGCGGCGGACGGGGATGATCCGGCAGATCGGCTCGCCCTTGCGAATCGTGATCTTCTTTTGCCGCCGATCCAGCTCGATCACCGTGTGCCAGGGGTAACTGGCCGGATACCAATCCGTGTCGATCAGCGCCGACATCGCCCGGAACGGCCGGTCCTGGTTCGGCGGGTCGGTCATCAGCAGCAATTCGTTGGCATCGGTTCGCATGAACAGAAACGAACTGATCTTCACCTGGTTGCTGATCTGCGCATACACGTGATCGCTGATCACATGAGGCAGCTTCTGTCCCTTCGCCCAGAACCACGCATATTGCTGGGTCAGCGGCTTGCCAGGCGCGGCCTCGTTGGCGGCCCAGTCGAAATCGCTGTCGATCACGATGTCCCGCACGACGCCCCAGCGCCCGCGGGATTGCACGAAGGTCACGTCAAAATTCGCCAGCAGATCAAACCCGAACGCGTTGGCGGCGCGGATAGGTGGACATTCCTCCGGCCATCCCCGGCCGGATTTACGCTTGACATAGACGTCCCTGCCCGGCTGCGGCGCAAACAGATCTTGGCGGAATTTGTAATAGTGGAGCATGTGCCGCCATGTTATCGCCGGCCCCAAGTTTCACCCAGACCCGCGCCGCAACCCAGAACCGGCCCGTATCGGGCCGGTCCGACGTCGCAGCCGCAACATTGACGCTCGGTGAATCTTCTGCATATTGTCCGCTTTTCCTAAGCGTTCTTTTTTCGGGATAGAATTGGCCCCGTCGTCTAGAGGCCTAGGACACGGCCCTTTCAAGGCCGCGACACGGGTTCGAATCCCGTCGGGGTCAGCGAAGTTTCTTGCACCATTTCGCGAGATGCAGAATTGCTCGGCAAAACCGGGCGATTTTGTTTTCGGGTCAGCAAGTTCCGTCTGTTGTGTCGAGCGCAGATTCTGAAACGTTTTGGGCCACGGCATCAAACGCGCACATAATCAGCTTTTACATTCGGCGGACTGATTACAGAAATTGTCGAAGGAAGCTCAGGGACGGTCATTGTCATCGTGGATATCGAGGATTATCACTGACCAAAAGGTAGAGCCATGCCTCCTAAGCACATTCAACCGGCAGAAGTCTTCCCGCCTGGAGAGTATCTCCGCGACGAACTCGCGGCGAGGAATTTGACCCAGAGCGATTTTGCCAGGATCATCGGACGTCCACTCCAGACGGTTAACGGCATTGTTAACGGCAAGGTGTCGATCACGGCTCAGACCGCGAAGGCGATTGCGGCCGCGTTCGGCACAAGCGCCGAAATGTGGATGAATATGCAGTCGGCCTATGACCTGATCCGGGCCGACGTTGATACGGTATCCATTTCAAAACGAGCCGCTGCACATATTGCATGACACGGGTTCGAATCCCGTCGGGGTCAGGCGGTCATCTTGCACCGAATTGCAAGACGCAGAATCGCCCCGCAAATCCGGGCGATTTTGCATTTGGCGGATTGATGCTGCGATTCATTGCCGGCCGACCGGACTCCTTGCGGCGCCGCATTCGTGCCGTTGTTTTTGCGGCGCGGCAAGGAGCCAGACAGGCAGGGGCGGATGCCGCTGGTTTACATTGAGCAGCAAACCGGCATGCCGTTCATCATCATGCAGCAGGAGCAGCCGGCGCTCATCATGTTCATCATGCAGTCGCAGCAGGATTGAATCATCTTCTCGCACATCGGGTCGCCGCTGGTGCAGGTCATTGTCATGCCCATTTCGGTCATGGTCATGGTGCATTTACCCATCATCATGTTGCAGTTGCACATGCACATGCCGTTCATCATCATGCAGCAGGAACACATTCCCCCGGCCATCATTGAGCAGAGATTCTGCATCATCATAGCGGTGGTCTTGTCTTCGCAGGTGCAGGTCATCTTCATGCCGCCCTTGGATTTTTCCATCTTCATGGTGCAGCGGGGCACCATCCCCATGGACGGCATCATGCCGCCCATTTGCGGATTAGACATCGATTGCATCATGGGCATGCTGCCCATGCCCATCATCATGGGCATTCCCATCATGGACATGCGGTCGTTGATCATCGCGGTCATAAGATCACTCCTTTGAAATTGGTCGCCATTTTCGGTTTCATGCCGAGCTAAAAGCCCTTCGGGCACAACAGTGGGCCCGAGTTCTACGCGGAGCAGTCTATTGGCATCGTCTAGGCAAACAAGGAAACTTTGGCGTTTGTCCAGAACAATAGGCGCATAAGATAAAATTCAAGTGTTGACGCCTAAACGACTTAAATTCACTACAATTATATAGGAATTGTAGGAATCCTAACCGCGGCGCCCGGTATGCTGGACAAAACGCGAGGAATTTAGACTTGCCCTCCGAGATAGTGCCGGTATACTAACTACATAAATCCTACAGGATAGATAGGTATTTGGAGGCGTTGGCGTGATGCATCTAATCCAGACCAGTGCGAGTCAGCGAATGCAGCAAGGGCAAACCAGTCATGGCCGTGTCGTGTTTTGTTTTATCGGCGCGCCTTGGCTGCATCCGGCGATGCCACAGATCGGCGCGGCGGATATCTATCGCCTCGCCTATGAAGCGGCGCTACAGAGTCAAGACGCACAACGTCGCTTCAGGTGGGCAGCCGGCGCCGGCTTGAACTAATTCACGGAGTCGTAGAGCGTTTGGCATGATTCGCTGCAACCGGGACATCATCACGACTTTCTTCTGTTGTTGAAGATCCGCCTTTGCCTGCTTCGGGGGGGTGGGATCGTTTAACAGTCGTGCGCGGCGCAGCCGTGTTTGAGGCCTCATGTCAGTCGAACCGTTTGCCTCTTCCATTGATACAAAGTTGCCGGTCGGAGTTGCCGCAAGACATTGCCCACCAGCGTCGCGTCCCGCGTCCCAATTCCCGTCGCGCGGCGAATTCTCCGCCGAATCCTCCGCCGAATCCTCCGCATCGATTCTTGGCAAGAATCTGGTTGTCGCGCGCGTGGTTGCGGGATTGACTCAGCAGAAATTGGCCAATCGCGCGCGGGTTTCGCGCGCGACCATTGCCCAGATTGAAACCGGTTGCGGTGATCCGCGGCTTTCGACGGTCGCGGAGCTTGCCAAAGCGTTGAATGTCTCGCCGGTGCTGTTGCTGCTGGGGTTATCTGAAGTGCAGGCCCTGTCCGCAATCCACGAGGGGGTAATTCCCTCACCGATGACGATTCAACCGGAAAAGCTGCAGCGCATGCGCGATTATGTGGAAAGCGGCCTATTGAAGGATCGCCTGCGCGCGGCCAAGCTGGGCGCCGCGGTGGTTCGTGGGACATCCGGCGCCTCGTCTTGCGCGGTTGTAACGGGGGCCCTCTGTTCAGCGATCATTCCCGGAAAGGGCACACGCGTGGGCGCAACGGTGGGCCAATTGATGTCGCAATCCTCGCAGAGACTGCCGCCTCACCCCGCTTGAGGGATTTTGCCGTCCGGTGTGGCGGATTCTGTTTTGCAGTTACGGATGTTCCCTCACCAGCGCCACGCGGTCGGGCTGCGGCATGATGCCCTGGTCGGGAACCGCCGGGACGGAAATTGCATACGCAACGTGAATCCGGATGGTGTCGCGCCCCCTCAAATCGACGCTCGAGGCATCGATGCGCAGAAGGTAGGCCTGTCCCGTGTGTGTGAACGTTGTCGGCAGCTCGCGGGGGCCCTGGGGTGTCAGCAGCGCGGCGGTCGCCGAGGAAACAACTGTCGGATTGGCCAGGCCGCTGATTGCGATTACCGGAAACCGACTCAGCGCATCGGTCGGCACAAACAGATCGATCCCCCGCGCCGGTATCCATCCGCCGATCATTCCGTCGACTATCGCGGTGGGGCGAACGTAGAGGTGCAGGATCTGGCCGATGAATGGGAACGAATCGACGGCCATCATGTTCTGATCGCACCAGGCCTTCAAATCCGGCCAATACTTGGCGATGGCCTCGGTGAACGGATATCCGCTGATTCTGTACGGGTCGGACAGAATGGCAAAATCGCTATCGGCCAGTTGCGACAACGCTTTTTCGCGATCTATTTGATAGATCACGTTGCCCAGCATCAGGCGGAAATCCATCAGCTTGGCGTAATGTTCGTAGGCGAGGCAGTTGAGCGTGCCGTTGTTATACCAGCCCGAAATGGTGTCGCAGGAAAAGGAGGGAGTATCCCAGCCATGGTCGACGGAGAATTTGACCATGTAGTCACTGGCCTGCACGAGGCGCTCAATCGAAGGGCGATAGGTATCGGCGAACCCATGGGTAGCCCCCTTGTCCAGAACTTTATAGGCGCCGATCGCAAACATCAGGGCCGCCGCGACGCTCAGAACGGCGGACAAATCCGCCGTCAGGTTCTCCGTCAGGGCGGCGATTATCTGCACGACCAGCAGCGCCACCGGAATGCCGACGATGCTCCCGACTACGGGCGATTTGGAAATATCTACGGTCAGGGCCGTCAACGGGGCGAGGATTGCGCAGATCAGAAACACCACCTGTTGCACCCGTGGGCTGTTGACCAGTGATCTCGCGGCCCGGCTATGCGCCGGCCGCTTGTTCAAAATTCGCAGGACCAGCGCGCAGATCAACCCGAACGGCGCCGCCCAGTTGAAGCCGTGGCCCAGGTGGTCTCGCACAATCCCGCGGGGGTAATAGAGTAAATAACTGGTGGCATCGACGATTCCCGTTCCGCGCAGGCGGATGTATTTCTCGCCGGAGGTCACATGCCCGACCACATAGTAATCCCAGATCACCCCCCGGTTGAGAAACAGAGCCGGCAACACGATGGCCAGCATCATCCCCGTTCCCAGGATGAGGTTCCCCAATCGTCGACGCGCGACTCCCAGCTGCGCGGCGTCGCGGGCGCGGAACCAGGCCAACAGGAGAAAGATCCCAAATAATCCGCTCGCGCCCGCCATGTAAATGAACGTGATATATCGGTTCAACGTGAGCAGCGCGCCCAGCAGAGCGGCGGCGACAACCCAGCGGCGATCAAGAAACGAATCCGACGACAGCACGGCGCAGGTCCAGATGCCGTACAGGCAATAGGCCGGGAAATCCATCCTGAAATCAAACATCCCCCCCGCGAAAAACCAAAGCGAATTCTGCGCCAGGATCAATCCCAGCAGCGCATACGCGTACGCGCGGCGCTTCCACATCCGCCTGGTGGTGAAGAATGCGACCCATTGCAGCGCGGCAAACGCTGCGAAGTTCACCGCCAGGCGAGGCAGCCGCGCTCCTCCGAAAACCAGCGCGCAAACCGTGCCTTCCAGCGGATATAACCAGCCGTTGCCGGCCTGAAGGTGGGGATCGACCAGGCTTTTCCATAGCGCGGGCAAGCCATCGCTCATCACCTTTTCCTGGATTCGATAGGATCGCTGAAGGAAGACGGCCTGGTCGTTGTTCTCCGCCACGTCCCAGGCGACTTCGCGATTGTAATAGTTAAAGAAAAAAATGGCCTCGAAGATCAGGAGAAACGCAATGAACCTTCGATCAAGCCGCATCTCCCGCTGGCTTTGAACCATGAACAACTCCCGCTTTTTCCGGTCGCCGCGGCGCAACCGCCGCCGGCAATTTGCGTGGACCGGGTGGGCGGCTATTATAGAAATCGTCGTTCGGAATCATAATCCTGCCGGGCGGCAGCGCCAGAGAGTCATTTGGCCAGGGCCATTCAGTATGGAACTTTCGCTGGTGGTTCCCGTTTTTAACGAGGAGCGCAACGTCCCGGAGTTCCTCCGCCGAGTCGTGCCACTGCTCGAGCCCGTCGCTGCCGATTTTGAAATCATTTTCTCGATGGACCCTTCCACCGACCGCACCGAAGAGGTCATCCTCGAACATCGCCGCGCCGATCCGCGCGTCAAGCTGATCAAATTCTCACGCCGCTTTGGTCAGCCGATGTCGATCCTGGCGGGCATGCAATACGCCCGGGGCGACGCGGTCGTGGTCACCGATGTGGACTTGCAGGACCCGCCCGAGCTGATCGTTCCCATGCTTGCCAAATGGAAGGAAGGCTACGACGTGGTCATGGCCCAGCGCCGCACCCGCCAGGGGGAAACGATCATCAAGCGGATCATCTCGTACCTGGGATACAAACTGATCAACCGCATCGCCAGTGTGGAGATTCCGCCGAACACGGGCGATTTCCGACTGATGAGCCGGCGCGTCGTCGACGAGGTGTGCCGCCTCAAGGAGTGCCACGGATTTTTGCGCGGAATGGTTGCCCTGGTCGGTTTCCGACAGACTTCGATACTGTTTGACCGTCCTGCCCGCTTTGCGGGAAAGAGCAAGTACAACCGATTTCTCGGTTCGCTCCGCATCGGCGTCAATGGCGTGGTTGGTTTCTCCAATTACATGCTGACGCTCAGCAGCACGGTCGGCTTCATCATCGCGATCATCGCATTCTTGCTGGCCATGGTATATGCAATATTAAAAATGACCGGCGTGCCATTCCCCCTGGGTAATCCGACGATTGTCATCCTGCTGCTTTTCATCGGCGGAACTCAACTGATTGCCATCGGCATTCTCGGTGAGTACATTGGCCGAATCTACGAGGAAGTCCGCCAG
>Ga0182024_10016701_pt1 | contig 13886 bp, 9 predicted proteins | sample P32metaG_FD_120480 | JGI IMG/M metagenome (GOLD analysis project Ga0182024, IMG submission 120480) | Permafrost microbial communities from Stordalen Mire, Sweden - P3-2 metaG (Illumina Assembly) | ecosystem: Environmental > Terrestrial > Soil > Wetlands > Permafrost | place: Sweden: Stordalen... | reverse complement strand
GCCTGCCATTACGACGAGGCGCATACGCTCTGCCAGCGGGCGGCGGACATTCAGGGGCGCGTGCTGGGCGCCGACGATCCGAGGCTGGCGTTCGCTCTGGATAATCTGGCCAACGAGTACATCATGCACTCGCGCCTGGTGGACGCGGAGGCGGCTTGGCTCAAGGCGCTGCATCTGCGCACGGCGGCGCTGGGGGAGGATCACCCGGACGTGGGGCAGAGCTACGACAATCTCGGCTGGCTCTACATGAACTGGGGCGACAACGGGCGCGCGCGGCGTTATTTCAACCTGGCCCGCTTCACCCGCGAAAACGCGCTGGGGCCGGATCATCCTGACACGATTGAGTCACACGCGATGTACGTGGCCGTGTCAGACCCCGACCCGATCAAGCCGGAGCAGAGCGCGCCAATGCTGGAGAAAGACCTGGCGGCGGAGAGAAAAATCCTTGGACCGGACCACTGGTTTGTGTGCGACATCGAGACGAGCCTGGGTCAGATTTACGGCGAGCTGGGCCGCCAGGACGACGCGCAGCGGATGTACACCGACGCGCTGGAGCGATCGCGCCGGTCGATGGGCGAGGGGCACATGAACACGGCGTTCATCGAGCAGTATCTGGGCGACTTTGACCGCGACGCGGGCAATCGTCCCGACGAGGCGGAGAAGCTGTACAAGCAGTCGCTGGCGACGATGGAGAAACTGGTGGGGAAGGATGATCGCAGCGTCGGCGGCGTGCTGGAATCGTATGCGACACTGCTGAAGAAACTCAACCGCGACGCGGAGGCGGGGCCGATTCTGGACCGGGCGCATGCCATTGAGCAGGCGGATCAGCAACGCAATCCGCTGAACGTGCCGCTGGGGTCGGGGTTGTAGCGAAAAAAAACAGATTAACCACCCCGGCGCGCCGGGGTGGTTAAGATTTTTTTTCTATTGCGCTCAGGCGCCCAGCGGTGTGCCGCTGTTGGTGGGGCCGGTGGTGGCGCTTTCCTGCGCAATCGGCTTGCCGGTGTAGGGGTCGAAGCGCATCGCGGAGGCCGGCGCTTCGCCGACCAATGGCTTGCCGGTGTACGGATCGAATTTGTAGCCCGCCGTGTTGTTCGCCGGCAGGCGCGAGACGGTCGTGTCCTGCGGCTTGGCTTTGACGGCGGCGTCCAGTTCGTCCTCGATGCCGTGCATGCCCTTTTTGAATTCAACGATGCCCTTGCCCAGGCCGCGCATGACTTCCGGCACGCGGCCGCCGAAGAGCAGGAGCAGTGCGACCAATACGACAATCGAGTTGTCCACGCCAAACCAGGCGAGCGTGTGAATCATGGTTGCTGTGTGGATCATGGCTGCAAACCCTTCATATTCCTAACGTTCCCGGGGCTTCCTTATTCCCTCAATTCATTATACGCCCGATGAGGCCGAAGGTGAACGGCCGGCGCGCAAAATCCTGAGCAGTTCGGCCATGTCGGGCGGCAAGGGAGCCTTGAGTGTCATCGTCGCCAAGGTGCCGGGATGAACAAAAGTTATCTCGGCGGCATGAAGGGCCTGGCGCTGGAAAACGAACTTTTCGGACGTGAAGGGGCGTCCGCCGTACATGGTGTCGCCCACCAGCGGGTGGCCGATGGCGGACAAATGGACGCGCAATTGGTGCGTGCGGCCGGTTTTGGGGGTTAGCTTGACCAGAGCGCTGGCGGGGAAGGTTTCCATGACCTCATACTTCGTGACTGCCACGCGGCCGCCGTTGGCCTCCTTGCGGACGGCCTGTTTTTCTCGGACGTACTTGTCGCGGCCGATGGGCATGTCCAGCACGTCGGCCAGCAGCGCGGGGATGCCGTGGGTGACGGCGATGTAGGTTTTCTGGATGGTGCGATTCTCAAACTGGCGGGCCATGCGCCAGTGCGCTTCGTCACTCTTGGCGACCAGCATGACGCCGGTCGTGTTGCGATCGAGGCGATGAAGAATGCCCGGCCGCCAGTCGCCGTTGACGGTGCTCCACTTCTTGCCGTAGTAGACCAGGCCGTTGACGAGCGTGCCGCTCCATCGGCCGCGGGCGGGATGGACGATGAGGTTGGCCTGCTTGTTGAGGGCGAGGAAATGTTCGTCCTCGTAGATCACATCGAGCGGAATGGGTTCAGGGATCAGATCGTGCACGGGCTGCGGCGGCGCGACCATCTCAACGGCGTCGCCGGCTTTGATGTGATAGCTGGCCTTGGTGTGCCGGCCGTTGACGGTAACGAGGCCGTCGTCGATGAGCCGCTGAACGGCCGCGCGAGAGAGATGAGGAACGCGATCGACGAGAAACTGGTCGATGCGGCGTATCTGGCTCTTGGTGGCGCGGAAGCGGACGTGCTGAACGTCGGAGTCGGCTTCGGTTTCGCCTTCCGGGTCGTCGGGGGAATCGTCGGGAGCGATGGTCACGGACGCAATTGTAACAGAGCCGGGGCGTGTCGCCCCGGACCGGGCCGGCACGGTTCGACAAGCTCACCGCTGACGGCCCGGCTCCGCAAATCGCGCGGGTCATGCCGAAGCGCGCAGCGTCATCCGCTTGCCGCCGTTGCCCGCGTTTCGCAGCAAATCCGTCGCGCTTTCGGCAGGCAGCGGCTTGCTGAAGAGGTAGCCCTGCGTGCTCTCGCAGGACAGCTCCTGAAGCTGTGCGAATTGCGCTTCGGTCTCGACGCCCTCGGCGGTGACGGTCATGTTCAAATTGTGGGCCAGCATGACGATCGTGCGGAGAATCTCCAGATGATCCGGGTTTCCGTCGAGGCGCGACACGAAACTGCGGTCGATCTTCATCGTGTCGGCGGGGAATCGGTGCAGGCAGGCGAGGGAACTGTAGCCGGTGCCGAAATCGTCGATGTTTACTTTCACGCCAAGGTTTTTCAGCCGTTGCAAAACCACGGCGGCGTGCTGGGCGTTGTCCATGACGACGCTTTCGGTGATCTCCAGGATCAGGCAGTGCGCGGGCAGGCCGGCGGCGCCCAGAGCGGAGCGAATCTGCGAATCGAGATCGGGCTGGGCGAATTGCCGAGCCGAGAGATTGACGGACACGGCCACGTCGCCGGCGGACGGAATCTCGCGCCGCCACCGGGCGGCCTGACGGCAGGCCTGGTTCAGAACCCACTCGCCGATCGGGCAGATCAGGCGTGTCTCCTCGGCGACGGAAATGAAGTCGGCGGGCATGACGCGGCCGCGCTCGGGGTGGTTCCAGCGGATCAGCGCCTCGAACGCGGTGATGCGCCCGGTGCTGACTTGCACGATGGGCTGGTAGTTCAACTCGAATTCGCCCCGTTCGATGGCACGCCGCAGATCGTTCTCCATCTGGAGCAGACGGACGGCGTGCTGGTGCATGGCGCTGTCGAAGACCTGATGGCGATTTCCGCCGTCGGCCTTGGCGCGATGGAGAGCGGTGTCGGCGTCACGGAGCAGATCCTGCGCGGCTGCGGACTCTTCGGCGCCGCCGATGGCGATGCCGATGCTGGCGCCGACAAAGACTTCGTGCGTGGCACTGTCGCCGGCGTCAACGACGTGAAATGAATGCTGAAGCGATTCGAGGATGCGGTCGGCAACATGGGTGGCTTCGTCACGGGAATCCACGTCCTCGAGCAGGATCGTGAATTCGTCGCCGCCGACTCGCGCAACGGTGTCCGAGGGCGCGAGGCAGGCGATCAGGCGGTTGGCGACAGCGATGAGCAACTGATCGCCGGCGGCGTGGCCGAGGCTGTCGTTGATGAGCTGGAAGCGGTCGAGATTCAGATAGAGGACGGCGTAGCGGGAGTCGCCGCGGGGGCGAGCACGGGCGGCGGTGTGATCGACACGGTCGGCGAAGAGGGCGCGGCTGGGGAGGCCGGTCAGGGCGTCGTGCAGGGCGCTTTGCATGGCCCTGGCGTAGCGCTCATCGCTTTGGCGAAGGGCTTCCTCGGTTCGCCGGAGTTGGGCGGCGAGTTCCTGAGCGCTGGCTACGCATTGCTGGTCTGAAAGACGCTCCATTATCTTCCCATCCGAGCCGAGAGCGCCCCGCAAGCGGGGCCGCTCAACGCACTTCCGGCTAAAATCGGCCGCCGTAAAACTGTTGCGCTCCTCACAAACGCGGCGGGCACTATGTCTGGTTCGGACAGCCGTGGGTGCGACTTGCGGGGATGCCGAATCATTGAGGGGCGGCGAAGTTCACGATCGGCCGGATATGCCGGATGTGCCGCTGGTAGCGTACCTGTCGGGCGCGGCGGCCAGGCCCGGCGTCCCGGATGGTGATGGGACGCTCGTTCGAAGGCGGATGCGGAAGCTTGGTGCGGGCTGCGTACGCGCTGGGACCGGCGGCGACGATCACGCGCCGCACTGTGGCCCGGCGGGCGAATTCCGGAACATTCCGACCCTCTTAGAGCGTCTAAATCATGTCAGCCTGGCCAACGAGCCATTCCAAGGGGCGAGGCCGAAAACCGAACGTCTCCTTTGCCTTCTTGTTCGACGCGCCGCAAAGCCGCGTTCCATAAAAGACCGCATCTTCCCCCGCTGTCGTTCTTGCCTCTTCCTCGCTCACCCTCGGCGGCGGCGGCGCTCCTACTGCTTTGGCAAACGCCGGCAGCCATCGACTCACGGGCGACGGTTCGTCGTCCACAATATTGTAAAGCCCCGCCGGCGCTGTCACTGCCGCGACCGTGGCCATCGCCGCGTCGTCGATATGAATCCATGACCAGACGCCGTTGCCTTTGCCGATGATCGGCGTGTGCCGCTGTCTCACATGCTCGCCGCACGCTCCATCGGGCGAATACCAAGTGCCCGGCCCGTAAAAAAATCCATAGCGAAGTCCGACCGCTTCCATTTTCCCGGAATTGGCGAGCCTGGCCTCTAATTCCGAATACGACCGAGCGCTGCCCGCCACGCCTGGACTGGCATCGGTCATCAGCGGCGACGATTCATCCGCCAGGGCGGTGCTCGCCTTCAGAAAAAATCCGCTCAATTGCTGAATGTATCTTCTGACTCCCACCGCCTGTGCCGCGCGATGAAGATTTCCGCCTCCCTCAAGGCGCAATTTGCGATCGCCGGCCACCGCCGATGGAAAGTCCGCCGGGTCCTTTGGCAGCGCCGTCAATTCATCAATAACGACATCGGCCTGCGATTTTTCCAACGCCCTCGCCACCGCGCCTGCATCAAAGACATTCAAATCGATGACGCTCGCGCCAAAATCGCCAAGGGTCTTTCTTCCCGCCTCCGAGCGTGACACGCCTGTTACACGATGCCCGCGCCGCACTAATTCCAAAATTAGCGGCCGGCCAATCGCTCCACTTCCACCGGCAATGAAAATATTCACGGTGAATCTCTAAGCCTTGCGGCGGCTGCGGTAGCGGGCGGGGGTTTCGCCGACGGCGGCGCGGAAGACGCGGGTCATGTATTGGACGCTGGAGAAGCCGGCTTCGTGGGCGGCTTTCTTGATGGTGGTCTCCGGTGACAGCAGCAATTCCTTGACCAGATGCAATCGCGTGCGCTCGATCTCCTCGTGAATGGTGCGGCCGACCGCCCTCTTCATGCGCGATTGAAGCGAGGCGTGCGACATGCCGACCTGTGCGAGCACGTCGGCGACGCGCAGACGGCGGCCGCCGCGTTCGTGAATGAAGCGGATGGCGCGGTTGACCTCGGCGTCGTCGGAGGCGATCACGTCGGTGCTAAGGCGAGTGACGACGGCGCGCGGGGCGAGGTACTGAGCCGGCGGAACGGATTTGCGGCCCTGCATCATCTGATCGAGCAGCGCGGCGGCCTCGTAGCCGATGCGCTCGGCGTTCACGTCGACGCTGGTCATGGGAGGAATGGAGAGGCTGCACAAATGCTCGTCGTTGTCGACTCCGACGACGGCGACCTCATCGGGCACGCTCACGCCGGCGCGGCGGCAGGCGTCGAGAACCTGAAGGCCGCGCTCGTCGTTGCAGGCCATGACGCCCATCGGCTTGGCGGCCGCCTTGATCCATTTGGTGAGGCGCTCCTGCTCACGCTCCCAGTTGTCCTGGCCATCGCGGCTGACGCCGGTGTAGACCTCGCATTCGTAGCCGGCCTCTCCAATGCAGCGGCGAAAACTTGCCCCCCGTTCATCGAGGCCGGGATGAATGCCGACCGGGCGTCCGCAGAAAGCAAAATGCTTCAGTCCGCGCTCCAGCAGATGTTCGGCGGCGAGCTTGGCGATCTGGGCGTGGTCGGGGCCGACGTAGGGGAAGTTCCGCTCGGCCACGGTCCCGCGCAGATTCACGACGGCGGCGCCGATGCGCGATAGAGCTTCGGCGATCTCCGAAGTTTCGATGCGGGCGAGAATTCCCTCGCCCTTCCAATTGGTCAGCCACGCCGGCGGCGCGTCGCCCAAACCGTGCGGATGAAAATAGGTGGACCAACCGCCATGCTCGCGGTTATACTTCGCCACACCGCGCAGCAGTCCTCGACCATAGGAACCGCTGGTCTCAATGAGAAGTGCCACATGACGCATAGCTGTTTAGCAGTCTAGCCAAATCGTGCCATGATTTTTGGCTTTTTTGCGCAAAATATAAAAGGTTTTGCAAAAAATATCATTCGACAGTCCGGCAGGATTGTACGACGCGCAATTCGTGGATTTTCCTCGTCCAGAAGAATGGCAGCTTGCAAAATGGCGATCTTGTGCGGTGGTAAATAAGCGTTAAACCTTTGCACATTAATGGTCCGCTGAATCAGGGTTCCGAGGCGTGTGATAAACTCCGAGGTATGAAGATGATGAAGCCGGGGATGGGTGAAAGCCCTGCCGAGGGTCTGAGCGTACGCGACTGCGGCGCCATCGGAAACGGCGAGGCGCTGTGCACGGCCGCGATTCAGCGCGGCATCGACCGCTGCGGCGAAGGCGGCGGCGGCACGCTGATCGTCCCGGCGGGCGACTATGTGACCGGAACGCTCTGGATGCGCAGCAATGTGACGCTGCACCTGGAGGCGGGGGCCCGGCTGCTGGGTTCAATGCAGGCTTGCGATTATCCGGTTTGGGTGAGCAAATGGGAGGGAAAAGCCGAGCCGTCGTACGCGGCGTTGATCTGCGGCGAAGGGCTGCGAAACGTGGCGGTGACGGGGCGCGGGACCATCGACGGGCGCGGCCACTACTGGTGGGATAAATTCCGCGAAGGGGTTCTGGACTATGTCCGGCCGAGATTGCTGAAGCTGGTGGATTGCCGGGACGTGCTGATCGAAGGGGTGACGTGCTGCAACGCGGGGATGTGGACGCTGCATCCGACGGCGTGCGACAACGTGACCATTTCGCGCGTGACCGTGCGGAATCCGCCGGATTCGCCGAACACCGATGGAATCAACCCGGACTCCTGCTCGAACGTGCGGATCAGCGACTGCCACATCGACGTGGGCGACGACTGCGTGACGCTCAAGAGCGGCTGCGAGGACGACCGGCGCAGTTCGCCGCGTCCGTGCGAGAACGTGATGGTCAGCAACTGCACGATGCTGCGCGGCCACGGGGGCGTCGTGATCGGCAGCGAGATGAGCGGCGGCGTGCGCAATGTGGTGATCTCGAACTGCATTTTCCGCGGCACCGATCGCGGCATTCGCATCAAATCGCGGCGCGGGCGAGGCGGAGCGGTGGAAGACGTGCGCGTGGACAACATCATCATGGACGGGGTGCTGTGCCCGATCGTGGTGAATCTGTTCTACGGCTGCGGTGCGTGGAATGAGGATCGCGTGACCAACCGCGAGGCGCGGCCGGTCGGGCCGGGCACGCCGCGCATCCGGCGGCTGCGGTTCACGAATATTCTCGCCCGCCGGGCGAAATACGCGGCGGCGTTCATCCTTGGACTACCGGAAATGAACGTGGACGACGTGACGCTGGAAGGCGTGTCGCTTTATCTGGAGCGCGAGAACGTCGAGGCGGGCGCGGCCGACATGGGGCCGGGGTTTGTCGAGATGTGCCGGGCGGGAATCGTGCTGGAGAACGCGAAAAACGTGCGCGTGAGGCGGGTCGATCTGCATGACCAGATCGGGCCGGCGGTGACGATCCGCAAGTCCTCCGGCGTCCGCGTGAGCGAACTGTCCGCTCGACACGACGCCAACGCTCCGCTGATCCTGACCGAAGACGCGCGGCTGGAAACCATCGACGGCAACGGCGACGGACAACTGGCCGAGTTGAGCGACCGCTGGAGCGATCGGTCCAGGGCGGGGGCGGTTCGAGGAAACGGGAATGGGGGATGAAGATAATGTTGAATTCCGCTTTTATCGCGCCAGGAAATTCGTGAAATTGTCCGCCAGGAACATTCGCGCGTCGCGCTGGATGTCGGCTTCGGTGACGCGGCGGCCGGTGGCGGCGAGATCGGCGTATTTGTCAGTCAACACTTCCGTCAGAATCCGGCGGCTGTGCTTCCATTTGTAAACCAACTGATCCAGCACGCGGGCGTCGGAATGCTGCGGGATGAAGCTGACGCCGAGCAGTTCGACGCGCATGCGCTCGATTTCGTCGATCAGGCTGGGATTATTCAGGAACCACCAGCAGCCGAAGACCATCAGATTGCCGAACTTGCGGGCGGCGACGCACAATTCATGCTGATTTTCGCGGGCCAGCATCGTCACGAAGAATTTATTGTTTGAAAATTCGCGGCAGAGATTCACGATCGAGGCGATGTCGCTCTTGCCGACCATGTCGCCGGCGTCGCCGAGCGGGGGGTTCACGCGCATGCGAGAGCCGATCATCATCGCAAACGGCAGCCCGCGCTCGGCGCAGACCGGCAGGATGGCTTTTTCAAGAATGGCTTGCCCGGCGCGATCGGCGTGGGACTGACTTTCGGTCGGATAACGGAATTCCGGCGGCAGACTCACGGCCAGATAGATCGCCTTCTGGCGGTCGATCCAGTCGCGCAAAAAGCGGCGGACTTCCTCAATGGAGGAATGCGAGATTCCGTCGGCGACGTTGTAGCCCCATTCTGACAGCTTCGCGGCCGCGACGGGCCAGTTGCGCAGCAGCGGATCGATTCGCAGAACCGCTTTGAATCGCTTGTCGGGAACGGCGCCGGCGAGCCAGCGATTGCGCTCGTTGTCGTCGAAGACGGGATTGGTCATGGTGATGGAACTGACGTTGCTCAGTTCCATGACGCGGTCGATGTACCGGCTGGGGTCTTGTTTGTCGAAATAGGGGCGGTAGGCGTCGAGGGATTTTTCGTTGGGGTCCATGCCCAGCGCCTGGATGGTGGTCAGGACGCCGCGGCAGGCCTCGCTGAGGGGCGTGTTCTCGATGAAGCAATGTTTCCAGATGTGATCGGCCTGCTGGCGCTTGCTCATCTTCCAGAACTGCTCGTAGGGAAGTTTGCTCGCCGGGACGTAGCGGTAAACCTCGGCGACGAGATAGTGGTAGGTGATCAGTTCGTCGATGCCCCAGAGGAGCAGGCCGGCCGGATCGACTTTGCCGCTGCCGTTGGGAACGGGCGTGCCGAAGACGGGGGAATACAGGTGCGTGTGCATGTCAACGATCGGCTGATCGTTGAGGGCACGTTCTACGAGTGGACGCAACTGCGAGCGCGAATCGGTTGCGGTGACTGGCATAAGAGTCGGGAGTTTACACGCCGACGAAAAGAGGGTCAAAAGGGCTTACGGGAGTTCCGGCATGCCCTTGGCCCAGCCGGACGCCAGAGGAGTAGGGCCGATGCCGGTCGCGCTGGTGGAACTTTGTTCGAAACAGCCTACGCTCGGACCGATCATGTAATCGTTGAAGATCGGCTCGGCCACGCGGCTGGCGCTAATGCCTGCGGTGTAGGTGTATTCGCGGTGATTGAGGTCGCCTTTGGCCCGATTGGGCGTCACGGCGGTGTATTTGGTCAGCAAGTTCAGTGCGGCGCCGACTTGTGTATACGGATCAAGGTAGGCCACATGGCCGTCGGCGCAAAGTATGTTGCACATCGTGTTATTGTGGTGCGGCGTATCGAGCAAGTTGCAGTCGGTAATTGCCGTGCTCGTATAGTAAAGCAATTGTTCCCAGCCAAGACTATCGGATTGTCCGGGGACGCTTGGCGCCTGGGGATTGCCGCCGAAGTAATAGGCATGGTTAAAGCCGTTGGAATCGGAGTTGGACCACGAGGTGCCGTTCGAGTATGCATTGGGTTTGTAAGTTTCGGCAAGAAGGACGACGTTGTTGGGGATCGATGTAATCCTTTGATCGGGGTTAATTGCCACCATCGCGGCCGTGGTAAGGCCGCCGCTCGGCTGTTCGGCCTTTCTGTACCCCATGAACATATTGTAGACGTAGTCTCCGAAATACGCGCCCGCGGTGGGATCATAATACGATGGATCGCCGCTATGATTGGCGGCCGGACAGGTAAAGACCTCTTTGATGATATAGCCGTTGGCCAGGTTGATGTTGCTTCCCGCAGAGATGTTTCCGTAGGCCTGATTGGCGTTGGACCGATTCAGTTCAGCGCCGAGCAAAGAGTACGAGTAGAACTCATTTTGAGCCGCCGCCGATACTGGCGCATTCGGATATGGAAGATCGTCATAGCGGGCCGGCAGAACGTACCCATTGTAATCCGTGGCGTAGTTTGACCAGAGGTTATAGAACTGGCGCTCGACTGCGGAGCAGGCGACGGCGTTCGCCTGATCGCGCGCTCTCTGCAGCGCGGGCAGCAGGATCGCAACAAGAATCCCAATGATGCCGATCACCACCAACAATTCGATGAGAGTAAACCCATTCCTGCGTTTCATGTGTTCCTCCGGCCGCCACTGGCCGCCCATCCATGCCGATCACACAATCTAAACTTAGCCATAGTTTATTGCATAACCAAGCGATATGCGGCCGCGAATTTGGGGATAAACTGCAAATTTTTTTGCACAATTCATGCTTTCCGATCGGGATTCCGCGGAACGCTGCCGTCGTCGCGAGCGTCGCGTTTGAGGTGGGCGAGGCTGGCGAAGAGGGCGCGAAGGTCGATGACGCCGCCGATGCCAAACCAGAAGAACGTCACGACCGTAATCGCCAGAGGCAAAAGGACTCCGACGATGAGCCAATAGTTCAGCCACACCGAATTCGGCCAGGGCCGCCAGAGATTCCACGCCGTTCCGACCACGACGACCAGCAGCCAGAACATGGACCAGAAAAACATTCCGCCGGATACGATCTTGTCCCAGAAGGTGAAGTCCTGATTGAAACCGAGGATTCTGCCCAACCGGCTGCGCCGGCGCGTGGGATCGGCGGCCGGCGTTTGATCCTGCTCAACGGCCCATTTTCCGCGATGGAGGAGTCGATCCATGTCATGCGGAACGCGGCAGGTCAGCCAGGAGATCAGCATGTAAAGCCCGCTGCAGATGACGGCGGCGAGAAATGAAACCTGCTTTCCGTTGAGGGGAAAGGCGCTGGATCTCTGGCGCGCGGTGATTCCGACGAAGGCGAGGATCGCTCCGGAGATCATGGCGGTCCAGGCGGCGGAAGCGGTGCCTTTGCTCCAATACAATCCGCCGATGATCGCGATGCCCGCTCCGGCGACGAAGACCGCTTCGGTGACGGCCCACCACAGCGCGATGTACTGCGTCTGCGTAAACAGAGCGCTGAAGCAGAACGCGAAAACCGCGACGAGAGCGACGGACCAGCGCAGCAGGCGCAGATGCTCATGCGGCTCGAGCGGCGATTCTCTCAGCGGCATGACGATGTCCTGAATGAAAATGCCGCCCCACGAGAGGATGTGGCAGGAATCCCCGGCGATCAGGCCCAAAAACATCATGACGCCGAACAGGCCTTTGACGCCCGCGGGCAGAAGAAAGCGCAGGGCCACGGGAACCTGCATCTGATCGCGCACCTGCGGATTGGAAATGCCCGCCAGGATATGGGCGACGGGTCTGGATCGCTCGGCGAAATCGGGATTGCGGATGAAAGTGAGCGCGCCGATTCCGACGACGGTCACGACAATGCTGCGGGCGTAGAGACGCCAGTTGGCCAGGACGCTGCCCATGAGCGACTCGTGGGGAGTGCGGGCCGATGAATTGAAGGTGTTGCCGTTCTGCCAGGCGAGGGTGTTGTAGCTGTAGACGTACATGATGAGATACATGATCGAATACCAGTAGTTGAAATCGGGCACCTGTCCGGCATCGAAGGGATTGATCAGCGAGTGGCCGGGCCGCGCGGCGGTGACGGTCTGCTTCACTTCCGTCCAGCTCACCGTGCAGAAAACGGCGACGATGACGACGAGGTAGATGGCGTGCGAGACGATGCCCTGCACGCAATCGGCGGCGATCAGGGTGATCTGGCCGCCGTGCGTCATCATCCAGAGAACGCACGTGAGATATCCGGCCATGAAGATCAGATTGGTGCGGATGACCAGCGACCCAGCGTGAACCACGGCGGGAAGTCCGAGATAGTAAACAAAGAAGTTGGACGACACGGCCGGAAAAATTCCGTAATTCAACAGTCCCGCCAGAAACCCCAGTGAGCCGGCGAAGAGGCGGAACCGGCGGGAATATCGCATCTCGAAAAACTGGCCGATCGTCATGGCGCGGGTCTGGCGGTAGCGATAGACAATGAAGCCGGTCAGACCGACCAGCGTCAGAACCGGCACGATCGCGGCCTCCCACCAGGAGAGCACAAAGCCGGCGATGAGCAATTGCTGATACTTGGAGAGCGAGTTGGCGACCCCCGCCTGCGATTCGCCCTTGGCGTTGCAGATGAGGTAGCGCCCCGCCGCCCTGCCGCCTGCCATAAAGTCAGCTACACTCTTGACGTACCGCTGGGCGTAGAGGGCGCAGCCGACCACCAGGGGGAGGGGTAGAGCCAGTAAAAGCCAGTCGATCCATTCCATGCAGGGCCACGGGTGCGGGGGCGTCGTAAGTGATTATCCTATCTTAATCGTCACTTGCTACCCATGTTGCCTAGTCGCCTTTTAGACAAAAGACTTATCACGAAATGACAAACTAATCGCTGGCCAAGCGAACGGGCGTGGGTTACAACTTCATGTAGTCGGAGGGCCACATCGTGCGGCGCTCCATCCCATCAGGTCTGCAGGAGTGGACAGGATCGGAGGCTTGGTCAAGGTAACAATTCAGGATTTGGATCGATTTCAGGGATCGGTCAAAATTCAGTTTTTGAGAGGAGAGAGGTATGCGAAGTGCATTTCTGTCAGATCGCTTTCGGCGTAGGGGAATGAAGGTGGCGGCAATGGCCGTGTCGGGATTATGCATTGATGGTTTGGCGCAGCGAGCGAGCGCTGAAATCATCGGCGAACAATTCTACAGCACGAGCAGCACGGCTCAGATAACTTCGAACGCCGGTTCCGCGGCGCTGACGCCGACTCAATTCGCCGGCGTGGTTTCCGACAGCACCAACGGCAACGCCAGCTACCTTCAGGACAACTGGAACACGGTCGGCATGACGGCGCCGGTGACAGGTGGCGAGCAGACGGGCACCCTGGCTGCGGCGTCGGTTAACAACAGTACCGGCGTGGCCAACCTTCTGGGCGTCAGCTTCGTCTACGACAGCGGCGACACCGGAACCAGCCATAAGTCCGGCGTTTACAGCAACGATATCCCAGTCGCGAACAACGGCGCGGACTCCGCCGGCAACTACCAGTCGAGCCTGCTCGGCGGCAACGCGGCCGACAACAGCAACGGATCCAATTCGTTCGCGCTGTTCCAGAACGTGCCGACCTCCGGCTACACCTATACGCTGGTCGCATACGTCGAGAACTATGGCACGACCGTGGAGCATCTCCAGGTCGGCGGCATTCTTGGCGAAGGCACCGTTGCCACCACGGGATCCGCCATGGCCGCCGGCGAAGCGGGCGGGTATGGAACGAATCCGACAGCCACTGCGTTAGCGGGAACCCCCACTGACTCGGCTTACGTCACCCAACAGGCGGGCGGCGGCGGCACCCTGAACAACACGGCCGTCACCAATTACAAGTATGTTGACCAGGGTAGCTCCAGCGGCGTCCTGTTCT
>Ga0182024_10016700_pt1 | contig 13886 bp, 8 predicted proteins | sample P32metaG_FD_120480 | JGI IMG/M metagenome (GOLD analysis project Ga0182024, IMG submission 120480) | Permafrost microbial communities from Stordalen Mire, Sweden - P3-2 metaG (Illumina Assembly) | ecosystem: Environmental > Terrestrial > Soil > Wetlands > Permafrost | place: Sweden: Stordalen... | reverse complement strand
GTCCACTTGCTGTTCTAGGAGGAACTGGGTGTCGCCTACATCTTCGACTTTCACCCAGCGCATCATCTGGCGGACGATCACTTCGATGTGCTTGTCCGAAATGTTCACGCCCTGCAAGCGGTAGACTTCCTGGATTTCGTTTACCAGGTAAGACTGCAACTCTTTTTCGCCGAGCACAGCTAGAATGTCGTGCGGGTTGAGCGGCCCGTCCATCAGCGGTTCGCCTGCCTTGACGCGCTCGCCTTCCTGCACGTTGATGTGAACGCCGCGCGGAACGGAATATTCCTTCTCCGTGCCGTTATCGGCTGCCACGTAGAGTTTGCGCTGTCCCTTGGCAACTTCGCCGAAGCGCACCACGCCATCGATTTCGCTGATGACCGCGGTCTCGCGCGGCTTGCGGGCCTCGAACAATTCGACCACGCGCGGCAGACCGCCCGTGATGTCCTTGGTCTTGGTCGTCTCGCGCGGGATCTTCGCCAGCACGTCGCCCGGATACACCGTGTCTCCATCCTGCACCATGAGGTGAGCGCGCGAAGGCATCAGGTATCGCTTGCTCGCCTTACCTTTGACTACGATCGCCGGCTGACGCTTCTCGTCGGGCGAATCCGCCACCACGTGGCGCGACAGGCCGGTGACTTCGTCGACCTCTTCGTGCAGCGTGATGCCTTCCTGCAGGTCCTTGAACTGCGCCGTTCCGCCAATTTCCGTGAGGATGGCAAAGGTATAAGGATCCCACTCGACCAGAGCCGCGCCGAGCGTAACCGGTCCGCCTTCGGCAACTTTGACCTTAGCGCCGTAGACAACAGCATAGCGCTCACGTTCGCGGCCCTTTTCGTCCACGACTGCGATCGCACCCTGGCGGTTCATAACCACCAGGTCGCCAGTCTTCGACTTAACGGTCTGTAGGTTGATGAAGCGCACGGTGCCGTTGCTCTTGGCATCGAGCCGCGACTGTTCCGAAACTCGCGATGCCGTACCTCCGATGTGGAAGGTACGCATGGTGAGCTGCGTTCCAGGTTCGCCGATGGACTGCGCCGCGATCACGCCGGTAGCCTCGCCGAGTTCGACGAGTCGCCCGGAAGCCAGATTGCGTCCGTAGCACATCACGCAAACGCCGCGCTTCGATTCGCAGGTAAGCACCGAGCGAATCTTTACCCGCTCGATACCCGCAGCTTGAATCGTGCCCGCCAGATCTTCGGTGATCTCGTGATTCACATCGACTACGACTTGGCCTTCGTAATCTTTGATCTTCTCGAGCGACACGCGGCCCACGATTCGGTCGCGCAGCGGTTCGATGATCTCACCGGCTTCGACGATACCGGAGACGAAAATCCCGTCCACCGTACCGCAATCGTATTCGCTGATGATCACATCCTGCGCGACGTCCACTAGACGGCGCGTCAGGTAGCCCGAGTCGGCAGTCTTCAACGCCGTATCGGCCAATCCCTTGCGGGCACCGTGTGTCGAGATGAAGTATTCGAGAACGGTTAGACCTTCACGGAAGTTCGCCGTGATCGGCGTCTCGATGATCTCGCCCGTCGGCTTCGCCATCAGTCCGCGCATTCCGGAAAGCTGGCGAATCTGCTGTTTCGACCCTCGGGCGCCGGAGTCGGCCATAACGTAAATCGGATTGAGCTGGCCTTCCTTATCCCGCCGCTGCATCTGGCCGAACATTTCGTCGGCAACTTTTTCCGTGATGGCCGACCAGATTTCGATGACCTTGTTATAGCGTTCGCCGTTGGTGATGGCGCCATCCAGATATTGCTGCTGGACCGCGATCACCTGCTTGTCGGCATCTTTCACCAGGGTCTTCTTATTATCCGGAATGACCATGTCGTCGATGCCGATGGAGAGACCGGCGCGCGTGGCATAGCGGAAGCCGAGCGACTTGATCTCGTCGAGCATCTTCACCGTGACTTCCAGGCCAAACCGCAGGTAGCAGTAATTGACCAACTGGCCGACGCCCTTCTTCTTGAGCAGTCCATTGATGTACGGCATGGCCACGTTGACGCCGGGCACATCCTTGGGCAAATGGTCGTTTAGGATCGCGCGCCCGACAGTGGTGTTCAGATACTCGCGCTTCAGGTTGATGGGCTCCGTATGGTTCACGTCCTGATCGTCGTAAGCCTGGGTCAGGTCGATGACCTCGCCGGTGTAGCGCAGACGAATCGGAGTGAGCGTTTCCACCTCGCCCATTTCGAGCGCGATCACGACTTCGTCAATATTGGCGAAAGAACGGCCTTCGCCCTTCGCGCCCGGCTTCGCTTTCGTCAGGTAGTAGAGACCGAGCACCATGTCTTGTGTGGGCACAGTGATAGGCTGGCCTGACGCCGGCGACAGGATGTTGTGCGAAGACAGCATCAGAACGCTGGCTTCCACCTGCGCTTCGGGCGATAACGGAATGTGGACGGCCATCTGGTCGCCGTCGAAGTCGGCGTTGAACGCCGTGCAGACGAGCGGATGAATCTTGATCGCCTTGCCTTCCACCAGCACCGGCTCAAAAGCCTGAATACCCAGGCGATGGAGGGTGGGTGCGCGGTTCAGCATGACCGGATGATCTTTAATGACCTCTTCCAGAATGTCCCAGACGATCGGGTCCTGCTGCTCCACCATCTCTTTGGCTTGCTTGATGGTGGTGCAATTCCCGGTCTGTTCCAACCGGTGATAGATGAACGGCTTGAATAGTTCGAGCGCCATCTTCTTCGGCAAGCCGCACTGATGCAGCTTGAGTTCCGGGCCGACCACAATTACCGAACGTCCGGAGTAGTCGACGCGCTTGCCGAGCAGATTCTGGCGGAAGCGTCCCTGCTTGCCCTTCAGCGTGTCGGATAGCGACTTCAGCGGCCGGTTGTTGGCGCCGCGCAGAACGCGCCCGCGGCGTCCGTTATCGAACAGGGCGTCGACTGCTTCCTGCAACATGCGCTTTTCGTTGCGCACGATGACTTCGGGAGCGTGCAGGTCCATCAGCTTCTTCAACCGGTTGTTGCGGTTGATGACGCGGCGGTACAGATCGTTCAGGTCGGAAGTTGCGAAACGTCCGCCATCCAATGGAACCAGTGGACGCAGTTCGGGTGGAATCACCGGCAGCACGTCGAGGATCATCCACTGCGGCTTGTTGCCGCTCTTGCGGAAGGCCTCGACCACTTTCAGACGCTTGGCATACTTCAGGCGCTTCTGCAGCGAGGTTTCGTGCTTCATCTTCTCGCGCAGTTCGGCAGAGAGCGAATCGACTTCAATGCGCTTGAGCAGTTCCTTGATAGCTTCCGCGCCCATCATGGCCTTGAAGCCGGCGGGGCGATATTGCTGGTCGAGTTCGCGATACTTCGCTTCGTCCTTGATAACTTCGCGTTCCTTTACCGGAGAGTCGCCGGGATCGACGACCACGTAGGCCTCGAAGTAAAGGATCGCTTCCAGATCGCGCAGGGAAATGTCGAGCAGATGCCCGATGCGGCTGGGCAGCCCCTTGAAGAACCACACGTGCGAACAGGGCGACGCCAGCTCGATGTGGCCGAGCCGCTCGCGGCGAACCTTGGACAAAGTGACTTCTACGCCGCACTTGTCGCAGATCACTCCGCGATGCTTCATGCGCTTGTATTTGCCACAGAGACATTCCCAGTCGGTGACCGGGCCGAAGATGCGCGCACAGAACAAGCCATCGCGCTCCGGCTTGAAGGTACGGTAGTTGATGGTTTCCGGCTTGGTTACCTCCCCATGCGACCAGCTCCGGATTTTTTCCGGAGACGCCAGGCTGATGCGAATGGCGTCAAAGTCAGCCACGGGGTTTGCCATATCGAACGGGCTCGAACGAAACATGTTCCTCCGCTTTCCTACGGCTGTACGCCGCCGTACGCGGCTCTTACGAACAGTCGCTAGTCGATGGTCGTTAGCGAAATCTCTAACCCGGAAGTCTAAGAGCGAAGACCTCGGGCGTATTCTTCAAGAACGCGTCGACCCGCTAGCCGCGAACGACCAACGACTAGCGACCAACGACTAATCCGCTGCTACGGCCATCGGCTTTTTCTCGGTGGCCTTGATCAACTCGACATCCAGGCAAAGCGCCTGCAATTCGCGAATCAGCACGTTGAACGACTCGGGAACGCCCGGCTCCATGGCGGCCTCGCCTTTGACAATCGCCTCGTAGATTTTGGTGCGTCCGTAAACGTCGTCCGATTTCGCGGTCAGCAACTCTTGCAGGATGAACGCCGCGCCGTACGCTTCCAGTGCCCAGACTTCCATTTCTCCGAAGCGCTGGCCTCCGAATTGCGCCTTGCCACCCAGCGGTTGCTGCGTGATCAGCGAGTACGGGCCGATGGAACGCGCGTGAATCTTGTCGTCCACCAAGTGCGACAGTTTCAACATGTAGATATAGCCCACCGTGACCGGCTGCTCGAAAATCTCGCCCGTCATGCCGTCGCGCAGGCTGGTCTTGCCCGATGTAGGCAGTCCGGCACTTGTCAGCAACGCCTTGATTTCCGTTTCACGGGCGCCGTCGAATACGGCCGATCCCATGAACACGCCGTTCTTAAGGGTCGGCGCCAGCGCTTCGAGCTCATCTTCGCTCATGTCGGCGATGGTGTCCGCCAGCACCGTATCCTTGAACAAAGCTTTCAGGTCGCGGCGGATGGCGTCGGTTCGAGTGTTCTGTTTCAGCAACTCGCCAATCTTCAGACCGAGTTCATGGCCCGCCCATCCGAGGTGGGTTTCAAGAATCTGTCCCACGTTCATACGGCTGGGCACGCCCAGCGGGTTCAGGACGATCTCAACCGGCGTTCCATCCTCGAGGTACGGCATATCCTCTTCCGGCAAAATACGCGCGATTACTCCCTTGTTACCGTGGCGTCCGGCCATCTTGTCGCCGACACTCAGCTTGCGCTTCATGGCGATGTAAACCTTCACCAGCTTGATCACGCCCGGCGGCAGCTCATCGCCCTTGGTCAGCTTCTCTTTCTTTTCGTTGACGATCTTTTTCAGGACATCGATCTGACGCGAGGTCATTTCCTCGATCTCATCGATCTGCTCGTTCACCCGCGGATCTTTGTCGGCATACTTGATCCGTTTCAGGTTGCGGGTCGAGATGCGCTCGATCGCGTCGCGGTCGAGAATCGTGTCCTTCGTCAGCAGCCGCTTGTTGGTGCGCTCGTCGTGCAGATCGGCTTGCACTTCCTTGCCGCCCAGCAAGCCTTCGAGACGCTTCAGGCGCTCATCGGTCAGAATTCGGATTTCGTCCGATAGGTTCTTTTCGAGCTTCGCGATCTGGTTGCCTTCGATTGCCTTGGCGCGCTCGTCCTTCTCCTGGCCCTTGCGCGAGAAGATCTTCACGTCTACCACGATGCCTTCGATTCCAGGCGGGCAGTAGAGCGAAGCGTCGCGCACGTCGCCGGCTTTTTCGCCGAAGATCGCGCGCAGCAGTTTCTCTTCCGGCGTCAGTTGCGTCTCACCCTTCGGGGTGACTTTGCCGACGATGATGTCACCCTGCTTGATGCCGGCGCCGATGCGGATCACCCCTGCTTCGTCCAGATTCCGCAGCGTGGACTCACTCACGTTCGGGATGTCGCGCGTCACTTCCTCGGGCCCCAGCTTCGTGTCGCGGGCTTCAAGTTCGAATTCCTCAATGTGGACCGAGGTGTAGTAATCCTCTTTCACCATCTTTTCCGAAACCAGGATCGCGTCTTCGAAGTTGTAGCCGCGCCAGGGCATGAATGCGACCAGCACGTTGCGTCCCAGCGCCAACTCGCCAAAGTCGGTGCACGGACCATCGGCAATCACCTGCCCTTTCACCACGCGCTGATCCTTCTTCACGATCGGCTTCTGGTTGATGCAGGTGTTCTGGTTCGAGCGCTTGAACTTGGTGAGCTGATAAATGTCGCTGCCCACTTCGCGCGAAAGCTGCATCGGATGGTGCTCGCCCTCGACTCGAACGATAATGCGCTCGGAGTCAACCGAATCGATGATTCCGTTGCGGCGTGCCAGCACGACCGCGCCCGAGTCACGAGCGGTAACGCCTTCCATTCCAGTTCCCACAATCGGAGCCTGCGCCCGCAGCAGTGGCACCGACTGACGTTGCATGTTCGCGCCCATTAGCGCGCGGTTAGCGTCGTCATGCTCGAGAAATGGCACCAGCGATGCGGCCACCGAAACCAGTTGCTTCGGGCTGACGTCGACGTAATCCACTTCGTCGCGGTTGACCAGCACGAAGTTGCCCGCCTTGCGGGCGTTGACCAGTTCGCCGGCGATGCGCCCCTTGTCGTCCAGTTCGATGTTGGCCTGCGCGATAGTGTGACGGTCCTCTTCCCACGCGGATAGATAGAAGGAGAACGGCTCGACCTCGACCGGCTTCTTGCGCCGGTCCTTCAAATCAGCGTTGACCTTCTCCATCTCGCTCTTCTCGGCATAGTCGCCGACTTTGTAGCTGCTGTCACCGGCGTTGACGACGATGACGTAGTCCACCACGCGCGCGTTCTTCACCTTGCGGTATGGCGACTCGATGAAGCCGTAGTCGTTGATCCGGGCAAAACAGCTCAACGACGAGATCAGCCCGATGTTCGGACCTTCCGGCGTTTCAATCGGGCAGATGCGTCCGTAGTGCGTTGGGTGGACGTCGCGCACTTCAAATCCAGCGCGTTCGCGCGACAACCCGCCCGGCCCCAGGGCCGACAGACGCCGCTTGTGCGTGATTTCCGACAGCGGATTCGTCTGATCCATGAACTGCGACAGCTGCGATGATCCGAAGAATTCGCGGATTGCGGCCATCACCGGCTTGGCGTTGACCAGGTCGTGCGGCATCGCCGTCGACATTTCCTGGTACACGCTCATCTTTTCCTTGATCGCACGCTCCATGCGCACCAGCCCGATGCGGAACTGGTTCTCCAGCAACTCTCCGACCGCGCGCACGCGGCGATTGCCAAGATGATCGATGTCGTCGACCGCGCCGATATTCTTGCGCAGCTTGAGCAGGTACTTGATGGTCGCGTAAAAATCCGTCGGATCAAGCGTGCGTTGTTCGAGGCTCGTCGCCTCCTGGTTTTCAAACAGCTTGATGTTGAACTTCAACCGCCCCACGCGTGAGAAGTCGTACTTGCGCGGGTCGAAGAACATTCCCTGGAACAACGCCGTCGCCGTGTCCAACGTCGGCGGATCGCCGGGACGCAGTTTGCGGTAAATCTCGATCAGCGCTTCCGACGGGGTGGCGACGGAATCGCGGCGCAGGGTCTGGCTGATTACCGTGCCCACATCGTCGCGCTCCGGGAAGAACACACTCAGTTCGACCACGCCCGATTCCAGAATCTTCGATACTTTATCGGCCGTAATTTCTGTGTTGGCTTCGAGCAGCACTTCGCCGGTCGTGGTGTCGACGATGTCGCTCGCCGCCCATGCGCCTTCGAGATCGCTCATGTCCACTTCGATCTCGGTGATCTTCGCCTTCTGAATCTCCTTCAAGGTCGCAGGACTGATCTTGCGGCCGGAGTGCGCCACTTCATCGCCCGACTTCGACTTGATGCTGTGCGCCAGCTTCATGCCCAACAGATTCGTGGGCTTGTCGCTCGCGGGATCCAGCGTCCAGAACAGTTTCTTGTCGCGGACCACCAGGCGATCCGTGGTGTAGAAATTCTTCAGAATGTCTTCGCTCGAACGCAGGCCGAGGGCGCGCAGGAAAATCGTGCCCAGGAACTTGCGCTTGCGGTCGATACGCACATAAAGAATGTTCTTCTGGTCGTACTCGAACTCAACCCACGATCCGCGGTAGGGAATAATCTTCCCCAAAAAGTAGGTGCGGTTCGCCGCCGTCTCGAAGAACACGCCAGGCGAACGGTGCAATTGGCTGACGATGACGCGCTCGGTTCCATTGATGATGAAAGTCCCGTTCTGCGTCATCAAGGGAACGTCGCCAAAGAAAACTTCCTGCTCCTTGATGTCGCGGATGGAACGATTGCCGGCTTCATCCTTGTCCCAAATGGTGAGCCGCATGGTGACTTTGAGCGGAGCGGAATAGGTCATGCCGCGCTCTTCGCATTCGGCCACGTCGTATTTCAATTGCAACCCAACCGGATCGCCGCACTTGTTGCAGAAGTCGGGAGTGTTTGCGTTGTAGGTGCCGCACTTGTGGCAGAGAACGTCGCCGGGATGGAACGGGTCGGTAATCACCGTCGATCCGCAATTCTTACAAGTCGTACGCAGGTGATGCAGCCCTTTCAGGTGGCCGCATTTGCATTCCCAGTTGCCGATGGCGAAGTCCACAAACTCAAGCTGCGAGACATTGCGAAAATCGGTAATCGGAAACACCGACTGAAATACCGCCTGCAGCCCGCCGTCTTCGCGCTCGCTGGGCAGTTTGTCCATCTGCAGGAAGCGGTCGTAGGAGCGCTTCTGAACCTCGATCAGGTTCGGGATCTGGATGGTTGCTGGAATTTTGGAAAAATCGAAACGCTTGCGATGAATATTGTGCTTTGGCATTCTCTAGGGCTCCTGCTTTCAGGCAGCACGGGGCTGCGATACAGCGCGGAATGACGGGCGCAAAAAATCGCGCCAGGATACTTCTACGGTTGCCGAAAACGGGCGGTGTACCTGAAGAAAAGACAGAGGCTCCCGCGAGGACAAGTTTGTCCACGGGCGCCATGTGCGACGCTCACTCTTGGGTAACTTGTAAAATTCCGTGCCAGTTCAAAAGGCCTGTTCCGTCCCGCCGCCCGCGGGACCGGCTGCCATACTTCTATTCCAGCGACCCTGTTCCGCTTCCTGGATGTATTTGGAGGATGCGGGTCGCTGTCGCCTCACAGTGAAGCCAGGGTGAGCGGGTCATTTATTAGATATTAACACCACTCACAAGGATTCAGCTACTGTTCGGTCAAAAAATTGCAACGGATCGTGTGGTGACGGGGCTTTGCCCCGTCCAAACGCGACAGAACTCCGCCCCACACAACCACCAAAATCATTTGACTTCGACCACTGCGCCCGCTTCGGTGAACTTCTTTTTAATCGTTTCGGCTTCGTCCTTCGAGACACCTTCCTTGATGCTCTTGGGAGCGCCATCCACCAGGTCCTTTGCCTCTTTCAGACCAAGGCTGGTAACTTCACGTACTGCCTTGATTACGTTGATTTTATTGGCTCCCACTTCCTTGAGAACGACGGTGAACTCGGTCTTTTCTTCCGCCGGTGCTGCGGCTCCCGCGCCCGCACCGCCGCCGGCAACCATCACCGGGGCCGCTGCCGCCGCCGAAACACCCAGACGCGATTCCAATTTTTTGACCAGTTCCGCCGCTTCCAGCAAAGACAGGCCAACGATTGACTCTTCCAACTGCTGTAGATCCGCCATGTGAATCTCTCCACTTTTATTTAAGATTTGCGATTTCGCCATCGCTGGGCCAGGTTTCCAGTGCGACCAGGTCGTCGATTCCTGCGCCAGACCGCGCCAGAAGTTCCGACCGCGCCACCCCTCGCCTCGCGATAACTAAATCTTTATCGGTCAGCTCTCGCCGACCCGAACCTTTCGTAGCGCCGCCGTCCCGGCGGCTGTGGCCGGCAAGATGCCGGCGCTAGCCTTACCAGAGGCCTTAGGCCTCTTTGAACTTGTTCTGCTCCACGCCCTGGCTCACGACCACCGCCAGGTTCCGTCCGACCGCATTCATCGCCGTAACCAGCCGCTGAGAGGGTGCGTTCAACAGGAACAGCAGCTTCGAATAAAGTTCTTCCTTCGACGGCATGGTCGCCAGCGACTGTATCTCGTTGACCGTGATCACGCGGCCTTCGACCATACCGGCTTTGAAGCTGAATTCCGGATTGTCCTTAACGTACTTCGCCAGCGCCTTCGCGAGCGCCACCGGATCGCCTTCGGTGTAGGCAATCGAGGTCACACCCTGAAGGTTCTTCAGCGCTTCTTCGACCTTGGTGCCCTTGCCCGCGCGCTCGGCTAAGGTGTTCTTCACCACGCGATACTTCGCCCCGGTCGGACGCAACGCCTTGCGCAATTCGAAATCCTGCGTAACCGTCAGCTTCGAATACGTGGCCACGATCATGCTCGAAGCATTTTTCAGTTCGCCGCCAAGTTTTTCAACCGCCGCAACTTTCTTAGCCCTGGTAACCGCCATGTCAAAACCCTTTCAAAATTCTCTGAGGCCTTATTGTGGGGACGGGCGACTCGCCCGTCCGCCGAGCAAGCCCGGCAGCCTTGCCTATGTTTTAGCCGCAACCTCGATCGGAGTGGTGTCCAGCGAAATGCCCGGTCCCATGCTCGAACTCAGATAGCAGGCCTTGATGTACTTGCCCTTGGCCACCGAAGGCTTAGCCTTGATCACGCTGGAAATCAGCGTGGTTGCATTGTCGATAAGCTTGTCGGGCGTAAACGAAATCTTTCCCACCGGCACGTGCACCAGCGCCGTCTTGTCGGTGCGGAACTCGACCTTGCCGGCCTTGACTTCCTGCACCGCGCGCGCCACGTCCATGGTGACCGTACCCGTCTTTGGATTCGGCATCAGTCCCTTCGGTCCGAGAACCTTGCCCAGACGACCGACCGATTTCATCATGTCAGGTGTGGCAATCAGGGCGTCGAAGTCGGTCCAGTTTTCTTTTGTGATCTTTTCGACCATGTCCTCGCCGCCGACGAAATCAGCGCCCGCTGCTTCGGCCTCGCGAACCTTTTCGCCGCTCGCGATGACCAGGACTTTTTTCGATTTGCCCAGTCCGTGGGGAAGCACGACCGTGCCCCGCACCATCTGGTCGGCATGCTTCGGATCGACTCCGAGTCGCAACGTCACTTCGACCGTCTCGTCGAATTTCGCGTATTTCACTTTCTGCAGAAGTGGAACCGCTTCCTGCAGCGTATAAGGCCGCGGTTCAACCGCCTTCCGCGACTTCTCGATATTCTTTCCCGACTTCTTCATTTTTTCTCTCAGTCTCCCACCGCCGCTTCGCTGCCCCGAAGAGCCGTAGTGTTTGCGACTAACTAACTCACGTGGGGACGGACGCATTCGTCCGTCCCGCCTGCCCCGAAAGGCAGGCGACAACCTATCCGACCACTTCAATCCCCATCGAACGCGCCGTACCGCGCACGCTCCGGATCGCAGCATCGACCGAAGCGGCGTTCAGGTCAGGCATCTTCTGTCTAGCGATGTCCTCAACCTGTTTGAGCGTCACCTTGCCAACCTTATCTTTGTTCGGAGCGCCCGATCCCTTGGCGATGCCAGCCGCTCGCTTCAACAACACCGACGCCGGCGGCGTCTTGGTAATAAACGTGAACGTGCGGTCGCTGTACACCGTGATCACGACCGGAACAATCAACCCTTCGAGTTCCTTCTGCGAGGTGCGGGCATTAAACTGCTTGCAGAATTCCATGATATTGACCTGCGCCTGCCCGAGCGCCGGACCCACCGGAGGCGCCGGCGTAGCCTTGCCCGCCGCAATCTGCAACTTTACCGACCCTGTAGCTTTCTTTGCCATGATGCCTTTCCTGATTTACAGAAAATCGCTACGCGACTTTCTCCACCTGCCCAAATTCCAATTCCACCGGAGTCGACCGCCCGAAAATCGTGACCATTACTTTCAAAGTCTCGCGATCTTCGTTGACGTCGTCGACCACACCCGTAAATGTCGCGAAGGGACCCTCGCCGATGCGCACCGTCTCGCCTTTTTCGAATTTGACTTTTAGTTTCGGCTTTTCGCGGCTGTCCGCAACCTTATAAACAATGTGATTGACTTCTTCGTCTGACAGCGGAGTCGGCTGCTGCCCCGTGCCGACAAATCCGGTCACCCGCGGCGTCGACTTCACGACGTGCCAGACATGATCGTCCATGTCCATCTCTACCAGCACGTAGCCGGGATAGAACATGCGCTCCGAGGTGTACTTCTTGCCGCCCCGGACCTCGGTGACCGATTCGGTCGGGATCAGCACCTTGCCGATCCTGCTCTGCAGCCCGAAAGCCTGCACCCGCGATTCGAGCGACTCCTTCACTTTGCGCTCGAACCCCGAATAGGCGTGGATGATGTACCACTTCATATTCGGATTGCGCGCGGGTTCGCCAGCGGGAACTGCTTCCGCAGGCGGCGTAGGAGGAACTTGACCCTCCGAGCCAACGCTGACCGCGACGCTTTCGGTCTTTTCTTTGTCCGTATTCGTATCCGTATCCGGCATTAATCGCTTCTTTCGCTCGGGCCTAACGGCGCGAGAAATAATGCAGCATCCGCTCCAGGCTGTTGCTGATCGCCAGATCCACCAGCCAGAAATAGAACGCAAACAGGAACACGGTGATGATCACCACCGTCGTCGTCGCCTGGACTTCCTTGCGCGTGGGGGATGTGACTTTCTTCATCTCCGTGCGCACGTCGTGATAAAAAGACTTGATGCGTTCCGGCCAGGACCGCAGACTGGTTACAACCGCATTTTGTTCTACCGCTGTCGCCATACCTTCCCGCTTTCCTCGACTGCTCCCTCTCGGGCCTCAACGCTAACCTGAACTCTGGCAGGGGCGGAGGGATTCGAACCCCCAAGTTCGGTTTTGGAGACCGACAGTTTAACCGTTGAGCTTACGCCCCTAAAATCAATTCTCAGTTCTCAACTGTCAGTTCTCAGTCGAACCAGACCCCGAATCCCGACAACTGACTACTTAACCTCTTTGTGTGACGTGTGCTTGCGGCACCGACTGCAGAACTTCTTCAGTTCCAGACGGTCCGGTGTCGTTTTGCGGTTCTTGGTCTTGGAATAGTTCCGCTCTTTGCAATCGCCACATTGCAACGTAATAATCTCTCGGGGCATCGCTCACTCCCTAACTCTAAAGTCTTCCCTAGTCGTGTTGTGACGGGCTCCGCCCCGTTCCTGCGGCGCGAAGCCCCGCCACCACACTTGCTACGTCACAATCTCCGCGATCGTGCCCGCGCCCACCGTGTGGCCGCCTTCGCGGATGGCGAACCGCAATCCCTTTTCCATCGCCACCGGCGTGATCAACTCGATCACCAGGCTCACGTTGTCTCCCGGCATCACCATCTCCGTGCCCGCCGGCAACTCCGCAATCCCCGTCACGTCCGTCGTCCGCAGATAAAACTGCGGACGATATCCCTTGAAGAACGGCGTATGCCGCCCGCCTTCTTCTTTCGTGAGGATATACACCTCAGCTTTGAACTTGGTGTGCGGAGTAATCGAACCACCCTTCGCCAGCACCATCCCGCGCTCCACGTCTTCCTTGGCGATGCCGCGCAGCAACAGGCCGGCATTGTCGCCCGCCATGCCTTCGTCCAACTGCTTCTTGAACATCTCCACGCCCGTCACCACCGTCTTGCGCGTCTCGCGGAACCCGACAATCTCCGCTTCCTCGCCAACCTTCACCTTGCCGCGTTCGATCCGGCCCGTCACCACCGTGCCCCGTCCCTGAATCGAAAAAATATCTTCGATCGGCATCAGGAAAGGCTTGTCCAGTTCACGCGCCGGCTGTGGCACGCTCTTGTCGACCGCCTCCATCAACGCGTCAATCTGCTTCTCCCACTTCTCTTCGCCATTCAACGCGCCCAGCGCCGAGAGGCGAATCACCGGCACATCGTCTCCAGGAAACTGATAGGTCTTCAGCAGTTCGCGAACTTCGAGTTCGACCAGATCCAACAGTTCGGGATCGTCCACCGCATCGCACTTGTTCAGCGCCACAACAATGTACGGAACACCGACTTGCCGCGCCAATAGCACGTGCTCGCGCGTCTGCGGCATCGGACCATCGGTCGCCGCCACAACCAAGATTGCGCCATCCATCTGCGCCGCGCCCGTGATCATGTTCTTGATGTAATCGGCGTGGCCCGGGCAATCGACGTGCGCGTAGTGCCGGTTCGCCGTCTCATACTCGACGTGCGCCGTGGCAATCGTGATGCCGCGCGCCTTCTCTTCCGGAGCGTTGTCGATCGAATCGAACGACCGG
>Ga0182024_10016699_pt1 | contig 13887 bp, 12 predicted proteins | sample P32metaG_FD_120480 | JGI IMG/M metagenome (GOLD analysis project Ga0182024, IMG submission 120480) | Permafrost microbial communities from Stordalen Mire, Sweden - P3-2 metaG (Illumina Assembly) | ecosystem: Environmental > Terrestrial > Soil > Wetlands > Permafrost | place: Sweden: Stordalen... | reverse complement strand
TCATCCGCTCCACTTCTCGGGCGGGGATCGTCTGGTTGGGTTCCAACTCCCAGATTCCCCCGCCCGGCTAGAGCGGACACTTCATGTGCTATTTCCAGCGGACAGATCGTGTGCTACTGACAGCAGCCCTTCCTTTCCCTTGACTTCAATCAGAGCCCCTGATAGCATCTTGCCAACCAAGCATGTTCGTTGCATTATACGCAACCTCTTGACTCCGTTGGGCTGTTTTTTAGTGGAGGAAAATAATGGGAAAGAAGACGACGGTTGCCATCGCCCACAGCGACGCGGACCTGGGCAAGCCGGCGGAGTACTCGAGAGAGCAGCTCGATCTCGTGAAGGCGATGATTCGCCAGGTCGCCGATCAGACGATGGGCGGCATGCACAACATCGTCCGCAACGGCGACAAGGTGCTGATCAAGATCAACACGGTGATTCCCGTAGCCGCCAATGCCGGATTTACCACGGATCCGCGAATGCTCGAAGCGCTCATCGAACTGGTGAAGGAACAGAATCCTGGCCGCATCCAGATCGGCGAGCGTTGCGCCATGGGCGCCGACACCATGGAGGCGATGCGCGTGTGCGGCATCGTCGAAGTGGCCGAGCGGACCGGCGTGGAGCTATGTCCTTTCGAGCACGCCGAGTTCGACATGTACAAGATCGACCGGCCAATCAGTTTCAATGAGTTTCCCGTCCCACGCCCGGTGCGCGAAGCGGACTGCTACATCGGTTTGCCCAAAATGAAGGTTCACGTCCACACCACCTTCACCGGCGCGATGAAGCTGCAGTTCGGCAATCTGCCGAACTACGACTGGATGGTGCGTTGCCATCGCGACGACATCTACCAGAAGATCGTGAACCTGACGCGCGCGGCCAATCCCAAGTGGTTCGTGATGGACTCCTTATACGCGTGTCAGGGAAACGGTCCATTCAGCCCCTACAGCGAGGATCTCATCAAGGATTTCAACACCATCTGCGGAGGTCCGGACCCGGTCGCGGTCGACACCATCTGCGAAGCTCTGATGGACTGGGATTACCCCGGAACCAACGTACCTTCAACCGTGCTCGGCGCCGCGGAAGGATTGGGTACGAATCGTATGGACGAGATCGAATTGGCCGGCGCGCCTCTCGACAAAGTGAAGCGCCGTTTCAAGCGGCAAAACACCATCCTGCAAGGCCAGTATCCCAACGTCAACCTGGTTATGGGTTCGACCTGCGAAGCAGGCTGCAAGGCGATCGTCCGGATTCAGTTGGACCAGCTGCAAGCAGATGGCACGCTGGACCGCCTGGAAAAGCCGCTCACGATTTTCACGGGCCTTCAATTCGAGCAGCACATCAATAAGGTCGAGGGTGATGTTCTCATTGTGGGCGATTGCGCCAAGGGCATGTTGGAAAAATTCCCCAACGCGCGCTATTGGGGGGAATGCGAGGAGTACCCGAACTGTACACCCATCTGGGCCAACCGGCCTGACGTCGGAATTGCGAATTATGTCCGGCAGTTGACCGCCGTTCGGGAAGGGAACATAATCTCTGAGGCTGGCCGTTAGGCTTGGTGAAAAAACGAATGAATCCCCTGACTGACGCCAGGGGTTATAACCCCGTCCCGTAAGGGCGGGGATTCTTGCCGGGACACCTTACTAGGAGCGCTTATGTCCACGAAGACTCTCATCTCGACGATCGCCGCGGTAACCCTGTTACTGTCGGCCATCTTCGCGGCCACTCACGATTTTATACCGGACTTTACTTTCCGAGGATCGTCCCTGAACGGCTGGCATGCGTTGGGACACGCGAACTGGCGCGCTGAAAATGGAGAGATCACCGGCACTCCGCAAACGCCGGACGGCGGCTGGCTGGTGCTCGACAAGAGCTACCAGGATGTCGAAGCGTACGCGGAGTTCCGCTGCACGCAGAATTGTGATGCGGGCGTCCTGCTGCGGGCGGAGAAAACGCCTGACGGCGGGTGGAAGGGAATCTACGTGTCGCTCTCCGGCGAATCGGGTTCGTACGAAGTGACCTTGAATGCAGACGGAAAAGAGTTAAGCCGGACGCCCCTGCTGAGAGCGACCGCCCAGTTCGCGCGCATGGCCGCAGGCCCGTGGGTAAACGGAAATGCTCATGTGCCGGGCTTCGCTCAGCCCGCGATCACGCTCGCCGAACAACAGTCGGAAGCGTCCAAGCCGCCCGCGGCGCCCGCCCCCGCGCCAGAACGAGGCGCGCCCAGCTCCCAGATTCGGACGGGCGAGTGGAACACCGTCGACATCATCGTCGATACCGACATGGTTTGGACCACGCTCAACGGACGTCGCGGAGGGAACGCGGCAACCAGCGACCGGATGATGGGTTACGGGCCGGTTGCGCTTCATGTTGCGGGAACCGGCGAGGTCCGGTTCCGGGATATTGCCGTCAAGGATTTGAACCACAAGACGGAACCCGCGGCGCATGTTTCATCCCACTTCCGGATGCAGCAGCTCAACGATTTTTTCTACTCCTGGGGCGCCACCGCCGGCGATATCAATCACGACGGCATTCTGGACGTGATCGCCGGGCCGTTCTACTATCTGGGGCCGGACTACACTGAACGGCACGAGTTCACCGCGGCCCGAAGCTACAGCGCGAGTAACAACTTTCCCGAAGGCATGGTCTACTTTGCCTACGACTTCACCGGCGACGGATGGACCGACATCATTTGCGTCGATTCGCGGCCGATTTACCTGTACGTGAACCCCAAAGGCGAATCGCGCCGCTGGGACCGCTACAACGTGGTTCCGAGCGCAACTTCTGAAATCGAAGTCTTCCGCGATATCGACGGCGACGGCAAGCCCGAGATTCTATTCGCCGGCCCCCAGGCGGTCATGGCCTACGCGAAACCGGATCCCGCCAATCCCACTGGCGTTTGGAAAGTGCACAACATCTCCGAACCCGGCCTCGCCGGGGCGCACGGCATGGGGGTCGGCGACATCAATGGCGACGGCCGGATGGATGTCGTGAACAGCCGCGGCTGGTGGGAACAGCCGCCATCCGACAAAATGCCGGGCCCGGGCGAAACGCTTTGGAAGTTTCATCCCGTACAGTTCGGCAGCGGTGGCGCGGAGATGGGCGTCTACGACGTGAATGGCGACGGGCTGAACGATGTCGTCACCGTCGTGGCGGCACACGGATGGGGCATCGCCTGGTTCGAGCAGAAGCGCGACGCGCTGGGCAACATTTCCTTCGTCCGCCACGACATCATGGGCGACTTCAGTACGAAAAACGCAGGCGGCGTGACCTTTTCGGAGCCGCACGCCGCCGCATTCGCCGATATGGATGGCGACGGAGTGCCGGACCTGATCGTCGGAAAGCGGCTGTACTCGCACCTCGAGAGCCACCTCGATCCCGACCCCTATGGGGCAGCCGTCCTTTACTGGTATCGGACGGTGCGCAATCCCAAGGCCGAGGGCGGCGCCGAATTCGTTCCGGAGCTGATTCATAACCGTTCAGGCGTGGGCTCGCAGTTCGTCGTGACCGATCTGAACGGTGACGGCGCCCCCGATATCGTCACCTCCAGCGTGAAAGGCACCTTTATCTTTTGGAACCAAATGCACGTGCGCCAATGAAAACAGCTTCCGTCCGTTATCCCCAGATCGCGCTCGCGCTGTTCGCCCTTCCTCTCATCGCCCAGAGTTGGAACGAGTATCTCGGCGGTCCCGACAGTTCGCACTATTCGCCTCTGAAACAGGTGAATACGCGCAACGTCAACAAGCTGGGGGTCGCGTGGAACTACGAGACGGGCGACGAACTGAGTTATACATTCTGCCCGCTGGTCGTGGACAACATCGCCTTTGTTGCGGCAAAACAGGGCGCGCTGGTCGCCCTTGATGCGTCCACCGGGAAGGAACTCTGGGTTCACCCGTTCGGTGGCGGAGGACGATTCAGCGGAATCGCGGGCCAGCGCGGCGCCAACTACTGGGAAAGCAAGGACCGCGCGGACCGGCGCATTCTGGTCACAACCGGTGGAATGCTGCACGCCATCGACGCGCGTACCGGCAAGCTGATCGACTCATTTGCGGATCACGGCAAGCTCGACTTGAAAACCGGCATCGACCGCGCGCCGGTGCCGCTGTCCTCCAGAACACCGGGGCGCATCTTCGAGAATCTGATTATTCTGGGTAGCGCGACGGGCGAAGGCTACCTCCCGCCGCCCGGCGATATTCGCGCGTTCGATGTCGTCAACGGCAAGCTGGTCTGGGTATTCCACACCATTCCCCGTCCGGGCGAGTACGGATATGAATCCTGGCCCAAGGACGCATACAAATATATGGGCGGCGTCGACGTGTGGGGTGAATTCACGGTAGACGTGAAGCGCGGAATTGTGTATTTCCCGACCGCATCCGCTAAGTACGAGCTTTATGGCGGCGACCGGCACGGCGACAACCTCTACGCGGATTGTCTGCTCGCGCTCGATGCGCGCACCGGAAAACACCTCTGGCATTTCCAGACGGTTCATCACGATCTCTGGGATAGCGATCCTTCCGCGGCGCCCCAATTAGTCACCGTCAAGCATGAAGGCAAAACCGTGGACGCCGTCGCACTTGCATCGAAGAACGGGTTCCTGTATGTGTTCGATCGCGTTTCGGGCAATCCGCTATGGCCGATCGAGGAGAGGCCGGTTCCGAAATCCGATGTTCCAGGTGAACTCACCGCGCCCACCCAGCCTTTCCCGACTGTCGTGCCGCCTTTTACCCGCCAGGGCATGACGGTAAAGGATCTGTACGACGCATTCATGACGGATGAGGAAAAGGCATGGTGGAAAGACCGGCTTTCCAAGGCGCGCACCGGATTGTTTACGCCGCCCGCGCTGATCGACACGATCCTCATGCCCAGCGTCAACGGCGGCGTTTTGTTTTTCGGCACCGGCGCGGACCCTGCTACCGGAACTGTGTATGTCCTCGGCAAGGACATGCCATCTATCCTCAAACTCGTCCCGGCGGGTGAATCCTTGGCGTCCAATGCGGGCAATTTGATTCCCGACCGGCCGCGTAACGGACGCGGCGGCCCGCTGCCTTCTACCGTGATCGCGGAAAGGCGCGGGCGCACCATCTACGAGCAGAGTTGCCAGAGCTGCCATGGACCAGAGTTGAAAGGCGACCGCGGGCCGCAGATCGAAAAAGCGGTCAGTCGCCTCGGCGCCGATGCGACGCGGATCGTGATCACAAAAGGCAAAGGCGCGATGCCGCCGGCAGCACCACTGACGCCCGCATTGCTCGACGATTTGATCGCATTTCTGACCAAGCCGGAACTAGCGCCGCCGGGCACTGCCGCTCCTGCCGCCGCGATGGGAGGAATGCGGGTAGAACCACTTTACCCGGAGGGTATCGAGCCGCCGCCGTCGCGCTACAAAACCGGTTACGGCAATGAGCCCTATGTGATCACTCCGCCGTGGAGTCAGATCACCGCTTACGATCTGAATACCGGAAAAATCAAATGGCAGACGCCTTACGGCGATCTGCCGCAGGCCGGCCCCAGCGACAAGCTGCGAGGCAATGTCTATCCCAAGAGCGGCTTCGTTGTCACCGCGGGAGGGCTGGTTCTGTTCGCCGGCAACGACTCGAAGCTCTACGCCCTGAACAAGGACACCGGGAAATTGATCGCTACGAAGGATCTGCCGAACGGTTCCTTGGGCGTGCCCGCCGTCTATGAGGTGAATGGCAAAGAGTATGTGCTGGTGACCGTATCGGGAGGCAACCCGTTCCCGGTTGGCGGACGGCTCGTGCCAGGAGGCGTGAATCCCCCGGCTAGATCGAAATGTTACGTCGCGTTTTCTCTTCCGTCCCCGAAGTAGCGCATCAGCGCTTGACGGCTACAATCACGTAGGCATACTCCGATGTTCATCTGGGCGTTCGGCCCATCATTGCGAGGCCAGGGAGAGGAGAAAAGTCATCTTAGTTGATCAGCCCTGTATCTTAAGAATCATCTACATATGGTTTTCGCGGGAGTTCGAAAGCCGCACGTAAATTATTGAGGGGATTGGTCGGGCTGCCGGGATTTGAACCCGGGACCTCTTGCACCCCAAGCAAGCGCGCTAGCCAGGCTGCGCCACAGCCCGATACGTAAATCATTTTAGCACAAGGGCTTTAGACAGACCGCTTTTTTCCTCTCCGTGCCCTAGGCAGCGGAGGCACGTCTGGAAGGTGCGAAAATGTCGCCAGGAGATCCATTCATGAAAATGCGGACGATGTGGACGCTCGTGATCGCGGCACTTCCTGTGATCGCGCTACCGGAACTCACCGGAACGTGGCAAGGCATGCTCGTAGGCCCCAGGGGGGAGTTTCGCACGGTCATCAAAATCTCCAAGGGCGACGAGGCCGCGCTGAACGTGCTGCTATACAGCATCGATCAATCGGCGGCGGAAAATCCCGGGTCGATGACGGTGCAGGGATCGAATGTAAAAATATCGATCCCCGGATTGAGCGGCACGTTTGATGGCAAACTAAGCCCGGACGGATCTTCGATTGCGGGCACGTGGACGCGAGGAAGTGCGGCGATGTCTTTGAGCATCAAGCACGTCAGCAAAGACGCTGCCTGGGCGATTCCAAAGCTTAAGTTCGACGTCGCCTCCATCAAGCCGTCAGCTCCCGGCATCAAGCAAGTTTCGGAAGTGCGGCCGCTGCCTGGCGGCGGATCAGTGCCACTCACATGTCCCTCAAGAATCTGATCGGCGTTGCATATCGCGTCAAGCCCTTTCAGATAACAGGCGGTTCGAGTTGGGTCGAGTCTGACCCATACGACATAGAAGCTAAGCCGGACAATGCGGCCAAAGCAGGTGCGTGGCAAACGATGCTCCAGGCTCTGCTCACCGATCGATTCCAGCTGAAGTTTCATCGCGAGACGAAGGAACTTCCTATTTACGCGCTGATGCCGGCCAGGAAAGACGGCAAACTTGGTCCCAATCTCACGCTGTCAAAAGAAGGAAGTTGCGCTGATCGGAATCTCCCCTCAGTAAGCCAATCGAGTGGGCCGTTCTGCGGTGGAGGGAGCGGGCGTGGGAGGATTTCAGGACTCGGGATGCCGATCGGGGGAGTAGCGGATGTGCTTTCAAGGATGTTGGACCGGTCAGTGATCGACAAAACCGTCCTCACAGGGAAATTCGATTTCCAGCTCCAATTCACACCCGCCGACCGCCAAGCGCCTGACTCTCAGAACCCTTCGCTTTTCACCGCCCTTCAAGAGCAACTCGGGCTAAAGCTCGAATCGCAAAAAGGACCGGTTGAGATTTTCGTTATCGATGGCGCTCAGAAGCCCACGGAGAATTGAGAGAGCCCGACAGATATAGCCCGCCCTACAAGGTAGACAAGAATCCTTGCGCTACCAACGCCACTGGCTTGTGCTCGACGTCTACCTGGTAATTTAGCTCGCGCATTTTCGCATTCGTGAACTTTCCTGCAAGTTCCTCCAGCGCTGCGCGCACTTCCGGCCTCGCGATTAGCAGTTCCTCTCGGGCGACGATGGAAACCTCGTAGGGAGGGAACGCGTGTTTGTCGTCTTCCAGGACCTGCAAATCCATTTTGGACAACACGCCGTCCGTCGCACTTGCGGCGATCATGTCTACCTGGCCTTGGCCGATCGCTTGATACAGCAGGCCCAGATCCATGGTTTTCGGGGAACCGTTGAACCGCATGCCGTACACGGATTTCAGCGCCGCCAGACCGTCCGCTCGTTGCTCGAATTCGTAGCCGACTCCCAGTGTCCAGGGAATCCGGGCGGCCTCGGACAAGGTTTTTAGACCAGCGCTCTTCCGCACTACCATCGCGAAGCCGTTATCGATGCCTAGCGGCGTCATCCACGCGAGATGAAACCGGCGCGCGTACTCGGCTCGCAGATCGGCGCCGACCGGGGCCTTCAGAACCATGGCTAGCGCCGTGCCGCTGTATTCGGGATACATGTCGATTTCGCGGTTTAACAGGCCCTGCTGGGCTAGCAGCGTGCCTCCCAGGTTGAGGCTCCTGGCGACTTTCTCATGCAGGCGATTTTCCAGGTGCTGCGCGATGATTTCGCCTAGCACGACCTGTTCGGTGAAATTCTTCGAGCCGACGCGGATTACATGCGTCCCGTGACTGCACGACGGGCCGCATGAGGTGAGAAGAAAGATCAGGCAGGCGATAATTTTCGTTCGATCCATCCTAATCCTCCGTCCGCCAATAACGCCATACACGCCGCCGGAACGGCTCCGGCGAGAATCTGCGTCGTGTCCACGGTCGCGACGCCTCGAAAGATGAAAACGCCCAGTCCCCCGCCCCCGATGGCTGCCGCGATGGTCGCGGTGCCGATGGTGGTGACCGTGGCGACACGGATTCCGGCCAGGATTGTTTGGGCCGCCAGAGGCAGCTGGACCTGGCGCAACAACTGGGCGTCGGTCATGCCCATCGCGATGGCCGATTCACAGACGGCGCGGTCGACATTCACGATGCCGACGAACGTATTGCGCAGAATCGGGAGCAGCGCGTACAGGACCAGCGCGACGATGACCGTCCGCTTTCCGATTCCGCCGATGAATGGAATCGGGATCAGGAATCCGAAGAGGGCCAGGCTGGGGATGGTCTGCATGACGCTCGCGAAGCCGAGCATCCAGCGCCGCGCCCCTTCGTGACGGGTCAGGAAAATTCCCGCGGGAACGCCGATGGCGATGGCGAGGGCCATGGCGATTGCGACCAACATTAAATGTTCGCCGGTGAGTTCTAGCAAGTCACTAAGCATAGGCCCTCAGGAAGGCGCGAGCCTCATCGGTATCCGCGGCGCGAAATTCGGCGGCGGGCGCGATCCAATCGATTTTTCCATTCGCCAATAAAATAATTCGCGTGCCGATTCTCATTGCTTCGCGAATATCGTGGGTCACGAAGATTGAAGTTGTGTTCACGTCCCGGCGCAGCTTCAGGAACTGATCTTGCAATTCGAGCCTCGTCACCGGATCGAGTGCGCCGAAGGGTTCGTCGAGCAATAACAAGGGAGGCGCGGCTGCCAGGGCGCGGGCGACTCCGGCGCGCTGCCTTTGGCCGCCGGAAAGCTGGCGGGGATATCGTTCGCGAAATTCGTTAGCAGGCAGGCCGACCATTTCGAGCAGCAGATCGACGCGTTGGTCGATGCCCTGTTTTTTTTCGAGCGTGGGAACCAGACCCACATTGCGCCCGATGGTGAAGTGCGGAAACAAACCGACTTCTTGAATCACGTATCCGATGTGGCGCTTCAGCCGGATGGGGTCCCACGCGCGGGTGCTGCGGCCTTCGACCAGCACCTGGCCCCTGGTGGGAAACAGCATCCCGTTGGTCATTTTCAGAGCCGTGGTTTTGCCGGAGCCGCTGCGGCCGAGGAGCACCAGCGTTTCGCCGGGCTCGACCGAAAAGGTGACGCCGGACAGGACCGGCTTCCCGGCGATTTCGTAGGACACATTTTGAAACTCGACGAGTGGCATCTTTATGCGCGTTTCCGCATCGAATTCCGGTAGCATAACACTATGCTCGCAGAACGGTTGACGGAAGCGCGCAGGCAAACGGATTCGCTGTTCGAGATTCTGAAGCCGGAGGCCTTGTACAATCGGCCGGTTGCCGAGCGGCATCGGCTGATCTTCTATCTCGGTCATTTGGAAGCTTTTGATGGCAATCTGCTGCGGGGTGGGCCCGAGTCCGAGTTCGACCGGTTGTTTGCTTTCGGGATCGACCCGGTGGGCGAGGGGTTGCCGACGGATCAGCCTGGGGATTGGCCGACCTCCGAGGAAATTCAGAGTTACAACCAGAAGACGCGGGCGGCGGTGGACGCGATGCCGGCGGACGAACTGCTGTGGAATGTGGCGATTGAGCATCGTCTCATGCACGCCGAAACCTTGGCGTATTTGCTGCATCAACTCCCTGTGGAACAAAAACTCTTTCAGCCGCAAGCGGAGGTTCCTGCGAGGCGCACCGAGGCGGGGATGGTGAAAATTCCCGCTGGGAGCGTTGTCTTGGGGCGTTCCGAGGGGTTTGGATGGGACAACGAATTCGATGCCCACACGGTGGAGGTGGGCGAATTCGAGATCGACCGTTATAAGGTTACAAATGGGGATTATTTGAAGTTTGTCCAAGATGGCGGGGCGCGGCCGGTTTTCTGGAAGAATGAGAGCGTTTATCGGACGATGTTTGAGGAGATTCCCATGCCACTGGATTGGCCGGTTTATGTGAGTCATGCGCAGGGGTCGGCGTATGCGGAATGGGCCGGCAAATCGCTGCCGACGGAGGCGGAATGGCAGAGGGCGGCGCAATCGTCGGGTATCGGCAATACAGGATTCCGGCGCTGGGACCCGGTTCCGGTGTCGGCCGATCCCGGCATGGTGGGAAACGGGTGGGAGTGGACCTCCACCTTGTTTAAACCGTTTCCGGGATTTAAGGCTTTTCCTTTTTACCCAGGATATTCGGCCAATTTTTTCGACGATCGGCACTATGTGATGAAGGGCGGGTCGGCGCGGACGGCGGGGTGTTTGCTGCGGCCATCCTTCCGGAACTGGTTCCAACCGAATTATCCCTACGCATACTGCGGATTTCGCTGCGTGACGCGATGATTGCCGTCAGCAGCATTTTCGCCGAAGAGGTGTGCGCCGGCCTCGCGAAGGCGCAGAAGGAACTGCCGTCGAAGTATCTTTACGATGCGGTGGGATCGCGATTATTCGAAGTGATTACGGTGCTGCCTGAGTACGGGGTGACGCGGGCGGAGGACCGGATTTTGGAGCGTCACGCGGGAGATATCGCGGCGCACGTTCCGGGCGGGATCGCGATCGCGGAGTTGGGCAGCGGGAGCGGTATCAAGACGCGGCGCATTTTGAGCGCGCTTTCCCAAGGGCATCATCACACGCGGTATTTTCCGATTGAGATTTCGGCCACGGCGCTGGCGGCGTGCGAGCGCGAGGTGAGCGACATCAGCATGGTCAGCGTGGTGGGAATCGAAAGGGAGTATCTGGACGGGCTGCTGGAGGTCGCGGCGCGGCGGAGGAGTGGGGAACATCTGCTGGTTTTGTTCCTGGGGAGCACGATCGGGAATTTCGAGCCGCCGGCGGCGATTGCGTTCCTGAGGAAGATCCGGTCGATGCTGGAAGCGGGAGATTTTCTGCTGCTGGGGACCGATTTGATGAAGCCTGTGCCGGTGCTGCTTGACGCGTATGACGATCCGCTGGGCGTGACGGCGGCGTTCAATTTAAATCTGCTGGCGAGGATCAACCGGGAGTTGGGCGGACATTTCGTGTTGTCGCAATTCGAGCATGTGGCACGGTTCAATGAGTCGGCCCGGAGCATCGAGATGCATTTGCGGTCGAGGGTGGGGCAATCGATATTAATTGAGGCTGCGGATCTCACGGTTGAGTTCGAAGAAGGGGAGACGATTTGGACGGAGAGCAGTCACAAATACTGTCTTCCGCAGATCGCGACAATGGCGGCGGAGAGTGGATTTACGTGTCCGGCGCAGTGGATCGATACGGAGTGGGGATTCGCGGAGAATTTGTGGATGGCGGGATGAACGCCGGCTGAAGCCGACGCTGGAAGCTAAAGCTCGCGCCACAAATCTCACGGATCTCGGGCGAAACGACGAATCGAGATAGGAAGTCTACTTAGAGGCCGAGAGGTGTTTTTCCCGATGGTCGTAGGGCGAAATACCAACTGCTTTCGTAAGAACCAACGATTCCACAGGAGACCAAGAGTCGCCAGACTGGGCGAGTATGCGAGGCATTGTCATCTGTCCGAGCAGCGAGGTGCGCCAGAGATTCCAAGAGGCTGCCGCGCCCTACAACCTTATTCTCGTTAAACAGCTGGATTCTTATCCCAGCCTGGAGACGTTTGGAAGACTGGCAAGAGCCTGGGCGCCCGAAGTGGTATTCCTGAGCCTGGAGAATCACGAGGCCGCGACGGAGCTCTGCCACCACATAGACGCAGAGTTTCCGCACCTGCAGCGAATCGGGCTCCACTCATCGCCGGATCCCGCCGTGTTCCGGCTGGCGTTGCGGCTGCACGTGCGGGAGCTTCTGATCGCGCCGTTCCAGCAAGGCGACCTCGCGCAAGCGTTGGACGATGTGGCGAGCCACCTGGAGAAACATCCGACCAACACCGGATGCTCGGACCGGTTTTTCGCGTTTACGCCGGCCAAGGCGGGGTCGGGGGCTTCGACGATCGCGGCCAATATGACGCGGGCCTTTGCGGCAATGCCGCAGGTAAGGCCCCTGCTGGCGGATTTTGACCTCCATTCCGGTGTGGCCGGTTTTCTATTCAACGCGGAGCACGAATTCTGCCTGGCTGACGCGGCCGATCGAAGCAACCAACTGGATGGCGAATCCTGGACGCACCTGATAAAGAACGTGGGCAATATCGACCTGCTGCTGTCGGGCGCGCCGCGGCTGGCCGGCGACGCTCCCGACGCCAGACGAGTGGCTCAGCTGCTGGATTTCATGCGGCGGAACTATGACGTGGTCACCGCGGACTTACCGGACACGTTCGACGAAATGTCGTTGACGGTGTTGCGGGAGGCGAGCCGCATTTTTCTGGTCACCACGCCCGAACTGGCGGCTTTGCGGCTGGCGCGGCAAAAGGTCGCGTTATTCCGCCGGCTGGAGCTGGAGGACCGGGTATCGCTGGTGCTGAACCGGGTGACGAAGCGAATGGATCTGAACTTCGAAGAGGTCGCGCAGACGGTCGGGCTTCCGGTGACGGTGACGTTTCCTTCCGACTACGTGAGCGTCATGAAATCGATCCGCGAGGCGCAGATGCCCTCGAGCCTGGCAGTCGCTTTTCACGATTTCGCCGGGACGTTGTTCCAGAAGCTCCCGCAGGAAAAGAAACACCGGTTCATCGATCGGTTCGCGGTGGTGCCGCTGCGGTACGGGTTCCGCTAAACGGAGCGGTCAAAAGTGAAGCGAATGAACGAGTGTCGCCGCGAGCAGCCCGGTGACGGCCGCCAGCATGCGACCTTTCCAGGTACCGCCGTGTAGCGTTAGTGGCGGAACGCCGGAAAGCGCACACCCGCAGGAATCGCACCATGGGGCTTGTGCATTTGTCGTGGAATGGCAATCGGGACATTGCTTTCGCATAATTAGGATTGTCACCCTTGCTTCTGCCTAACCGGAAGACCCCAAAAGTAACAGATGAGGGTACTAAGTAGATTTTTTCCGCTGCCGCCTCGAGTGGCTATACTAGGCGACTGGAGCTTTGGCGTGACCCGGAGACAAATTGTGCATTATCGAAGAAGGCAAAGCTTCGGGGATCGACATCGATTGGGCCCGGTTCGCGGATGAATGGCGGGGCGGATACATGCCTTCGATGGCCAAGGCGCGAAGCGGCGAAATGCCGTGGACGAATCTCAACCATCTGCATCGCACGCTGCTGGAAGATCTGCTGAAGAAATTTCAAGTCGAGGGGCTTTCGGTAGTGGGCTGCTTTGAATTTGCCGGACTGATCGAGTGAGACGCGACATCACTAATCCAGATTCCGACGCCGAACAAGCCCGAGCGGATTTCGGTACAGCTTTGAACCGTACCGACAAGCGTTAGTTCTTTCGTCTTGATGGATACCTTGGAACCGTGGCGCAAGAACTGTGGGCATTCTGCACGCAGCGCGGAGCGAGAAATGTCGATAACCGCCACGCAAACGCCTAAATCGGCATCGGCATCGGATAGCACGCGCAAAGTTGCCGTGGTCTTGGTCGGATAGCGAAACTCGCGCCGTTCTTCCACGCTCTTCTATCTTTCATCTGCGGGAGGAGACACCCGCCTGAAGCTGTGATCGGCCAATCGGGCGAAAAACAATAGGGGCTACTGGTGACTCTGGGCGCGTCCGTGGGCAGTGCGATGGGTTACAAAGTGGCCCACTACCGGCTCTCGGAGGTTCAGAAAGACCACTGGAACCGGGTCTG
>Ga0182024_10016698_pt1 | contig 13888 bp, 10 predicted proteins | sample P32metaG_FD_120480 | JGI IMG/M metagenome (GOLD analysis project Ga0182024, IMG submission 120480) | Permafrost microbial communities from Stordalen Mire, Sweden - P3-2 metaG (Illumina Assembly) | ecosystem: Environmental > Terrestrial > Soil > Wetlands > Permafrost | place: Sweden: Stordalen... | reverse complement strand
TCATGAGCTCCAACACCGTCTTTTCCCACTTCTCTTCCCCGTTCAACGCTCCCAGCGCGCTCACGCGCACCACCGGCAGATCGTCGCCCGGAAACTGGTACTTCGACAGCAGCTCGCGCACTTCCAGCTCCACCAGCTCCAGCAACTCCGGATCATCCACCATGTCGACCTTGTTCAGCGCCACCACGATGCACGGCACGCCCACCTGCCGGGCCAGCAACACGTGCTCGCGCGTCTGCGGCATCGGCCCGTCGGTGGCCGCCACCACCAGGATCGCCCCGTCCATCTGGGCCGCCCCGGTAATCATGTTCTTGATGTAGTCGGCGTGACCTGGACAATCCACATGCGCGTAGTGCCGTTTGGCCGTCTCGTACTCGATGTGCGCCACCGCGATCGTGATGCCTCGCGCCTTCTCTTCCGGTGCATTGTCGATGGAATCGAACGACCGGAACTTCACCTTCGGATTATTCTTCCCGAGCACCTTAGTAATCGCCGCCGTCAGCGTCGTCTTGCCGTGATCGATGTGCCCGATCGTCCCGATATTTACGTGCGGTTTGCTGCGGTCAAATTTTTCCTTCGCCATGGATGTCTCGCTCTCCTATTCGCTCGCTGCTTCCTTATTTCGTTACTCTTCCTTGAACTTTAGCTACGATTTCCTCAGCTAAGTTCTTGGGGACTTCTTCGTATTGCCCGAAATGCATTGTGAAGCTGCCGCGGCCCTGGGTGCGCGATCGAAGTTCGGTCGCATAGCCGAACATCTCCGACAGCGGCACCATGGCCTTGATCAGTTGTGTCGTGCCGCGAACCTCAGTGCCTTCCAGACGCCCGCGCCTGGAGATGAGATCCCCGTTTACCGGCCCCATGTAGTCTTCCGGCACAACCACTTCGACGCGCATTACCGGCTCGAGCAGAACCGGCTTGGCTTTGCGGCAGGCTTCCTTTACGCAAATTGAACTGCAAATCTTGAACGCCATTTCCGATGAGTCGACTTCGTGATATGCGCCGTCGTACACCACGACCTTCACGTCCACCATCGGATAGCCGGCCAAAAGGCCGCCTTCCAAGGCTTCCTTCACGCCCTTCTCCACCGCAGGAATGAATTCCTTGGGAATGTTCCCGCCGCGGATCTCGTTGTCAAACTCGAATCCCTTTCCGGGAATGGGCTCCACTCGCAGCTTGGTGCGCGCGTACTGACCACTGCCGCCGGTCTGCTTCTTGTGCGTATAGTCGTACTCCGCCATGGCGCGAATGGTTTCGCGATAGGCGACTTGCGGTTTGCCCACGTTGGCGCCCACGCTGAACTCGCGCTGCATGCGATCGACGATGATCTCCAGGTGCAGCTCACCCATCCCGGCGAGAATGGTTTGACCCGTATCAGGATCGGTGGACACGCGCAGGGTGGGATCTTCCTGCACCAGCTTCTGGATGGCCATCCCCAGCTTTTCCTGATCCGCTTTCGTCTTGGGCTCGATGGCGAGTTGAATTACCGGCTCGGGGAACTGGATCGATTCCAGCAGAATGGGATGCTTCTCATCGCAGATCGTATCGCCGGTTGAAACGTTTTTCAGAACTGCCGCGCAGATGTCGCCGGCCAGGATTTCCTGAATATCCTCGCGCTTGTTGGCATGCATCTTCACCAGGCGTCCGACGCGCTCCCTGCGGTTCTTGGCCACGTTGAAGACGGACTCGCCCGCGCCCAACCGGCCCGAATACACGCGGATGTAGGCGAGCTGGCCCACAAACGGATCGGTCATGATCTTAAAGACCAATGCCGAGAACGGTGCGTCGTCGGTTGCGGGACGCTCTTCGGCCACCGCGGGGTCGTCGGGAAGAGTGCCTGTCACCGGCGGAATATCAACCGGCGAAGGAAGAAAATCCACAACGGCATCGAGGAGATTTTGGACACCCTTGTTCTTGAAGGCGGAACCGCAGATAACTGGGAAAATCTTCTGCGTGATGGTCGCTTTACGAACGCCCAGCATGATCTCTTCCTCAGAAATCGGCGAACCTTCGACGAATTTGGCAAACAGGTGATCGTCCGATTCGGCCACCGCCTCGATCATCTGCTCACGATAAGATTTGGCTTTTTCCAGCAGTTCAGCAGGGATCTCAGCTTCATCGTACTCGGCGCCCAATGTTTCGTCGCGCCAAATCCGCGCCTTCATCCGGATCAGATCGATCGTTCCCTTGAACTGGTCCTCGGCGCCGATGGGGATCTCAATCGCCACCGGCCGGCACTTCAGCCGTTCGACAATGGTATCGATGGCGTGATAGAAGTCCGCGCCCACGCGGTCCATTTTATTGATGAAACAGATCCGCGGAACGGAGTATTTATCAGCCTGACGCCACACGGTTTCTGACTGCGGCTGGACGCCCGCGACAGCATCGAAGACGGCTACGGCGCCATCTAACACGCGCAAGCTGCGTTCGACTTCCGCGGTGAAGTCGACGTGACCCGGCGTATCAATAATGTTGATCGTAATGTCGCGCCACTGGCAGGCGGTAGCCGCCGACGTGATGGTGATGCCGCGCTCTTGCTCCTGCTCCATCCAATCCATGATGGCCGTGCCTTCGTGCACCTCACCGATCTTGTGAGTGCGGCCAGTGTAATAAAGGATGCGCTCAGTAGTGGTGGTTTTACCGGCATCGATGTGAGCCATGATGCCGATATTTCTCATCCGATCGATTGGTACGGTACGCGCCATAAAAAAACCTACAAGAAACTAATTACCAACGGTAATGCGCAAAGGCCTTGTTGGCCTCGGCCATGCGGTGCACATCATCCTTCTTCTTAATCGCGCCGCCACGCATGTTAGCGGCATCATTCAATTCGTTCGCCAGCTTGTCCGGCATGCCCTTCTCCGGACGCGAGCGCGCATTCTGCAAAATCCAGCGGATCGCCAGGCTGGTGCGCCGGTTCTGGGGTACTTCGACCGGAACCTGATAGTTGGCGCCGCCGACGCGCCGGGTCTTAACTTCGAGCAGCGGCTTGGCGTTTTCTACGGCTTTCTTAAAAAGCTTTAACGGATCGTCAGCGGTCCGCTCGCGAATCGTATCCATGGCGGCATAAAAGATCCGCTGGGACGTGTTCTTCTTGCCGTCCCACATCATGGAATTAACGAACTTCTCGGCCAGCGTAGAGTTATACACCGGGTCTGGCAAAATCTCGCGGGGCTCTGGTCGTCGTCGGCGTGGCATACTTTATTTCGCTGCTCCTTTCGGCGGCATCATTTCGCCGGGCCCTTGGGCCGTTTGGCTCCGTATTTCGATCTTCCCTGCTTGCGATCGCTGACTCCCGCCGCGTCCAAGGTGCCGCGCACCACGTGATAACGGACGCCCGGCAGATCCTTCACGCGGCCGCCGCGAATCAGCACGATGGAGTGCTCCTGCAGATTGTGGCCAACGCCGGGGATATAGGTCGTCACCTCGATGCCGTTCGTCAATCGGACGCGCGCCACCTTCCGCAGGGCCGAGTTCGGCTTTTTGGGCGTGGTAGTGTACACGCGCGTACACACGCCGCGCTTCTGTGGGCAAGCTTGCAGCGCCGGACTGGCCGTCTTGTACCGCGGCGCGATCCGCCCTTTTCGCACGAGTTGATTAAACGTCGGCACGAATTTCCTCTCTAACGCTAATGTTGTTGGTTTGCGCGTTACGGCAGGCCAAACGCCGCCGCTAAAAAATCACAACCTGCAAAAGCTGCTGCGAGGTACTTGCTTTGGACTGGCCCATATCCTGAAAAGCTCTCATAAAACCCGCACAGTGTTCCCAATTTTCATCAGGAGGCTGCTTGAGTTTTAAGCTCCTTCCAGAACCTCGGGGCCGGCCCCCGGACGGACTCTCTCACTTGAGAGTGGTAGCACGGGAGCAGAAGACACAACTCGCCAAACTCTTTTAAGAATACAAAACACGCTTCGGGTTGTCAAATCCCCGCATGTGGGGGCACGAACGCGCGCTAAGTTGATATATTAGGACCGGAATGTCAGGTTCCGAGCCGCAATGCATCTGGAGGCGGTTCTTTCTTGAGGGCGTAGCTGGAGGTTAGCGATGAAAAATCGAATGTTGAGCTTCTTCGCTGCAATCGCAGCTTTTGTTCTGATTCCCGCGTTAATGTTTGCACATCACGGACAGGCGAATTACAACACCAAGGATTCAGTCACGGTGAGCGGGACCGTCACTGACTTTCAGTTTGTCAATCCGCACTCTTTGGTATTCCTGGACGTAAAGGACGACAAGGGCCAAACGCAAAAATGGCAGGGCGAGTTGACTAGCCCGAATCACTTGGTGCGAGCCGGTTGGAACAAGACTTCGCTCAAACCGGGCGACCAGATTACGTTGACCGGCTTTCGCGCCATCAACGGCGCGACTTCCATGTGGATCACCAAGCTGGCTGTCAATGGCGAAGAGATGAAGCTCGGTCAAGGGAACTAGCCGCGGGAAGTTCGAGAATGCTTAATCGACTGATTATCTCATTGGCGGTCCTCGCCGTTCCGATGGTTCTTGCCGCCCAACAGCCGGTGGCCGCAAAGTCCCAGAGCTCAGCCACCCCGGATTTGTCGGGCGTCTGGAATAAAAAGAACATGCCCGGCGCTCGCTACCAGGGCTACACGTTTAGCGCGGAAGATCCCTCCATGACGCCTTGGGCGCAGGAGAAGTTCAACGCGGCCAAGCCGTCGTTCGGACCGCGGTCGTTCAAGGATTCCAACGATCCCGTGAATCCGACCACAGTGAATGCGACCGGCTGCTTCCCGCCCGGCGTGCCGCGCATCTATCTTCAACCATTTCCCATGGAGCTTGTTCAGGCTCCCGGACGCGTCCTCATTATTTACGAGTTCAACCACTTTGTTCGCCAGATCTGGACCGACGGACGGCCTCACAACACCGACCTGGGACCGAACTGGATGGGTGACTCGATCGGGCACTGGGATGGCGACACTCTGGTCGTCGACACCATCGGATTTAACGATAAAACGTGGGTAGATCGCGCGGGTCATCCGCACAGCGAAGACATGCACGTGACCGAGCGCATACGCCGCGCCGATCCCAAAACGCTCACGGTTGATATTTCGATTGAAGATCCCAAGGCCTACACCAAACCTTGGGGCGGCCATCTCACCTTCGATTCCAGGCCGGACTGGCACATCTCCGAGATGATCTGCGAAGACAACGTCAACTTCGATCAGTTCATCAAGAACGAAGAAGAAACCAAGAAATAGCTTCGGCGGCCGCAAGGAACTCCTGGTGATGCGTCTCTCTGGTTCGTGATCTCTATCTTGCCGGGCAATGGCGGCGAATGATATGATACCCCTCTGTTTGAGCGTGAGAGGAGTTTAGAAATTATGCGGAAATATTCGGCGTTGATGTTGACAGTAATAGCGGCGGCGCTGGTCTACCTGGCGGTCGAAACCAGAATCGCTACGGTCCAGGCGCAAGCCAAGGGCGTAGCGTTTTCGCTCTTTCCAAACCAGAAGGGCGGACAGGACATCTTTGGTCCCTACGAGGTTGTGAAGGACTGGCCGAAAGACATCAGCACTTTGCCCGGAAATGAAAATTGGACCTGGGGCGCGGGCCAGAGCGTCTATGCCGAGAATCCCAACCGCATCTTTATTCTGATGCGCGGCGAACTGCCGAACATCAAGCGCCCTGCAACGAAGCTGCTGCCGGAATTTGGGCCAAGCATTCAGTTCCCCATCGGCCGCCTGCCTTGGCGCGATGCGACAGTATCGGCGCTGCCGGGCGCCGGCGGAACTGGCCAAGATCCCGACGACGGGCCCAAGCTCTGGAAAGGTACCGTAGGCGTGGACGCGAAGTGGGAACATTGCATCACCGTGGTGGACGCCAACGGCAACATCACCGAGACCTATCCGCAATATGACCGCCTTCTCAAGCGGCCGCACTTCGTCACCATCAACCCCTACGATCCGGAAAAGCACATCTGGATCCTCGACGACCACATGCATGCCATCTACAAGTTCACGCATGACATGAAGCAACTGGTGCAGACTATCGGCACCCCCACCGTGAAGGGCGCGGACGGCACGCATTTCAACCGGCCCACCTACATGGCCTGGCTGCCCGACGGCACCATGTTCGTTTCAGACGGCTACAACGGCACGCGCGTCGCGAAGTTCGACAAGAATGGAAAATTCTTGATGGATTGGGGCCAGAAGGGCACCCCTCCGCATGAGACCCGCCCCGCCTACTTCAACAACGTGCATGGCATCGCGGTCGACCCGCAAACCCGGCGCGTCTTCGTAAACGACCGCGGCAACCACCGCGCGCAGGTCTTCGATGAAAACGGCAAGTTTCTATATGAATGGAGTTTCGGCGAGGAGCCGTCGGACATCCACCTGTTCTATATCGGAGCCGACCGTTCGCTGTGGGCCTTCGACCGCGGCAGCTCCAAAATGCTCAAGTACGATCTGGACGGCCACTTCCTTTATTCCTTCGGCTCGTGGGGCGATTTCCCCGGCGGTTTCTGGGGCGTCCACGGATTCAGCGTCGATCAGGATGGCAACTTCTACGTGGCTGAAGTGGACAGCGGCCGTGCTCAGAAATTCCGCCCGCGCACTGGCGTGAACACTGCCTTCATGGTTGGCAAGCCGGTCTATTCGGCGTGGAAATAACGCTGCTATAATCCAAGCCATGAGTAATCAACCCTGTCTACCTCATCTCGGCCACGATTGCCGTGAAGGCCGCCCTGCCGGCGGCGCCACGTGGAATCCAACTCGTCGGGATCTTCTCACCGGACTAACCGTCGTGGGAGCCGGCGTTCTATTCCCGTGGGCGCAGGCGCTAGCGCAGAAGAACGGTGGCAATCCGCGCCGCATCGACGTGCATCACCATTTCACACCGCCCGAGTATCAGGCGTACACTGCCGCCCATCCCGGCGCCGGTGGATTTGGGCGAGGCGGAGGCAGAGGACGCGGCGGCGCAGGCAACGGTGGCGGACGCGCAGGTGGACGCGGCGGAGCTTTGGGCAGCGCGCGCGCCGGATGGATTCTGTCGGAAGACATGGAAGACATGGACAAGAACGGTACCGAAACTGCCATCCTGTCCATCACCACCCCCGGCTTCTGGTTCGGTGAGGTGGAAGAAAACCGTAAAGTGATGCGGGCCTGCAACGAGTTCGCGGCTAAATTGCGATCCGACCACCCCGGCCGGTTTGGAAGTTTCGCTGCGCTGCCGATGACCGATCCGGATGGCGCCCTAAAGGAAATCGAATATTCATTGGATACGCTGAAGGCGGACGGCATCGGCCTGTTCTCCGATTACCGCGACAAATGGCTGGGACACGAGTCGTTCGATCCCATCTACCAGGAATTGAATCGCCGTAAAGCTGTCGTCTATGTTCACCCGATCGAACCTGATTGCTGCCGGAACCTCGTCCCGGACGTGGGCGATACGGTGGTCGAATATGGAGCCGACACCACCCGCACCATCGCTAACTTGATCCTCAGCGGCTCAACCACGAAATTCCCCGATATCCAGTGGATCTTTTCACACGGTGGCGGAATGATGCCTTACGTGATCGAACGATTCCTCTCGGGTACGACTGCCGAACTCATCCCCGGCGTCATCACCAAGGGCCAGGGGAGTAATCCTCCGGCGAAAGTCCCCAAGGGAGTGTTGTACGAGCTTCGGAAGATGTATTACGACACCGCGCAGGCGTCCAATCCGGTGGCCATGCGCGCGCTACGCACCGTTGTTCCCGTGTCTCAAATCGTCTTCGGCACCGATTACTGGTACCGCACCGCGGAAGAAACCGGCCACGGTTTGATGACCAACAAGGTGTTCAACGCCCAGGAACTTCGGATGATTAACCGCGGCAATGTCGAGCGCATTCTGCCGACGTACAAGAACGCTCAACCGGTGACCACGGCGCGGTCCGCTTAGCGCGCTTCGCCTCCTGGCGACTCGTTCTAATTTCCGCCCTTTAGTTTAATCTCTGCGCTATCGCCGTTCACCACAACGGTGGTTCCGAAGGGCCGCGACAGGTCAGCCAGCCGCTGGAGAATATAGTGCGCCTGCTCACCCGTCGCCGGCGTCGGCAAGCCGCGCGTCTGCAGGAAAAGATTGTTGGAATGCTCGTCGTGCATGTCGGGCTCGCCCTGGCCAATCTTATTCTGCGCGATCGGCCGGAACTTAATCGATTGCAGATTCTTTCCTTGGAAGTCGACATAGGCGACCACGCTTTCCCAGTTCATCGGTTCGTCCAGCAATATGTCCGATGGCGGCGCTTGAAAAATGAAATTGCCCAAGTCAAAGAAGATAGGCCGGCCGTGATAAATCTCGACGCCGTGCAGCAGCGGCGCCCCGTGCATGACGACGATATCCACGCCCGCGTCTACTTCCGCATGCGTCCATTTTTTGAGCCAATCGGGCGGCCCTAAACGCTCTGGCAACTCTTCCAGCATGATGGTCTGGAAAGGCTTGTCGAATACGTGATTGTGTTCATACACGATGACGAGATCGGCTTTCTTTCTGGCCTCGCGGATACTCTGAAGAATGCGCTGCGAATCCTCCTCGTTCGGCTTATTTCCTTCCACTCGGAGCTCATTTACGCCCGGCCGCGTTGCAGTGGCTGAGCCTCCTTCCGGCACCAGACCCGACGCCATCGCTACCAGCGCCACCGTCCCCTTGGGGGTCTTCAAATAACCCGGTGCAACCGCCTCGTCGACCGTGTTCCCGATCCCGGCATGCGCCAGTTTTAGGCGATTCACCTGCTCCAGCGTGTTCTGAATGCCCGAAAGTTTGAGATCGAACGAGTGATTGTTGGACAACGACACCAGGTTGAAGCCGAACGCCTTCAGAGATTCGAGCGCTCCCGGCGGCGACAGAAACCTGCCGTCCTTGCGCAATTGACCTTTGGTCTCGTCGATGACGGTGGATTCGAAGTTGGTGAACTTCACGTCGCCCTTCAGCAGCGACTCAATCACCGGTACCGCCGACGGTGCGTGAGCGCGAATATCGGACCGGATCATCGATTGTCCGGTCAGAGTGATGCTGAACCCGGACGTCTGAGACCATCCGCGCCCTCCCATGGTGACGAGGCAGGCCGCCGTCAGTAACAGCCGGCTAGATTTGAGTGTTGTTCCCATGCGCGTTCCCCTCCAAGCGCGGATATCCGATCAATCTTAGCACCGCGATCCTGGCGCGTGGTAACGCGTTCATCGCGAACTTTTGGAGAGCCACGACTGAACGTCCCGGGAATATGTGCCCTGGAAATTACCCTGAGCGTACCGCTCGCAACAGGCGCCCAAATTGCTCATATTCGAGTCTCGCCGGCTTTTTCCGGACAGCGCCCGGGCGTCATCCGTGTGCGAGAGATGAACAACGCTGCCCACTTCGCAATGTTCGAGCGCCAAGACACTCTTCAGCCGAACCGCTAAGTCGAGATCTTCCCACCCCCAATACTGAAGGTCCGCATTGTAGCCCTCGATTCGTATCAGATCCTCTCTCCTGACAAAGACCAGACCAGGTCCGGCCCGGCTGCCTTCCACTTCATCGCTACGGTACGAGCAGATTTTCACCGTATTCCCATCCGCCAGTGAAATATCGATGAAATGTGCCCTTGTGACCGAAAGCGGCTTATATTTCGACCCCTCAAACAGGTAATCAATCGGCTGCGACTCAAACACTTTTTCCACCGTCGCGAACGCTGAGCGCTCCAAGATGTCCAGCGCGTCCCTTATGAGTTCGACATTCAAGAGTATGTCGGCATCCAGCACAAAGATTCTCGATGACCGGCTCAAATACGCGCCGATGTTTAGGGCATAAGACTTGTTGAAGTGGGCGTGAAGAAGATCGGTGATGTGAATTTCGGGAGGGCTCGAAATTTTCGAATCGCGCAAAAGCATCTTCAATCGCTCGGCATCGCCTCCGCAGTTCAGGATAAGTATCTCGGAGTCAAACTGCCGGAGGATGGCGACGTTTTGTTCCAGCGTGGTCCTAATCTCCTGGCGGTCGCGCCACGGAATTAATACTGAAAGTTGAGGCATTCGCGGTGAATCAGGCATTCTCCATCTACGTGCCCAGGGAATTGCTTGTGGCGGAGGATCCGGGCGAGCCACCACTTGAGACGATCCTCCCCGAGATTCGGTATCTGCAGACCGTGCTAGAAAGGGGCGGGACTCCGTCGGACCGTGCCAATATGAGCCCACGCGGCTGACGGGGATCAGCGAACTGCGTCGGCATTCTTCTTCACTGGCGCTTTCGGCAGACTGATCAGGTTCGCCAGCAGTTGGTATGCGCCGTCGGTTCCGGCCGGCAGTTGACGCCACAGGCCGAGACCCACATAGATCCAGCGTCCCTTGCCGACCTTGCCCTCCACCAACGACCCTAGCTTTTCTCCCGGATTGTCCTTGAACGAATCCACCATCGATACCAGATCGATGTACTTCGCATCTTTCTCTCCCAGGAAGTAGAGGCCGCGCTCCTGCACCCATCCAGCCCATGCCTGCGGGCCGATCCGGTTGGGGTAGTTGAAGACCGGATGATCCGGCACGAGTATCTTGACCGGGACCGTTTCATCGGAGACGCGGTTGCCGCTAACTTTCGCCGGATACGGGCCATAATCGGCTTGGTTGAATTCCATCTTGTTGTACTGAACGATGACGGTGCCACCGCGGCTGGCATAGTCGAGCAGGCGTTGATTATACGCGCGAAGATCCGCGCGGCGCTCGTATGCCCGGACGCCGGTCACGATGACATCGTATTGCGACAGGTCTCCGCCGGCCAATTCGTTCTGCTCAATGAACGTTAACTTCGCCGCACCCAACTGCTCGATGGCCTGCGGCACCTGATCGCCGACGCCATTGATGTAGCCGACGCGAATCCCGGGTGTGGTCTTCACCTCTACGATCTTGATCTCACTTTCGGCGGGCTGGATCACTTGACGCCGCTGGACGTGCGGATACTCGATCTCCTGGTATCCGTCGGAGTATTTTTCATCGCCTGTGGCTTCCGACGTTACGGCCGCGCGCAGGGTATACTCGCCGGTCTTCACCTGCGCCGGAGCGGTGACCTGAAAGCGCGCCGACAACGATTCATCCTCATGCCCGAAATGGACGGCTTGGCTCGCGGGGGTGGCCTTCCAGCCCGGCGGCAATTCGAGTGTCACGCTCGCCTGAGCCGCGCCCTTGGTTCCGTTCGTCACCGAAACACTGACCTCTCGCACCATCGGCTTCGCTCCTGCAGCGCGTAACTCCGGTGCCGGAATCACCGTCAGAGCAGGCGTGATCGTGATCGAAAAAGCTGGAACGACATTCAGTTCCATCCGTTTGTCGCCGTTGTAGATGTCCCTTACGTACCGGAATTGAATCGGCACTTCCCGGCTGACTTCGGCATCTCCGGCTTTCACATGAAACGTCACGCGGAACGGCGTCGCGGCGAACGGAACGCCAAACGGCACACTCGGGTCGAAAATGTTGATCGCTTCGTTCTCCGGGTGCTTCCAGTAGTTGTCGGTGAAATAGGGCGTAGTAAGCTTCGCCGACTTCGGTACGTGAGCATCGACGGCGCAGTTGAAGGACGCGTCCTTTTTTAAGGCCGCCGCAGCGCAATTCCCCGGCGAATCGAAGCCGGCAATCGCGACGCTCGTCACATTGACATCGGACGCTCCCCGGTTCACCGCCACGAGCGAAAGCTTCACCGGCTGCCCGCGAATGACCAGCCCATCGTCGCTCACGGCATCGAACGTCAGGCCGTGCGAGATGAGCACCGCATCCTCATAGTCCCGCTCCTTGATCTTGAGACGGAAATCGATCTCGTACCGCGCCGGGGCAGACAGTTGAAGTGAGGCAAGCTGGCCGCGCAGAGCCCTTACAGCCGCAAGACCCGCCTCAATGGGCGCTGCGGTGCCCGCATCATTTCCATCATCAAAGGCGTGCTGCGCGCGCTTCGCCTCTATGACGATCGCAGCGATTCCAGCCTTTAGCGCGACGGGCGGATCGGGTCCAGCAAACTGCGCCAGTGCCGCAAGACTCGTATCAATGCCTTCAAACAGCGACGTCTCGTCCTTCCCCATTTGCCCTGGAATCGCGCTCTCCATGAGCTGGTAACCAGCAATGTTCGGGCCGCCGCGTCCACCTGCGACGCCGGGCAGAGCCGGCAGTCCGGTCATACCCTGACACTTGTGATTGCTCCGTGCATCAGCGCCAATTTCGGCATAGGTGCGGCCAAGCAGCGGGTCATACGCCGTCGTGTTCACTCTGGCGAGCTTTGGCAATGGAGCCGCGGGAGCTGCCGGAGCCGTTACAGAAGCTGGCGGATCTGCCGCTCCCGCGCCGGCTCGCCCGCCACCAGCACGACCGCCCCCGCGTCCACCTGCGCCTCGCCCGCCAGCGTCATCCGGCGGAGCGACGACAAACGTGTAATACAACTTCTTCGGCTGCCAAGGTCTTAGTCCTTCCCGTATCTGATCCGGATACATCGACGCGTCACCCGCCGCGCGCCAAGCTTCTCGAACCAGGATGGCGGTTGCTTCATGAGCGCGATCGCCGCCGCGCCCCTGAATGTTCATGGTGAGCACTACGTCGGGTCGGAGAGTGCGGAACAGCCGAACATAATCACCCACTATCTCCGTCCGTCCCCACTTCTCGATTACTTCCTGCGGATCGAATGAATAACCGTAATCGATGGCGCGCGTGAAATACTGTTCAGCGCCGTCGATGCGGTGCGCCGAAAGCAGCTCAGACGTGCGCAGAATGGCCATGTCCCTGAACAACTCCGGACCTATTTCGTTTTGCCCGCCGTCCCCGCGATTATTCTGCAAGTCGATCGCCCGCAGTCCCATACCATGCGCGAACATGGCGAGCAGCGCGTTATTCTCGTCGTCGGGGTGCGCAGGAGCCTGCATGAACGTTCCGGAGACGTTGAGTTTCCGAAGCGCCAGGCCCAGTGCAACGTGCCCGCTGTCCTGGGACACCAGCGAGAAGTTCATGCGGTTCTGCGCCAGGACGCGGAGATTGTCTGGCGCTACCAGCAAGCACGCGAGACAAACGAGGCCGATACTGGCCAGTAATACTACCAGCCGCGTCATTGCCGCCTTCTGCGATCGCGCATGAACATTCGTTTTATTATGGCTGATTAGGCCCGGGCCGGTTTACTTCTTCGGCGCGTAAGGTCCCACTTCGGGCTTGCCTTGCGTGTCCTTCAAGTCTCCGAGCTCGGCGGCGACGCCGCGGGCAATAGCAGCCGTCTCACTGGCATTTTGGAAGCAGGTAAAATCCGGCCGGTCGCGCCAGGCGAACGGACCGCACAGCCGCTTGCCGGCGCCGATCGCCGCGTCGTGCACGATGTTGATCAGGCGCTCGTAGTCGGGTGTGCCTTGCTTGTAACCCGAAAAATTGCCCAGATCTCCGCTAGCCGCAAAGATCCCAGTCACACCCGGAATACCGGCGATTTCGCGCGCGGCCGCGGCGCCATCGAGCGTTTCGATCATCTCGATCAGCACGACGTTTTGGTTGATCGTATTGCGATACCCACCCGGCACATTGCCCCACATCTCGGGATCAAAGGCCTGGCCGCCTCCCTGGCTGCGCTTGCCGAGCGGCGGAAACATGGCCCAGTCCCGTGCGGCTTTTCCCTCCGCCACCGAGCGGACCGTCGGAATCACGATCACCAGCGCTCCCAGATCCATGGCGTGCTGAATTTCGCGCTCATCGGTGTAGGCCACTCGAACGCCGGGCACCGCCTTCGCGTGCGGGCACGCCTTCCACATGCGGCCAACCGCTTCCCAATCGCGCGAGTCGTGCTGCATCTCAGTCCAGATGAAGTCATAACCGGCATTGGCCATCGCGCAATATGTTTCCGGACTGTCAGAACTGAATACCGTGCCGCCGGTCACTTTCTCGCCCTTCATCATTTTGATCATCACCGGATTCCAGAT
>Ga0182024_10016697_pt1 | contig 13888 bp, 11 predicted proteins | sample P32metaG_FD_120480 | JGI IMG/M metagenome (GOLD analysis project Ga0182024, IMG submission 120480) | Permafrost microbial communities from Stordalen Mire, Sweden - P3-2 metaG (Illumina Assembly) | ecosystem: Environmental > Terrestrial > Soil > Wetlands > Permafrost | place: Sweden: Stordalen... | reverse complement strand
CAATTCTTGTCCCGCGATTGAATGTCCGACCAATACGGGCCGGTCCAGCTTAAGCGCAGTAATCACAGCCAGCACATCATCGCCCAAACGGTCGGCGTCATAATTTTGGGGAGTTGGAGCGGGATGGCTAGACGTGCCAAATCCACGCCGAGTGACTCCGTAGACATGATGGGAAGCGGTGAATTTCGGCGCGAAGCTATCAAACTCGTGTGCGGTATCGCCTAAACCAGCCAGAAAAATCAGGGGGGCGCCCTTACCGCCCCAATCAACCACTTCCAGCTTGATGCCCTTGTCCACGATGACGAACTGGATTTTGTGAGGCGTCGTATCGGGTACAATTGCTGTCTGTGCATGGGCAGATGCGCAGAAAAACGCAAGCAGCGCCAAAGTCAGCAATGTCCTATTTTTAAGGCTCATTAGCGTCACCATCCGAGAGCCTCCAACTGGGCGGTAGCGAGCATATCAGAAACACCCGCCGCCGTGGCAGGGGCATCCTGCGTGACGCAAGAGACACAAGGCTGTAATGTGGCCCGGTATAGCGGATTGCCGAGGGCGTTGGGCGCGTGAGTGAAACTGAATCCTATCTTATAGAAACTAGCCGCCTGAGAATTAGGCCGGTTGCAGAAAGTGACGCAGGGTCTACTGCAGCACTTGTAACGCCATCTATAAGTCAATGGACGGCTACGTGGCCTGCCTCATTGTCTGTTGAAGCTGCTGCCAGCCGCATCTCGTCGGCTATCGAAGGCCGGAGAGACGGCCGCGAAATTGTGTATGCCATCGAACGAAAGTCAGACAACGCTTTGCTGGGCTGGACTGGGGTCCACCGGCACGCAATTGACAAAGGGCGCTGTAGTTTCGGGTATTGGATCGGTGAGCAGTTTCAAAGTCGGGGCTACATGACGGAAGCCGCCATTGCCGTGATCGATAAGGCTTGGTCGCTTTTCGACGTGGATGTTATCGAAGCTCACGCTCAATTAGATAATGCCGCTTCTATCGCGATCCTACAGAAGTTGGGCATGAGGTTTATTGGCGAGCGTGTTGAATTTACCCCGGTAAGAAACCGAGATGAGTGCTGCGCCTATTACGAGATTTCGCGACCGTCGAGCAAATCCAAATATGTCGGCGAGGTATATCAACACGGCCACCATGCCTCGGTGGTTGCGAGCCATGCCAAGCGGACAGCCGAAGCGGACGCGGCCTTTTTTCTTACATTTCTCAAACCGGGGATGCGCTTACTTGATGTCGGGTGCGGACCCGGATCGATTACGGTGGGCCTAGCCTCGCGTGTAGCGCCCGGCAAGACCATCGGAATAGACCCGTCACCAAGTGTGATCGAAACCGCGAAATCGATAGTGGGGGAGAATTCCAATCTTTCGTTTGAGGTGGGTAACATTTACGAAGCTCGCTTTGACCCAGGGAGTTTCAATGCCATGTTTGCCCACCAAGTCCTGCAGCATTTGCGCCAACCGGTCGATGCTCTTAGACAAATGCGGACTCTGCTTGCGCCGGGTGGTGTGCTTGGTGTCCGCGATGTCGATTGGGGAAGCACAACGTTTTATCCCGAAAACAACGGCATCCGTCACTTTCTCGATCTGTATTACAAATTAGCGCACCGCAATGGGGGCGATCCCAATGCAGGGCGGCGCTTAAGAAATTGGCTGCGAGAGGCCGGTTTTATTGAGACCCGCGTTTCGACCTCCACGGTGTCCTATGCTGACCCGATAGCAACCCGTGAATGGGCTGAGACCTATGCCGCTCGAACGCTGCAGTCCAATATTGCCGAAAAAGCCCTGGAATACGGCGTCGCGACGCAATCCGACCTGGAGGACATCGCCGACGGATGGCGCTCCTGGGGCCGCGATCCGGATGCATTCTTTTGCTTCTCGCATACCGAAATCGTGGCGTGGAAACGATAATGTGTCTGGCCAGTCACATGGCCCTTATCATCATGGGGGGCAATTTTATTCCAAAAATTTACCGGTGCCCAAAGTGCGACTCAAAATCGCGGAAATATCCTTATCCGCGAAGGAAACGGTGCACAGCTCATGACAATCATTAACAATTGTATTGGCCGCAGGACCCTTCTCGCGGTGGGTGCCAGCTTGTTTCTGGCAAGACCGGCTTTGGCCGCGCCCAGCTTCAACCAGAAGATAACCGAGATGGAAGCTGCGCTCGGCGGGCGCATTGGCGTGTCGGCGCTGAATACCGCAACGGGTGCGCGGCTGTCGCATCGTGGGCAGGAGCGTTTCGCCATGTGCTCGTCGTACAAATGGCTGCTTGCCACCGCGGTGTTGGCGCGTGCCGACAAGGGCGAGATGAGGCTGGATCAGGAAATCGCTTATTCGGACAAGGACCTCCTAGGTGTGGCACCTATCACACGCGCACATGTTGGTGAGGGACATTTGACCGTCGAGCAGCTTTGTCGCGCCGCTGTGAAATTCAGTGACAACACTGCCGCTAATCTGCTGTTGGGTCAGGTGGGCGGGCCGGCCGGCTTGACGCGCTTTCTGCGTAGCGTTGGCGACCCTATCACGCGACTGGACCGCACGGAACTTGCGCTCAACAGCAATATTCCAGGCGATCCGCGCGACACCACCATGCCCGATGTTATGATCCAGACCATGAAGACGGTTCTCTTGGGGGACGTGCTGAGGCACGCCGCGCGCGAAAGGCTGACCGGCTGGCTGAAGGATTGCACGACCGGCCTTGGCCGCCTGCGCGCCGGCCTGCCGAAGGATTGGGTGGCAGGCGACAAGACCGGTACCGGCGAGAATGGTCCATCCAACGACAATGCAATAGCTTGGCCGCCGCACCGCGCGCCGATCCTGATGGTGACTTATGTGGATGCGCGGGGTGCCACCGCCAACCAACGTGAGGCGCCGCACGCCAGGATCGCGGCGCTGGTCGCCCAGGCTTTTGCGGGGTGAGCGCTATAGCTTTAGCGAGATCATTTCGGCAATTGCTACATGAAATCGATGTGCCAAAAGTGCTGCCCGATGTGTAGTTAGCTTAATCCCCGTTGGGGTCGCCGGCGGGTTACTGTGATCGCTCGCGGCCTTTACACTTTTGACCACACCTCGAATAACCCTGTGACCTTCAGCAAGTCTGCCTATAAGAAATATCACGGGCCGAAATGCAGTAGGCAAAAGCCAGCCAATAAAACCTAGGCAGATTTTGCGTTAGGGGGTGGTAAATTTTGCTGCCCTTGCTGCCGTTGCTGATCGGCGAGACGGGAAGTGGTGGCAGTCTCGGTGTACCGATAATCAATGAACCGCTTATCAGGTGTCCAGCCCTGAGGCGCGGGAGTTGATTCCGATTGCATATTTTGCGGATTAATCGTCATGCCTCAGCCCTCCCGATTGAACTCTTGGGTATAGTAGTGCTTGCGTGTTATCCAACGAAATCCTTCATGTTTCGTTATCGTCGCTATCTCCATCGGGCCACCTACGGTCGCTGGACGAAGTAAGAAATGCGAAAATTTCGATGCTGCATCAACTAAAAATCTAGCAAGATCAATTGCATCCTGTATCGGCATAGCGGGTAAATAAAGGTTTGCACAAAGGCGCGTAATTAAAGCGTTCCCCATGGTTTGTGCTGCAGCGGCGTCCAAACCAATCTGTCCAAGGGCTTCATATATCCGGCTTCCAACGCCCAAAACCAGACGATCTATTGCTTCAGTTTCGCCCTGCCAACGCGGCCCAAAGCTGTCATCTTCATAAAGCCGTACTGGCCCCTCTGCACCATGCTCTAAAATCTTAATTTCCCAAGCTTCGGGAAGAACGCCATCCGACGAATAGCCACATACACGATAACCCAGAAGAAAATTCGGAACCGGTTGCGGATATGCTTGGGTGTAACACGCTTGGAAAAACAACTTTGCCTTTTCGGCGACTTCCTCAACCGTATAGGCATTTTGGTTGAGGGCATAAACAGGATCGCCGAAGCCTGGCGTAAGCTTTTTACGTAGGTCCTTGCTCAGGGTGGATATTGAAGCCGATCCAATGCTACCGCTGCCGTAGGTCATCGCACCAATTGGCCAGATTTTCACCAAATTGAAGAGTTTGTTTGCGTTGTTATAAACTTTGACCACTTGGCCGGCCGCATCAACAAATGAAGTAGCACTGTCAGTAGCAAGGACAATCCCATCATTAACGCGGATGCTGACAACGATTGTCACCGTCTGCTCCTCTTTGGAGTTTTTGAAGAAGCCGAATCTGTGGGGTCATTGGCTCTGCAACTGGCCTGCTTGGCCCGACTCGGTTTCGGCTTAGCTGTTCGGTGCATGGGTGGCGTGTGTGGGGCAGCATTTACAGCCATCTCAAAGTGCTCTTGCGCGTCTGGCCGCAATTCATCTGGACGCTTCTGATCGGGGCTTTTGGGCATTTCTAGCAATAATCCTTGGGATCAAGCGCCATTCACTGAATACGGGGACAAATCATCAGAAACAGTGTTTATCGAAATTGGCCGCGTTTTAACAGAGTGGGAGCGGTTCGAGGAACGGCTATCTTGGATAACCCCGCGCATTTCCCAGGGGGATATAACGAGAGCCGAAAACTTGACCCCTTTTGTCACACGTTTTTGAGAATCAAGTGAGCCCATCCTTGCAAATGTTACTGAGCGTCTTTGTCCAGCCCCATGCTGACGACCTTACCAACGTCAATCATGAAGACCGCACCCTTTCTCAAGTAAGTTACAATATGGTGGATTTAGTTCCAGGACGAAGGAAGAAGGACGAATCCGCTTACGATTCGCGGAGCCCACGTTGCCCCAGAACTTGGGCTGGCAATGACCAAACATCCTGCAATCGATGCTACAATCATGATTTGAGGGCGATTTATGCCTTTCGAGGGTGCGTTAGCGCTTGCGCATGAGGCAGTTTTGGCTCGAAATATATCATAACAATATACGGGGTCGGGATGAAGACCCTGACGGCCAAAGATGCGCTAAAATCCGTCCCAGTTTGTGGAACGGAAAGTAAGTGCATGAGGCGATCAAGGGTGGGAGGCGGCTTATCACGATAGACAAGCGGGCCTTAAGTGAGCGCGACATCTGCACCAAGTTCATCACGCCCGCCGTCGTGGCGGCTGGATGGGACCTCGATACGCAAATTCGCGAAGAGGTGAGTTTCACCAAGGGCCGCATCATCGTGCGCGGCAAGCTTGTCAGTCGCGGTCAGGCCAAGCGCGCTGACTATGTTCTCTATTATAAGCCCAACATTCCGCTCGCTCTGATCGAGGCCAAGGATAATTCCCATAGCGTCGGCGACGGCATGCAACAGGGTCTCGAATACGCCGCGACGCTCAACATCCCTTTTGTGTTCTCCTCAAACGGCGATGGTTTTGTGTTCCATGACCGCACCGGCACGGATGGGGCATACGAAACCAACCTTACGCTCGCTGCCTTCCCGTCGCCCGCTGATCTGTGGGCCAAATATCGCACCTGGAAAGGCCTGACACCGGAAGCCGAACAGATCGTACTCCAGGACTATTTCGACGATGGCAGCGGCAAAGGCCCCCGCTACTACCAAGCCAATGCCGTCAACGCGACAATCGAGGCTATCGCCAAAGGCCAGAACCGTGTCCTGCTCGTTATGGCGACCGGCACTGGCAAGACCTACACCGCCTTCCAGATTATCTGGCGACTTTGGAAGTCTGGCCGCAAGAAACGCATCCTCTATCTTGCCGACCGTAATGTGCTGATCGACCAGACGATGGTGAACGACTTCCGACCGTTTGGCGGCGTCATGGCGAAGTTAAGCGTGAATGCGAAGACCATTGAGAAGTCGGATGGAACGATAACGGATTTGACAACGGCAATCGATCCAACACGGCAGATCAACAAATCATTCGAAGTTTATCTCAGTCTTTATCAGGCGATCACCGGCCCTGAGGAGCGGCAAAAGCTGTTCCGTGAGTTTTCGCCGGGCTTTTTTGATCTGATCGTGATCGATGAGTGCCATCGTGGCAGTGCGGCGGAGGACTCCGCTTGGCGCGAAATTCTCGACTACTTTTCAGAAGCAACAAAAATAGGGATGACCGCAACGCCAAAGGAGACAAAGTATATCTCCAACATTGCCTATTTCGGCGACCCGGTATTCTCCTATTCCTTAAAGCAGGGCATACGCGACGGCTTCCTTGCGCCCTACAAAGTGATCAAGGTTCATATCGACCGCGACGTGGAAGGTTACCGTCCCGAGAAAGGTCAACTTGACCGCGAAGGCGAGGAGGTTGATGACCGCATCTATAACACTAATGATTTCGACCGGGTGCTTGTGCTAGACGACCGCACCAAGCTCGTTGCGAAGAAGGTCACCGAATTTCTTAAGGAAAGCGGAGACCGCTTCCAAAAAACTATCGTTTTCTGCGTCGATCAGGAACATGCGGCACGGATGCGTCAGGCACTCGTCAATGAGAACGCCGATCTCGTCGCCGAGAACTACCGCTACGTTATGCGCATTACCGGCAATGACAAGGACGGTCAGGATCAACTAGGCAATTTCATCGACCCGGAATCGAAGTACCCAGTTATCGTCACCACCTCGCGGCTGCTCTCTACCGGCGTGGATGCGCAGACTTGTCGGCTGATCGTGCTCGACCGTGAGGTCGGCTCGATGACCGAGTTCAAACAGATCGTCGGGCGTGGCACCCGCGTTCACGAGGACACCAAAAAATTCTATTTCACTTTGATCGACTTCCGGGGCGCGAGCAATCACTTCGCCGACCCCGATTTTGACGGCGAACCGGTGCAAATTTATGAACCCGGTCCTGCCGATCCCATAGCGCCACCCGACAACGTTCCGACGACCGGCGGGGATGGCGAATTGCTGCCCGACAAGCCCGGCGCGGACGAAACAATCGTCGATGGCCCGCCCGACATCATGCTGCCGCTTGGTGGTGGCAAGGTAAAAAAGGTCTATGTCGATGGCGTGGGCGCGACTATCTTCGCCGAGCGCGTGGAATATCTTGACGAAAACGGAAAGCTCGTCACCGAATCACTACGCGATTTTACAAAGACGGCGCTGAAGAAGCGATTCGCCAGCCTCGACGATTTCCTGAAGCGTTGGAAGGCGGCTGAGCGCAAGCAGGCGATTATCGAGGAACTGGAGGCCGAAGGTCTGCCGCTTGATCCTATTGCTGAGGAACTGGGTAAAGACCTCGACCCATTCGACCTGATCTGCCATGTCGCCTTTGACAAGAAGCCGCTTACCCGCCGCGAGCGCGCCGATAATGTGAAGAAGCGCGATGTGCTCACGAAATACGGGCCGCAAGCCCGGGCTGTGCTTGATGCGCTGCTCGCCAAATATGCTGACGAGGGAGTGCTCAATCTCGACGACGCCAATGTGTTGAAGATCGCGCCCTTCAGCACGATGGGTAGCGTCGTCCAACTCATCAAGGCGTTCGGCGACCGGCAAGGTTTCGAGCAGGCCGTTCATGAACTACAATCCGCCCTCTATCAGGAAGCGGCTTGAACAATGGAGACGATTGGCAGACAGGCGCTGTGGTCATTTAACGCCGAAGGCAAGATTGAAAAGATGGATTCCGTGTTGGTTCGGAAAGAGCCCGCCCTCCATGTCTCCAGTTTTCGGATTCTCGCCAGAAAAGTAGCTGAATTGCAATTTCGCAATCGCGACTTCGTGCTGCTGTTTCGTGGGCAGAAATGCGACTACCGGAACAAGGCCGGCAACACCACGATTCGTCCCAATTTGTTGCGGCCCATGAACCCGAAAAAAAAGCCAAATCCCAGCACAATCAGTCAACGGTTCAAGGAGCTTGAAATCGCGGAGCGGGCGCTGCTGAAAGCCTACGCTCGCAAATTTCCTAGCAAAGAGGATGTGCGCAGATTGCACCGGGAACACATCCTGCGATGGTCTATACTTCAACACTACGAAGTGTGTCCGACCCCGCTTTTGGATGTGACACACTCCCTGCGCATAGCCGCCTCTTTTGCTTCCGAGGACAATCCTAAAGAAGCATTTGTATTTGTGTTGGGTCTGCCCAATCTCAGCGGAGCAATCACAGCCAGCGTTGAAGCCGGCTTGCAAATAGTACGGTTGGCGAGCGTATGCCCGCCCACAGCCGTGCGGCCCCATATTCAAGAGGGCTATTTGTTAGGGGAATACCCTGAAGTAACGAGCGCGGATCAAAAAGAGCTATACGGCGACTACGAGATGGACTTTGGTCGCCGACTGGTGGCGAAGTTTAGATTCAACCCTAGCCCGTTCTGGAAGGCCAACCCCGATTTTCCGCAAGTGCCCAAGGCAGCATTATATCCAGAAAAAGACCCGCTTAATTCTGTTGCAAACGGGCAATACTCCGAGAACTAAGTCCACAACCGGAAACGACAACCATGTCCGTTCGCACCATCGTCAAATCTATCCAGGACATTATGCGCCAGGACACCGGTGTCGATGGTGACGCGCAGCGCATCAGCCAATTGTGCTGGATGTTCTTCCTTAAGATCATCGACGATCAGGACCAGGAACTCGAACTCCTGAACGCCGATTACCGCTCTCCGATCCCCAAGAAATATCAATGGCGCACCTGGGCGGCGGACCCAGAGGGCATCACCGGCGAGGAGCTATTTGCCTTTGTCAACGGTGAATTGTTTCCGGCGCTGAAGAACTTACCCACCTCCACCAAGACCGGCGACCGCCGTCGCGTGGTCAAGGACGTGTTCGAAGACGCCTACAACTACATGAAATCAGGCCAGCTCATGCGGCAGGTCGTGAACAAGATCAGTGCCGTTGATTTCAATGACTTGGCCGAGCGCCAGCATTTCGGTGACATCTACGAGCAGATTCTCAACGACCTGCAATCGGCCGGCAATGCTGGCGAGTATTACACGCCGCGCGCCGTCACTGCCTTCATGGTGGATCGCATCGACCCCAAGCCCGGCGAAATTTTGCTCGATCCCGCTTGCGGTACCGGTGGCTTTCTCACTGGCGCACTCCAGCATATGCGCAAGCGTTACGTGAAGCGGCCCGAAGACGAAAAGAAGATGCAAGCCGCTTTGCGGGCTGTCGAGAAGAAGCAGCTTCCCCACATGCTCTGCGTTACCAACATGCTACTGCACGGCATCGAGGACCCGAGCTTCGTCCGTCACGACAACACGCTGGCGCGACCATATATTAGCTACACGCAATCCGACCGTGTGGACATCGTGCTCACCAATCCGCCTTTCGGTGGGCGCGAGGAAGACGGGATCGAGTCGAATTTCCCGAAACACTTCCAGACGCGCGAAACGGCCGATTTGTTCCTGGCACTCATCGTGCGCCTGTTAAGAAAAGATGGCCGCGCCGCCGTGGTGCTACCCGATGGCACGCTGTTCGGCGAAGGCGTTAAGACGCGACTCAAGGAACATCTTATGGAGGAGTGTAACCTCCACACCATCGTGCGCTTGCCCAATTCCGTGTTCAAGCCCTATGCCTCGCTCGGCACCAACCTGCTGTTCTTCGAGAAGGGCACGCCGACCAAAGACATCTGGTTCTACGAGCATCGCGTTCCGGAAGGCCAGAAAGCCTATTCGATGACTAAGCCGATCCGCTTCGAGCATCTGCAAGGCTGTATCGACTGGTGGGGCGGGGCGAAGCGCAAGGGCCGCGAGGAGACGCCGCAGGCATGGAAGGTGACGGCCGAGGAGGTAAAGGCGCGTGGTTACAACCTCGACATCAAGAACCCGCACACGGTGGCCGACGACCACGGCGACCCTTCGATGTTACTCGAAAGCCTAAACGCCGCCGAGGCCGAGGCCGCCGCCTTACGCGACCAGTTGAAGGCGATCCTCGCCGAGGCTCTGGCGCGATGAACGCCGAACGCCTGCTCGCCCACTACGAGCGGATCGCCGACGCGCCCAACGCGGTCCCGCGTTTGCGTCGCTTTATTCTCGATTTAGCCGTACGCGGCAAGCTCGTGCCACAGAACCCGAACGACGAACCAGCTTCGGAACTGCTGGATAGGCTGAAAAAACAGCTCTCGCAGGCTCCGCAGAAAGCGAGCCGAACAGACAAAAATGAGGCCACAGAACCTGACTACCACATCCCTTCCAATTGGCTCTGGGTTCGGATCGGCAATCACCTCGAACTTATCAATGGGATGGCATTCAAGCCGACCGACTGGCTGCAAACCGGAATTAAAATCGTTCGGATACAAAACCTCAATCGCATCGACGCACCTTTCAACTACTGCGATCCAAAGAGCGTGCGAAATCGCTTCCTGATTGGTGATGGTACGTTCTTGATTAGTTGGTCAGGTACACCAGGAACATCATTTGGATCTTTCATTTGGGATCGTGGCCCGGCTGTCCTCAATCAACACATCTTTCGGTGCGAATTCCGCCTCAAGGCGTTCGACCCGCAATACTTGCGGTTAGCGATCAATGGACGCTTGGATGAGATGATTGCGAAGGCGCACGGAGGTGTCGGGCTTCAGCACATCACAAAAGGGAAGCTTGAGGCCCTTTTGATTGCCCTCCCACCTCTCGCCGAGCAGCACCGTATCGTCGCCAAGGTCGATGAGTTGATGGCGCTGTGTGACCGGATTGGAGCGGCGCGGGATGGACGTGAGAAAACACGCGACCGGCTCGCGGCGGCTAGCCTCGACCGCCTCAACGCGCCCGATCCCGAAACCTTTCAGGACGACGCCCGCTTCGCGCTCGACGCGCTACCCGCCCTTACCACGCGTCCCGACCAGATCAAGCAACTCCGCCAGACCATCCTCAACCTCGCCGTGCGCGGCAAACTCGTGCCACAGGACCCCAAAGACGAACGGGCGTCGGAACTTTTGAAGCGGATCGTAATGGCCAAGGGCCGCTTACGACGACCGAACTTCACGGTTGAAAGCGATGCCGAACCCTATCCTCTTCCCGGTTCATGGAAATGGGCTGCTCTCGACGAATTGATCACAACCGGACCGCAGAACGGTATCTCACCCAATCCAACAACTCGTAAAGATGCGCCGATGGCCATAACGTTGACGGCAACAACGAGTGGTGTTTTCAACCCGGCCCACTTCAAACGCGTCGAAGCAAATATCCCTGACGATTCTGATTTCTGGCTGCGACACGGTGATCTGCTCTTTCAAAGAGGGAATACGCGCGACTACGTTGGCATTGCGGCGGTTTATGAAGGTCCGCCGAAGATGTTTCTGTTTCCCGATTTGATCATGAAGGTGAGGATATCTGACCTCGTTAGTCTTCGATTTGTTCATTTGGCTGCCGTATCGCCCCCCGCCCGCGCGTATTTATCGGCGAACGCTTCAGGCGCTCAGGCAACGATGCCGAAGATTAATCAGACAACCCTTGTTTTGCTACCAATTCCGCTCCCACCGCTCCCCGAACAACACCGCATCGTGGCCAAGGTTGATGAACTCATGGCGCTATGTGATGGAATGGAGGCGAACCTTGCCACCAGCGACGCATCCCGCCGCCGATTGCTCGACGCACTTCTCGCCGAGGGCTTGGTGCCGAGCAAGACCCGCGAATTAGAGGTGGCGGAATGACGCTTCCCGCCTGAATGACACGCCCTAGGGCGTGAGGCGCCATGCAGGTTGGCCTCACGGGCCAACGTCTGGAGCATCGGGGGAGCTTGTGGAAGCGGCACTGGACGGCCGACCGCCGAAACTGGCCCTTCGCAAGGATGGCCCCTTCCGCGTAATCGACGGAGGTGCACGGTACGCACCAGGACCGATTGAGGCGGTAATCGCCCCAGTCGCGATCTGCTCATGCTCCCCTGATTTCAAACGTTGTGTCACCTAAAAGGCGAGCGGCCTAATTCGGTCACCAACGAAATTCCCCCCGCTTGCCAACACGCTTGTCGCTATCCTGCTCGCGGATGATCTGAGGACAATGTGGGCTCGAGGCTGGGTCCCCGGAACGAAATCGAACTATGAAGCGCATGACCGCGTCCGTTCGATTGTCCGATCCTTGGCCTTGTGTGGCTTGATCTTGGCGATGTCCTTGGCGCCGCGCCGTTTAGCTTCGAGCATGTCGAAGGCGTTTTGCAAACGGAGGAAATAGCCTTCCGACAGGCCGAAGAACTTGGAAAGGCGCAGGTCCGTGTCGGCCGTAACGCTGCGCGTGCCATTTACGATGGCATGGATGCGGTTTGGCGGCACGCCGATCGCGTGAGCAAGCTGATTCTGGCTGAGTCCGGTTCCCTCCAGAAACTCTCCCTTGAGTATATCGCCAGGATGGGGGTTGTGCAGGGTCGTCATGTTTATCCTCAGTGATAATCGACAATCTCGACTTGATGGGCCTCGCCGTCGTCCCAAATGAAGCAGATACGCCACTGGTCGTTGATCCGGATGCTCCATTGTCCATTGCGATCGCGTTTCAGTGCTTCCAGATGGTTTCCCGGCGCATTGCGCAAGTCTTCCAGCGCAAGCGAGGCGTCGAGCTGACGCAGTTTGCGCAAGGCCCGCTCCTGAATATCCCCGGGCAACTTGCGGCTGCGCTCGCCTTGCCAGATGCGCTCGGTCTCCTTGCTGCGGAAGGACCGGATCATGGGCCGATACCTTCGACTGATACGTGAGACATATCACGTATCAGGCAGTGAGTCAATTGCTGTTCGGCAGCATCAGCCCGGGTGCCGGTAGTTATCCAGCGACAGGTGTCCGCCCAGAGGTCGAGATCGCCGACGGCGTACCGAACCCATCGGCCGAACTTGTAGTACGCAGGGCCGGTGTTGTCGCGGCGGTAGAGCTTTAGGGTGTGCAGGGTGAGGCTGAGGTAGTGGGCTGCTGCAGCGGCCGGGATAAGCCGTATGCGGTCGTCCTGGCCATCCGGGGCCGGTTCTTCTATGGCGTACCTGACCCAGCGGCCGAAGCGGAAAAAGACCGGCCCGCCTCCCAGGGACCGGTACGCCTCCAGCGTATGAGGGGTGAGGCTCCTGTGGATGGCCGCATGTTCGGTATCGACGAACCGGCAGCCTGCGTCTTCGGCGAACTCGGCCCGTTCGAGAATCTCCCGGGTGGGGAACCTACGGACGCCCTGGAGGTCAGCCAGCATGTCCGGCCTCGTTCTCGGCCGTCCGCTTGGTACCCGGTGGGATGGGCCCGTTCTCGGCCGCCCGGTGTCGCAAGGGGCGATAATTGCCAACGGCCATCCTGGTACCGACAGGGCCGGCGACGTTGGACGCCGGCGACTGTGGCGCGGATGGCGAAGTCTGCCCGGCACTTGGCATGGCAATGATCCGTTGCCGGCGGGCGGCGATGGTATCAGCGGCCGCCCGGACCGGTTCATCCTCGGTATGGACGTAGCGCATGAACATGGTCACGGTCTTATGGGCCGTCAGCTTCATCCCGACATTGATGGGTACGCCGGAATTGGCGATGTCGGTTGCGGAGCGATGGCGGATGCCATGCGTCCCGACATGCGCAACGCCGGCCCGCTCCAGTACGCGGGCCCAGCCCAGCGCGTAGGTGTGCTTCGACATGGGCTTCATCGGATTGAAGATCGAGGGGCATACATAAGGAGAGTTCTTTGCGCGCGGAGCGTTCTCCAGCAGGAGCATCGCCTCGGCGCTGACCGGCTTGGAGATATTGCCGGTCTTGCTGTCCGGCCATACAACGCGCCGGTCGCTGAAGTCGATCCAGGACCATTCGAGATTGATGATTTCGGACATTCGTGCCGCAAACTCGAACTGAAGTCGGATCGCCAACGTGATGAAGGGATGCTCAAGGCCCTCTGCGTCAGCGCGGTCCAGATAACAGTAGAGCGCCTTCAATTCCCCGTCCTTGATGAACCGGGTCGATCCGTTCTCACGATATTTCTGCACGCGGCGGCAAGGATTGGTGCCGTCCGGCCTCAGTTCCCAATCTTCAGCCTTGTTGAACATCTTCCGCAGGAGGCAGAGGACGCGATTGGCATTGGTCGGGGCCTTCGCCCCCTTGGT
>Ga0182024_10016696_pt1 | contig 13890 bp, 15 predicted proteins | sample P32metaG_FD_120480 | JGI IMG/M metagenome (GOLD analysis project Ga0182024, IMG submission 120480) | Permafrost microbial communities from Stordalen Mire, Sweden - P3-2 metaG (Illumina Assembly) | ecosystem: Environmental > Terrestrial > Soil > Wetlands > Permafrost | place: Sweden: Stordalen... | reverse complement strand
TGCGGAGGATACCGTCGTATGAAGGACCTTAAGATTGACCTGTCCCCCAACTACGAAGCGCAAGACTGGTCCGTGGAGATCAATGGCTTGCGCCACGAACACGTCACGAGCGAAGTCCTTGAAGCGCTCGTCGAATGTGCGCTGATTGTTGCCGAGACGTCGTTGACAAAGCCATTAACCCAGCTACTGAACTAGGTCTTCGCGCTGTAGGGGCCCAGAACCGTTGAACCGTTAGCCCATTGGACCATTGGCCCTGCACACATCCTCGCAGGAGCCGTAAGCTCCTACGCCGGCTCCTCGTTATTGTTTGCTCGTCTGCTCGAGAAAGGTGGAATTGGCAATAAGAATCTCCTGCCCCTCGCTGTTCAGCACCGTGTGAGTGGCCGTAATCGCGGTCAGAATCCCGCTCTGGCCTGCGATTTCCACCCGCTTGCCGATGGCCAGGAACTTGCGGGTATAAAACCCGGTAACTATATTGCGCACGATACCCCACGTGCCCAGTCCAAAGGAAAGCCCCAGGGCCAGCGCCCCTGCCCCAAGAACAAAGCTGGTCACAATCCGGACCATCTCCGTCTCAATCTTCAACTGGCTCATCGCCATCATGGCGACGATAAAGACAATCAAGGCTGAGACCAGTTTCCCCAGGGCCCCAGCAGAATCCACTCCCGAGCCTTCGGCCGCCTGCGTCACCATCCGCCCTGCGAACTGGCCGACCGTCGTACCCAGGATCAAAAGCAAAACCGCGGCCGCGATGTTCGGTATATAGGAGAAGAAGCTTCCAATTGCATTGGAGATCGCGACCAGCCCCAAAGCGTCACTTGCCGTTCTGGCTAACAGGACGATAACCAGAAAATAGGCCAGCTTGGGAAGGAAGAGGCTCAACGGCTGACGTAAACCGATCCTTCGCAGCGCTCTGGCGACGCCGGCCTTTTCGATCAGGCTGTCAAAGCGTACTCGTATCAGCGTGGTTCGCAGCGCCACCTCCAACAACTTGGCGACCAACAAGCCGAGAATAACAAGCAGGATTCCAACACATACTGCGGGGATTGCCGAGGCAATCGAGTTGCCGAGGCCAGTGAAAGCCTCACGAAGTTTCTGCTCCATGCCTGGGATCCTTTCGCATGCCTGTTGGATCGAGTTGGCCGACCAAAATGACCCAAAGCTCTCTGAGCACAGCGAGCGGCATCTCCGCTGAGAACGTCGTCAACTGGCCCACCGTTGTGCGGCGTTGAATCGTCTGCCGAACCCGCACTACCAGGCGGCTCGACGTGTCGTGCTCAAACTTGGCCAGCGCAGCGATCGGCTCTCCTGGGTCGATCTCCTCGTCATCTCGCATCTCTGCGTCTTCGGGGCTCATTATGCGACTGCCGTTCGCATCTTCTGGTATCGTTCCCGAAATACCTCGCGGCCGCGTTTGATGCGCATCTTGGTCGCGGACAGGCTGAGACCAAGAAACTGAGCTACTTCTTCGTATGACAACTCGTCCATATCGCAGAGCAGGAGCGGAATCCTGAGCGTGCTTGGTATCGAATCCAACACCCTGCCGATCAGCTGGTGATCGCTGATCTGTTCTGCCATGGTTTCCGCCGTTACCCGAACCTTGAGTTGATCGAACTCGTCGACATCTGCTTCCTCGATCCCAACGTAGGATCGTCCGGCTTGTTTCTTCACATGGCGAAGGCAATGACCAATCTTGATTCGTTGCAGCCAGTCTACAAACGACGAAGACTTTCCCTCGAACCCATGCAGTCCAAAGTACGCCTTGACCAGAACTTCCTGGGCAAGATCCTCAGCATTGTTCGGTTCGCGCGTGATGTACCGGCAGTTAGCGACGACCCGTCTTTGATAACGCAGGACCAATTGCTCGAATGCTCGCAAATCCCCCTCAGGAGCCTGCCGCGCCTCCCGTAAAAGCTCTAGATCCGGATCGGCCCCGGAAAACTCAAACGGTCCATTAGGGGGATGACTCATACGGCATCCAGCATCTCACATCGGTGACATGTTGGAAGGCTCGATTCAGCTCGCTCCGATTCTAGCTCAGAAATTATTAAGTGTTTCTGCAACAAGATCCAGTGGGTATGAACACGGCGCTGCCCCGGATTTCCTGTAGAGTCCGGCGGCGTTGTGCGTTATGGACGAGAGCACCTGGCAGAGGTAGCGCCAGAGAAATACCCCGACAGGATTTCTGCCAGGAGGTAGATGCGGCTGGCCCAGTACCTTCTGCAGCGCAGGATAACCGCGTGTTGCCTATACGTAACGCAACAACTTTGTATAAGTCACTAGTAATATCGTCGATTGAGTTAGGCAAACGCTGAGTTACCACGGACTTATCACGTGCTTCTTTATATGGATGTTTCGGATACGCAACAGTGGCGGCGCTTTCAATTTCTCTGGCACTATCTGAAATCCAGAACGGCCGACAGGAGTACAGACGCGGCTACACGTATCCACGGCTACACGCTAAAGCACGGGGGAACCGAGTTATCCACTAGTCCGGCGGCCGGTTACTGGAGTAACGTCACCTCAAATCCCATCTAGGTAGGATCTATGTCCAAAAAACCAGCGACAAACGCCCTCCTTCTCGATGCCGAGCAGACGGTGGAAGAAGAGCTTGAGGAGTTGTGGAGGCGGACATGCCGAAGCAACAACGAACTCATAACCGCATTGGAGCGCCTTCGGCAAAACTATTGCGCCGTGGCCGGGAAAAAGCATATCGCGATTAGCGAGGAACTCCTGGCGCAAGTCGATACTGCCCTGAGGAGGGCAGCCGAAGCGAGAAATTTGGTCTAGCGGCGGGTGACAGATGCACCGCGAGGACTGAGCCGATCTGACCCCGTCCAACCCTTGGCTCAACTATTATTTCAGCACCGGATCGTGGCAAAACCGTATCTAAGACATTGTGGCCCTCAGATGCTTTTCCCGCAGACCGCATCTCAGTGGGGAATCAGCACCTGACCGTAAGCTGGCAAAGGTAACTCATGGTAACTTCCAACGCTTATCGCGTTTTTAGCGCATTTTTTTTCCGCCCCATCGGATAATCGAGATTTTGCACGCTGGAGCTTCGGTTGCTTTAGGAATTGTCGGCGAGAGCATCAGTGGCTGGGGGTAAAGCGGGAGCCGCTCTACTGGGGCGACCGGCTCGCGCAGAAGGGCGTAATCCTTGTCACCATCGCCTATCGGGTTGGTCCGCTCGGGTTTCTCGCCCATCCTGAGCTCACGGGTATGGCCTGACCGTCTTTGATGCCGTCTACACCACAGTGCGCGGCAAACCATTCGCCGCCAGGTAGCCGAAGAATGACAAGCGTTCGATTAGTACTGGAATCCCCCGCACGGCTGCGAACAATCTCCTGGAAAACCTTGCTCGCCTGTATCGCGGGCGCAATCCTGGCGTCCGCTATCGCCCATGCCGAATTGCCGGTGGCGGTGCCCCAGGCAACGGCGGCCGTGCTCGCCCAGCAGCGGGACTCAAACATTCATTGGGCCGCCTTCCGCCTTCTCGAGCTGGCAATTCCCCTCTTCTTTCTGTTCACCGGTCTCGGCGCAGACCTGCGCCGGATGTGCGCATCGATCACCGGACGCCGCTGGTTCTGGACGGTCACTCTCTTCGTCTGCGCCTATCTGATCCTGGCCGCGCTGATCGAGCTGCCCTTCGACTTTTATGTCGGCTATCTTCAGCAGCACGCCGCGGGACGGTCGGACCAGACTTTGCCCAATTGGCTGACCGGCGAAGGCGTGCAACTTGCCGTCAGATTGGTCGCTGCATCGCTATTGCTCTGGCTTCCCTATCGATTGATCGCCAGAAGCCCGCGCCGCTGGTGGCTCTATTGCACGCTCGCGCTGATCCCGTTCGCCTTTCTGGCCCTGGTTACTTGGCCGGTGTGGGTCAAACCGCTGACAACGGCCTACAAGCCTCTCGACGATCGCCCGTTGGATGCGCGCATCGAAGCGCTGGCCGCGCGCTGCGGCGTCGCCAACGTGCCCGTCTTTGTCGGCGGCAACGATACCTCGGTGACCGGCCTCGGCCCGACCAATCGCGTCCTTCTGCAGACCAACCTGGCGTCCGTCGAGACGCCTGACCAAATCGACTTCACCATCGCCCACGAATTGAAGCACTTTGTCATGGGCGACAACTGGAAGGGCCTGGCGATCATCTCTGCCTTCCTGCTCGTCGGATTTTGGCTCGTCGACCGCTTGGGCCGCGCCGCCATCCGCCGCTTCTCCCCAAGCTGGGGTTTCAGCGAACTTTCCGACCCGGCCTCCTTTCCGTTGATCGTGTTCCTGTTGACCGTCTTATGGCTTGCCGTTTTGCCGTTCTTCAATCTCTTCGCCCGCCATATCGAGATCGAAGCCGACCGCTTCGGCCTTGAATTGACGCATCAAAATCACGCAGCGGCGCTGATATTCGTCCGCGACGCTCAAACGGATAACGCGCCCGACTGGGATACTTTCTTCCTGATCTTCCAGGCGACCCATCCTTCCTGCGCCGAGCGGATCAGATTCGCCAACAACTATAAGCCGTGGGAACAGGGAGCGCCGTTGGTCTACGGCAATGTCTGCAAATCTAAGTAATTGCGCAGCGGGAGTACCGCCGGTAAACGGAACGCAGAGTTACAATGGGCGGCGGAGGAATTACCGTGCCGATTTCATTTGAGAAAGACATCAAACCCCTATTCAGGGCCATGGACGTAGAACACATGGAGCCATCAGGCGTCCTCCTCGATGATTACGCCTATATGTCAGACGCTAGCCACAACCACGCGAACGCCACCGCAGTGTTCGACACGGTGAAGAATCAAACCATGCCACCCGGCGGACCGTTCTGGCCGCAAGACAAGGTCGATCTGTTTGCGCAATGGATGTCCGACGGCTATAAGCCGTAAAGAGAATGGTCGCCCGAACGTTACCCCAGCCGTTCTACGAACCGGATCTGTAAGAGTCTCCAAGTTCCTTAACCAGCGCCTGCTTCAGCATGCCCCGGCCAAGATGGGCGATGAACCAGGGTCCGGGTCTGAGGAACAGACGTAATCCCAAGTGATGAATGGAATTGAGCATCACCGACACCACCGCCTGGAATCGCTTTGAAATCAGATCGACGATGTCATCAAGGTCTGCATCTCTCATCTGAAATCGTGCAATGGGAGCGATGGGTTCGCGCAGCTCCGGGGTGCAGAGTGGAACAATTGGCAACCATACCGTCTCCGCGGTAACGACGGAGCCGGGCGCGTAGGCCAGCGGCTTGCCGTCGGGTCCCTTGGGTGCATTGCGTCCAAATTCGCTCATGATCCGCGCGCGAACCTCAGCTGTGAGGGTTGCGAGCGCCTCTTTCATGATCACGTTGTCTGATGGGAGGACGAAGTGATCGAGCAGAAACTTCTGGCAATTCCGCCGGCCGAGCGCGTAGTCGTGGGCGCGAAATCCACGCTCAAAAAAGCCACCGAAAGCACCCAGAGCAGCACACTGGAGCGCTTCCGGCATCGCCTTATCCTTCGTGGAGCCTTCCTTATGTTGTTTAACGAGCTCATCATCGGAGGGCGCCACAACAAAGTGGCTGAATGTCGTGCCTCTCATCAGGTGGCTTAGTGATTCACCAAAAAAACGTGACTGCGACACCAGCGCAGAGAAGAGGCGGGGCAATGCCTGCAACACGGAAGAGTTAGCAGCGGTGTCGTAGTTGACCGTGAAGCTGTCCGTGGTTGGGAAGGGCGCAATGCTGAGCACCGCGCGGTCCGCCTGGCAAGGATCGGTCTCAAGTTGCTTGTCCGGCGCCGGTGGATCGAGCGAAGCGAGGTAATCATAAGCATAATTGAACGGGTCATTGTTCGTGACCCCTCCATCCACGTTGAGCGTCACGAAGGGATCGGGAAGACCCGCGGGAAAGGAAGGGCAGATCGGGGGCGGCTCATCCTTCGTCGCGGATGCACGCGATTCCCATAATGGTGGCGTGTAATCCGACTGCCGGCGGGAGAGCGCGCGCGGTGCAAGGAACACCGGGAATGCCCCGGTCGCCTTAGCCGCGGTTCGAAGTACCGTCCAGTCACCTTGTGACGTCGAAAGGTCGACCCCGTAGGCAGCGTCCGCGAGTGGCATCTTCGAATCGTCACGGACAGTCTGGAAGCGGATTCGGTCTCCATAAAAGAATGTCGTCTCCTCCACCGAGCCTGGCGCCACGCCGGTGAGCGAGTAGACCACGCCACGCAGATTCGTCAGAGACAGAAAGAGCGTAAGGTCGGGCGAGACGTAGGCACGCGGAGCGGGCAGAGATTGCCCTCGAACGAGGGCATAGTCAGCGATCGTATCAATGATGGTTGAGTCGAGAAGAGAGACGACCTGCCCAGGGTTCTTTAAATCTTTGGTCTTCAGCAGTTCCCGGATGTCAATCAGATTGACCCAGCTCTCGTAGAAGCGATTGCTGGTTTTCGTCTTCGAAGTATCCGAGACATGTTCGAAATCATCCTGAAGCAGGATGGCGGAGATCGCAGCGCACATGCCGCCCGCGGAGGCTCCCGAGAACACATCAATCGACACGTTGTGGGTTGGTACTAATTCGCCGCCGGATTTCGCCCTGTACCAGGCATCCAGAGCCTCGGTAAGAAAGTCGAGCACCCCTGCAGTGTATGCACCAGCCGAAACCGCGCCGGCCATGTTGATCGCGATCCTGAAAGTCCTCACCCGGATTACCTCTTCCCGACAGTATTATCCTCCCATGGAGTGAGCCGCAGATTCTGTTTAATGCTGCAAGCGATGGAATCGGCAGGTTCATACACAATCAAAACGCCAGTCCGCCCGATGGGCTTGCGGGACCAGTCACGCTCCGTACGTAGCGGAGCGATGGGATGAAATTGAAAGGCTCGGAGCTAAGTCTGTACTACGTTCTCTCTACGTGGAATCCCTACGTCGTTGTCCTGATGAAGTCGCGCCTGAAGGTCGAATAGGATTACAGCAAGCTCAGCACTTAGTCTTTTGCCACACAGCGTAATTGAGTGGCAACGTTCCGCCTTAGGGCTGGGCTGCTACTTATAGATCTGGAGTTTCCCGTTCGCGATGACGGCAATATACTTTCCCGCCTCCAGAAACTGCATCACGGCCGTGCCTTCGCGGGCCAGCTTAGCCCATCGGGATTTGGCGTCCGGATTTTGTTCCAGACCACGCAATTCCCGACCTTCAAATCGGAAATCTATTTGTTTCAGTTTGCTTTTTGCTGTCTGCCGAACAGGATAGGTTTCACCGTCAATCTCGACGGTTTTCTTTTTGTCGGCCAGGGCCTGTTGCCAGACTGACAGAAGAACGGACTCGAAAGCCGCGGACACAAAATGAGGATAAACGATTGCGTACTTCTTGAAAACTTCGTGAAAACGCCAGTCTATTCCGGAGGGTGCACCGGATGCTCGCATTCCGATGCTAGCGGAACCACCGGCCCCGTGATGTGCAATATTGAACAGTCCCGGAGCGGCGCGAGGAACATACTAGCTTCACATACCCCCAGGAGTTTTGCGGTCCGCTGAAATAATCGAGACGCCGGCCGAGAGACCCCGCTCGTTGGCGCTTTTGCCCTTCACGGAAAAGGTATTCGAAAGGGGACATAAACCGTGTCTTCCAACCCAGTTCCACGCATTTTCGTGGTTGACGATGAATATGTAATTGCGTCCACCCTCGCCGTCATACTCAATAGGAATGGTTTCTCCGCCAGATGTTTCACCCGGCCACTCGAGGCGTTGACTGCCGCCCAGTCGGATGCGCCCGATCTACTGATATCGGATGTCGCGATGCCGGGCCTTTCCGGGATTGATCTCGCAATACAAATGAGGGCGCGACACCCCGAGTGCCGGATACTGCTCTTTTCAGGGCACGCGGCCACGCTGGATTTACTTGAGGGCGCTCGCGATCAGGGCCACGACTTCCATTTGCTCCTGAAGCCCGTTCATCCCTCCGAGCTTCTGGCTGAGTTAGCAACATTAGGCGATGGTGTACAGTCTCGCCCCCGCCAGCACGACGCCAGGGTCAATCTATGCCTCGCGAGGTGAAGCTCTTTACCTAACCCAAAATGAAGCCCATTGATCGTCAAGGCAATGCCATCGGCAGCGCTCATGCCGCAATAGGATGCGTGAAATAATCCGAGCGCAGGCCGCACCCCGCTCGCGATGTGTTTGGCAAGACTAACCGCCAAGATTGAAAACGACGTTCACGGTAGTTTCAACTTCAACGGGCTCTCCGTTGAGCAGGTAAGGCTTATAGCGTCAGGAGCAGACCGCATCCAATGCCGCCTGTTGCAGCATAGGAGGACCGCTAATGACCCGGAGGTTTCGAATGGTGCCGACCATGGAAATTGTGACTTTAGGATGTTGCAGGCTGGATCTTGCAAGGCCCGTAGTCCTTCGACAGCTTGGTCGCGACAAACTGCCGGCTGTTGCCGGCGGCCTTCTTTTTATTACCCGAGACGCGTACCCGGTTTCCCGCTTTGATTCCATCCACATCTCCGGCTAGAGCATACGTCTGCTGGTCGCTCTCATTCAACAACTGCATGCCGCCGGGGCCGGGAGAGGCGCAGCCCTTTAATGAGTGGCCGCGGTGGACCGCAAAGTAGACGCCGACCCCGATCAGAGCTCCCACCCCGACAAGCGCAATGATCACTCCCGCAGTTTTTCCATTGCTCGCGCCCGCAATGCCCGCACCGGCGGTTTTGGTTGTTGTGAGGCAAAAGGCACAAATGAACAGAATGATAAGTGGGCGTTTCAGCTTAGCGACCATGACGGGCTCTTTCTCAAAGAAGATTAGGGAAGACGGTGGATATAGCACAACTGCAATGTTTTAGGTCTACGATGTCAAGGAATTTTTGCCTAAGCCGGTAGTTGACCTGAGTCACCGGAAACTCGCGGGGGTGACCCGTGTTGAGACCGGTCGGCACGAGATTCATCGCGTCGATCTGTATATCAGTGCCGTCAGCAGTCGTTGCACACGTGTGTGAGCTCCGGACAAATCTTCAGGCCAGGCTGGGGAGCGCAGGTGCCAAGCTCTGAGCTCCCCCGCGGCCAAAGCATACTACCGCGGCAGGTTCTGAACAGTGAATGCGTACGCGCCCCCATAGCCCCCACCACCAGGTATCGTGAACGGTGAGCCTGGAGCCTCACTCACGCTGGTCGGAGTGACGGTGTAGACGTGCAGATGGCCTGTACTGCCGTTAATGGCGTAGAGGTGGTTGTAGTTGTCCCAGCGGAACTGATCGAACTCGCCAGTCCCCAAAAGACCCGTATAGGGCGTAATAGGACTGGCCCCATTGAAGTGGAAGATTTGCAACCCCAACGACCCGCCAACCGCCAGCAGCTTGCCCGACGGGGACATATTCAGATTGCTGACCGACCCGACCGCAACCCGGGGCATGTTCTTGTAGGTGCTTGCCGTGGTTAGGTTGCCCTCACTATCAGCCGTATAGGTGGCAAGCTGCATGGCTCCATCCGGGTCTCCCAGCGGCGGATCTATCTGCGCTTCCATGGCAAAGGCTACATGGTTCGTCTGGTCTGCAGTGCCTATTTCTGCCAGCGGACAGAACCCCTCGCCGGGAGCCGCCTCAGGGAGCTGACCGCTCCTACCAAGAATCAGGACGCCATCGCTAAGCCTCGTATATCCCAGGATCTTCCAGTCCTGGTCGCCTTCGCACACCGCTCCATAAGCGAACAGGTTGTTCGCAGTCAACTTCAGGGGGTAGGGCGCTATCGGATTGCCTTGGATCTGACCTGTGTAGTTCAACTCACCAGTAGCCTTCTCGATGTTGAACGACAAGTATGGATTGGTATTGCCGTCATAAATTCCTGCGTACAACGTAACCCCTGTTTTATCCAGGAAAAGAGTGCTCAGCTTGTTAGCACCATGACTATCGTACTTCGCGGTATTGGTCGTTCGGATCAGCTCCAGGGCGCCGTTAGATCCCATGAGGAATGTGTCAATGTTAGTCGTCACAGGGTTACTTTTATTGACTGTCCCATTACTTGCGCCGAACAGGTATTTGCCGTTCACAACCATCACTGTTTCCGGCGCAGTTGCAGATCCCGGGAAGGGTGAACCTTTGAGGATGGTGAGCTTGCCGTTAGATGCTGCATTGTAAGCGTAGATACCGCCATTGCCTTGAACGTACACGTTGGCAACTTGGGCGAACAGGGTGGAAGGAAGAATCGTGGTAACCAGGCAGAAAAAGAGTTGCAGATTGTGCTTCATTTTTAGGAGGTCTCCTTTTTACAGGGCCCATAGTCGGTCGAATTGTACTACTATTGGGGCAAAAGGGGGACAGGATTCCGGTACCCATGCCTTAGCTGAGGTTAGGTTCAGCTGCTGCACCACGTACGCTGTCGCCTTATTCTTATCCACAGTCACTTTCCGCACTTAGATTGAAGTTACCATTGCGTTGAATCATGAAGTTACCTTGTAGCGCCGCGGTTAACTTGGGCCGGGTCCTGCTATTTTGCGAACCTGCGCCACGCTGGAGGAGATCGGCAGCCCGACGACGATGACCTGCTCAACCAGGTCTGGTCCGGGGTCACCGTCACCCCGGACTCCGTCTACCAGGCCGTGGCATTCGCTCCGTCGTCTGCTCGGCGACGACCCCAAGCAGCCCACTTACATCGCGACAGTGCCGCGACTAGGGCATCGGATGGTGGCGGCGGTCAGTCCCTGGGCGGATCAGTCCATCGCACAACCGGGTTCTTCGCCCGCTATGACCCAGGTAAGCGCCGATGCACCGGCGCCCAGCACGCGGGTCAGAGCCGGCTTCGCGTGGGCCGCGGGCGCGGCGCTTTGCCTCGCGTTCGTCCTCGCCTTCCTGTTTCACGGCAAGGTCGCGAACAACAATCACTCAGCTCCGCCCGCCATTGCTTCGCAGCCCCAAAAATCCATCGCCGTGCTGCCGTTTCTCGACCTGACGGCAGAAATGAACCAAAAGCCCTTCGCCGACGGCATGACCGAGGAGCTGATCGACAAACTCAGCAAGATCCCGGGCTTGCGGGTACCGCCTCCCACGACATCGTTCTATTACAAGGGCAAATAAATACCCATCGCCGATATCGCCAGGTCGCTGGGCGTCGCCTATCTACTCGATGGCAGCGTGCGCAAGTCAGGCGTCAGGCTGCGCGTCGCCGCGCGGTTGATTCGTGCCGACAACGGGTACGTTGTCTGGTCGGAAACCTACGACCGCCCATTGCACGACATCTTGATAGTCCAGAACGACATCGCCGGCGAAGTTACGAAAGCGCTGAGGGCATCCATCGAGACCCAACCGGGCCAGTCCGGACACCTCTAACCAGCTAAAGAAAAGCTTGCCGGTCAATAGAGAAGCTCCGGCGTTGTGCGTACGAACACGTTCTGAATGGTTAACCCGCCAGACCTGGAGCCATTGATCGTCTGTTTTAAATCCAGGATGCGAGCGAATAATCGTGTAATCGATTGGCCGGAAACACACGTCAAATCCCAAAATGGGGTTAGTTGTGCGAGCGCATATGGTTGGTTTCTGAAGAATAACTCAGCGACTTACTCAGCCTATTTTCTTAACCACTTAATTCGACGATTACCACGTTTGTAATGCCTCTTGAACTTTTGTACGTTGCTTCCGGCACTTTTGACACTCGTGGTGAATAATTCCCCACTCATATCCCACATGAACATCAACAAGTAGTTATGCTTGCAGTGCCTTACATAGCTGGTCAAATGTGGCTATACGATTGCTTCCAGGATTGCACCACGTCTACGACAAGCGTAAATACACCGCGGTCTGCCCTTGCGACCGCGCAGCTTAGTCATGGAACTAGTTACTCGGCCGGTCTGTTGTAGGTGCGCAGATCAGGCGGCTTTTATGTCATGTGCCTTATGCCGGATCCCGTTACGGGGTCTTTCATGACACATGAATACTCTGCGGTCTATTAAATGCCATGGGAACGAACATCTTGGGGCGGCCAGCGTTGTTCCGCCAGGCGCTCCCGACGAATTGCGGCTCAACGCCGCTAAGGATGTCCCGCGCCTCCTTAATGGGCGCGCTGACCTCCGTGGCGGGAACTAAGAATGATCGCTAACCAATTATTTGAGAAGGATTGAAACTGCTATGCCAACCAAACGTGTAAACCCGGGCTACATCGCATGTCTTTTTCTTTTCGTATCAGCGTCTGAGTTGTTCGCTCAAGATAATGCTCAAAAACCACCTCAAGCGGAGCTTTTGAGAGAATTTCGGCCAATTGGGGGCGTCGGTAACAACATCGTTAACCCTGGTCTCAATGCCATTCCTGGCGCACCAGAGATCGCACTCGCGCCGTTGAACTTTGCTCCGGGAACCAACGACGGGCTCGTTGCCGCACCCAACCCTCGCACGATCAGTAATGTCATCGCGGGTGGGACTGGCGCCAATGGGCAAAATGCCGAGACCGACGACCCCACCGCTTCAGCCTGGCTTTATGTATTCGGACAGTTCGTCGATCATGATATCGATCTCGAAGAAACTCCGGCGAACTCGGCCGCGATCAACATCGTCGTGCCGGCCGGAGACCCTGTTTTTGCGGCAGGAACGAGTATCGCCATGACTCGAGATACTCGAAGTCCAGCAACCAACACGATCATCAATACTGTGGCGGGCTACCTGGATCTATCGCAGCTATACGGTTCCACGCCGGCGATTGCCGCTAGCCTGACCAACGCTGACGGAACGTTGATGAGCTCTGACAACGGAAAGGCCCTCCCTGTCGTGGACGATTCGTTCGTTACGGGAGATCCCCGTGTCATGGAGAATCCCGAGCTGACGGCGCTCACGATTCTCTTCATGCGTGAACACAACTTCTGGGTTTCCACTCTTAAATCGCAGCACCCGGCCTGGACTGGCTCACATCTGTACAACATGGCCAAAGCAATTACCACGGCGGAGTACCAGAATATTGTGTACCAGGAGTATCTTCCTCTTCTCGTAGGCCGGGCCGTACCTTCCTACAACGGATATAACCCGGCTGTAAACGCTCAGGTAACCCAGGAATTTTCGACAGCGGCCTTCCGGATGGGCCACTCCGAAGTATCCGACACGCAGGAGGGGCTCGACAATAATGGAAATGTTGTCTTTACTGAGTCGCTGGCACAGGCATTCTTCAACACGCCGGAGATAGACGAGGCAAACGGTATTGACCCGCTGATACGCTCTGTGGGATCGGACTTTTCCCAGGCGACGGACGTTTACACTGTTAGCGTGCTGCGCAATCTGCTCTTTGCCGGTCTGGTTGGCGGCGATGTGGATGAAATGGACCTCATCGCAATCGATATTCGACGAGAGAGCGACGTTGGCTTGGGTAGTCTTAACGAGACTCGCCGCGCGATTGGACTGACCCCCTACAAGTCTTTCGCTGAGTTGACCAGCGATCCCATCCTGCAGAAGAACTTCGAGGCTGTCTACGGTAACGTCGCGAATGTTGACTTATTCATGGGCGGATTGGCAGAAAGGCATGCCGCCGGAGCCGTTGTGGGTCCCACTTTCCAGACGATCATCGCAAAGCAGTTTGAAGCGCTAAGGAGCGGAGATCGTTTCTTTTGGCTGAATCAAGATTTCAATCAACAACTGGCCTCGGCAATATCAAGTACGACGCTAGGCGACATTATCAGGCGAAACACCGACACCACCGCAACGCTTCAACCAAATGTTTTCATACAGCAGACGCTGGGAGGGCACGTCCAGCAACACACGGTTCAACCAAACCATATCGACACCCATGGACGCAAACCCGCCTTTCAGGATTGATGAGCAAGACAGTAGAGGCACACTCGAATGAGTGCGCCTCTACCGCTCTTCAACGACGTATACAGTCAACTGCTCGGTCCGGTCGACCTTAACCGATGATTATCAGCATGCGTCGATGATGCCTGATTCTGCGAAAGCACGCG
>Ga0182024_10016695_pt1 | contig 13890 bp, 13 predicted proteins | sample P32metaG_FD_120480 | JGI IMG/M metagenome (GOLD analysis project Ga0182024, IMG submission 120480) | Permafrost microbial communities from Stordalen Mire, Sweden - P3-2 metaG (Illumina Assembly) | ecosystem: Environmental > Terrestrial > Soil > Wetlands > Permafrost | place: Sweden: Stordalen... | reverse complement strand
GGCAAGTACGTCGCCATGATGGGCGCCGAAGGCATCAAGGAACTTCTCAAGAAGATCGACGTCGAAGCACTGAGCCTCGATATTCGCGAGAAGATGAAGACGGAAACTTCGCAGCAGAAGAAGCTGAAGTTTGCCAAGCGTCTGCGCGTGGTCGAAAGCTTCCGCAAGTCCGGCAACAAGCCGGAATGGATGATTCTCGATGTGCTGCCGGTGATTCCGCCGGAACTGCGTCCGCTGGTTCCCCTCGATGGCGGCCGTTTCGCGACTTCCGATCTCAACGATCTCTATCGCCGCGTCATCAACCGCAACAATCGCCTCAAGAAACTGATGGAGCTTCACGCTCCCGACGTGATTGTGCGCAACGAAAAGCGCATGCTGCAGGAAGCTGTCGACGCACTGTTCGACAACGGCCGCCGTGGCCGCGTGCTGCGTGGCGCCAATAATCGCCCGCTGAAGTCGCTGTCTGACACACTAAAGGGCAAGCAGGGCCGCTTCCGTCAGAATCTGCTCGGCAAGCGCGTCGATTACTCAGGCCGTTCCGTCATCGTTGTCGGTCCCGAACTGAAGCTGCACCAGTGCGGTCTGCCGAAGAAGATGGCTCTCGAACTGTTCAAGCCGTTCATCTATCATCGCCTCGAACAGCGCGGCCATTGCACCACGATTAAGCAGGCGAAGGAACTGGTCGAACAGCAGGATCCCGTCGTTTGGGACATCCTCGAAGAGGTCATCAAAGACCATCCGATTCTGCTCAACCGTGCTCCCACGCTGCACCGTCTCGGCATCCAGGCTTTCGAGCCGGTGCTGGTCGAAGGCAAGGCGCTCAAGATCCATCCGCTGGTTTGCACCGCGTTCAACGCGGATTTCGACGGCGATCAGATGGCCGTTCACATTCCACTTTCGCCCGAAGCGCAGATTGAAGCTGCCACGCTGATGCTGGCCGCCAACAATATTCTGTCGCCCGCGCACGGCGGACCCGTTGCCATTCCGACTCAGGACATGGTACTCGGTTGCTACTACCTAACCAAGCAGCGCCCCGGCGCTAAGGGTGAAGGCCGTACATTTGCCTCGACCGATGACGTTCTGATTGCGCTCGAAATGGGCGAGGTCCAGACGCTGACGCCGATCAAGCTGCGCTACACCGGCAAGGTCATCGACCTGACGAAGGCGTTCGATAACCAGGACATCATCCACAGCGTGCCGATCGAGTTCGTGAAGCAGTACATGGATACGACCGTCGGCCGCGTCATCATGAACTCCAATCTTCCGGAGCAAATGCCGTTCATCAACGGCCTGCTCAAGAAGAAAGGTCTCGGCAACCTGGTCCATTATTGCTACCTCGAATTCGGTCTGAAGATCACGGTAGACATGCTGGATAAGGTCAAGAACCTCGGCTTCCTCTATGCGACGCTCGCCGGTATTTCGATCGGCGTCGACGACATGGTCGTGCCCAGCGTCAAGAAAGAACTGGTGAAGAACGCGGAGACGGAAGTCATCGCGGTCGAAGCCCAGTATCAGGACGGCGCCATTACGCACGGCGAACGCTACAACAAGATCATCGAAATCTGGTCGCGTGTGACCGAAAAGGTTTCCGATGAAATGTTCAGCGCCATGGAAGAGGACGACCGTACGGGCCGCTACCTCAATCCGATTTACATCATGGCCGATTCCGGCGCCCGCGGATCGAAACAGCAGATCCGTCAGCTGTCCGGTATGCGCGGTCTGATGGCGAAGCCGTCGGGCGAAATTATCGAAACCCCGATCACGGCGAACTTCCGCGAAGGTTTAAATGTCCTGCAGTACTTCATCTCCACTCACGGCGCCCGCAAGGGTCTGGCCGATACGGCGCTCAAGACGGCCGATTCCGGCTATCTGACCCGTCGTCTGGTCGACGTGGCGCAGGACGTGATCATCACCGAAATGGATTGCGGCACCACGGAAGGCATCATCGTGGAGCCGATTATCGAATCGGGCGAAACCATCGAGCCGTTGCGCGACCGTATTGTGGGCCGCGTCGCACTCGAAGATCAGCGCGATTATGAAAACAACCTGATCGTTGGTGTGAATCAGGAAATCACAGAAAGCCTGGCTGAGCAGATTCAGGCGTCCGGTATCGAGCGCGTCAAGATTCGCTCGGTGCTGACCTGCGAATCGAAGCGTGGTGTTTGCGTGGCTTGTTACGGTCGCAACCTGGCAACGGGTCGGCTGGTGGAACGCGGTGAGGCTGTCGGCGTTATCGCCGCGCAGTCGATCGGCGAACCCGGCACGCAGCTTACCATGCGTACGTTCCACATCGGTGGTACGGCGTCGCGAATTTCCGAACAGTCGAAGCAGGACGCGAAGTCCGACGGTTTCGCGAAATACATCAACGTCCAGTTCGTTCACAACGAAAAGGGCGAGATCATTTCGATGAACCGCAGCGGTTTCATCGCGATTGTCGACGACAGAGGCCGCGAAAAAGAACGCTACCCGATCAATTACGGCGCACGCATCACCGTCGCCGATGGCGATCCGGTGAAGCAGAATATGGATCTGCTCGAATGGGATCCGTATACGTTCTCGATCCTGACCGAAGTCTCCGGTATTGTGCACTTCAAAGATCTGCAGGAGGGCATTACGCTCGCCGAGCAGGTCGACGAAGTCACCGGTATGTCGCAGCTGGTGGTCACCGATTCTCCCGATGAGAAGCGGCAGCCGATGGTGCAGGTTAAGGGACCTGCCGGGCAGCGCAAGTACCTCATGCCGACTCACGCTCACCTTATGGTGCGCGATGGCGATGAGTTGCACGCAGGTGATGTTCTGGCCAAGATCCCGCGCGAAACCACGAAGACCAAGGACATCACCGGCGGTCTGCCGCGCGTGGTGGAATTGTTCGAAGCGCGCAAGCCGCGTGAAGCCGCCATCATGGCGGAGATCAACGGTATTGTGAAGTACGGCGAACTGGCCAAGGGTCTGCGCCGCATCTACATTGTGGGCGACGACGGCGAAGAGCGTGAATACTCTCTGCCGCGCGGCGTGCATATCAATGTGCAGGAAGGCGAACGTGTTGCCGCCGGCGATCCGCTGATGGATGGTCCGCGCAACCCGCACGACATTCTGGATGTTCGCGGCGAGAAGGAACTGCAGAAGTATCTCGTCAACGAAATTCAGGAAGTATATCGTCTCCAGGGCGTGAACATCAACGACAAGCATCTGGAAGTCATCTCTCGTCAGATGATGCGCTGGATCCGTGTGGAAGATATCGGCGACTCGGAATTCCTTCCCGAAGAAGTGGTGGACAAATTCAAGTTCCGCCTCGAAAACCAGAAGGTGGAAGAAGCGGGCGGGCGTCCGGCGCAGGGCAAAGCGGTACTGCTCGGCATCACGAAGGCTTCACTTTCAACCGATTCGTTCATCTCTGCGGCATCCTTCCAGGAAACGACCAGGGTTCTTACCGAAGCCGCGATCAACGGCAAGGTGGATTACCTGCGCGGCCTGAAGGAGAACGTGATCATGGGTCGTCTGGTTCCGGCTGGAACGGGTATGCACTTCTATCGTCAGGTGAAGATAGCGGGTGAGGATATCGTGGAAGAGCCGATTCCGGAGCCGACACTCGATGCGCTGGCCGGGTATGAGGACGAAGCTCGTCTGACTTATACCGGTGGGTTGAGTGAGACCGGACCCGAAGAAACGCTGGCTGAGTAGTCAGCCGATAGTCAACAACGAAAAGCCGGGCCGCCTGAAAGGGTTGCCCGGCTTTTTACTTTACCGTGACCGGTGGTGCGCCAAGCTTCGTCAACCGAAAATGTGCTGTCGGGCCGGCATCGGAGAAGTAAGCATAGACTTCGCCCGTGCGAGGGTCGAAGAAAGAATAGACATTACTTGGGCCTGAATACTGCACGCCCGTGAACGATCCCTGAGCATGAGCCACCGCATCCGGGCTGACATACGGCCTGAGCGCAATCACCCCCAGCAGTACCGCAATAATCGTAAGAACGCCTTTCGTATACCAATCGATTCGCATGGAATCCCCCAGCGCTCATTGTACTATTTGCCAAAATTTGATTAATGATTCATACTTGTAAATATGAAAGTTGGTGAACGCGGGCAGGTCACTATCCCCAGGCACATCCGCGAGAAGTTCGGAATTGATTCAAATACACGCGTCGAGTTCGACGTAGTGAATGGTTCGATCATCCTGAAGAAGACGCCGGTCAGACTCGGCATCCACAAGTGGCGGGGCATGTGCGCTAAAAGCTTTTCAGAACAGGGCTACTCTCCGACAGGTAAATCGTCAGTCGATAAATTCATCAACGATATTCGCGGCAGGCTTTGACCTTGTATGCTGACCGCGCTCGACACCAACGTTCTGCTCGATATCCTCATCCCGAACGATTCTTTCGCCGATTGCGCCGAGGCCGCGATTGAAGCTGCCGCATCGGAAGGCCTCTTGGTGGTTTGCGACATCGTGTACGCGGAGGTCTGTTCGCAGTTCGCCACGCAAAAAGACTGCGACTTTTTCTTCTCGGACAACATGATTCGTGTAGAATCGCCAAGCCGCGAGGCCCTCTTCACGGCAAGCCGGATATGGCGCCGCTACAGGAAACAGGGCGGAAAGAAAACCCGTATTCTGGCCGACTTCATCGTGGGCTCTCACGCGCAGGCGCAGACGAACCGCCTCATTTCACGCGATCGCGGTTTCTATCGATCCTTGTTTCCCGATCTCACCGTATCCGATCCGTCGGTTGACTTTAAACCGGCGAAATAGTGTGGCCCTGACTCCCGGCAAGCCAGGCCGTTTAATTCCCTCACCGCAATTTCACCAGACCTTAACGCCCTCTCTCATATAATTCAATTGATGAACCCTCCCGCAGATTCCACCCCGCACCCCGACCCATCCCGCTTCACCCGCCGCCGCCTCCTGAAAGGCGCGGCGGGAATTGCCGCAGCCGCCGCCGCAACGCTCATGCCGCCCAACGTCCGGCGCGCCCTTGCCCAGACACCAGCCACCGCCGGTTCCCTGAAAGACATCAAACACGTCGTGATCCTGACGCAGGAAAATCGTTCCTTCGATCATTACTTCGGAACCCTCGCCGGCGTGCGCGGCTTCGACGATCCCGACGCCATGCTCCTTCCCAACGGCAAGTCCGTCTTTTACCAGCCAGACAAGGAAAATCCCAGCGGCTACCTGCTCCCGTTTCACCTCGATACCCACGCCAGCAGCGCCCAGAAAATTCCTTCCACCAGCCATGAGTGGAAAGCCCAGCATGAGGCATGGAACAACGGCCTCATGGACAACTGGCTGCCCGCTCATCGCAAAGCCGATGGTGCGGTGAAAGGCCCGTACGTGATGGGCCATTATCGCCGCGCCGATATCCCCTTTCATTTCGCCCTTGCCGAGGCCTTCACCATCTGCGACGCCTACCACTGCGCCCTCATGGGCCCCACATGGCCGAATCGTATGTACCTGATGACCGGTATGATCGATCCCGATAAAACCGGCGGCGGTCCCATCATCAATAACAAAGCTCCCGAGAAAGGCTACGACTGGACCACCTATCCTGAGCGTCTGGAAAAAGCCGGCGTGAGCTGGAAGGTCTACCACCAGCAGGATAGTTATGGCTGTAACGTGCTGGAAGATTTCGCGATCTTCAAAAAGGCCGGCCGTAATTCCGCGCTCTATACCAAAGCCATGCAGATCGAGCCCGAAGGCCAGTTCGAGCATGATGCCATCAACGACCGCCTGCCCGCCGTCTCCTGGATCATTCCCACCAGCTATCAGTCCGAGCATCCCGACTATATGCCCGCCGACGGCGCCGCCTTCATCGCCGGCAAACTCGACGCCATCGCCGCCAATCCCGACGTCTGGGCCAAGACTGCGTTCATCCTGAACTACGACGAAAACGACGGACTCTTCGACCACGTGGCGCCGATCGTTCCACCGAAGGGTACGCCCCACGAATTCATCGACGGCGTTCCGATCGGCAGTGGCTATCGCGTGCCCTGCATCGTGATCTCACCGTGGACCGCCGGTGGTTGGGTGTGCAGCCAGCCGTTCGACCACACCTCGGTTCTCCAGTTTCTCGAAAAGTTCACCGGCGTCCGCGAAACCAATATCACCGACTGGCGCAGAAGCACGTTTGGCGACCTCGGCTCAGTCTTCCGATTCGCATCGCCGCTGGCAAACGCGCCCGTTCTCGCCGATACGGCTGGCCCGCTCGTAGTTGCCAAATACGGGGTAAACACTCTGCCGAAGCCCCCGATTCCAGACCTCGATCAGCATCTGCCGCGTCAGGAAAAAGGCACCCGCAACCGCATCTAGTGTGGGGCAGGCGGTTCCGCCTGCCCTCGGCCGGGCGAAGCTCGATCGCCACACGAAACGGACAAACGCCGACGTGCGCCATATGAAAACGTTGAAGTTGCCTTTCCCGTTTATCGGCGATCGACATCTAACTCAGTCACAGTCTCATCGAACGCATCTTCAATCAGCTGCCGATCGAAATACTCCGTCCCATCGCCCATGAACTCGCACATATACTCCTGCGAAAAAGTAGCCGATGGCATATGTCTCCGCTCCTTCTCCAGAAACCCCTGCGAGATCCGTTCGCACTCCGTAGCCGGAACGCTCACGCGCAGCCAGTCCTCGTCGCCATCCCGCCACGTCTCATAAAAAAATCCCCGCTGACCGTACGGTGTGCTCATGAGCCACAAATCCCCGTCCCCCACCGCCAGCATCGGCCGCAGCGCCATGTACATCTCATCGCGCACCCGCGCCGCTTCGTCGATCAGAATCAGCGACACGGCCGAGAATCCCCGCACCGTCGCCTCCGTCCCCGGCAGTCCGACAATGCGCGACCCGTTCGGCAGCAGCAAAGAAATCGCATTGTCACCGTCCCCGCGCGGAGGAATCCTCATCTTCCACGCCAGCGTCTCGACCTTCCGCAAAAACTCCCTGCTCTGCCGTGCCCCGGGACTGGCCACCAGCACCAGGCTCTCCCGCCGCGTGTAAGCGCAATGCAGCGCCTTCGCCGCCGCGACGGTCGATTTCCCCCACTGCCGCGAGCAATTCAAAATCCCGCATTTCGCCTTCGATTGCAGAATCTCCCTCTGTTTCGCATCGGGCACGAACCCCAGCCGCGTCCGCGCGAACTCGGCAGCGTCGTCCAAATCCCGATTCGACGGTTTTGGGGCTCGCGGCTTCATCTCAATCAGCGAGTCGTCGAACGTCAATCCACCCACGCTTACGAAATACCATGCCGGCTTCAACAAAAGGCTCAGAGTCTACCTGAACGATTCCCCTCAAGTATAGGAATCAAAGCCCGTTACGACATAAAAAGAAATCCAAAAATTCTTGTGACCGGGATCGGCAGACCGCTCGAATGTTGCTGGCAACCGGCTTCAGCCTGCTGTTCTGTGTGTGTTCTGTGTGGGGCAGGCGGTTCCGCCTGCCTCTGGTGCGGGGCGAACCCGGCAGGCCCCCTGGCATTCATCCCTGTCGTTACCCGCCAGCGGGCCTAAAAACACTCGTGCGTGCCACACGATCAATCTGTATTTCTGACCTGAGTTCCTGGGGCGGAAACCGTTGCACATTTCGGGAGGCCCGGCGAAGTTTCGTGAGGCGCTCCGCTGGAAAGAGGTTGACTTCTACCTGTCCCGCGGCGGTGGCAATCTCTCCCGCGTAACAATTGACGACGGGCCGGCCAGAGTGCCGGAAAGTTCGTACGTCAGGATTGGGATTTCCGGTACGCCGTATATAAGAGCCAGTGAACTCACCGCATTGGCGGCTTCGGGAGCCGTCGTTACTGTTGACGCGGCGGCGGAGGCCTTCGCGGGTGTCGCCGAGTTGACTGACCTCGTCTCCGAAATGCTCGAAGTACCCGTCAGCGTGGCGGCGAAATTATCGTGGTGTCGGTCGGCGGCGGTGCACCCTCAGAAGCAGGAAACCGATACGCTGGTGGTCCAGCCCTGCGGCGAAGTCGAGTGGTGGGCACACAGACCGGTGCCTGTTTGTCCGCCGATGCTGGATCCCGAAACGGCAGAGATGCCTCCGGGCGGGCCGCAATGGCATCCGACAGCTCTGAAGCAGGGTGACTGTCTTTACGTTCCCCGCGGCGGTTGGTACTGCTGCCGGTCCGTCAATCAGGCTTCCATTACCCTGGTTCTCTCGTTCAGCGCGCCTACGGCAATCGACATCCTCGGAAGGATCGTGGATCGGCTTCGTCGGTTCCCCAACATGCATCTCGAGCAGGAGTTGTGGATCGGGCAGGGCGCCTTCTTTTTCTGACTCCGGGGTTGCTTTGACGATGACCATGAATCGCATTGTGAAATCTCCTTTTGGGCTACAGCCGAATCGACAGGAGAACGGATTTTATTTGCCAGTCGCTACCCGCCATGAGGGTATAAATAGTTTGGCTCCTCCAGTCATCGCATATTTGGACAACAGGTCTGGGGCAGGCGGTTCCGCCTGCCCTTGGTCGGGCGAAGCTCGGGTCTCCACGGGTTCACCTCATACCTCCGTCCTGGCACGAAGCCGGAAAAAGAGCTCTTCCCTCTTGATTTCCCCGCGTGCCCTGCACAAACACGTGAGTTGAAAAGGCCAAAGCCGGGTGGGCGGCTGACTCCCCCGGCCATTCCGGCCGCATCCTGGCGTTGCCGCATCCTCCGCCCAGGTAAGGTCAGCATACCGAGCCCGGAGCACAAACGACCTGCGCCGAAAGACCAAACCGCGCTGCAAACAATGTTGCCCTGAGTCGGCGGGCTGGACGAATTACGACCAAACCACCTCAGGTCAGATCCTGAATCTTACCGGCGGACACCACGACGCGATCGCCAATTCTCTGACGACCAGCTATGGTTCGATCCAGGTAGTTAACAATGCACAACTGACACTGAACCAGAAGTTCACCAATGAGGGGACCGGCGGTGGCCTCTATCTCGACGCAGGGGGCTAGATCACTCTCAATGGAGGCTTCGGGAACGTAGACGGGGCCGGCACATTGCGGACTGGCTACTATGTAATGGGCGCCGGGTCCAGCCTGACATATACCGGTGCGGACATTACGACCATCGCTGCCGACGCCAACCTGGTCTTCGACAACAGCAATGGAACCGTGAACGGCCAGATTCTGAATCTTGCCGGAGGAAGCCACGCACCATTCTGGCGCGATTCAACGACCCTGGCCTCCCTGCACGCGCCCGCGACGAATCCATAGCGCCGCGAAAACCAGAGCGGCTGCGCTGAGAGCCAGCGTTCCCGGCTCGGGAGCGGTGGCTTGCTCCGTCAGTTCCACACCGTCGCTGTCGGCCGACTCGATCCAGTAGAGGCCGGGGCTCAGGGTCGGCAGAATGAAATTGGCAAAGTTGCCCGACGTCCCCAGATCGGTCATGATCTGAAACGAGTCGCCAGCCTGCGGAGTGAATCCGTTCAGAAGAGTGACATCCAGCGTTCCATCCAGCGTTGCCGTGCCGTTCACATTCAGCTCGTTATACTGACCCGCAGACGTCCCGGAGAGCTGCACGTCGAACTGCCCGGTGGAGGTCTGGGTGTAATTTCCGTTGATCGCGTCGGTATCGCTTATCGTGCCGCCATTGATCACACCCGCGGTTTGCGAGTTGTTGTAGCCCGAAATCTCGTGATCTCCGGCTAACGACGAGCCCGAGTTCAGCGTCACGCCGCCGAAGATGGAACTGTCTCCGCTGAGTGCCGCGACTCCGTTGCCGGAAGCCATGATGTTGCCCAGGATGTCCGCGGCGCCGGAATAATCAAAATTGCCGCCGGTGATGGAAATCGAGCCTGGGTTCGCCAGACTGCCGATTTCAAAACTTCCATTAATCGTGGCGGTGCCCGCGCTCTGTGTATAGCTTTCGGCTTCCAGTACGCCGCCTGTATTTACCGTGAGGGCGCCCGCGTTGGTCAGGTTGCCGGATTCGTTCAGAGTCCCGCCCGAGTTGACGGTTGTGGAATTACCGGACGCGATATTCCAGTCCGAGGCTGTATTGGTCAGGCTGCTCCCGATCACATAATTATTTGCGGCGACATTGGCGACACCGAACAACACGCTGGCGCCGGTTACCTTGATTACGCCAGTCCCGGTGGTGGTCAGCGAACCGCCCTGCAAAGAGAGGAGAGAACCCTGCAGATTGAGTGAAGCGCCGCTGGCCACGGTGATAGCTCCTGTGTTTGTGTTGGTTCCACCGATGGTGGCGGCCCCGCTCGCGACATTCAGCGTCGCGGCGTTACTGAAGCCGGAGAGAGTGTTCGCACCGGAAAGCGTGTATGCTCCTGCGCCGGTGTAGGAACCACCGGTCAGCGAAGCCGCGGAGATCGCCAGCGTTCCGCCGGATGCCACGTTCCAGGTGCCCGTACTCGTGCTGGTTCCAGTCAGTGTATTGGTGGTCGAATCCCCCAGTATGTTGAGCGTTGCGTTGTTGTTGATGGACCCCAGCCGGCTACCGCCGCCAATGTTCACAGTCCCCGCTCCGGCGATCGTGCCAAGCAGCAAACCTGAACCGCTGAACGACAATGTGGCGCCCGAAGACACATTGAAACTGTCCCAGGAACCCTGCTCGCCGGTGAATGCCGTTGAGCCGGATGTGATATTAAACGTCGGGCCGACACCATTTCCGCCTATTTCTCCTCCCGGTATTGAATTCGTGCCGGAAAGATTATACTGGCCGGTTCCAAAAAGGGCGGGCGGAGCCCAGGTCACATTTGATGCGTTGATGGTGCCGTTATTTGTAATCTGGTTTGCGGTTACGAGTGGCGCGGTGGTGCCGCTGGAGGTGGCCACATTCAGAACGCCACCCGAATTGATTGTGAGAGTCTGAAACCCCAGAGACTGAGACGTGTTCTCCGTTACGGTCCCGCTCACGATCACGGCGTCCGTAGGGGCGGTCGGGAAGGAGTTGTTGCAGCCAGCCCACAACGATGACGTGGTCCAGTTTCCGGCGCCGCTTTCTGTACAGGTCAGCGTCGTGGCGTTCGCTGTTGCCGCAACCATTGCCAGCAGCGCGAATCCGATTACAACAGAGGCGGGTCTTCGATGTTCAGGCAGACGGGACTTGAGATTCATGCGATGTTCCATGATGGCGAATGGTTGAACTTCGATGGCGAATGGTTGAACTTCCATTCTAAGTCAGGCCATCACTCGCAGCTTCACGGTTAATTAGAGTGAATACCGGGCAGCCAAAACGCTCCTTGGGGCGTGATCTGGGGCGTAAGCTTCGGTCTGCCCGACATCGTCGCGACGACAGGGAGAGATTGCAAATCGACGACAGGGAGAGATTGCAAATCGACGACAAGGAGAGATTGCAAATCGACGACAAGGAGAGATTGATTGCAAATCGAAGGGTGCTGCGGGTTGATCGCAGCAAAACCCATTTCTGTGGCCACCTGATGGAACACGAGGTCGGCAGTTACCAAATAGTCGCCAGGTCCTCGCGCCCTGAGGTCACATGCGACGGCCAGCTGAATGGCATCGAGCGATCTTAGACGGTGGTCGAAAGCGAAGCGCTGCACCGGGCGCTGGGCGTCCGCAAAGTGCTGATCCCGGACTGCGTATGGCACAATCCGACCAGACACGAGATCGGCAAGAACGCCGTCTGCAGGAATCCGAGCGGCTGCCGGCGTAAGCTGGTGAACGCTGGACGAAACGCGGCGCGCCGAGACCCGGCGACGTTTTCTTCACCCGCGAAGCACCAGCCGGCGAAGCCTGTCTGGTTCCCGAAAACAATAATCTGTGCATGGGACAACGCATGATGTATTTCCGGCCTGATCCTGAAGTGCTTCTCCCCGGTTTTCTCTTAGCAACTATCTACGGGAGCCTCGTCCGGACATATATCACAATGGGCGGCAACGGAAGCACCGTTGATCACCTAAAGACCGGACAAGTGGCCGCGCTGCCTATCTTGTGGTGCCCCGTCGCAGAGCAACAGGAAATACTGACGGTTGTCGACCGGGAATCCAGCAGAATACAGGCAGCGAAACTCTCAGCCCAATCCGGGTGCGAGCTACTCCGCGAATACCGCTCCGCTCTAATCACCGCCGCCGTCACCGGCCAACTCGACATCCGCGCCCACGAAAAGAAGATGGAAGCGTTAGCCTGAAATAGCCAGCGCGCCAAATGAAACCGAAAGTCTACCTCGAAACCACAATCCCAAGCTATCTGACATCACGCCCCAGCCACGATCTCCAGGTGGCGGCTCATCAACTCCTGACCCACGATTGGTGGCATGACCATCGCCACCGCTTCAGCATGTTCGTCTCGGAACGGGTTTTGCGGGAAGCCGGGTCGGGCGACGCGGGCGCAGCCGCCCGACGCCTGGCGCAACTCGCGGGTATCCCCGAACTGGAATTCACGACCGACGCGCTGGATCTGGCGAAGCGTTTTCTCGCTGAGGGCGCGATACCGGCAAAGTCTCTGGAGGACGCTATCCACGTCGCCATCGCGACCGTCCACGGTATGGACTACCTGTTAACCTGGAATTGTCGGCATATCCTCAACGGGGAAAATATGAAACGACTGGCGAAAATAGCGGAGACCGCCGGCTATTCAGTACCCGTCCTTTGCACACCGGAACAATTAATGGGAAACTAAGATCATGCTCAACGATCCCATCGTGGAAGAAATCCGCAAAATCCGCGACGAACACGCTGCGCGCTTCAACTACGACATAGATGCGATCTTCGAAGATATCAAGAGAAGCGAGAAGGAACTGGGCCTGCCGCTCGTCACGCTCCCGCCGAACCGCGTAGCAAAGCCTCCCGCGAACACCTCCGCGGACGATCAGTCCGGCGGTCGAGCTGCCTGAACATCGCGGCGGTTTCCTGCGACTGCCGCAGCCGCCCGCTGATCAAACTGAAGTCCGGGCAAAATGAACGTCACTGTCAACATCCCCGACGATCTTGCTGCACAGCTCAGCGCCGCTGGCGGCGATCTCTCGCGCCGCGCGCTGGAGGCCTTCGGTCTGGAGGAATATAAGAGCGCGCGCATCACCCAAAATCAATTGCGTCGCCTCCTCGGTTTCGCCAATCGCTACGAACTCGACGGCTTCTCGAAGACTTCCGTCGCGAGACAGACACCCTCAGAAAACTGGGACTCTGACAAGACGTGCAACTCGTCATCGCGGGAAACCTTGCGCACCATGGAGAATCCGGTGGATCACGACCCGCTCTTCATCGACGCGGTAAATCGCCAGCCAGGGAAGTCCGGAGAAAATCAATTCTCGGGTTCCCGATATCCGTCCGGGTCGGCCTTTGCGCGGAAAATCCGTGAGAGAGTCGAGGCCGTTGCAGATCTTCAGCGCAACTCGCCGCGCGGCGGCGGTGCCATCCCGCTCGGCAATGTAGTCACAGAGACCGGTGAGATCGTCGACGGCAGGTTCCGTCCACCGAAGCCGCACTCGTTCAGCTCTCTGCGCCGGGGTATCGCTTGTCGATCATAGCCAGAACGTCACCATGTTCGACGAGTTCGCCCCGGTCGGCGGCTGCAATACCGCGCCCGACCTCGCGGACGAACCACTCGTCATAGCCCACGAGCCGTTCAACGGCCTCGAAGACCAGGGCTTCGCTATCCTTCCCCTGTTCCGCCGCGATTCGATTCAGCTTGCCTTCGAGTTCGGCGGGGAAATGGATCTGCATGAAGCCATTCTAGCCGACTGCGGTATGGACTGCGGTGTCAAGAACGATTCTCACTGATGGAGACGATAGCCCGGCCCAACGCTCCTCAGAAAATTGAGGCACTTGCCTGACCGCCGATTGTCTGTTAGAAGAAAAGACGCATAGGTACTACTCCACTGCTGTCCAAGACCTCCAAAGGCCTGAGTAAGCTCCTTTGAAAGCAAAGTAGATACACCTCTCGTGAGCCGGTTGCGGTGAACCGGGTTGGGGTGAGCACTGCAGCGAGGTGTTTGAGG
>Ga0182024_10016694_pt1 | contig 13891 bp, 13 predicted proteins | sample P32metaG_FD_120480 | JGI IMG/M metagenome (GOLD analysis project Ga0182024, IMG submission 120480) | Permafrost microbial communities from Stordalen Mire, Sweden - P3-2 metaG (Illumina Assembly) | ecosystem: Environmental > Terrestrial > Soil > Wetlands > Permafrost | place: Sweden: Stordalen... | reverse complement strand
GCTGCCCGAAAGGTTGTTGGTTATTTCCCCGATCCGAATTGAGCCCGGATTGTGGGCCCAAACAGCGTCGCGCCGCAATTCTACCTCGAAAAGAAATTAAGATGCGTCGGCCCTGTCTTCTAATCCTCGCGCAAGGCCTGCATCGGTTCAATCGATGCGGCTCTGCGCGCAGGGAGAAGTGAAGCAATCAATCCGATAATCGCGAGCGCCAAGACCACCGCGGCATAGGTACCCATGTCCAGTGGCTGCACCTGGTACAGAAAGCTCTTTACCAGCCTCCCGGTGGCAAATGCCAGCAAGAGGCCAACGCCGAGCCAAGCGCCCACTAACACCGATCCCTGGCGCAGCACCAACTGCGCCACGCTCACTCGCGTCGCTCCAAGAGCCATGCGCACTCCAATTTCGCGACGCCGGTAACTGACCAATTGCGACAGCACACCGTATAATCCGGCAAACACCATAGCCACCGCGAGCCCCGCAAACGAACCCACAAGGTACAGCCCCAACCGCTGACTGAAGGTGTTCTGGTCCAGGGCCTGCTGCATGGTTTGAAAGTCATCCAGTGCAAATCCCGGAGCATTCTGGTGGAATAGGGAACGCATCTCCACTGCAACAGGAATGTCTCCCCGCGTCTTCACCACAAACCTGACAATCGTCTTCAAAAGTGCCTGATAGAACAACGAAGTTGTAGGAATCTGCTGCTCCGGCAGAAGGATGAGTGGGTCAATGGGACCGCCGACGCTCCCGCCCACCTGGTCGCCCAGCACGCCGACAATTGTGTACGGCTTGATCATGCCCGTATCTTTGCCGAGATCGATTTGCTTTCCTAAGGGGTCTTTGCCCGGAAAATATTTCTTAGCAAGGGTTTCATTGATCACTGCAGCAAAGGGCGTCGACAATGCATCTCCGTCGCCGATCATCCGTCCGCGCACAATCGGCGTCCGCATGGTTTGGGCGTAGCCTCCGCTCACCGCCGAAACGTCAGCCTGCGTTTTGTTGGAAGGATCCTTCGCTTGCCCGACGATGTCAAAGCTTGCGCTAACACCCATGTTCGACAGTGGAGGCGACGTGACTAGCGCGGCGCTTTCCACGCCCGGTACGTGACGGATGCGGTCCAGCACCGGTTCGTAGATCAATGTGGCGACGGAAACCGGAGCATTCGCCGTGTCTTCTGAAACAGCCATGGCAGAAAAGCCTGCCGCATCCGCGGGCATGGCTTGGAACGTGGTGACGTGCGCCGTCTCAAAGCCCAGTTGCGACTTTTCCAGGTTCCAAAGCGTGTGGAAGAGCAGCCCTGTTCCAACCAGAAGGAGCGTTGAAAGAGCGACCTCGCCCGCAACCAGCCAGCCGCTAAGCCTTCCGCTCACCGAGCGCGCGCCGAGTCCACGCGAAGCCGCCTGCAGCGCCGCCTGCGGATTGACACGCGCCACCAACAGCGCCGGCAGCAGGGATGACAGCACGGTTGTCAAAATGGCAATCGCCGCCAGAACCAACACCACCGTCCAGTGAATTGAGATTGCATCGGCGCGCGGAATGGTCCCATCCGGAAGCTTGCGCACAGCCAGTATCGCGAGTTGTGCCAGGCCCACGCCTACCCCGCAGCCCAGCAAGCTTAGCGCCATGCCTTCTGAGAGCATCTGACGAATCAGCCGCAGCCGGCTTGCGCCCAGAGCTGCCCGCACCGCGAACTCCTGCTGGCGGCCCAGGCAGCGCGCAATCAGAAGGTTCGAAACATTGGCGCAGGCAATCAACAGCACCAGCGCTAAAGCGCCGAACAGTCCATAGAGTACCGGCCGCACAGGGCCGGTCAACCCTTCCTGATAAAGTCCGGCCCGGAATGTGACGGCGCTCTGGTCTTTCGTTCGCGGAATGTGCGCGGCGATGGCATCCAGTTCGCGCTGCGCCTGCTGGAGGGCCACTCCTGGACGAAGCTCGGCCAGCACCAGGAAGAAGTGGTAGCCGCGCTCCTTTAACATCTCTGTCGTTGGCTGCAATGGAAGCCATATGCCTTTTTGCATATCCGCTCCCATCGACTCGGGAAAGCGAAACGAGCCCGGCATGACGCCCACCACGGTGTGCGCCTGGCCTCCAATCTTCAGCACCTGGCCAACAATCTTCGGATCGGCGTGAAAGCTGCCGCGCCACAGTGCTTCAGACAGCAGTACGGCCTGCGACCCGCCCGTCTGGCCCTCCGCATCTGTAAACGTGCGGCCCAGCAGCGGCTGCGCGCCCAGCATCGAGAACAGGTTGGTTGTCACGCGCGGGGCCGCCACGCTTTGCGATCCATCATGGCTCTCGATCACGCTGCCATCTTCCGAGTAGCCTGCGACATCGCTGAGCAGCTTCGACTGGGCGCGCAGATCCTGGTAATTCAGCCATGAGGTAGCTCCGGGGCCTGGATTGTCTGCCGCGGGCCCGATGTAGAGCAAGCGATCGGAGTGCGCGTAGGGAAGCGGACGCAACAGCACGCTCTCGATCACCGTAAAGATCGCCGTGTTGGCGCCGACACCAAGCGCGAGAGTCAAAACGGCCAGCAGGATCAGGCCCGGAGCCTTGACTAGTTGGCGCAGGGCATAGCGCAGGTCGTAGAACAAGGTCTGCATGGGAGCCTCCAGGCACAGAGATGATGTGAAATTAAAGCACTTTGACCGCCAAAACCGTCCTCTGGCCAAGATCAATCTTCTCAAGCAACTCCATGAGTTGAAAGAATCAGCCAATCAGTTGCGTCTGTTCGGAATTGAAAGCAAGTGTCCGCAAATGAACAGCGATTCTGCCCGCTGGGGCTAGTGCGAAGTGATCCCAGCTTAGCCGGTTTCTGCTAGCATCCCAGTTGGAGACTTTTCCGCATGGACGCTCTTACCAGCGCGAGCCTTGGCGCCCGCCGCAATGAAGATATTGCTCTCGACCTGCTCAAGTTTGTAGCCGCCACCGCCGGCGTTGGGCGGCCCGCCGTGGCCTCCACTGGATTCAGCGGCGCCGCCGGGGCCAAGCCGGAAGAGAACGTGACGCAGTTGCTCGAACTCTACAGCCGGTGCCTGAAGGCCGTGGAGGGAAAGGGAGCAGCGCCGGGATCGGGTTTGGGAGCAGGCCAATAGCAGGCGCGCCCATCCTGCGTGTCGCCGTTGCCGGGGCCGGAGCTTTCGGCCGCAATCACCTCCGTGTCTACCGTGAGCTCGAAGCATCGGGCCAGGGGGTCGCCCTGGTTGCGGCCGTCGAGCCGAACTCGGCCCGTGCCGCCGCCGTTGCTGCGAGCTACGCGATCCCGATTTTTCCCTCGGTAGATGAGCTGCTCTCCGCCGATCTCAAGCTCGATGCAGCCACCGTTGCAGTCCCCACCCTCCATCATCACGCCGTGGCTTCACCGCTTCTTGAAGCGGGGCTTGACCTGCTGGTCGAGAAGCCCTTGACTGCCAGCCTCGCCGAGGCCGATGACCTGATCCGGATTGCGGAAACGCGTCGTGGTGACAAGGGCAAACTCATCCTGCAGCCCGGGCATTTGGAGCGGTTCAACCCCGCAGTGTTGGCCATTGAGCCGAAACTGCGGCGGCCCATGTTCTTTGAGGCGCACCGACTGTCGGTCTTTACGCCGCGCTCGCTCGATGTGGACGTGGTGCTCGATCTGATGATCCACGACCTGGACATTGTGCTTACCTTCGCTCATTCACCGGTGCGCGAGGTGCGGGCTGTTGGCTTGCCGATCCTCTCGCCCAAGGTGGACATTGCCAATGTTCGCGTGGAGTTCGAGTCTGGCTGCGTGGCCAACTTTACTGCTTCGCGGGTCTCAACCGAACGCGTCCGCAAGCTGCGCTTCTTCGAGCCCCGCCAGTACGTCTCCATCGACTACGCGCGGCAAGACCTTCTCGTGATCCGCGTGGAATCTGGAACAGGCGCCCCATCGCCGGGCGGCCTCATCGCGTCGCTGCCGCCGCAGGTCGCGGCAATGCTGCCGCCGGGAATCGCGGAGGGAATCGCCTCGGGAAAGATTGACCTTGCGAAGATTGAACCGGCGACGATTGCACAATTTGCCGCCATGGCGAAGATCGATCCTGCGGTCATCGCGCAGTTCATTGGTTCCGCGGATGCAAAGGCCGGCTTGAGCTTCACCAAGCCTGAAGTCGCGCCGGGAGAGCCGCTGCGGCTGGAGATCGAGTCGTTCCTCGATTCCGTTCGCACCCGCCGCGAACCCCGCGTGACCGCGCGCCAGGGCCGCGATGCACTGGCTCTTGCGCTGGAGATTCAAGCTTCGATGGCCGCCCATGCCGTCCGCGCTGGCCTCGAAGACTTCTTCGCGCCCGGCGCGTAGAGCGATTTTTCCCTTGGCCCCCACTCGCTGGGGCTCAAACTCTCGGCGCCCAGCGCCTGACTCGGTCGCAGTACGCTTCATAGTCCGTGCCAAAGGTTCGCCGCAGCGTAGGTTCTTCGTAAACCATGACAAAGAGATGGGCGACGAGCAGGAATACGCAAACGTAGACCAGCAGCGGCGCTGACTTGAAGAACAGCGGGGCCCCGGCGAGAGCCAGTCCCGCGCCCATGTACATCGGATTGCGGACGAACCGGTAAGCCCTGCGAATCACCAGGCGACGCGGTGGGTCAAAGGGCGCTGGCGTGCCTTTCCCAATCGATACGAAAGTGAATACGCACCATAGAGCCACCACTGCGCCGGCGCTCCCGAGAATGATCCCCACAACCTGCGGCCATTGAATCGCCGCAGGCCGCACAATGCCCGACCAGCCCAGGACGCGCGCCGGAAGATAGATCAGTGAGAGCCCGATAAAAAGTGTGGCGTATGTTATTGCCCGGAATGCGATGAACATAGATACCTCCTATGGAAAGACGAGGAAAAGCCGCGCCTCACGCGATTCCCAGCACCCGGTTCACAAAACCCACAATGTACTTCCACACCAGGTAATAGCCAGCCACGGCAACCAGGAATCCCGGTGCGATCAATGCATACGGAATGCTGCAGGCCTGGAACCACACAACTCCGTCCGAGCCGAGTTTTAGTACACCCAGGCTAGTGGCTACGACCGCCCCCACTGGAGCCATCAGCAGCGGCAACACCGCTCCGTGCAGTCCAATCGGCGCTCCCGTGCGGCCGTGCGTGCCCAGCCAGAGCATGTTCCAAAGCCCAAAGAGCGACGGCACAACGGCCATGGGAAAGATCATTGCCTGTTCGATGGGAACAGGCACCTGGAGTATGATTCGCGCCACAATGAACACGGTCAGAAGCAGCGGCAGCACGAGCGTTGGCAAAAAAACTCCGGCCAGGTACGCGCGAAGAAAGGGATGAGTATTCATGGCGTCCTCCTTGGTTACAAATCATTCGGCGGGCCGATCTGCGCCCGCCTGGTTCATTGGTCCGTTCACAGGTAGTAAAGAAGCACCGGGATCGCGGTGGGAAACAAGGCAGCGGCACCAACAAGCCCAGCCAGCAAGGCCCAGTCGAACCAGGGCGGCATGGCAGGTCTGGCGTCCAGCCGCTTAAGTACGGCAGGCCACAAGTCGCGGCCAGAATCGTCGCGTCCGGAATCGGGATCTCCATCGATGGGCGGCAAAGCCTGTTGCAACAGCTTCTTCATCCGGTCTTGGTCGTTTGTGTTCATGGCGTAATCCCCTGCCGTTCAAGGTCCTTTCTTAGTAGTCGAAGCGCGCGAAACACGCGCAGTTTTACGGCCGCGACTGAGATTCCCAGCGCCTCGGCCACATCTTTCTGCGGCTGTTCCTCAATCACCGCCAATACTGCCGCAATGCGCAGCTTGGGCGGCAGCCGCTCAAAGGCCAGCGCAGTCTTCTGCCGGATTTCAGCGGACACTGCCGGATCGCCAATCGCCGGCGCGGCTGGATCGGTCAACAACTCCGAAGTCAACTCGTTTTCAGTCCGTGCTGCTCGCATCCAATCGAGCGCCGCATGAGTAGCAATGCGCCGCGCCCAGCCCTCGAAGCCGCGCGACGGCTCAAACCGGGCGTGTGCCAGATAGATGCGCCAAAAGGTCTCCACCGTCAGCTCCTCGGCCGTAGAAGAGTTGCGCACGATGCGCAGAATCCAGCCGTATACCGCGCGCTGGTGCTGCCGGAAGAGCGTCTCGAAAGCGTCGACGTCGCCCTGCCGAAACGCGAGCAGATGATTCAGGCCATCCCGGTCGTCCACGTCTAACTGCCCGGCCCCTGACATCGGTTGCCTCTATTTCCCTTTACGGTGGAACTTCCAAGAAGGTTACACCGTATAAAATATCCAAGGTCACAGCGCGGCTTTGAACCGCGCGCTGCACCACGAGGCGAATCAGGCCGCTTCAGCGGAGGTGTCGATCCATGTTCCACGTTCCGTTCTTCTTCTGCTTTCTCGCGCTCTACTTTCTGCCTTCACTGATCGCAGGCGGCCGCCACCTGCACGAACGCACGGCCATCACCTTGCTGAACCTCTTTCTGGGCTGGACGTTCATCGGCTGGATTGTCGCCCTCATCTGGGCCATCGCGGCTCCCGCTCCCTACGTGGTCTACGTGCAGCCGCCCTACCCGCCGTACTATCGATAACGCTTGATGAAGCGATTTACCTCAGCCGATTCCTCCGCCGTGCGCGCTTGACATTTGCCTCCACGCGCTTTAGCGTTGCCTCCCGTGGTGCGGTTGCGAAAACTCCTGTCGCCAGATCATGACAGAGCCAATTCAACCGCCCATAAAAGGTGATGCAATGAAAAAGCTTGTAAGTCATCTGGCCCCGTTTGCAACAGTCGCGTTTGCAATCGTCTGCGCCGCGGGTCTCGCCGTCAGTTCAGCACAGGACGCGCCAAAGCCAAACGCACCGAATCAGGACGCGCCGAAGCCCGCCTATCTCGACACCGGCTTGCCCCCCGAGCAGCGCGCAGCCGACCTGGTGCAACGGATGACGCTCGAAGAGAAGGCTACGCAACTGGTGAATCAGGCGCGTGCCATTCCGCGGCTCGACGTCCCTGCTTACGACTGGTGGAGTGAGTCGCTGCACGGCGTGGCCACCAATGGGACCACGGAGTTTCCTGAGCCCATCGGCCTCGGCGCAACCTTCGACGCGCCGGCCATTCACCAGATGGCCATCGTCATCGGTACCGAGGGCCGCATCAAGCACGTGCAGGCTGTTCGCGCCGGACATAGCAACATCTTCGAGGGTCTCGACTTTTGGGCGCCCAACATCAACATCTTTCGCGATCCGCGCTGGGGCCGCGGCCAGGAGACATACGGTGAAGATCCATTCCTGACCGCGCGCATGGGCGTGGCTTTTGTCACCGGCATGCAGGGCGACGATCCACGCTACTACCGCGTCATCTCTACGCCCAAGCATTTCGCGGTGCACAGCGGCCCGGAGCCCACGCGCCACACTGCCAATGTCGACGTCAGCAAGCACGACGAGGTCGACACTTATCTGCCCGCCTTCCGCGCCACGGTTACTGAGGCCAAGGCCGGCTCGGTCATGTGCGCCTACAACAGCATCAACGGCCAGCCCGCCTGCGCCAACCAATTCCTGCTTGAAGACCAACTTCGCGGCTGGTGGGGCTTCAAAGGTTATGTGGTATCCGACTGCGGCGCCGTGCTCGACATTCATGAGGGTCACAAGTTCAACACGACGCAAGCTGAGTCGTCGGCCGTGAGCCTGCGCCGCGGCATGGACAACGAATGCGTGGATTTCACCTTCAAGGTGAAGGACGACCACGACTACAAGCCCTATCTTGACGCGGTGAACCAAGGCTATTTGAAGGAAAGCGAGATCGATACGGCGGTGACGCGCCTCTTTACCGCGCGCATGAAGCTTGGCATGTTCGACCCGCCCGAGATGGTGCCATACAACAACATCGACGAGAAGCTCCTCGACAGCGCCGAGCATCGCGCCATGGCCCGCAAGCTGGCCAACGAATCCATGGTGCTGCTCAAGAATGACGGCGTGCTGCCGTTGAAAACATCGAAAGTGAAGATCGCGGTTGTCGGTCCGCTGGCCGATCAGACCAAGGTCCTGCTGGGCAACTACAACGGCATACCCTCGCATACCGTCTCCATCCTTGAAGGTATCCGCAAGGAGTTTCCCAACGCCACCATCAACTATGTTGCAGGCACGCAGTTCCTTGGGCACGACGCTGAGCCAGTGCCGGCGTCCGCGCTTACAGTGGACGGCAAGCCGGGCATTAAGGCCAGCTACTCCAAGCTCGACATGGCCAACCTGAATAACCCCGCAGCGTCAAAACCCGTTGCCGAGCGCGTGGAAGCAACGCTGGACCCAGCAGCGAACGCCCTGCCAGTGGAGGCAGCCAGCGTGCGTCCCTTGGCTGTCCGCTGGGAGGGATCCCTCACCGCTCCCGAGTCCGGCGATTACAACCTCGGTCTCATGGCCAACGGCTTCTTTCGCATGCGTCTCGACGGCAAAAACGTGACCTCGTCCTATGGCGGCAATGGCAAAGAAGCCAAGCTGGGCCGCGTCCATCTCGACGCCGGCAAGCCTGTTGCTCTGCGCGTTGAATACTCACCAGGAGAAAGCGAGTCGCCGATTGCCAAGCTGATGTGGTCCAAAGTTGACCTGAAACCGCAGCCCGGGGCCATAGACGCGGCCAAAGCAGCGGATGTTGTGGTCGCTGTTGTAGGCATCACCAGCGAGCTCGAAGGCGAAGAGATGCAGGTCAGCGAAGAAGGCTTCAAAGGCGGAGACCGCACCAGCATCGATCTACCCAAGCCTGAGGAGGAGTTGCTCGAAGCCGTTGCCGCAACAGGCAAGCCGCTCGTGGTGGTGCTAACCAACGGCAGCGCACTGGGCGTCAACTGGGCCAACGCACATGCCAATGCCATCATCGATGCGTTCTATCCCGGCGAAGAAGGCGGCGCGGCTGTGGCCGAAACGCTCTCCGGCAAGAACAATCCCGCCGGCCGTCTGCCTGTAACGTTTTACAAGGATGTAAGCCAGTTGCCGGCCTTTGAGGATTACGCGATGAAGGGCCGCACTTACCGCTACTTCGAAGGAACGCCGCTTTATCTCTTCGGCTATGGCTTGAGCTACACAACGTTCTCATATAGCTCATTGACTGGACCCGTCGATGCAGTCGCTGCCGGAAGTCCCGCGGCGTTCGACGTCACGGTCACCAACACGGGCAAAAGAGCTGGGGATGAAGTGGCTCAGCTGTATCTCGAATTCCCGCAGGTTGCAGGCACGCCGTTGAAAGCGTTGCGCGGCTTCCAGCGGGTCCGTCTCGAAGCCGGTGCTTCGCAGAAAGTGCACTTCGAGCTCAAGGCCCGTGACCTGAGCATGGTGACCGAAGCTGGAGAGCCCATTGTGGCCGAAGGAAAATACACAGTCTCTGTCGGCGGCGGCCAGCCGAACAGCGGCGCACAGATTGTGACAGGAAGCCTCAGCATCAAAGGCAATCTCACGCTTCCGGAATAGCACCACAAGGCGAGCGGCGAAAGAGGAGCATTCACATTGTGGATGCGCTTTCTTGTCCGCCTCCAACGGCCGGGTGCCCCATCCTTGAATCGTTCTCTGATTCAAGGGTGGGAGGCCTCTGAAATGTCCCTTGGACCGATCTGCCCACAAGGCTGGGTGCCCCAGGTCTCGTCCGCCGCGGCGGAAGACCTGGGAATTTGCGAACCAACTCGTGCGATCCGGGAACACTTCGTTCACACGCGGTGTCTACACAACCACAGTGGTTCCGATTGGGATGAACGGAGTGCGCAGGCTTGAATGCCTTGAAGCCCCGCTCCCCGCGCACTTGATCGCCCATCGATCCTGAGCGCAGAGCGGGCGAGTCCCGCTTGCGCCTTAAAAAGCCTCCTTCATTCCAGCCGGCATGGCTGAATCGCAACAGGGAGGCCCATCATGTTTGAAGACTCCACATTTGAATCCACAGGCAGAATCCGCACCCGCAGCCGCGGCTGGATGATTGCTTCATTCACCTTCAACAGCTCGATTCTGCTGGCGATGATCCTGGTGCCGCTCATCTACACGCAGGCGTTGCCACGCCAGGCCATCGCCTTCCTGATGGCGATTCCTCCTCCGCCGGCAAGTCCTCCGCCCCCGCCACGACAGTCTGTGCGAGCAACATTGACGGCGTCTGAGATGAATGACGGGAATGTCCTGGCGCCACGCCAGATTCCAAACATCATCAGCATCCCGGCGAGTCCCGAGCCTGCGGACATCGGAACCGTCGCAGCCTGGGATCAACCCACAGGAGTTCCCGGCGGCTTCGGCGATGCCTTTGGACATCAGCCCGCGCCCAGAGTCGTTCATCCCGACGCCAAGACTTCGGTGCGCGTTCCTTCTTCGATCGCAGCCGGCCTGCTGATCCGCAAGATCATCCCGACATATCCGCCTCTCGGAAAAGCCATGCGCGTCGACGGTACAGTGGTTCTTGCGGCCACTATCTCCCGCGACGGAAACATTGCGAATCTTCGCATTGTCAGCGGGCCAGCCGTTTTGCAACAGGCGGCCTACGACGCGGTAAGCAACTGGCGCTATCGTCCCTACCTGCTCAACGGCCAGCCAGTCGATGTGGAGACAACGATCAACGTCATCTTCACGCTTGGCGGGTGAGGCCGGCACGATCATGCGGTTCGTGGTGCAGTTTCGATTTGCCGGTCATCCGTGCGCAATCATAGAGATCAGGTCCATTTCTCGTCAGCACCCAATGATCGATCTTCGGGCGCCGTGCAAACGAACTCCAGTTCAACACTTGCGAAGATACATGGAACTGTCATCGGGAGACGACGGTTACGCCCGCCGGAGGAAAGCCGGCAAAGTTGAACGGACCGGCTTCGCCCACATTGCTGCCTGGCTCCGGGTGCATGAAATCGAGACCGTCCAGCCTGACCTTCAGGGGAGTGGGTGGGACGCCGGCGTCGGAGAGTATTAGCGCGTAAGTTGCGCCCAGCCCTGCAACCCATTTTCTGAGCTGGTCGTGATAGTCTTCGTCGTCCGTGACGTAAAAGGTGGTTTTGGTTTCGAGGCGCTCGCCATGGTGTCCGTAGAGTTCAATCCAATGCAAGTCGTCGCGGCAGCCGCTGGGGGCAAAGGCAGCAGCGCCATAGTTCTGCGAGACTAAGCGAGTGTAGCGGAGATCTCCCTGGCCGAGAGGGACAGAGTTGGTGAAATCGAACACCGCGTGTTGTTCGGCCGTTTCATCGAAAAGTTGTTTGGGAATGCCTTCAGATAGGCCGTAATTTCCCGCCTGCGGCCATCCTGGGACCGAGCCCCCTCTCGCAATCCAGCCTCCGCCACAACCTATAATTGGGCCCGAGAACCCGCTGCAGCAGCTGTCTTTATCTTTGGCTGGTAATACCTTGAAGTCGATCTTCACAATGAACTCGGCCCTCAGCTTGCCGAGAAAATCGCGTGAGCCGCTGGCAGCGAGAGCTTCGCCTGCAAAGTATCTTGCATTTAATATCGCATTGTAGCCCGGATCAGCGTTGCCACGATGGATGTCGAACTTGATGCCGCCGACGAGGTCGAAGACGTTAAGCACGGCTGTCTCGTTCCACTTGGGCCGCATCGCAAGAATAAGAGCGAGGACGGGGTCATTGGCTGCAATCGTCCGGATCTGGACGGTGGATAACTCGGCGTGCGATTGGATCAACGTGTCGAGGACAACGTGAGCGGCGTGCGAGCGTTCGGTCTCGAGCGTATTCATATTCCAAACGGTTGGCGGCAATCGATCATTGGCAAGCATGGATTCGAGCCACGATTGCATGTCGCCGACGCCGCCAGCAGGGTGGTCGCGCAAGATGAAGTAGGCAGCCCACGCGGCCATGCGCGGGTTACCGCTGTTCAGCCATCTCTGGATTTCGGTGTCTGCCATGCTCGGCGCCATGGTCTCTGAAGGGGCGGAGTTTTCGGCGGTGTACTGCGGCAGGACATCGAAGTCGACGGTGTTGCTTTTGATCCTGAGTAGTGAGAATTCCCCGTGCTCTTCGTCAATGCGACAGCCGTTTGGAGCGGGCGGCGAGCAGACGGGGCGTTCGAAGTCGACTTGGATTCTGTAGTGACCCGGCTCGGTGAGTTTGAACGGAAAACAGTTTGGCGCGGTGAAATCGACCACCTCATCGAAGGGTACTTCTGGCGTCACGCTTTTCGTGGTATTCCAGGTATCGCTGCCCTCTCGGCATGTCTGAGCGACGTTCGCCTGACCATCTGGTCCGGTTATGTTGTAGGTGAATCCTGTGAGCACCCTCTGTGGAGCGTTGGCACGCCAAAGCAGCAATCTTCTGTGACCGGGGTCGCTGTTTCTGAGTGAGACATGAAGCAGGAGAGGGTCGGTCCCGAGGACGTAGCTCCCGTTCGCGTCCAGCGTAAGCCGCAGTTCGGCTACCTCTGTAAACGGTGGCAGTTCCGAAGCAGGGACTGGGGCTATCCGCTTAAAGGGCGTTAGTTCTTGGGTGAAGGCTGTTGCAGCAGCCAGCAAGGCCAAGGAACAACAGGCACTGCACCCGCGCATGAACATGTGTCACAATTACCAAATTCCGGGCCCAACGTCAAAGGTGGCAATTAATTTCTTCACTCAGATTTCAAGCAACGTTTAGCGTGAACTGAAGCCCCTGTTAGACGATCAGCGGACGCTTTGCAGGCCAACTCCTCGTTTGTCGCCTATTCGGGGATTACGACGCTGCCATCCTGGAGGTGGGCATGACCGGCGCTGGCGCACCTTGCGCCCCGTAGGCGACAATCTCTGATGCCATGGAAAAACTGAATCGCCGGGACTTTCTGATGACTGCCTCCGTCGCCACGCTTGCCACCGCAGCAGCTCCTACGCTTGCCGCAATCAAACCTCAGCGCGTTTTCATCGGCTCAGGCACACCCGATGGAATCCTGGCCTATGACTGGAACCCGGCCACTGCCGAACTGACCCTGGCTGGCGTGGCCGCAAAAATTGCCAATGTGGATTGGATCACCTTTTCGCCCGGCCGCGAGTTTCTTTACGCTGCTGCCGAGGTCGACGCCTTCAACGGCAAGCCCACCGGCGAGGTTGCCAGCTTCAGCGTCAAGAACGGAGAACTGACGCCGCTTTCCGCGCAGAACTCGGCCAGCGCCGGCACCTGTCACGTGGCGCTTGACCATACTGGGCACGTGCTCCTTTCCGCCGATTATGGCGGTGGCAGCGCGGCAAGCTTTCTTGTCACCAATGGCAAGCTCAGCCCTCTGGTCTGGACAGAGCATTACACCGTGCATGGGCCCAATACGGATCGCCAGCAGAGCGCACACGCGCACTTCGCGTCGTTCTCGCCGGACAACCGCTTCGCCTACATCAACGACCTGGGCGGCGACTGCATTCACATTTATAGCCTCAACGCCTCCACCGCAATGCTGAAGCCCGCAGGCACGTACCATGCAAAGCCCGGCTCGGGTTGCCGGACTCTCCACTTTCACCCCAACGGCCTGACTGCCTATTGTGTCAATGAACTGGACTCGACCGTGGACCTGCTGCAATGGAGCAAAGCCGACGGCAGCCTGACCTTCGTCACACGCATTCCGCTTTTGCCCGATGGATATCACGGCCCCACGCGCGCCTGCGACACCGTGATCACAAAAGATGGAACATTCGTTTACTTCGCCAATCGCGACAACGATTTTCTTTATACCTTCCGCGCCGATCCAGCCACTGGAGCTCTGACGCCCATTGGCCGCTCCAACTGCGGCGGAAAGATTCCGCGCAACTTTGTTCTCGACCCCACCGAGCGCTGGATGCTGGTGGCCAACCAGGACTCAAACCTGATCAGCATTTTTCCGCGCAGCCTCGAAACCGGCGTGCTGGCCGAGCAGGGCAAGAGCGTTGCGGCTCCCGCGCCCATGTGCATTCTGTTTGCGTAAGAGCCGGCAAAAATTCAGCAGCAGAATCGCCCAGTCCCAGTACCACGACCGCGAGCACGGGTAGTCTCCCAGGTCTCAAACGCG
>Ga0182024_10016693_pt1 | contig 13891 bp, 10 predicted proteins | sample P32metaG_FD_120480 | JGI IMG/M metagenome (GOLD analysis project Ga0182024, IMG submission 120480) | Permafrost microbial communities from Stordalen Mire, Sweden - P3-2 metaG (Illumina Assembly) | ecosystem: Environmental > Terrestrial > Soil > Wetlands > Permafrost | place: Sweden: Stordalen... | reverse complement strand
GGATGTTCAATTCGAGCTGATGCTGACGGTGGCGCTGGTCGTGCTGGTCATCTTTTTGTTTCTGCGAAGCGTGGCGGCCACCGCTATCCCCAGCGTGGCCGTACCTCTGTCGCTGGTGGGCACGTTTGGCGTGATGTATTTGCTTGGCTACAGCCTGGATAACTTGTCGCTCATGGCGCTGACCATATCGACCGGGTTCGTGGTCGACGACGCCATCGTCATGATCGAAAATATCACCCGCTACATCGAAGAAGGCGAGGCGCCGCTGGAAGCCGCGCTCAAAGGCTCCGAGCAGATCGGCTTCACGATTCTTTCACTGACGGTGTCGTTGATCGCCGTGCTGATTCCCTTGCTGTTCATGCAGGACGTGGTGGGGCGGCTGTTCCGCGAATTCGCGGTCACACTGAGCGTGACCATTCTGGTTTCCGCGGTGGTCTCGTTGACGCTCACGCCCATGATGTGCTCCAAAATATTGCGCCATCAAAAAGACGCGGATAAGAGCCTGTTTTACCGGGTCTCCGAAAACTCCCTGAACTGGATTATCGAGCAATATGCGACCATTCTGCGATTCGTACTGAAGCACCAGCCGGCCACGCTGATCCTCACGGTGGGAACACTGGCGTTTACGATCTTCCTGTTTATGGTCGTGCCAAAGGGCTTTTTCCCCGTGCAGGATACCGGTGTGCTACTTGGCATTTCTGAAGCCCCTCCAACCATTTCCTTTCCGGCCATGGCGGAGCGGCAACAGGAACTCACGAAAATTATTTTGAAGGACCCCGATGTGGTCAGCCTCTCGTCGTTTATCGGCGTGGACGGCGTCAACATGTTGCCGAACAGCGGGCGCATTCAGATCAACCTGAAATCGCGGGAAGAACGTGCGGATGACGGGGAAGCCGTGATTCGCCGGCTGCAATCGAAACTGACCGACGTGAAGGGAATTACGCTTTATCTTCAGCCTGTGCAGGACCTTACCGTGGAAGACCGCATCAGCCGCACGCAATTCCAGTACACCATGGAAGACGCGGACGCCTCGGAATTAAACGAGTGGGTGCCGAAGCTCATCGACAAGCTGAGAAATTTGCCTCAGTTGACAGATGTGACCAGCGACCAGCAGGAGCGCGGCACGCAGGCTTCCCTGATTATTGACCGCGACACGGCGTCGCGGCTGGGCATTCTTCCGCAAGTCATCGATGACACGCTGTACGACGCATTCGGGCAGCGGCAAGTCTCCACGATTTTCACGCAGTTGAACCAATACCACGTGGTGCTGGAAGTGAATCCGACGTTCCAGCAAAATCCGGATGCGCTCAAGCAGATTTACGTTCACTCCTCGAATGGCACGCAGGTTCCGCTCAGTTCATTCACACAGTATTCATCGGAACTCGCTCCTATCGCCGTGAACCATCAGGGACAATTTCCAGTGGTAACGCTGTCCTTCAACTTGAAGCAGGGTGCTTCGCTTGGACAGGCCGTGGACGCCATCAAGCAAACGCAGCAGGAACTGGGTTTTCCCGCAAGCATCCACGCCGGATTCCAGGGAACCGCGCAAGCTTTCCAGGCTGCTCTGTCCAATGAGCCCATTCTGGTTCTGGCCGCTCTCATAACGGTGTACATCGTTCTTGGCGTGCTGTATGAGAGCTATATTCATCCCATCACAATTCTATCCACGCTGCCGTCGGCGGGGATTGGAGCGCTGCTCGCACTGCTGCTGATGCACACCGATTTCAGCATCATCGCGCTTATAGGAATTATCCTGCTGATAGGAATCGTGCAGAAAAACGCCATCATGATGATCGACTTTGCGCTGGAGGCGGAGCGCAAGGGAGGCAAGAGTCCGCTGGAAGCCATTTATCAGGCCTGCCTGCTGCGCTTCCGGCCGATCCTGATGACCACACTGGCTGCCATGTTGGGCGGCTTGCCCTTGGCGCTAGGCGGAGGGACGGGCGCGGAATTGCGCAAACCATTGGGTATCGCCATCGTCGGCGGATTGATCTTCAGTCAGGCGCTTACTCTATTTACGACCCCTGTCGTGTATCTCGCGTTTGACCGGCTTGCCAAGCGCCTGGGGCACGGGGCGCCCATCGAGACGGGTACCCAAGCCAGCGCCCCCGCGGATTAGACGCCGTCCGGCGACAGCAAATCCGGAAAACTCGTAGGCTCAATAGGCTGCGGAAAAAGTCGATTCGGCCGAGCATTCAGCAGCCTGTCAAGCCGGCGCCGAAAATTGGTTTAATGACACATGCACATTTCCAGGCCCTTCATCGAGCGCCCCGTCGCTACTTCGCTTTTGAGCGCCGCGATTTTGCTGGCTGGCGGCGTGGCTTACTTTTTTCTTCCCGTCGCACCCCTACCCAAGGTTGATTTTCCTACTCTCTCTGTGCAGGCCAATCTTCCAGGCGCGAGCCCTGAAACGATGGCTTCCTCCGTGGCCACACCGCTGGAGCGATCCTTTGGACGCATCGCAGGCGTTACGGAGATGACCTCCAGCAGCCAGCTTGGCGCCACGACCATCGTTCTTCAGCTGGATTTGGACCGTGATATCAATGCTGCGGCGCGCGACGTGCAAGCCGCCATTAACGCGGCCGCCGGACAACTGCCCACGACGCTCCCCAGCCCGCCTCGCTACCGGCTGGCGAATCCTACCGACGCTCCAATCATCATTTTATCTCTGACTTCGAAGGTGATTCCGCGCAGTCATCTTTACGATATGGCGGACTCGATCCTTGCCCAGAAGCTTTCTCAAGTCACTGGTGTGGGCCTCGTGTTTGTGGGCGGGGGCGCCAAACCGGCAGTGCGCGTGGACCTGAATCCGCTGGCGCTTGCACATTACCAGATTGGACTTGCGCAAGTGCGGCTGGCATTGCAGGCAGCCAACGCCAATTCGCCAAAGGGCATGGTGGAAGACGGGAGAAACCGCTGGAGCGTCTACGCGACGGACCAACTGCTCACAGCGGACGAATACAAGCCTCTGATTATTGCCTACCGCAATGGCGGCCCGGTCCGGCTTAGCGATATTGCTAATGTTGTCGAGGGCGTCGAGGACTTTCGGAATGGGGCGTACACCAACGGGGAGCCGGGCGTGGTCATGTTTATTTTCCGGCAACCGGGCGCCAACATCATCGATTGCGTGGACAGGGTCACTGCGCTTATTCCCGAACTGCGCGCTTCCATCCCGCCGACGGTCGATTTTTCAGTGACCTCGGACCGCACCAAGACCATCCGGGCATCGGTGCGCAACATTCAGTTCACGCTGATGCTCACGGTAGCGCTGGTGGTGATGGTCATCTTCCTGTTCCTGCGCAATGTGTGGGCCACGGTGATCCCCAGTATTTCCGTCCCATTATCCCTCGTGGGTACCTTTGGAGTTATGTACCTTCTGGGATACAGCATCGATAACCTTTCGCTCATGGCTCTGGCCATTGCAACGGGCTTTGTAGTGGATGACGCCATTGTGGTCATTGAAAACGTGGCCCGTTATTTGGAGGCCGGCCAAACGCCCTTGCAGGCTGCTCTCAACGGCTCTCGCGAAATCGGGCCGACTGTTTTGTCGATGAGCGTTTCCCTGATATCGGTATTCATTCCCATTCTGCTGATGGGCGGAGTGGTGGGGCGGTTGTTCCGCGAATTCGCGGTCACGCTCAGCGTGGCCATCGCCGTTTCTCTGTGCGTTTCGCTGAGCGCCACGCCCGCCATGTGCGTAAAGTTCCTGAAGTCGCCGAAGGACATGCAGCACGGACGCTTGTACATGCTGGGCGAGAAAATTTTTGAGCGCATGCATCGCGGATACGGCAGGGGGCTGCGCTGGGTCCTGGCCCATCAGGCGCTGATGCTTGGTGTGACCATCGCGGCCATGTGCCTCAATGTTTATTTGTACATTGTCATTCCAAAGGGTTTTTTCCCGCAGCAGGACACCGGCCGGTTGAATGGCGCGGTCGTTGGTGCGCAGGACATTTCGTTTCCGGCCATGATGGACAAACTCATTCAGTTTGAAGATATCATCCGAACCGATCCCGCCGTGTACAGCGTCTCGGCATTCGTGGGCGGAGGCGCGGAAAATATCGGACGGATGATTATCGAGTTGAAAGATTTCGAAGAGAGGAAGATTAATGCCGACGGCGTGATTGCGCGGCTGCGCAAGAAACTCGAGGTGGTTCCTGGGGCCACCGCTTACTTGCAGGCGTTTCAGGATGTGCGGGTAGGCGGGAATTTCACCAGTTCTCAATATCAATTCACGCTGCAGGGAGAGACGCTCGAGGAGCTGCAAACCTGGGCTCCGCAGATCGAAGCCCGGCTCAGGACGCTTCCTGGTTTGCGCGACGTGGCCAGCGATCAGCAGGACAAAGGCCGCCAGGCTTCGTTGGTCTTTGACCGCAGCACCGCGGGGCGCTTGGGAATTCAGTCGCAGCAAATCGATGAAACGCTGTACGACGCATTCGGGCAGCGCCAGGTCTCCACGATATACACCCAGCTAAACCAGTATCACGTGGTCATGGAAGTCGATCCCGAATACCAGAACAGCACGGACGCGCTGCAGAAAATGTACGTGCGCTCGTCCACCGGAACCATGGTGCCCTTAAGCGCTATTTCTCATTATGAAGAAAGGACCACGGCGCTGGCCGTAAATCACAAAGGGCAGTTTCCCGCGGTGACCCTTTCGTTCAATCTCGATCCATCCGTTTCGCTGGGCGAGGCCGTTACGGAAATTGAAGCGGCCACCCTGCAGATGGGAGTGCCGGGCACCATACACCGCAGTTTTTCGGGGACCGCGCAGGCGTTTCAGGAATCGTTGAGGAACGAGCCGTACCTGATTCTGGCGGCGCTAATCACCGTATATATCGTACTGGGTATGTTATATGAGAGTTATATTCATCCCATCACCATTCTCTCGACGCTGCCCTCGGCGGGCGTCGGAGCGCTGCTTGCACTGCGAATCACGAACACGGATTTGAGCGTAATCGCGCTCATCGGAATTATTTTGCTGATTGGAATCGTGCAGAAAAACGCCATCATGATGATCGACTTCGCCATTGACGCGGAACGCCGCGAAGGGAAGAAGCCCGTCGAGGCCATCTACCAGGCCTGCCTCTTGCGCTTCCGCCCGATCATGATGACCACAACCGCGGCAATGCTCGGCGGTCTGCCACTGGCCCTCGAGTCGGGGATGGGTTCGGAACTGCGCCGGCCGTTGGGGATCAGCATTGTCGGCGGACTGATGGTGAGCCAGGTGCTTACGCTGTTTACCGCGCCCGTCGTTTATCTTTATATGGAGCGGCTGCGCGCCAAACTGGCGCGACGAAAAACCGTTGTGCAGCAGGCCGTGCCTGCGGCCTCCCTTTCCAGCGAAACCCCTTCCTGAGAGGTTCGATTGGTTTTAAGTAGCGCGGGCTTCAGCCTGCGGGTTTTCGTCCTCGCAAGCGCAAAAACCCGCAGGCTGAAGCCCGCGCTACTCAATCGCAGTCCCTCTTCAAGCGACCTCCCAGGAATTTCTTTATCTGCCGCAGAACGCGCGCAAACATTGCCGGCGTGAGGCGACCGGTCTGCGTATTTTGCTGGCTGGGATGATAGGCGGCGAAGAGGCGGGGAAGTTCTCCCGGCAAGGAAAAGCTTGCGCCGTGCGAAAACGGGAATGCAGCCCGCGATGGAATCAAGCCCTGGCGTTTCAGCAGATCGAGGTAGGTATTCAGGGCAATGCCGCCCAATGCAAGAATCGCGCGCGGACGAATCAGTGCAAGCTCGCGTTCCAGATAGGGCAGGCAGTTGCGAATTTCTTCAGGAAGCGGCTTGTTGGCAGGCGGTGCGCAGCGCGACGCCGCTGAAATCAGCGCATCTTTCAGGACCAGGCCATCATCGGCGCTCTTTGACTGCGGCTGATTGGCAAAACCCGCGCGGTAAAGTTGCTGGTACAGAAAATCCCCCGAGCGGTCTCCGGTAAACATTCTCCCCGTGCGATTGGCGCCATGCGCAGCGGGCGCGAGGCCGATGATGACGAGGCGCGCTGCAGGATCGCCGAACGCCGGGACGGGCCGACCCCAGTATGTCCAGTCGCGGTAGGCGCGGCGCTTCACGCGAGCGACTTCCTCACGATATGTCACGAGGCGCGGGCACTTTCTGCAATTTGTGATTTCGCGTTCGAGAATCGCCAGATCGTCTTTCGGCATTTCGTCTCCTGCACAGGTGCAAAACCCATTTTGTTGAGATCGAAATTATAGGATGGCTCCCCCCAGATGTTTGCATTCATTGACACGCCTGCAAAAACTGAGTTTCACCGCAGGATCCGGATAGCGGCCCGGCAAAAGCTTCGCGTACCGTTGCTGTGTCGCGAATTGGCGGCAGCCAAAGCTTGGGCGCGGAACTTAACTCCAAATTGGATGCCAACCAAATTGGGTCGCCTGCCAATTTGGTTGCGAACCAAATTGAGTCTGGGCTTGATTTCGTCAAGGCGCAAAATCGCTCCATCAAACAAGGCTGCCGCGGGCAAAGTCGCCTGCGGTGCCGGAATAGAGTGCACGAATGAAAATCAAAATCGCAATTTACCTGTCATCGTTTTTACTGGCAATAAGCATCCCGGTCATGGCGAAGAAAACTCCGCCACGTCCGTTTCTGTTGCAGCAAACGGTCAATCTAAACGGGGTCCAGGTGCCGGCGGGGATCTATGAATTGTCCTGGGAAACGGAACGGTCAACCGTGCGAGTGACTCTCCGGAAAGGCGGGGAAGTTGTGGCCGCCGCCCCGGGCGTGCTGGTGAAAAACGGGGCCAGGTATTCGGAGGACGCGGCGTTGCTGCGGGTGAACTCCGATGGGACCAGGTCGCTGATCGAAATTCGCATCGCCGGAGCGTCCAAAGCGATTGTGTTTAAGGAGAGCGATTCAGCAGTCAGCTATACCGCCCTGAAACGCTAACCACTTGCCGCGTGCGGCGGCAGAACCCGCAATCGTAGGGGCATCCGCTACGGCGGACGGCGGATGCCCCTACGATTGTTACCGCCGCGTTGGTCCTCGAGCGATTGACTCCCCCTGCGCCGGACGATAGCATGATGGTTTCCATTACTCCCTTTATTCATGGTGGGGAGATGCGCCTATGGCGGCAGAAACCAAAACCGGGACTGTGCTGGACCGAATCATCGAGGCGCGCCGCGCGGCCATCGCTCATCGCAAGAAATCCGTCCCGGAGACGGCGCTGCGCTTTGGCGTGAAGCATGCCAAGCCCGTGCGCGATTTTGCAGCTGCGCTGACGCGCGATACCCTCAACGTCATCTCCGAACTCAAAAAGGCCTCGCCTTCGCGCGGGCTGATTCGCGCCGACTTCGATCCCGTGGCGCTGGCCAAGGGCTTTGAAGCGGCGGGAGCAGCGGCGCTTTCCGTGCTCACGGAAGAGGAGTTTTTTCAGGGCGATTTGAAATATATGCGCGATGCGCGCGCGGCGGTTGGCTTGCCGGTGTTACGCAAGGATTTCATTGTTGACCCGTGGCAGGTGTGGGAGGCGCGGGCGACGGATGCGGATTCGTTCCTGCTGATTGTTGCGGGGCTCGACGATGGGACTCTCGGCGAGTTGTTGGCACTTGGGCGCGAGTTGGGAATGGAGCCGCTGGTCGAGGTGCACACGCGCGAGGAGCTGGCGCGGGCACTGGCGGCCGGCGCGCGCATCATCGGCGTGAACAATCGCAATTTGCGCACGCTGGAAGTGCGCGTCGAAACGTCCATGGAATTGATCCAGGAAATTCCGGATGAATGCATCGCCGTGTGCGAATCGGGTCTGCGCACGCACCGGGATTTGGCGCGTTTCCGGGCCGCGGGATTTGATGCCTTCCTAATTGGCGAGCATTTGATGGCGCAGCCGGATCCGGGTGCGGCGCTGCGGAAGTTGCTGGGGGCCGTAAAGTAGCGCGGGCTTCAGCCTGCGGATTTTTGTGTTTGCAAGGACCAAAACCCGCAGGCTGAAGCCCGCGCTACAAAAATCTCATGCCGACTCGTGTTAAAATTTGCGGGATTACTGCCTGGGACGACGCGCGATTGTGCATCGACCTGGGTGCTTCCGCGCTCGGATTTAATTTTTATCCGCCCAGCCCGCGCGCCATCAGCCCCGCAGACGCTTGGAGTATTATTCGGCGGCTGCCGCCGTTTGTGGAAGCGGTGGGCGTCTTTGTGAATTGGCCGCCCCTGGTGGTGGATGCGCTGGCGCGGGCATTGCGGCTTGGTTCGGTGCAGCTGCATGGGGCGGAATCGCCCGCGCAAGTGGACGAACTTGTCCGCAAGCATCGCGTGATTAAAGCGATTCAAGGGAAACGCGGATTTCGCGCGGCCTCGCTGGCTCGATATCGCGCCGCCGACGCCATCCTGCTGGATGGATTTGTGCGCGGATTGCACGGCGGCACGGGGCGAACGGTGGATTGGAAATTGGCGTACGCTGCGCGACGCTATGGTCGCGTGATCTTGGCCGGCGGCCTGACGCCGGAAAATGTTGCCGAGGCTATTCGCGTCGCGCAGCCGTATGCCGTGGATGTGGCCAGCGGAGTTGAATCGCGGCCCGGCCGCAAGGATCCTGCGCGATTGCGCGAGTTGTTCGCGGCGATCGAATCCGCAGGGTAGTAGCTTTTGGTATGTGTAGCGCCCGCCTTCAGGCGGGCACCTTCGTGGCCATAAAATGCCCACCTCAAGGTGGGCGCTACAGTAGGGCGTTTCAAACAAGAGTCACCGCTACATCGACAAAAGGAAACGATGAGCAGCGCAGCACAGATCTGGCCGGACGCCAAGGGCCGATTCGGCCCTTACGGGGGCCGCTACGTTCCAGAGACGCTTGTCGCGCCGCTCGAAGAGCTGGAGCGCGCGTACGATGCGGCGCGCGTTGACCCAAATTTTCAAAAAGAGCTCGATTACTTGCTCAAGAATTTTGCCGGGCGTCCCACGCCATTGCAATTTGCTTCGCGGTTGACGGAGCATCTTGGCGGGCCGCGCATTTACATCAAGCGCGAAGACCTGCTGCACACCGGCGCGCACAAAATTAACAATTGCCTCGGCCAGGGATTGCTGGCGGTGCGCATGGGCAAGCGGCGCGTCATCGCGGAAACCGGCGCGGGGCAGCATGGAGTGGCCACGGCTACGGTTGCAGCGCGGCTGGGCCTCGAATGCGTGGTCTACATGGGCGTGGACGACATGGAGCGCCAGCGGCTCAACGTCTTCCGCATGAGATTGCTGGGTGCGGAAGTGGTGGGCGTGAATTCCGGCACGCGCACGCTCAAGGACGCCATCAACGAAGCCATGCGCGACTGGGTCACCAATGTGCGCACGACGCATTATTTGCTGGGCTCGGTTTTGGGAGCGCATCCGTATCCGATGATGGTGCGCGATTTTCATCGCGTGATCGGCGTGGAAGCGCGCGCACAAATTTTAGAAGCGGAAAAGCGATTGCCGGATTTACTTGTGGCCTGCGTGGGAGGCGGCTCCAACGCGATCGGATTGTTCCACGCGTTTCTGAACGATGCCAGCGTGAAAATGCTGGGCGTTGAAGCGGGAGGGCGCGGCACCGCGCTGGGCGAACACGCCGCGCGAATGGCTGCTGCCGGCTACTCCGGCGCGCGGCCGGGCGTGTTGCAGGGCACTTATTCCTACGTGTTGCAAACGGCCGACGGGCAGATCGCCAACACCCATTCCGTTTCCGCGGGCCTCGATTATCCGGCGATTGGTCCCGAGCATGCCTGGCTGGCTGACCGGCATCGCGCCGAATACACAGCGGTGAGCGATGATGCGGCGGTTGCTGCAGCGCGCACACTGGCGCGCATGGAGGGAATCATTCCAGCGCTGGAATCGGCGCATGGGTTAGCCGAATTGATAGTGCGCGCGCCAAAAATGTCCCGCGATTCGATTGTAATTTTGAATCTGTCCGGACGCGGCGACAAAGATATGGAAATCCTGGCCCGCTATTTGTAGGGGTTGGTAGCGCGGGCTTCAGCCTGCGGGGGTTGGGCTTTGCAAGGACTAAAATCCGCAGGCTGAAGCCCGCGCTACACAATTAGCAATGTCACACGCAACCACAACCATGACCAACGCAACGCGCATCACGCAACGCTTTGCCGCTCTTCGCCAGTCCGGCGAAATGGGCCTGATCGCCTATCTCACCGCGGGCGATCCGACGCTCGATGCGACCGAGAAGTTCGTGCTCGCGCTGGCAGATGCTGGCGCGGACGTGATCGAACTGGGCGTCCCGTTCAGCGATCCCGTGGCCGACGGCCCAGTGATTCAGCGCGCCAGCGAACGCGCCCTGCGTGGCGGCACGACGCTTGCCGGCGTACTCTCGCTGGTGAAATCGTTGCGCGCCAGGACCGAAGTGCCGCTGGTTTTATTCAGCTATTACAATCCTGTTTTGCAGATGGGGCTTGAGAAATTCGCGGAGGCGGCACGCGCGGCGGACGCAGATGGCGCGTTAATTACGGACGTCACGCCTGAGGAAGCCGGCGAATATCGCGCGGCTATGTCCGCGCGCGGACTGGACACGATCTTCCTGGCCGCGCCCACCTCCACTGACGAACGCCTTGCACTCATCTCCAAAGCGACCAGCGGATTTCTGTACCTCATTTCGCGGACAGGCGTGACCGGCACTAAAGATCAGCTCGCGGATGAATTGCCTGCGCTTGCGCGTCGAGTGCGGCGTTTCACTGAGCTGCCGATTGCAATCGGGTTCGGTATTTCGTTGCCGGGGCATGTTTCCTTGCTGGGCGGATTGGCCGATGCCGCCGTGGTGGGATCGGCTTTGGTGGAAGAGATTGAGCGCGCCGATTCGATCGATGCGGCGGCTGCAGCTTTGGGCGCGCGCGTCAGGCTGCTGAAAGGCGCAGCGGCGGCCGGAATGAGCCGGCGGGAGCCACACTCATGAGCGTTCCAGACAAGAACGTGGAAGATTGGCGATGCAAAATTGATGAAATCGACCGGCGGCTTGTCGAGTTGCTGAACGAGCGCTCGCGCTGTGTAGTGGAAATCGGTCGCATCAAGCAAGCTTCGGGCGACGCGTTGTATCAGCCGGACAGAGAGAAGCAAGTGCTCGACGGCGTCGTGAAGGCGAACCCCGGACCGCTTCCGGACGCGGCGATTCGACGCCTGTTCGAGCGCATTCTGGACGAGGCGCGATCGGTCGAGCGCATCGTGATGCATGGCAGCGACGGGAAAAAAGAAAGGTGAAGCCGTGTCTGGGCTTCGAGAGATGAAGGTTTTTGTGGTGCCGGCGTCCCGCCGGCGGATTTTGTGGCTGCCGGGACCGTGGAAAAACCGCCGGCGGGACGCCGGCGCCACCAACCGCCGCCCACACAGAGTTTAGTTTTGGGATGGGCGTCGTTGTTGCGACGTGAAAATGGAATTTACGGATTAAGTCAGAACAGGAGTTGAGATGGTTGTTGTAATGCAAGAGGGCGCGAAGGAAGAGCAGATCCAGCATGTGATCGACCGCCTGGTGTCGATGGGTTTCGACATTCATCGCTCGACGGGCGCGTCGCAAACGGTGCTGGGCGCCGTGGGAGTTCCGGCGGACTTCGATCCGCGGGACGTGGAAGTGCTCGATGGTGTGCGGGAAGTGGTGCGCATCACGCAGCCTTACAAGTTGGCCAGCCGCGCCTTTCGGCCGCAGGGAACCGTGGTCCAGTTGCCGCGCGGGGTGCAAATCGGCGGCAGGGAAGTTGTGATTGCCGCGGGGCCGTGCTCGGTGGAGACCCCTGACCAAATCAATTTGATTGCGGACCGCGTGGCCAAGGCCGGCGCAAAAATTTTGCGGGGGGGCGCATTCAAGCCGCGCAGCTCGCCGTACAGTTTTCAAGGGCACGGGGAAAAAGGCCTGGTCATGATGCGCGAGGCGGCGGAAAAAAGCGGCCTGCTGGTTTGCAGCGAAGTGATGGACGCGTCGCAGATTCAGATGATGCTGCCCTACGTGGATATTTTTCAGGTGGGCGCGCGCAACATGCAGAATTATTTTCTGTTGCGTGCACTGGGAACGCTCAGCAAACCCGTGCTTCTGAAGCGCGGCTTGTCCGCCACGATTGAAGAGCTGCTGCTGAGCGCCGAATACATTATGGCCGGCGGCAACCACAACGTGATTCTATGCGAGCGCGGTATTCGCACGTTTGAAACCGCCACGCGAAACACATTCGATATTTCCGCGATCCCCGTGATCCAGAAACTTTCGCACCTTCCCATCGTGGCCGATCCGTCGCACGGCATCGGCATTCGCGACAAAGTGGCTCCCATGGCCCGTGCAGCGGTCGCTGCCGGCGCAGACGGTTTGCTCCTGGAAGTGCACAACGATCCCGAGCACGCGTACTCCGACGGCGCACAATCGTTGTTCTTCGAGCAGTTTGAAAAACTCATGGGCGAGTTGCGCATCATCGCTCCTGCCGTCGACCGGATCATCGCTTAGCCATGGCCGCCTCCTTCCGCCGCGCCGTAATTGTGGGGACAGGATTGATCGGTGGCTCCTTCGCTCTCGCGCTGCGCAAATACTTTCCGGGTACCGTGGTGGCCGGCTGGGACAAACCGGACGTACTACTGGACGCGTTTGGGCGCGGCGCGATTCATGAGGGTATTCCCAATTTTCCTCGCGCTTTTGCCGGCGCGGACTTAATCTTTGTGGCGCTCCCAGTGGGACACACCATCGAATTGCTTCCTGAAATTGCGCGGCTTGCCCCACCGAATGCGCTGGTCACGGATGCGTGCAGCACAAAGCGATTGGTCTGCGCCGCGGCTGCGGAATCGTTTGCTCAAGGCGGCGCATATTTTCTGGGCGGCCACCCGATGGCTGGAAAGGAAATCTCCGGGATCCATGCCGCGGATGCGAATTTGTTTCGCGGCTCGAAATACGCGTTGATGCGCGCAACGCCGAAAGAAAATGCTTCGCGGGAACGCGAAGTGCGCGTGGCGAAGTTTGTTGCACTCATCGAAAAATTGGGAGCGGAGCCCGTCTGGCTGGATGCGGCGGCTCATGACCGCGCGGCGGCGGTGGTCTCTCATCTGCCGCAGCTACTCTCTGTTGCGTTGGCGGGCGTTGTGCGCAGCCAGACAGATGAAACAGGTTTGCCGGTTACTCTGGCGGGCCGGGGCCTGCGCGATGCGCTGCGGCTGGCCGGGAGTCCGTACTCGGTATGGCGTGATATTATTCTTACTAACAGCGACAATCTGGAGCGCGCGCTGGACCAGATGATCCAGGCGTTGGAGCAGGTTCGCGGCGATTTGCGCACACGCGCGCTGGAAGAGGAATTTTCCGCCGCCGGAGAACTGTACAAAATTCTGCGGGACATGAAGTAAACTGTCGGCTGGAATTTGCTGCAGCCCGCCCGCCGCGGCGGGCGGGGCTTTTTCGCGCGAATGGCGCAAACTCCTCGCCTCTGAAGAGGCGAGCTAAAATATCGGAGCGTGATTTGATGGATAAGCGGGTAGCCAACGCGGATGTGGCGATCGAAAAATTGTTCGACGGCGCGGTCATCCTATCGGGCGGATTCGGCACCTGCGGGGTCCCTGAGAACCTGATTGCCGCCGTGCGCCGCAAGGGCACAAAAAATCTTACGGTAGCCTCGAACAACGCGGGCACCATGGATTCCGGACTGGGTTTGCTGCTGCAGACGCATCAGATCAAGAAAATGATCGCCAGCTACGTGGGCGAAAATAAATTGTTCGAGCAGCAGGTGCTGAGCGGAGAGGTCGAAGTGGAACTCAATCCGCAGGGCACGCTTGCCGAACGCATGCGCGCGGCCGGCGCGGGGATTCCCGCATTCTACACGCCCACGGGCGTGGGGACGCTGATCGCCGAAGGAAAAGAAGTTCGCGAATTTAACGGACGGAAATTCATTCTCGAGCGCGGCTTGCGCGGCGATTTCGCCTTCATCAAGGCCTGGAAGGGCGACCGCTGGGGCAATCTCAT
>Ga0182024_10016692_pt1 | contig 13891 bp, 11 predicted proteins | sample P32metaG_FD_120480 | JGI IMG/M metagenome (GOLD analysis project Ga0182024, IMG submission 120480) | Permafrost microbial communities from Stordalen Mire, Sweden - P3-2 metaG (Illumina Assembly) | ecosystem: Environmental > Terrestrial > Soil > Wetlands > Permafrost | place: Sweden: Stordalen... | reverse complement strand
GAGCATCCACTGCTGCCGCGCGATGCGTATCCGCTCAGCAAGGCGATGGGGGAATGGATCGCCGAATCGTTCGTCCGCGCCCGGCCGGAGTTTTCGGTCTTCTCGCTGCGGTTCACGCACATCACGGCGAAGGTTCCGGCCGGGGCCGGACGCGATGCCATTGGCCATGCGCTGCTGACGGCCGTTCATCCCGACGACGCCGCCGAGGCGGTGCGGTTGTGCTGCCTGACGGATCGGCCGGGGCTTACGGCGCTGAACGTCGTGTCACCGCTGGCGACGACGCCGTGGGAGATGGGCTGGCTGCGCGACCTTTACGGCTGCGAGCCTCCGCTGCGGCGGGAATTGAATCCCACCGATTCGCTCATCGCCTCGGATCGGGCCAGGGAATTGCTCGGTTTTACGGCCCGGCGGCATCCGGCCAGAGAGGAGGCGGGCGCGGCGCTTGACCCGGCGCGCGGCGCGGCGTAGGTTGGATCAAGCGTAAGTTCTATCCGATCCGATCCGTCTGCCGCCGAGGTCATGGATGGCCAAGCGAAAACGATCCGTCGCATTATTTGAAGTGATCCAGAAAGACAAGCGCTTCGCCCGCAGCGGCGGCGCTCTGCCGACGCCCGCATGGATGGAGAAAGGAAAACTCCTTCAACCCATCACGCAGCCGCCGTTGCACACAACGCCGGCAGCGCCCGCTTCACCGCAGCCGCCCGCGTCGGCGCTCACGCGGAACACGCCAAGCGCGGCGTCTTTCTCCGAGGCCGTCCTCGGCGGCCGCAGCCAGGGGCCGCTGACCTACACCAGCATTGCCATCATCGCGGCGGCGGTGATTCTCGTCGCCGCGGCGATTGTCTGGATGAGCATCGCGCACCGCGCCGCATCAGGCATCGCCGAGGCCCAGGCCCTGCTGAGCGGCCCGGCACACCCGCAGGTGCTGGACGTTCCCGTTTCGCGTCCGCCCGTCCGCGCCGATGCGCCGCTCGACGCCGCGACACCCGCCGCCGCCTCCGCGCAGCCGGTGGCGCGGCAGGTGAATGTCAGCTACGTGCGCATTCGCTTGTACGACAGCCAGCAATCCGCCGCCGCGGCGCGCGACCTGCTGACGCAGCACGGAGTTCCCTGCACGGTGGAGCATGGAATCCCCGGCATCTCGCCGCCGCTTTTCGCGGTGGTTGGCATGACGGCTTTCGCGGCGACGGATACACCGGAGTACACGGCATACATCAGACAGATCAAATCGATCTTCGGCGGCAGCAGGCCGCTGGCCCCGCGATTGATCAAGTGGCAGATTCCGCCGCAGACGGGCTGACCTCCACGACGGCCGCCCCCGCCGCGCTCTTCGGCCGGTCGATCCATTGTTTCAACTGCCGTATTTCCTGCGGCGACAGCGGGCGCGACTGGCCGATCGCCAAACCCTTGAGCGTCAGCGGCCCCATGCTCACGCGCGTCAGATCGCGCACCTTGTGGCCGAGTTTGGCGAGCATCTGCCGCACCTGCGGATTGCGGCCTTCGCGCAGGGTGATCTCAATCACGCTTTTGTCTCGCGCCCGCTTGAGCGTTCTGACATGGCAGCGGCCGGTCTTGGAACCGCCTCTCTTCAATCCGCCGCCGTGCCGCGTGTCGGCGATCCAGATGCCCTTCTCGATCGCCTGCACGGTCTGGCCTTCGACGAAGCCGTCGACCACGGCGCGATACGTCTTGGGCACGCCGAAGCGCGGATGGGTAAGCCTATGCGTCAAATCTCCGTCGTTGGTGAGCAGCAGCAATCCCTTGGATTGCGAGTCGAGCCGCCCGACGGGATAGACGCGCTCGCGCAATCCCGGCGGCAGAAGATCGATCACTCGCATCTGCTCGCCCTGCGCGACGTTGGTACTGAGAACACCCGACGGTTTGTACATCAGGATATACAATGGCCGCCCACCGCCTGCGCCTCCGCGCTTGTCGGCGAAGCGCACGGCTTCGTCGTCGACCGTCACGTGATCGTGCTCGGTGTCAATCATGATCGGCAGTTCGGTCATCACCTGGCCGTTGACAGTGACTCGGCCCTCGCGAACCATCTCCTCCACTTTGCGCCGCGCCGCGACTCCCACGCGAGCCAGGACTTTTTGGATTCGCTCTTTCATCGCGGAAATCTCACTTCCAGCCAGCGGCAGTGGCCGTGGGTCAAAAGGACGGGATCGGCCATGGCCGCCGGCAGCAGGACCGTGTCGCCGCGTTTGAAGCGAACGGGATCGGATGAATCTCTCACCTGCACGCTCGCATGTCCGTCAAGCATCATCCAGATCACCGGCCGGCCGGTGGGCAGCGGGCGATGCGTCCCGGCGGGCGTGTGGATTTCGTCGATCTCGAAATACTCGCATTTGGCCAGCGGTGCGTCTTCAGCGGCGGGATCTGCGGTCTGCGGTTTCACGGATGGATCGGAAAAGTGGATGCACTCAAGCGCCTGCTCGACGTGCAGTTTGCGCGTCGAGCCGGTGGATGGATCGACGCGGTTGAAGTCGTACACACGGAACGTCGTGTCGCTGGGAGTCTGAACTTCCGCGGCGAGAATGCCCGCGCCGACGGCGTGCACGGTTCCGCTGGGAAGATAGTAGCACTCGCCGGGTTTCACGCGCAGGGTGTTCAGCAGCCGTTCACAGTGCCCTTCGGCGATGGCGTGGCGGAATTCTTCCGGAGTTGTTCCCGGCACAAGTCCCTTGAACAATCTGGCGTGCGGGTCGCTCTGCACGATGTACCACGCTTCGCTCTTGAGAAACGCATCGGGATGGGCCGCGGCATACTTCCAGTCGGGATGCACCTGAATGGATAAATCCTCCTTCGCGTCGAGAAACTTGATCAGCAGCGGAAACTGCCGATGCGGGCCGACCGGCGGGACATCGCCGAGCAGATCGCGCTCGTGCGAAACCATCAGTTCGTGCAGCGTTTTTCCCTTGAGCGGTCCGGCGGCGACGGCGGCGCTGAGCCAGACTTTGTTGCCTTCCACGGTCCCCGGCGGGAAATCGTAGATCTCCCAGCTCTCGCCGATCGGTTCGCCCGGCGGCAGCGTTTTGCCCAGAATATCGTGCAGTTTGCGGCCGCCCCACATCTTTTTCAGCAGGCGCGGCTCGAACGTCAGCGGGTACAGCGCCACGTTAGCCCCCGACGATGTTGATGCCGCAATCGACGAAAATATTCTCGCCGGTGACGCCGCTGGAGAGATCGCTCAGAAGATAGACGGCCGTCTTGCCGACTTCGTCGCCTTCGATGTTGCGGCGCAGCGGGGAATATTGCGAGACCTTCTCGAACATCTCGTCGATGCCGCCGACGGCCATCGCCGAGAGCGTGCGGACGGGGCCGGCGGAAATGGTGTTGACGCGGATATTCATCGCCCCCAGTTCCGCGGCGAGATATCTCATCGACGCCTCCAGCGCCGCCTTGGCGACGCCCATGACGTTGTATCCGGGAACCGCCCGCTCGCTGCCGAGGTAGGTCAGTGCGATGATCGATCCGCCATTTGGCATCAGCGGCAGCGCGGCGCGGGCCAGGGCGACGAGACTGTAAGCGCTGATGTCCAGCGCCTGCGCGAACGTCTGCCGCGGCGTCTCGTGGAATTTGCCTTTGACCAGATACGTCCGATCGGCAAACGCGAGGCTGTGGACCAGAAAGTCGATGGTGCCGAATCGATCCTTCGCGGCGGCGAAGAAGCGTTCGATCTGCTGATCGCTGCTGACGTCGCAGGGATGGAGCCAGGAGTCGGTGAAGCCGTGCTCCTCCATCGCCTTGCGGACGCGGCGTTCGCTCTTTTCGGGGTTGTCCATCGGCAGGAAGCCGAACCCGCAGACAGCCCCCTGGGCCACCGCGTTGTGGGCGATGTGCGCCGCGATGCTCCGGTCGTTGGCGATGTTGAGAATCAGTCCTTTTTTTCCGTCCAGCAGACCCATTTGGCCGCTCCTTTGTGAGTGCGATCAAGCTTAGTGGCCCGCAGCGCCGCTGGCAAAAGTGCGGTTTTGCCGGCGGCGGGCGCGGCACAATAACTTCCGACAATTTAATATTACTATAAGATTTTGTCAAATATGGACTTATACGTGGCTTTGGGGGGCTTGCCGACCGGGGTGCAACGAAACTTATCGTTTGGGGCGGCGTACCATCACCCGGGCAACGCGGTCAAGAATCCGGCGCGATGCGTCGATAGCAGCCAAGAACGGCATCGGCCGGGCGGGTGTCCATACAGATAGATATAGCTGCCTAATATCTACCCCACATGGCAAAGAAGAAGAGCGGAAAACATCTGGTGATCGTCGAATCGCCCGCCAAGGCGAAGACGATCAATAAGTACCTTGGCCCCGACTACGTCGTCCGGGCCAGCATGGGGCACGTGCGCGATCTCCCCAGCAAGGGAATGGGCGTCGATCTCAAAACCTTCAAGCCGGATTACGAAGTCCTCGAGAGCCGCAGCAAAGTCATCGCGGAATTGAGAAAGCTGGCCAAGGAGAGCGACCAGATCTATCTGGCGACCGACCTGGATCGCGAAGGCGAGGCGATCGCCTGGCATCTGAAAGAGGCGCTGGGCATTCCCGACGAGCGGGCGCATCGCGTGATCTTCAACGCCATCACCAAGACCGAAATCCAAAAGGCGTTTCAGAAGCCGCACGCCATCGACATCGACCGCGTCAACGCCCAGCAGGCGCGGCGCATTCTCGACCGCATCGTCGGCTACGAAATCTCGCCGCTGCTCTGGCGGAAGGTGGCCAAGGGTTTGTCCGCCGGGCGCGTGCAGAGCGTGGCGGTGCGATTGGTCGTGGAGCGCGAGCGGGCGATCGAAGGATTCAATCCCGACGAGTTCTGGAAGATCGGCGCCATCTTCACAGCCGACGGCGCGGCTGCGGCGAACCTCGCAAAGGAGTGGTCGGAATTCCTGACCAACACCGGTAACGGCGAACGCACGAAGATCGAGAAGGACAAATGGCTGACCGAGCACACCGCGTTTGTCGCGGAGCTGATCGAGCTGGCCGGCAAGAAATTCGAGCCGAACAACAAAGCCGATGCCCGCCGCGCGGCGGAGATGCTTTCGTTTGTCGTCGATCAGGATCAGACGACGCAGGATCCCGAAGGGAAGGGACCGGCGAAGAATCTCACCAAATTTGTCGGGCACATCGGCACGCCGCCGCCCTTCACGGTGCGCGGCATCGAAACCAAGCGGGCCACCAGCCGCCCGCCGGGGCCGTTCATCACCAGCACGCTCCAGCAGGCCGCCAGCAGCCGTTTGTCCTACGGCGCGCAGCGGACGATGCGGCTGGCCCAGTCGCTGTATGAGGGCGGCCACATCACCTACATGCGTACCGACTCGACCAATCTGTCGGCCGACGCGCTGACGATGGCCCGCTCGTACATTCAGAAGGAATTCGGCGACCGATATCTGCCGGAGAAAGCGAACAGCTACGCCTCGAGCAACAAGAGCGCCCAGGAGGCGCATGAAGCGATCCGGCCGACTGATCTGACGCTCACGCCGACGGCGGCGCGCGAGAAACTGGGCGCGGATGAATCTCGGTTGTACGCGTTGATCTGGACGCGCTTCGTCGCCTGTCAGATGACGCCGGCTCTGTTCGACCAGACGATTGCCACGATCGTCGCCGCCACCAAAGATGGAGATGCGGTTCTTCGAGCCGGGGGCCGCAAACTGGTCTTCGATGGTTTCATGCGCGTCGCGGGCGTCACCAGCGAGGATCAACTGCTGCCGGATCTGGCCGAGGGCCGCAAGGTTTTCCCAATCGAGATGCAGCCCAGCCAGCACTTCACGCAACCGCCGCCGCGGTTCACGGAAGCGAGCCTCGTCAAGGAACTTGAAAAACTCGGCATCGGCAGACCGAGCACCTATGCGTCGATCATCCAGACGATTCAGGACCGCCAGTACGTCACGCAGGTTGACCGGCGTTTTTATGCCACGCTGCTCGGCAAGATCGTCACCGACAAACTGGTGCAGGCATTTCCGGAGATCATGAACGTGCAGTTCACCGCCGGGATGGAACTGAAGCTCGACGAGATCGAAGAGCAGCACCTGGACTGGATCAAATTGCTGAAGGATTTTTATGATCCGTTTCACAAGACGGTGGACGGCGCCTTGGAATCGATCGAGCACGCCGGCGGGACAGCGTCGCCGTACACCTGCGACAAGTGCGGCAAGCCGATGGTCTACCGCATCAGCAAGACGGGATTTTTCCTCTCGTGCAGCGGCTATCCCGAATGCGACGGGCTGAAGGCCGTCGATCTGCAGGGCCGGCCGAAATTGCAGGAGAAGAGTGAATATCGCTGCCCCAAGTGCGGGCGCGAGATGATGAAGCGCAAGGGCCGGTTCGGCGAATTTTTGGGCTGCACCGGCTATTCCATCAAAGGCCCCGACGGCAAACCGTCGTGCGACACGATCATCAATCTCGACAAGGACGGCAAGCCGCTGCCGCCCAAGACCAAGATCATGACGCCCGTCAAATGCGAGAAGTGCGGCAGCACGATGATCCTGCGCGACAGCAAGCGCGGCCCCTTCCTCGGCTGCTCCAGCTTCCCCAAGTGCCGGGCCACGCGGCAGGTGGTCAAGCTGACCGGCGAGGATCTGAAGCTGTGCGAAGCGCTGATTCCGGCGCTGAAGGAAGGGAACGAAAAGGCCGCCGAGATGGCCGCCAAGCTGAACGGTGGAGCCATCGCGGCCGTGACCGGAAAAACCGGCCCGATCGCCACTGACATCGACTGCGACGAGTGCGGCAAGCCCATGGTCATCCGCGAAGGCCGCCGCGGGAAATTCCTCGGTTGCAGCGGATATCCCAAGTGCAAAAACACCGGCGAAGTTCCGGCGAGACTCGTCGAGGAACTGGCGGCCGTTGCAAACGGCAACGGCGCAGCCAAGAAGCCTGAGCCAATCCCCGACGCGGAGATCATCGCTGGCGACGAAGAATAGTCCCGCTAAACTATCCACATGCGAATTGCGATCGTTTGGATCGTCCTGGCGGGATGTTCCACCGCCTTCGCGGCGGATTTCACGGTTGATCCGACCTACACCGGCCCCGCGGGCGCGAACAATACTTACGCCACGCTCTCCGCCGCCATCGCCGCCGCGCCTTCGGGGGCGACGCCGATTGAACCCACCCGCATTCTCATCCATCCCGGCATATACAAACAGCAATTGAGCGTATTGCAGGATAATCTCGACCTGATCGGAACCACCGGCGAAGCGAAAGACGTCGTGATCACCGATGATCTGAACGCCATCACGCCCAAGCCCGACGGCAGCGGAAATTACGGAACCACCGGGGCGAGCAGCACGTTCATCAAGGGAAGCAACATCGTCGCCGTGAATGTGACGTTTGAAAACTCCACGCCGCTGGGCGGGTCGCAGGCGGTGGCGATCAAGACCAGCGGAGATCGAATCGCCTTCAAAAACTGCGCGTTCGCCAGTTTTCAGGATACGCTCTATGTGACGATGGGGCGAGATTATTTTCTCGACTGCCACGTGACCGGCAGCGTCGATTTTATCTTCGGCAACGCGACGGCCATCTTCGATCACTGCACGATCAACAGTTCCCATCCCGGCGCGGTGACCGCCGCGAACACCAAGCCGGCCACGGCCGTCGGCATGGTCTTTCTCGGTTGCACGCTGACGCGCGACAAGGAGTTGGCCGATGGATCGGTTTCGCTGGGCCGTCCCTGGCAGTACGGCACGTCCGATGCGGAGGCGATATTCATCCGCTGCAAGATGGACGGCCACATCAGCCCGGCAGGCTGGAATCCGTGGGATTCGCGCAACACCAATCCGGCGGGGGATTCTCGCTACGCGGAATCCGCCAGCACCGATCTGGACGGCAAACCGCTCGACGTTTCCAAGCGCGTCGCGTGGTCGCATCAGCTTAGCGCCGATCAGGCCGCGCAGTTCACGCTCGCCAATGTCTTCGGACCGGGCGAGTTCTGGCAGAAGAGGGAATGGTCGGATTTCTGGGGAAAGCGCAATCATCCGGCGGCGGCGTATGCGGATTACAAATTCGGCGGCACGTGGGATCCGTCGGTGCAGCTTGCGACGAGTAAAGTTGAGGGCGAACTTGCGACCAGGGCCGCGCCCCGATAGCCTCGCGCCATGCCGCTGCGCACACCGTTTTACGACTTCCATGTTTCCGCCGGCGCGAAGATGGTCGATTACGCCGGATGGGAAATGCCGCTGCTCTATCGCGGCATTGTGCAGGAGCATCTGCACACGCGCACCAAAGCCAGCCTCTTCGACATCTCGCACATGGGCCGCGTGCGCTTCGGCGGCAAGGACGCGCAGGCGTTTTTGGATGGCGTGCTCACGCGCAAACTCTCCGATCAGCACGCCGGCGTCAGCCGCTACAGTCTGGTCTGCAACGAATCCGGCGGTGTGCTCGATGATGTGATCGTGAGCCGCGACGAGAGCGACTGGCTGGTTGTCTGCAACGCGGCCAACCGGACCAAACTGCTCGATCATTTTCGACTCGTCGCCAAATCCGCGGCGATGGAAGTGACGATTGACGATCAGACCGAGCGCACCGCGATGGTCGCCATCCAGGGTCCGGCCGCAATCGACCGGCTCGCGGATTTGCTGCCGTTCGATGTGAAGGGCATGAAGCGATATTCCTTTGAGACATGCACGCTGATGTTCGTCCGCATGACGGTTTTCCGCAGCGGCTACACCGGCGAAGACGGCGTGGAGATCATTCTGCCCGCCAAGGCGGCGGCGATGGCGATGAAAATGCTGGGCGGAAGTTTGTCGCGCCCCGACGCCACGCTTCAGCCTGCCGGCTTGGGCGCCCGCGACACGCTGCGCCTGGAGGCGGCCATGCCGCTGTACGGCCACGAACTGAGCGAGCAGATTGATCCGCTCTGCGTCGGCCTCGGCTGGGCCGTGGATTTGAGCAAGGAATTTATCGGCGCGGCAGCCCTGCGGGGGATTGCCAAAAACGGGCCGCGCCGAAAGCTCGCCGGCCTCGAACTGGAAGGCCGCCGCATCGCGCGGCAGGGGACGGCGATCCTGCGGGACGGCAAGGCAGTCGGCGAGGTCACCAGCGGCACGTTCAGCCCCACGCTGCAGCGATCCATCGCCCTGGCCGGTTTGGACAGCACCGCCGCGGGAGCCGATGGAGCACCGTTTTTCGCCGATTTGAGCGGCAGTCCCGTCGCCGCCAGGGTGGTGAAATTGCCGTTTTACAAGCGCCCCTCGCCCTGATGCGTCGATACAATAACATCGGCGTCTCAAGGCGCCGCGCGAGGGTAACACCTTCGCTATGCGAAAGGATCGAACATGAGATGGATGCTTCTTGTCGTGGCCCTGGCCGCCGCTTCGGCCCAGGCCCAGACCACTCAACCCGCCGCTGCCGCCGGTAGCGCGCCGGCCCCGTCGGCCGATCAGGTGCTGAATCAGATGCTGCGCGCGCCCGACGCCGACAAGTCGGCCGCGCTCCAGCCGCAGCTTCCGCCGGCCGCCAGCGCGGCGGGGGGTGACGCATCGGGCAATTCCGCCGTCGGCGCTATTCTGCGCGAGGGGACCGACATCATCGACCGTGTCGGCCGCTTGCAGAAAACCACCGACGGGCAGCAGACCCAATTCGTCTTCGACAGCGACGGGCGCACGCTGCAGGACGCGCCGATGATCATCCTGCCGAATCTCAAACTCATGTCGATGGAGAACGCCGTCAGCGAAGCCAGCCACGACCTGCGCTTCCGCATCACCGGAACCGTGACGGAATACCGCGGCCACAACTTTATCCTTCTGGAAAAAGTCGTGGTCGTGCAGGATCGGGCGCAGGATCTCTAACTTGTGTTTTTCTCTTCCCCACTTTGGCTGCTGTGCCTGATTCCCTGGGCGGCGGTTGCCATTTACATGCTCATCGGACGGCGGCGGCGGGTGATCGTGCCGCTGCTGGACCTTTGGACATCGGAGGCGACAACGCCGACCGCGCGGCGGCGCCGGCGGCTGCCGCCGCAAGTCGCCGCGATTCTGGCCGGAATGTTTCTCGCCATCGCCGCCGCGGCCGGGCCGGAGATTCGCCGCGCGGGAACGAACCGTCCCGTCATCTTCATCGTGGATCGCGGCATCACCATGTCCGCGCGGCAGGGTTCGCATCGCCGTTTCCAGGCGCTGGCTGACGACTCGGCCGGTGCGATTCTTCACGCGCTCGGACCCGGGCCGGCAAGCCTTGTTGTCATCCCCGGCGGCGCGGAGCGGGCGGTGGATCGCGCCGACTGGAACGCTGATGTGGAGAATCTGGAACCGACCGCCGTGGACACGCTGTCGCTTCTGGAGGGCGCGGTTCGCAATGCGCTGCGTCAGCCCGACGCGATTGTCGTGCTCCTGAGCGACCGTGTGATCGACGTGAACAATGATCGCCTCGTGCGGATTGTTCCACGGCAGCGTCCGAGCAACATCGGCATTGCCGCGCTTTACGTACGGGCCGCGCCAGCCCCGCAGGCGATGGTGCGCATTGCCGCTGATAGACGGATCGTGGATGCGACGCTGCACGTCTCCGGCGCAGCGCCCGTGCGCATCGCCGCCGCGGGCAACTATTTCGTCGATCTGGACTCGGTTCGGGATGTCGTTGGGGCGTCGCTCGCTCCGAGCGGCGACATCGACGCCGCCGATCGCGCCTGGGCGGTGCGCAAGAACGCGTGGCCGGCGCTGCGCGCCAGCGCCTTGGCGCCGGCGGAATTACAGCGCATGGCGGCGGTCTACATGGCAGACCGTCCATCGGGTGAGAACTCCGCGACAGTGTCGATTGAGCCATTGAATGAGAATCTCGCTTCCGATTCCCCCACGGCGCAAATCGTGACGGCATCGACGCCGACTGTTTCGCCGCCCGCGGGCGAGGTGAACTGGCAGGCCGATCCCGTCACAACGGGCGTCGATTGGACGGCCGCGGGGAACGACGCGCAGATCGCGCAGGTGCAACCCGGCCCCGGCTGGACGCGGCTGGTGTGGATTGGAGATCGCACGCTCGTCGCCACGCGCACCGATCCGGCGCGGGGGATTTGGGTGGGCTTCCGCTCCGCGACCTGGTCGAGCACGCCTGATTTTGTGATCTTCTGGACGAAAGCGTTCGATTGGCTGGGCGCGGGCAACGACCGCTATGTTTCCGCCGTCGCCGGTGAAGCGGGAGCGCCGCTGTGGCCGGGGCTGTATCGCCGGGATGGGCGCGCGCTCGCGGTGAATGCGCCGCCCGTCCCCACGGTGCTGGCGGAGCCGACCGACTGGCAGAGCCGTCTGACTTCGCTCGCGGCGGTGCAAACCTGCACAGCGGCGGACTATAGTTGCTGGACTCTGGTGGCCGCGATCGGCTGCCTGCTGATCGCCGCGGTCGCGGACGGCAAAGCCTCCGCGGCGTAGGGATGGACAATGCCTGAAATCGAATTGCTCTTTCTGGGAACCGGAACCAGCGCCGGCGTGCCGATGATCGGATGCCATTGCCCGGTCTGCGACAGCACGGATCCGCGAGACAAACGCATGCGGCCGTCGGTGGTGGTTTCGTACGGCGCGGTGCGCGTGCTGGTCGACGTGACGCCGGAACTGCGGCTGCAATGCGTGGCCAATCGCATTGACGCCATCGACTCCGTTGTTCTGACCCACGCCCACGCCGACCACATCATGGGCATGGACGATCTGCGCCGCTTCAACGCGATCAGGAAAGGCCCGCTGGATGTCTGGAGCGATGAGCGGACCCACAACACGGTGATGCGCTGCTTCGGGTACGCCTTCGCCGCTCCCGATCCGGCGAGCAAACTCTTTCGGCCGCAGCTTGTGCGACGCAAGATCGAAGGGCCATTTGAGATCGGCGCGATGCGCTGGACGCCGATTCCGCTGTTTCATGGCGAGATGCCGATCCTCGGATTCCGCGTCGGGAACATGGCGTATTGCACCGACACGAATCGGATTCCAGCGGAGTCCTATGCGCTGCTGGAAAACCTGGACGTGCTGGTTCTGGACGCGCTGACGATCAACCGGCATGAGACGCATTTCAGTCTCGAAGAGGCGGTCGCGGAAACAGCGCGCATCAAAGCCAAACAGACCTTCTTCACGCACATCGCGCACGGCATGGGACACGCCGCGATCACCGAGCGCCTTCCGCCCAGCGTTCATCTGGCGTATGACGGCCAGCGCGTCATCGCCGGAGCCGATTGAAAACGGATTGGAAACATCGCCACAGGAAGTCCACGAGGAAAGCGAAGCGATTGAGAACGCGCAGGCGAGTTTCCAGGCGTTGCAGGGCCGCATCGCGCGACTGGAGCTTCAGCGCCCGCCGCGTCCAGTCGAGCGCGGGAGCATAGCGGCCCATGCGCTCGTGAGCGACAGCCAGGTTGTACATCGCCACGCGCTGATGGGGGTCCAGTTCCAGCACCTTGTGGCAGGTTCGGATTCCATGCTGGTACAAACCGCGCCGGAACTGGGCGACGGCGAGATTCAGCCATGCGTGGACGTTGGCCGGCTGAAGATCGGTCAGGCGCGTCAGGCAGGCGATGGCGGTGCGGTTGTCGCCGCAATCCATCCAGAGATTGGCCAAGCCCAGCAGGATTTTCGGATTGTCACGGCAGACCATAAGCTCGGCTTTGAGTTGCCGCATCGCCTCGGCGTGATCGCCGCGGGCGAGGGCAAGGCGGGCCAGTTCCAGGCGCGGTCCGCAGATGGTGGGATTTCGCCGCAGCGCCTGCGCGAACGCGGCCGCCGCGTCGTCGGTCCTGCGGCGCCCCGCGAGCCAGCAGCCGTAGCGGGCGAATCCCTCGGCGTTGTCCGGGGCCAGTTCGATGCAGCGGCGATACTTCTCGCCGGCCTCCTCGACGCGGCCCATTTCCAGGAGCAGGTCGCCCAGGTCCAGCAGCGTTTGGAATCGTCCGGGATTCTGCCGCAGATCGGCCAGATAGTGCTGGCGGGCCTGCTCGAAGTCGCCGCACTTGTGATGCGATTCGGCCAGCCTGCGCGACGCGTCCGGCCAGTTGCCTTCCAGATCAAGGCAGCGCTGGAAACAGTAGATCGCCCGCTGGTGCAGGCCGCGCATCGCCAGGGAGCGGCCCATGTGATCGTAGCAGCGCGGACAATGATCCTTGTAGAGCCGCGCGGTATAGAACGCCTCCTCGGCCAGATCGTGCTCGCCAAGTTCGGCGTGAACGAGGACGCGATGGCAGTAGGCCGGCTCGTGCGCCGGATCGGCTTCGCTGATCGCGTCCAGCGCCGCCAGCGCCTGCCGAAGGCGGCCGGTGCGGCGAAGATCGACGGCGAGATGTTCCTGAATCTCAAGGTTGTCCGGCTCAAGGTTCGCGGCGCGGCGGAAGGCCCGCAGCGCTTCTTCGTGCCGTCCGAGTTCGTCGAGAATGAGGCCAAGGTTTTCCAGCCACGCCGCGTTGTAGGGATTGACCCGCGTGGCGCGGCGCAGCTCGGCGAGCGCCTGCGGCCATTTGCGACGGCGCATCAGGTCCATCGCACGCTCGAAATGTCGCTCTGCGTCCTGCCACTGATTCATGACGCTCACCCTCGGAAACTGACCGTGCTGCCTAATTTACCACCGCTGCCGCGGAAATCCTTTTTCGTTCGTCATTTTTTATTTTTTTTGAGGGCAGAGACTGGAATCGAACGCCGAGGAGCGGAGACGCCGAGGTCGGAACCGAGAGGCTGAAGAAACCCGGTTGTCATGCGATGGGAATCTTACCGCTTCGCTGAGCGGGAATGTGGAATTGCGCGGATTTTGCGCAAGTTGATTGCGATCAACCGCTTAGAATTCCTCAACCGGCGATTTGTTCTCTTCCCAGGCGATCATGTTCATCACCAGGTAATTCCAATTTTGAAAGCCCTTGTTGATGATCGGCTCGCCGGTGTCGGGGTTGTAGTACTCGTGCAGCGCGCCGTTCTTCTCATAGTCACGGCCGAATAGCGCGATTGTTTTGT
>Ga0182024_10016691_pt1 | contig 13892 bp, 12 predicted proteins | sample P32metaG_FD_120480 | JGI IMG/M metagenome (GOLD analysis project Ga0182024, IMG submission 120480) | Permafrost microbial communities from Stordalen Mire, Sweden - P3-2 metaG (Illumina Assembly) | ecosystem: Environmental > Terrestrial > Soil > Wetlands > Permafrost | place: Sweden: Stordalen... | reverse complement strand
GACGGCGTCAGGCGCTTCGACCAGCGCTTTCGCAACTTGCTCGATCAACGTCCGCAGGTTCACACTGGACTCGCTCATTTTCTGCTCAGTCAAAACGGGCTCCTGATGGGCGGGTTAGGTTTTCTCGGACGCGCACTTGAGGTTTAGGCAACCGAACCGGCAGCAGCCGGAACAGGCTTGGACACGATCTTATTGACTCGGTCCGACATCTGGGCGCCCTTGGAAATCCAGTAAGTGATGCGCTCACGTTTGAGCTCGATGCTGGCGGGCTCGGTGCGGGGATTGTAGGTTCCCACGACCTCGACTGGCCGGCCATTGCGTGCGCGTTCCTTTTCAATCACGACCACGCGATAATGCGGTTGCTTGCGCGCACCCGTGCGCGATAGACGAATCATTAACACAGATCTTGGTTTCCTTTCCTAGTCCTGCCGGCAGGGGTAAGACAAACCATTATTATGCCGTAGGTTAGCTGGATTGGCAAGGCGAAAACGCGTTTTGACGTCAGGCTGTCCCGCGGGCGTAAATGCAGAATGAATCATCACAAGGTTGCCGCTTGTGTTCAAGCAAGGCTGCCCGGTTTCCTTGTTGACTCAATGTGTACTGTGGGTTTCGAAAGCATTGAAATGGAGTAAAATACCGCCGAATCAGTGTTCCCGTTTGCTTTGGTTCGGGATCGCAGGTTGCAGGATTGTGTGCACCGAAAGGCGCACGTTGTGAACCCCCCCAGAACGGCAGTCCGAGCCTTAAGTCGGACCGAGCATAAGGAGAAATCATGAAGAAAAAAATGATGGGTATTTTAGCGGTGACGGCCCTGATGATGGCTTTCACTCCAACTTCACCCGCGTTTGAGCGCCATCCCGAGATCCGCGCGGCTCTTGATGCGCTGCACAATGCCAAAGAGCACCTGCAACACGCGTCGCACGACTTCCACGGACATCGCGTCGACGCGATCCGAGCGATTGACGAAGCCGACCGCCAATTGCGTATCTGCATGGAAGTCGACTAGGTTCCAGAATCAATCTTTCAGGCAGTGTTTCTCACTGTAGCCGGGGCGCGCTGCCTGACTCTCATCTTCTCTACTCTTGGGGGCCGGGGCGCGTGCCAGATATTTCGAAGACTCTGTGGACCCTGGGCAATGACACAAAACACGACATCTACCCCGTATTGTGCAGGCCGGCGGCGATTCCGTTGATCGTTGCGCCGAGGGCGTAGTTGAGCTCCTCCGTATCCGTGCCTGCCCGCTTGCGGCGAAGCAGCTCGACCTGAATCAGGCTCATCGGGTCCACATAGGGATTCCGCAGTCTCACCGAGCGGGACAGGACCGGATTGTTTTCCAGAAGCGCCTTCTGACCCTTCACTGACAAGATCATCCGCCGGGTGCGCTCGAATTCTCCGGCAAGCATTTGCCACACTCGTTCACGAAGGCCCGCATCCTCCACGAGCGCTGCATACAACCGAGCGATGGTGAGGTCGGCTTTCGCCATGGCCAATTCCACATTCCGGATCAAGTCTGAAAATAGAGGGAACTCGCGCATCATCGCCTGGAGCATTTTTTCCTGCTCGGGCCCACCCGCCGCAAAACGCTCCAACGCGTGGCCAACGCCGAACCATGCGGGCACGGCGTGACGGCTCTGCATCCAGCCGAAGACCCAGGGAATGGCGCGCAGGTCATCCAGCTTGCGGCTCGCACTGCGGCGAGGTGGACGCGAACCCATCCGAGCATATTCAAGTTCATTCACCGGCGTAGCCTGCTCGAAATATTGCAAGACTTCCGGATTGTCAGCGATGTTCTGTCGGTAGAACGCAAATGCATCGGCCGACATTTGCTCCATAGCTGCATCCCACTGCCGGTCTGCTCCTGGTGGCGGGCCGTCTGGACGCGTGAGGGCTTCGAGACAGGCCGCAATCATGATTTCCAGGTTCCATTCCGCGAGCACAGGATCGGCATACTTCCAGTTGAGGACTTCGCCCTGCTCGGTGACCCGGATCTGGCCCGAAAAGTCTCCCACAGGTTGCGCCAGGATGGCACGGTGCGTGGGTCCACCGCCGCGGCCAACCGTGCCGCCACGTCCATGAAAAAGCCGCAGCTTGATGTTGTGCTCGCGCGCCACGCGATGCAGTTCACGATGAGATTTGTACAACTCCCAAAGGCTAGTGAGCATGCCGCCGTCTTTGTTGGAGTCCGAGTAGCCTAGCATGACTTCCTGCCATTGGCCCCAGGAAGCGAGCAGTGGTTTGTAGCTTTCCGTGTTCCACACCCGGGCCATAATTTCGGGGGACGAGCGCAGGGCTTCAATGGACTCAAACAACGGAACCGGCATCAGTCCGGGATCATCATCGGACGCGGCCACTTGAACGCCATGCATGTTCGCGAGATGGAGTACGGCAAAAATATCTGCTTCTGATTCCGCGCCGCTGATGACGTAAGAGCGGATCGCAGTCGGGGGGTAAGCTTTTTTCATCCGGGCAATACTCTCGAAAGTTTCAATCAGATCTGCTGCTTGGGCTGAAAGCCCTGCTGAACGTGCCAATGCGGACTTGTCGTGGGAGAAATCCGATGAGATCTCTGCCAAGAATTGCCCATGAACCCGCGCATGCTGGCGAATGTCGAGAGTGGAAAGATGAAATCCAAAAGTGCGCACTTTTCGCAACAATGGATCCAGCAGCAACTTTGCCAAACTCTGCCCACGATTCTGGTGCAAGCTATCCCGCAGGATGGAAAGATCGTGCTCGAACTCAGCGGCAGTCTTGTAGCCGTTGGCTTCCTCGGATTCTCCGCGGCTATGACGAAGCCTTAAGACCACAAAATTCATGAAGCGACGATAGAGTTCGGTTTCTGAAATCCTCGCCAATCGCGCAGGTTCGTCGCCAATTCGAGCGGCGTATTCCGCCAATTGAGACTTCAGAGGTTCCGACACCGGAACCTGCCGACACGAAGAACTGATCTGATCAATCGCCCGCTCCATCTCGGTGATGTAGTGGCCGATAATCGCGTTCCTCGCCCTTTGCAGCGCTTCGCGTGTCGAATCCGCAGTGACGAATGGATTCCCATCGCGATCGCCGCCGATCCAGGAGCCGAAGTAGAGAAGTTCAGGCACATCGTGGTTTTCCATCGTGAGGCCGTAAACTTCGCGGAACGCATCCGCAATTTCCGCATAGAGGCCGGGAAGTGTGGCAAAAATGGACATGGAGTAGTGGTCCAGGCCCATGCGAATTTCGTCGGTCACCAGCGGCTTTTCCACGCGGACTTCATCGGTCTGCCATAATGCCGTAATTTCTGCCTGAATTAAACTCTCGAATGCCGCGGCATCAGGTCCTGACAAGGGCAGCCGGTCTAAACGCTCCAGATATTTTGCAATCCGGCGTCGTTTGAACAGGACGGTTCGCCGGGCAACTTCGGTGGGATGCGCGGTAAATACTGGCACCACTTTTACTTCCCGCACCGCCGCTAAGGCGTCGCTCGCACTGATGCCTTTCTCTCGCATCCGGAACAGGGTCCCGCGAAACGAGCCGGCCAGGGGGGGGTGGTCGGTGTGCAGCTTGGCGGCGCGACGCCGGCGCTTGCGATGATTGGTTTCGGCAAGATTGGTGAGCTCGAAATAGATCGAAAATGCCTTGGTCACACGATAGGCATCGCCGATCGCAAGACCCTGCACAATTCGCCTCGCCTCGGCCATTTGCGGGTCTTCGGGATCGGCACTGGATCCGCGAGTCCGCGGCTGTTCCCTGTGGCTGATCAGCAGACGCCTGAGCTGTTCGACGACGTCCAGCAGCTGCTGGCCTGATTGCTCCACTAAAACCCTGCCGAGCAACATGCCCAGCGAACGCACATCACGACGCAGGGGGAGTTCTTTGGCGTGCTCATCACCAGTTCCGGCGGTCAGTTCGACCAGCCGTTTACTCTGGTCTTTGGCGCTCCAAAGCGGCGTGTCCATGGGTGCAATCATACTAATGCAAAGATCTGTTTTTCGGTTCGGGATTGCGGGCTGGAGTTAGAACGCAGCGAGTTTTTGCAGGATTTCCGCCGGTTCCGGACGCTCGGTGTAGTCTGGATTGGTTGAAGCGTAGAGGACAGTGTGATCTCGATCGAGAATATAGGTCGCTGGGATGGGAAGTTGCCAACTCTCGTCGCCATTGGCGAAGGGCAAATTGATCATCGCGCGGACGTAAATAGACTGTTGGTAATCGGGGACACGATAAGCAAGTCCGAATTGCTCCGCCACCTGATTGTTGGCATCTCTGAGCAAAGGAAAACGCAGCCTGTGCTGATCGGCCATGAAGAAGGACTGCTGAACTGTCTGCGGAGAAATTGCCAATAGCGAGGCGCCAGCTTGCTGGATCTGAGGCAGAATGAGATTCATGGCTTCCAGTTGCCCGACGCAGAACGGACACCAGCGTCCGCGGAAAAAGCAGACCACCAGGCGGCCTTGATTCAGCAAGTCAACCGAAGAAACCGATTTGCCATTGTGGTCTTTGAGATCGAAGATGGGAACTTCGGCGCCGACCGCGAGAACACGGTCTGAAATACCGGATTGCTTGAGTTCCGCGATGGCGCGGGCGTGGATGGCCTGCGTTTCCGATGGAACGTACTTGGCGATGAGTTCTTTCCGCTCGGCGAAAATTTCGCGCAGCGGACGGATGTCAGTAGACGGCCCGGATTCCACTAGGGAGCGCCATTTCATCGAAATTCCTGACGATTATTCCACAGCTTTCTGCATCAGGGCGCCCACGCCGGCAATATTCTTGACCAGGTCGGCGGAGATGCCGTGCCGCTGCTGTAAATACTCCGGGCTGTTGTAGGAGAGCCAAACCTTCCCTTTATCGTCCTCCCAAGCTAGTGCTTTCAGTGGAAGGTCAATGGCAATGCTGGGCGCGGCCACCATCAGCGGTGTGCCGGTCCTGGGACTCCCGAATACCAGAAGCTGTGTGGGATGCATCTCCATCCCAACCTTTACGGCCTCTCCACTGTGGTCGATGCGGGCAAAGACCAGGAGCCCTTTTGCTGCAAGCAGAGCTTCGAGACGCTTCAAGGTCTCCCGAACTGAATGGGGGCTTGGTAAGTTAACAACACCGTTGTCCATCAGTTTCCTACCCTCCCGGCAATTTCATCCCGGCCAACCGCCGGGCGAAACTGGGCTTGCCAATTTGCTTGAACATCTTTTTCATCTGGACGTACTGGCGCAGCAGATTGTTGACTTCCTGTACGCTGGTTCCGGAACCCCGCGCGATCCGTTTGCGGCGGCTGCCGTTCATGACTTCATGATGCAGGCGTTCGCGTGCCGTCATCGAATTGATGATCGCCTCGACCCGGTCAATCTGCTTCTCGTCCACGTTGTCAGCGGCCTTTTGCAGCCCTGAAAAAGGACCGACGCTCGGCAGCATTCCCATCAGGCTCTTGATTGAACCCATCTTCTTCACCTGGCGTAATTGATCGCGGAAGTCCTCTAAAGAAAAGCCGTCCCCGGAGAGCGCCTTGCTGGCCATCTCCTCCGCTTTTTTCTTGTCGACATTCTGCTCGGCCTTTTCGATCAGCGAGAGAATGTCTCCCATGCCGAGGATGCGGGAAACAATGCGGTCAGGATGGAATGGCTCAAGCGCATCATATTTTTCGCCAACACCGATAAACTTGATGGGCTGCCCCGTGACCTGGCGAATGGAAAGTGCAGCGCCGCCTCGGGCGTCGCCGTCCATTTTGGTGAGTACAACGCCGGTGAGCGAGAGCTTCTTGTGGAACTCGTCAGCGGAGTTCACCGCATCCTGTCCGGTCATGGCGTCGGCCACAAACAGGATTTCCTGCGGATTCAGCAGCCGCTTGAGCGACTGCATTTCATCCATGAGTTGATCGTCGATGTGAAGGCGTCCAGCGGTATCGACGATGAGCACATCGGAACCACTGATGATGGCCTCTTTGCGGGCTTCTTTGGCGAGGCGCTCGACCGTCGCAGTATTGGCCTCTCCCACTTCGCCTTCGTAGATGTTGGCCTTGATCGCCTGGGCAACAACTTTGAGCTGCTCGCGAGCGGCGGGACGGTAAACGTCCACCGAAACCAGCAGTGGCCGGTGCCCGCCAATTTTCAGCCAGTTGGCCAGCTTGCCCGAAGTGGTCGTCTTACCGGAACCCTGCAGGCCGGCCATAAGAATTACGGTTGGCGGCTGCGAAGCGAATTTCACCTTGGCAGTATCGTGGCCGAGGGTCTCGATCAATTCGTCGCGGACAATCTTGATGACCTGTTCGCCGGGCGACAGCGCCGTCGCCACTTGCTGGCCGACAGCCTTCTCCTGGATGTGCTCGATGAGTTGCTTTACGACTTTGAAGTTGACGTCGGCTTCGAGCAGCGCCAAACGGATTTCGTGCATCGCCTCGCCGATGTTTTCTTCATTGAGGACGGCCTGACCGCGTAGGGTCTTGAACGCACGCTGTAGTTTTTCTGAGAGATTCTCGAACATAAGGGTAATGAAGTTATTTTAGCAGCCGTGCCTCGCCGTGACGCGTAGATAGGCATACCGCGAACGATCAGGTAGATAAAATCCATTTAAGCGCATCAGCAGGAGATTCAGTAAGACTCACAAACCTGGCCACGTTGTTGTCGAATTCTTCATGATGCTTTTCAAGGTATACCAATAGGGCGTCGACGGACTTACCGATCACCCTGTAATCGTTTGCTTTTGGCCGCGTGAGAAACCTGAAGGTTAATCTGACTGCTCTTGACAACAATATACAAATCGAAGGCATCACGCTCGCGCTTTTGCTTTTGGCAACTATCCATTTTCGTGATGAACATGCCGGTGAAGTCAACTATCACCCAATGCGATCTTACGAAGGCGAATTCGAGGCGATGCTCCGGACATCGGGAATGGCATTTGATCCGAAAGAGGCTTTTGGGTAGAGGTGCCGTCCCTTCGGGACTCGCATTTTAACCGATCCACCCGGCACTACCGTGCCGGGCTTTCACTTGCCGTGCCTGCGGCACTGCGATATCGATTGCGGGAGACCCTGGTAGACGATTGAATAAAAGTCACTCACGCGAAGACTTCTTTTGCTGCAACCACCGTATTGCAGTGAATCGTTACGGTATCTTCGACGTGCCTGGCATAGCCTCCGGCGTATGTGACCATCACTGGGATGTTGCGGGTGCGGGCCACGCGGAATACGATTTCATCGCGGCGTTTCAATCCCTCGATTGTCAACGCCAACCCGCCCAGTTGGTCTTCGCGATACGGATCGGCGCCGGCGATGTAGCAAAGCAAATCCGGTTCGAAGTGGCGCAGGCCGGAACTCAGGGCATTGTCCAGCCAGGCGAGATAATCGTCGTCGCCGATGCCGTCAGGCAAGTCCACGTCGATTGAGGAAGCCGGTTTCCGGGCCGGATAGTTGTTCTCCTGATGCAGCGAAATGGTGAATACATCTCCCGCGTGGGCGGTACGGGCTTTAGCCGGCGGAGATGTGTGCAATGTCGAAGCTGCGGTCGAAGGCAGAGGATCGCTGGGAGTCCGCACTCCGGCGAAAATTGCGGCAGTCCCGTTTCCATGGTGGACGTCGCAGTCAACGGTCATCGCCCGCGTGATCTTATTCGAGTGCTGCATGTGGCGGATGGCAACGGCCACATCGTGAATCATGCAGAAGCCTTCGCCGTGATCGGGGAAGGCGTGATGGAATCCGCCGCCAATGTTGAATGCGACGCGGTCTTTGAGTGCATGCTCCGCAGCCAGAATGGACCCGCCGGCCGCCAGCCAGAAGGCCAGTACCAGCCCCGGCGAGAACGGAATCTCCATCTCTGATTCTTCGTGCGCAGAAAGAGTTCCTGTCTTGAGCTTGTGGACATATTGCGGCGTATGCACCAGCAGTATGTCCCGGTCGGATGCGGGCTGCGGTGTGAGGAAGTCCGACGCACCGGCAACACCGGTTTCGATCAGCCGGTCGTGAATGCGGCGATACTTTTCCGCAGGAAATACATGCTGGCCGATGGGAAGGAAATAGTCGTCGCTGTAGATGAGTTTGAAGGGAAGCATTTTGAACCATCCATAATAACTCTCACCCCTGTCATCCTGAGCGCAGCGGTTGCTTCGCGAAGTGAAGTACCCACGGAGTCGAAGGGTTCCTTTCACTGAGGTGCTGACAGAGAACCGGAAAGGGGTTCTAAGAGTGCTTACGAATGCGAGTTTTTTAGGCGGCTCGAGTTTGGGCCTTCACGAGAATTCCTTGCGGCTGCCTAGTGGAGTCGAGGCTTTCGGGATCTTTCGACTCCGCAAGCCGTTTCGGCTCACGAAACGGCTTGCTCCGCTCAAGATGACCAGAGGCAAAAGTTATTTTCTCTTTGCCGGCGTGGCGGGAGGCGTGACGAAAGGCCTTCGTATCGGCACGATCGCGCCCTTCGACGGATCGGCGGCTGCGTGCGCCCGCGATAGCACTTCCTCTTGGATGTACTTTACGAAATCCTGGATCTGGCGCTGCATTTCCTCCATGCGCTCGCGCATTTGCAGGATGATTGCCATGCCGCTGATATTTACCGCCAGATCGCGGGCCAGGGTGAGAATGAATTCCAGCCGCTGCAAATCTTCGTCGGTGTAGAGGCGGGTGTTGCCCTCGGTGCGGGAAGGTTTGAGCAGACCTTCGCGCTCATAGAGCCGCAACGTTTGCGGATGGATGCCATACATCTCAGCCACCGCCGAGATCATGTATGCGCCCTTGGATTTACGTTTGGTCATGTTGGTTGATATGTGTTGCGACAAATCTTACCCTAAAAAGCAATAGAGACGCAGCAAACTCCGTCTCTATTGTTCATGAACTAGAATCCATTGTCATTTCGAGCGAAGCGAGAAATCTGCTTTTTCTGAGCGCCGGCAGACAGCAGATTCCTCGTCGCTACGCTTCTCGGAATGACAACATTGAGGAAGGTGTCTGGCGCACTTCAGTTGAGAATAAAGCCTATGCGGCGGTTTCGGGTTTCTGGGCTGCCACCGGCGCCCAGCCCCCGGGCTTCAGCGCATGATTTAAGCCGTACGACACCACGCCCGCACCGATGAGGATCATTCCGAAAGCAAAGGAACTCATCCCCAGCACCTGCTCGGTCTCGCTACGAAAGATTGCCAGACCCAGCAACAGCATGGGGGCGATTCCAATCGCAGCAGCCCCAAACATCCCGCCGGGCACGCGGAAGGCACGCGGCAGATTGGGCTCGCGGACACGCAGCGCGATCAGCGCGACAAACTCCAGTCCCAAACTGCAGCCATAAAGCAGAATGTCAATCGTGACCAGGCGCTCAAAGCCCAGCCCCAGACACATGGCCCAGCCGATGGCGCAGACTGTAATGGCCACCCATGGCGCCCGGGTCTTGGGATGCAGTTTGCCGAATACACTCGGCAACATTCCATCCTGGGCCATCGCCAAAGGCAGGCGCGAGTAGCTCATGACGAGGGCATTGAACATCCCAAAGGCGCTGATCATGCCGCCAAGAACCAGGGCAATCCTGAGAAGCGGGCCTCCCAGCAATCCTGCGATGTCCGCCCAGGAGCCGGTTTCCCATGCGCTCGGCGAGAGGCCGGTCATCCACACTGCGGCTGTGGGCAAGATGTAGCTCAGGCCGACAATGCCGACAGCTGCCAGCATGGCACGAGGATAAGTCCGCTGCGGGCGTTCCACTTCCGCGGCAATGGTGGACGCGTTGTCCCAGCCCATGTAGTTCCACATGGCGATGAGCAGACCACCGACCATGTCTACTTTAGAAGTGGTGGGCGTGGTCACTGCGTGCAGCAAGGCTCCATATTTAAATGGCGCTAAAATTACCATCGCCACGAACGGAGCCGAAAGCGCAAAGAAAAGCCATAGCGAAGTGGTCGAGACCACGCGCACCCCAGCGATATTCAGCAGCGCGCAGGCTATTACCACCACCAGTCCCACCATCACCCCGCGATATCCCTGAGAAAACCAGGGGAACATGCGAGTGAGGTAGAGCACGAACAGCGTCGGATAGATGGCCATGTCGAAGATTGAGGCCACTAGCGAAAGCCAGGCTTCCTGGAATCCCCAAAAATCTCCCATGCCGCGACGCACCCAGGCGTAATAGCCGCCTTCTGCAGGCAGCGCGCTGGAAAGTTCACCGATCATCAAAGCAGTAGGCAGGCTCCAGAGAATGGGAGTCAGCAATAGAATGAGGATCGCCCGTCCGTAGCCGGCGCCGTGCACGATGTCCTCCGTGCCATAGGTGCCGCCCGACACCATAAAGAAGGTGGCAGCGACCAGTGGCCAAAGCGTTAGGCGGACATATTTTTTCCGGCTGGGGATGACGGTGGGTGGCTGGACTTGTTGACGAGGCGCGCTAGCTGTTGCCAATTTCGATGTGTTCCTACCTTGGGCGACTCACTCTCAGCCACTCCGTTGCACGTTCTGCGCGCGCTCCGGGTCTTTTAGTGGGGATAGATTCCAGAAGCTGCGCTGGAGTTAGTTCGCAGTAAAGAGATTACGGGAAATTTCCACAGATGCAAGAATTTTTTTGAATGTTTGCCAGCAAAGGCAGTACAGGGGCAAATCCAAACCCTTAAACCGCCGAGACCGCCGAGGAATAGCGGTATTCAATCCTCAGTGTCTCGGCGGCCTTTGCGTCCTCGGCGGTTTAAAGGTTTTTGAATAGTTCTTCCCGCGGGTCCTCCGGGTTCAACTTTGCCAGTTCTCGCAGAATTTCCTTTGATCGCTCATCCCGCGGCATGGGTACGGTGATTTTGATCTCCACAATCTCATCGCCGCGCACGCCGTCCTTGGTGGCTGAGGGCACACCTTTTTCACGCAAACGGAGTTTTTGGCCGGACTGGGTTCCGGGAGGAATCTTGAGCATGGCGCGGCCGTCAATAGTCGGAACTTCGACTTTGGCCCCCAATGCCGCTTCGGTTGCGCTCACCGGCACCGTGAGCCGGATGTCATCGCCATCCCGCTGGAAAATAGGGTGCGCCTCAGTTCGGATAATCGCATAAAGATCGCCCGCAGGCCCGCCACGCTGCCCGGCGTTACCCTTGCCGGGAATGCGGATGCGCTGGCCGTCGCGAGTTCCGGCTTTGATGCGAACTTCGAGCGGTTCCGTGCGTTCGACGCTGCCTTCGCCGTGACAAACCGAGCAGGTGGAAACATTCTTTCCGGTGCCGTGGCAGCGTGGGCAGGGCGTATTGAACTTCATGCGTCCGCCGGTCTGTGTGATCTGGCCGGTACCGCCGCATTCCGGGCACTTGCCGGGGGCCTCGATCGACCCCTGTCCGTGGCAATTCACGCAGGTGTCGCGCCGAGTAATGTTCAGGCGCATCACGCCGCCGCGAATGGCCGTCCAGAAGGGCACATTGACCTGATATTCGAGATCGTGTCCCGGCTCGGGCCCTTCCTGAGCTGCCCCACCTCGTCCTCCGAAAATGCCTGAGAAGATGTCGCGGAAGCTGCCGCTGCCCGAGCTGCTGGCTCTTCTTCCGCGTCCGCCTTCATACATGTCGGAGAAATCGAAGCCGCCGAAATCAAAGTTGGAACCCTGGGGAGTCGCGCCGGGCTGGCCTCCTGGAAATCCACCGGGGAACCCGCCTCCGCCGCCAGCTCCCGCATTGGCATAGGCCTGAGCCGTGGCTGGATCAACGTTGTCGGAGTAGAAGCCGAGCTGGTCGTAAATCTTGCGTTTCTTGGGATCGCTGAGGACGTCATTGGCCTCGGACATGGCTTTGAACTTCTCTTCCGCTCCCTTGTCCCCCGGATTGACGTCAGGGTGATACTTGCGCGCAAGTTTGCGGAACGCTTTGCGGATGTCGTCCGCCGCGGCGCTCTTCTTTACGCCGAGGAGTTCGTAGTAGTCTTTTTTGGTGGTGGTGGCCATGAATCGAGCGTAACACTCAACCGTGGAAAGCTAATTCTGGATTTTGTGCCGTCCCGCATGCAGCACACCGATGCGCTCATACTTCGGCCCATCCACATACACTGGGATTTTCTGCATTCCCGTCAGGGATGGCGCGAAGACGTACCAGCGAGATTCATCCTCCACAAGATTTAAGAAATATTCCTGACCATTCACTTCGAATTGCACTTTGGTCCCCCTCAGTCAAGTAAAAACCAGGCCACGGATTTTCGCCGATTTCGCGGATGGTTTTGATCCGTGATGATCCGCGCAATCCGTGGCCGAGCTAGATCCCTCGGCTTCGCTCGGGATGATCGCAGCGGGGCTCAGGCGCCCCGCTAAACGCGATCACTTCTTGTCCTCGACGTCCACGTACTCGGCATCGATTACGCCTTCGTCTTTCTTGGCCTGACCGTTGCCATTAGAAGCTGCGTCTGCGCCAGGCGTTCCACCCGGTGCAGCTCCGGCGCCCGGAGGCGTCTGGGCTTGGGCTGCTTTGTACATCTGCTCGGCAAGCTTGTGCGAGGCCTGAGTCAAAGTCTCGCGCGCTTTGTCCATGGCGGCCTTGTCGCCACCTTCGAGCGTCTTCTTGGCGTCGGCCACCGCGTTCTCAACATCGGCGCGATCGGAGCCTGAGATCTTGTCGCCCTGCTCTTTCAGCATCTTGTCCACGCTGTAAATCATGGAGTCGAGCTGGTTCTTCGACTCGATCGACTCGCGCTGCGCCTTGTCTTCGGCCGAATGAGCGTCGGCTTCCTTAGCCATGCGTTCGACTTCGTCCTTGCTCAGACCCGAAGACGATGTGATCGTGATCTTCTGATCTTTGCCGGTCGCGTTGTCTTTCGCCGTTACGTTGAGGATGCCGTTGGCATCAATGTCGAACGTCACCTCAATCTGCGGCACGCCACGCGGCGCCGGTGGAATTCCCGTGAGGTGGAACTTGCCCAGCGTGCGGTTCTGCGCGGCCATCGGACGTTCCCCTTGCAGCACGTGTACTTCGACCGAAGTCTGACTGTCCGCCGCGGTCGAGAACGTTTCCGTCTTTTTGGTCGGAATCGTCGTGTTGCGCGGAATCATCGGCGTGGCCACGCCACCCAGCGTTTCGATCGCCAGCGAAAGCGGAGTCACATCGAGCAACAGCAGGTCTTTGACTTCGCCGCCGAGGACGCCGCCCTGGATCGCCGCACCCACCGCAACCACTTCATCCGGATTCACGCCCTTGTGCGGTTCCTTGCCGAACAGATCTTTCACCAACGCCTGAATGCGAGGCATGCGAGTCTGGCCGCCGACCAGCACCACTTCATCAATCTTGCTGGCATCCACGCCTGCGTCTTTCAAGCACTGTTTGCAAGGTCCAACCGAACGCTGAATGATTTCTTCGACCATAGACTCCAGCTTCGCCCTGGTCAGCTTCTTGACCAAATGCTTGGGGCCGCCGGCATCAGCAGTGATGAACGGCAGATTGATCTCGGTCTCCATGGTGGTGGAGAGCTCGATCTTCGCCCGTTCCGCCGCGTCACGCAGACGCTGCAAAGCCATCTCGTTGCCCTTGCCACGCAGGTCGAGACCTTCGTCCTTCTTGAACTCGTCAATTAGCCAATCAACGATGCGCTGATCGAGGTTGTCGCCTCCCAGGTGGGTGTCACCGTTGGTAGCTTTCACTTCGATCACGCCTTCGCCAACTTCGAGCACCGAGATATCAAACGTCCCGCCGCCGAAGTCGTAAACCGCGATGGTTTCATCCTTCTTCTTGTCGAGACCATACGCCAGCGCCGCCGCCGTCGGCTCATTAATGATGCGCTTCACGTCCAACCCGGCAATCTTGCCCGCATCTTTCGTGGCCTGCCGCTGAGCGTCGTTGAAGTACGCCGGCACGGTGATGACCGCTTCGTTCACCTTCTCGCCGAGGTAATCTTCCGCCGCCTTCTTCAGCTTCTGCAAAATCATGGCCGAAACCTGCGGAGGCGTATATTCCTTGCCCTGCGCCAGCACCGCGACGCCGTCGCCCTGCTTCACGACTTTGTAGGGCACCAT
>Ga0182024_10016690_pt1 | contig 13892 bp, 13 predicted proteins | sample P32metaG_FD_120480 | JGI IMG/M metagenome (GOLD analysis project Ga0182024, IMG submission 120480) | Permafrost microbial communities from Stordalen Mire, Sweden - P3-2 metaG (Illumina Assembly) | ecosystem: Environmental > Terrestrial > Soil > Wetlands > Permafrost | place: Sweden: Stordalen... | reverse complement strand
TGGTGGGGGCCGTCATTAATGATCAGTTCATCGGCGCGGGAAACTTTCCGCTCGGCGGCGCGTTGGCCTTCGTCACCATCGGAGCGATCTTCTTAGTGGTCGTACTACTGGCCGGGCTAGGTCGTGTGCTTCGCGCGGACGTGCGTCGGCGACTTCTTGCATCGATCGGGCATGGTAAACGAGATAGACGTGACCCTTTCCGCCGGGCATCACCTCGCCATCTAACTTCGTTGCCCGCACTGCTGCAGCGGTTGCCCTACGCCGAGGTAGCGACGATCCTAATTCTGCTGTTTCTGGCTGCTCCGTTGGTTGTGGTCGTCGTGTTCTCATTCAATAAGTCGCCGGTGCCCAGTTTGCCATTTACCGGCTTCACGGTGAAGTGGTACAGCTATATCGTCCACGCGACTGGCTTCGCCAGCGCCGCTGAGACCTCCGCCGTGCTGGTTGCGATCGCGGTAGCGGGCGGAACGGCGTTGGGAGTGCCAATGTCGTTCGCACTCGCGCGCCATCGGGACCGCGGGCGACGTGTAGCGGCTGCAGGGGCGATCTTCGGACCCGTAATAGTGCCGGGCGTGGTGATCGGTGTCGCCCTCCTGAGCTCTGCGACCTTGGTTGGGCTTCAGCTCGGAGTGGCAGTAACGGCGCTCGCTCACGTTTTGCTTGTCACTCCTTATGTGATCTTTGTAGTAAGAGCGCGATTGTCTGAGATGGATGTCGGCATCGAGGAGGCGGCGCGGGATCTCGGCGCCCGGCCGCGCCGGGTGTTCCGGGACGTTACGTTGCCACTGATAGCGACGTCCCTCGTCGGCGGAGCTTTGCTGGCTGCCGCCGTGTCGATGGACGAGATTCTCGTAACCAACTTCACGATAGGAGCACAGTCCACGGTGCCCCTATTTGTCCTCGGCCAGATAACGCGGACCCTGACGCCGGGCATCAACGCAGTCGCGGTCATGGTACTAGGCATAGCTGTGGTGATCGTTGCTGTCGGTGCCGGAGTGTTTCGGGGCGCCGCCAGCCGCGGGATACGGGGATTACGTGGCTGACCTGCGGCCGCATGGCCTCGTCGCGCAAGCCCCGGAGATGTTGCACCAACGGATGATGGTGCTGAGTGATATTTCGAAGTTATTTGGGTCGGTAAAAGCTCTCAGCGATGTCGATCTCGCGATTGGTGAGGGCGAGTTTGTGACTCTGCTCGGCCCGTCGGGATGCGGCAAGACCACGTTGCTGAGAATCATTGCCGGCTTCGAGCTGGCAAGCGCGGGGAAGCTGACGTTCAGGGACGTTGACATTGGTCGAGTCCCTCCCGAGCGCCGACCGTTCAAGCTCGTGTTTCAGAGCTACGCGCTCTTTCCGCACATGTCGGTGTTCGACAATGTGGCGTATGGTCTGCGTGTGGCAAAGATCGCGAATGCGGAGGTGAAGCGGCGTGTAACGGCGTCTCTTGAGATGGTGGGGATGGAGGGTATGTTTCTTCGCCGCCCGAAGGAGTTGTCGGGTGGTCAACAGCAGCGGGTCGCGCTAGCGCGAGCCCTGGTAACAGAACCGGAGGTGCTTTTGCTCGATGAACCTCTCGGGGCCCTTGATCTGCAGCTGCGAAAGAGGATGCAAACAGAGTTGAGACTGATACAGCACCGGTTGGGCACGGCGTTCGTGTACGTTACCCACGCCCAAGACGAGGCACTGACCATGAGCGATCGCGTCGTGCTGATGGATCACGGACGGATCAATCAGGTCGGCAGCCCGCGGGAGATTTATTCTCGACCCGAGACACGGTTTTCTGCCGAATTTGTCGGCGATACGAGCCTTCTGCCGTGTCGCGTGCTTGGCGATGATGGAAGATCGGCTGCGGTGGAGGTGCCCGGCGGGCGTCGCGCTTCGTTTCGGTACTACGGCGCGCGGTTGAAGCCGGGGGAGCAAGCGCTTGTCTCGCTTCGCCCGGAAGACTTGCTTCTGACCGGAGCCGACGAGGGTTTGCTGAAGGGTCAAGTGGGCGATGTTGTGTTCCGTGGTGACGGCGTCCGGCTGCTGGTAGAAGTCGCGGGAGAAAGGATCGTGAGAGTCGATGTCCGCGGTGATGTGGCAGTGGCGCCGGGGATGGAGGTTGGCATTGGGGTGCGCCCGGAGGCCGGGGTAGTCGTCCGTGATGACCTTGCTACGGAGACTGGCAGTGCCACGGACACGGTTGGTTGAGCTGCGTTGACTGTGAGCCGGACTGCAATGGCTAACTGCTGCGAACGGAATCGAGTACGAGCGGTTGAACGAGGGGGAGTATGTGGGTGTGGAGTACCGGGATGCGTGGAGAGTGTCTTTAGTGACCAGGGCCGGGAGGTGAGTTCTTGTGGGTTCGACGCGAGCAGATGGCCAAGCCGAGGGCATCGACGGTAGACGATTGCGGCTGCTTCGCGAGGAGGAGGGATGGACGCTGCGAGATCTGGCGGAAAGGACGGGGCTCAGCGTCAGCCTGATCAGCCAGCTGGAAAGGGGAGTGACGTCACCGAGTTTGCAGAGCGTTAGGCGCCTTGCGGAGGCACTGAGCGTGTCTATCTTCCAGCTTTTGGCCGACGAGCCGCAGAGCTACTCGTTCGTGCCGGCGGATCGGCGGCGGAAGCTCGTCATGCAACATGGCGAGGTCAGCTACGAGCTGCTTTCGCCGGACACCAAGCGGCGGCTAGAGGTGTGGTTGGGCACCTTGGAGCCCGGTGCTTCATCTGGGGACGAGCCGTCTGTTCATATGTCCGAGGAGTTCATTCTCGTCCTGTCGGGCCAGATGGAGATTCAGATTGGGCTCGAGAGTCAAAGTCTTGGGCCAGACGACGCTATTCAGTACGACGGCGCGTTGCCCCACCGCATCTGGAACCGCGGAGGCGAGCCGCTGCGTTTCATCTCTGCCCTAACCCCTCCGACGCTATGACGCGGCGAGCGGCCACGGCCCGACCGGGAGCGTCATGCGGATAGTCGGGGTGGAGGCGATTCCCTTCCGGCTCCCGGTTCGTCGAGAGTTCCGATGGGCGGGGATGCAGGCTGACCTCGGTTCCTTCGTGCTCGTGCGTCTCAGGACCGATGAAGGCTTGGTCGGACTCGGCGAGGCGACGCCACTTCCCGACTGGGGAGGCGACTTTGGACGCCATGCTGGCGAGACGCAGGAGTCAGTCGTGTCGATGGTGACAAATGTGCTAACTCCCGGACTCCTTGGGCGAGATCCAACAGCAATTGAGCCCCTTGTCGCCGAGATGGACCGCGTCCTGTGGGGGCACAGCTACGCCAAGGCGGCTATCGACATCGCTCTTCACGATCTCTGGGCCAAGGCAGCCGGGCAACCTCTCTACGCCATGCTCGGCGGCGCTGTCCGGTCCAACGTGCCCCTCGCCCACATGATCGGGTTGATGCCTGAGTCCGAAGCCGTCGACGAAGGGATCGCGGCGTTTCACGACGGGGTCACGACGCTGCAGGTCAAGGGCGGTGAGGACCCGCCTCGTGACCTGCGGCTCGTCTCGGAGCTCCGGGCACGCCTGGGTCCTTCGGTCCGTCTTCGACTGGATGCGAATCAGGGCTACGGCCGTGCCAAGGAAGCCGTCAACATTCTGCGGAGATTTGACTCGGGCCTGCTCGACTACGTCGAGCAGCCGGTGGTCGGGCTCGAGGACATGGCAGCGGTGACGAGGGCTATCGACGTTGCTGTCATCGCCGATGAGAGCTGCTGGGATCCCTACGATGCCTTGGAGCTGGTTCAGGCACACGCCGCCGACGTCATATCGATCTACCTTGCCAAAGCGGGGGGCATCGCCCGCGCACGCCAGGTGGCGGCGATCGCCACGGCGGCCAGATTGCCTTGTGATGTCAACGGTTCCATTGAATCAGGCATCGGCAATGCCGCGAACCTTCACTTCGCGCTCGCCACGCCCGCCGTGACGATGGCCTCAGTGATGCCGGTGAGCGCTCCTGCTGGCCTCAATCCGTTCCGCACAGGCGGGTTCTACTACACCGACGACATCATCCTCGAGCCCTTCAGGGCAGCCGATGGCGCCCTCCTCCCCCTTGAGAGTCCAGGATTGGGCGTCGAGCTTGATGAAGGCAAGTTGCAGCGTTTCCGTGTCGATTAGCCCGGCGGAGTACGCCGACCGCCGCCGTCGCTTCGCCGAACGCCTGGGCGGGTGCGATGTGGACGCCGCGCTCGTCGTTTCCCGTGGAGGGGGGACCCTCGACCGATTTGCCGACGTGTTCTATCTGAGCGGCCACTATCAGTCCTATGCGTACTTACCCGAGACTCCGCACCTGTTCTCGGGTCGCTCGCACACCGTCCTGGTGGTGTCCGCCCGGGGGGAGTCAGTGCTCTGCGTCTCGGTGCCGGAGCCAGTCACCGAGGGAGTCGCCGTTGAGGACGTCCGCTACAGCGAGGACTTCGCAGTCACGGTGGCCGGGGCGTGTCGTGACCTCGGCGCTTCGCCCCACCGCTTGGGCGTCGTCGGCGCGGATGTGCTTACCGCCGCCATGTGGCTGCGCCTCCGCGAGCTCATCAGGTTCGAATATTTGCGGCCACTTGACGACGAGTTAGGCGAGTTCCGAAGGGTGAAGAGCCCTGCTGAGCAAGAGCTCGTGCGGGCCGCAGCGGCGACCGGCCGGCGTGCAGTGACGGCCTTTCTCGAAGCGCTCCACCCTGGCGCGACAGAAGCCCACGCCGTGGCGGCCGCATTTGGCGCCGCGGTCGAGGACGGAGCTGGCATTTATTTTGCCGCTGTGTCTTCCGGCCCCAACGTCGGTCGATACACCGCCACACCGCTTCCGGGGTACGGAAGGCGGCAGCTCGAGGGTGGAGATCTGGTCCGGATCGACTTGGGCGTGGTTCTCGACGGGTACCTCTGCGATTTCGGGCGGACTGCAGTCGTGGGCTCGCCCTCAGCTTCACAAAGGAAACTTCTCGGCGCCCTGACCGACGCCCTTGACGATGTCATCGCAGCCCTCGGGCCTGGCATCGCGGTCCGCGACGTGGTGGCAGTCGGCGACCGTGCTCTCGCCGGGGCGGGCGTGGTGTCTCCAGCGCAGCCTCGCCCTGGCGATCTATGGGCGAGCTACCCGGCACACTGGGGTCACGGTCTAGGCCTTGGGTGGGAGCGGCCCTGGCTCGTCGATTCCGAGGAGTTAGCGTTGCAGGCAGGGATGGTGCTGGCGGTTGAGCGCGCCATCACCCTGGAGGGTGTCGGCACAGCGGCCGCGGAGCAGAACTTGCTCATCAACGAGACCGGCGCCGAACTGCTGACCGAAGGACCAACCGGGAGGTGGACGTGAGCAGCGAGCTCGACGTACTCGAGCTGACCAGGGGCCTTGTCCGGATACCGGAGCTCTCTGGCAGAGAAGCCGCCATGGCCGACGCCGTCGGCGATGCTATGGAAGCATCCGGCTTTCATTCGGTCACTCGTGACGCGCTCGGCTCGGTCGTCGGCATGGTCGGGCCCAATTCCGGCGCAACTATCCTCCTTTTCGATGGACATATGGATGTCGTGCCGGCCGTCGGAGACTGGTCCATCGATCCCTTCGATCCGGTTGTGCGCGACGGGCGGCTGTACGGGCGGGGGACCACTGACATGAAAGGAGGGTTGGCCGCAGCCATCGTGGGAGTGGCTGCCGCGGGCCGATCAGGACGTCTGCGCCACACCGTCGCCGTGTCGGCCACGGTACTCGAAGAGACCGTCGAAGGCGTCGCACTGTCCTACGTGCTCGACGAGCTTGATCCCGCCAACGTCGTCATCTGTGAGCCTTCGGACCTCGCCATCCAGGTCGGCCAGAGGGGTAGAGCTGAGTTCGTTGTCACGGCTGCCGGGCAGCCAGCCCATGCCGCCTACCCAGAGCGCGGCAAGAACCCAATCACAATCGCCGCAGCCGGCCTTGCGGCCCTCGACAAACTGACCCTTCCCGTCGACCCACATCTGGGGCCGGCCATCCTGGTGGCCACCGACATCATCTCTGATCCGTGGCCGTCGATCTCGTTGATTCCGGCTTCCGTGAGCATGCGCTTCGATCGCCGGACCCTTCCGGGCGAGACCTGCGATGGCGTTTTGGGGGCCGTAGCCGAGGCGCTGGCCACAATCGGCGAAGGAGGGGCGTTTACCGTGACCCTCTCGGCGGACGCGGTCACTGCATTCACCGGAATGAGCCTCGCCGCGAAACGCTGGCTCCCGGCATGGCGGATCGATCCGGCTCACAGCCTCGTGCAGGCCGCAATCAGCGCTTCCCGACTTGCCGGCGGTCAGGGGCGGCTTGGTGTCTATGACTTCTGCACCAACGGCTCCGAATCCGCCGGCGTCCGAGGCATCGCGACGATCGGCCTGGGTCCGGGCGTCGCCTCGGACGCCCACACAGCCGACGAATCTGTAGCGGTGGAGCAGATATATCAGGCAGCCAGGATCTATGAGCAACTGGCGCTCGCTACGGCAGGAGGTTGAGGGATGGTAACGACGTCGACGGGTCTAAGGGATCTCTACAGGTCCATGGTCTTGATACGGGAAGCCGAGGAGACTCTTCTCCGGCTCTTTTCTCAGAACCGCATGCCGGGCTTCATCCACTCCTACATTGGCGAAGAGGCGACAGCGGTCGGCGTGTGCGCAGCGCTCAGGTTGGACGACTACCTCACCTCGACCCATCGTGGGCATGGCCACATCCTCGCGAAGGGCGGCGATCTGTCCCGCTTCTTTGCGGAGCTCTACGGCAAGGCGACCGGTTACTGCAAAGGCAAGGGTGGTTCCATGCATGTCGCCGACCTTGATCTCGGCATCCTCGGTGCCAATGGGGTTGTTGGGGGCGGTATCGCCATCGCGGCTGGTGCCGCACTCTCGGCTCAGCTGAGGGGGACCGATCAGGTAGCGGTCTCTTTTATGGGTGATGGGGCGACCGACATAGGGGCGTTTCACGAGTCGCTCAATCTTGCTGCAATTTGGGACTTACCCGTCCTCTTCGTGGTCGAGAATAACGGCTATGCGGATTTCATCGCCCAGCGCGATCACCAGAGGATCGAGCAGATCTCGCGGCGGGCGGACGCCTACGGGATGGAGGGTGCCACCGTTGACGGCAACGATGTGGAGGCCGTTCACGAGGCCGCCCGCGTCGCTGTAGAACAGGCCCGGGGGGGAGGCGGCCCGACTCTCCTCGAATGTGTCACCTATCGATGGCGCGGGCACTTTGAGGGAGATCCTCAGCCATATCGGAGTCAAGATGAGGTGGCCAGCTGGAAGTTGCGCGACCCGCTGCTCGTTGCGGAGCGGCGGCTTCGCGACCGCTCGGAGTTGGATGACGGTGCGCGGGATGCGATTCGCGCGGCGGTGTGTGCCGAGATCGAAGAAGCCGTTGCGTTCGCTGAAGCCGCTCCCAACCCAGAGCCCATGTCGGCTTTGGAGGACGTGTTCACCGACGTTGTTGAGGAGGCCAGGTGAGCGAGCTGAGCTACGCCAAGGCGATCACGCTTGGTCTCCGAGAGGCTATGGCCGAAGAGCCCGCCGTCTTCTGCCTTGGTGAGGATGTCGGATATGGCGGCGCCTATGGCGCCACGCAAGGCCTTCGGGACGAATTCGGAGCGGCGCGGGTCCGAGATACCCCTATATCAGAAAGCGCTATAGTCGGCTTCTCGGTCGGTGCCGCCGTTACCGGGCTGCGCCCGGTGGCGGAGATCATGCACATGGATTTCATAGCCTGCGCCATGGACCAGGTGGCTAACCAGGCCGCGAAGCTGCGCTATATGTTCGGTGGCAAGGCCCGCGTACCGATGGTGATCAGGGCGGGTACCGGAGGCTGGCTGAACGCTGCAGCCCAGCACTCGCAGTCGCTCGAGGCTTGGTTCATTCACACGCCCGGGCTCAAGGTGGCGACCGCAGCTGCCCCCGCCGACATTCGGGCTCTGCTGCGGGCAGCGATCCACGACGACAACCCCGTCATCGTGATGGAACCCCTCAGCCTCTACGAGATCCGAGACGAAGTGCCGGACGTGGCTGACGACCTTGTTCTCGGCCGTGCGATTCGCAAGCGACCCGGCTCGGACGTGACGGTGGTCACGTGGGGGGCAATGGTTCCTCGGTGCCTCGCGGCGGCTGACACCCTTGCCAGCGAGGAGGTCTCCTGTGACGTCCTCGACCTCGTGACGCTGTATCCCTGGGACGTCGACGCGGTCTTGGAGTCGGTCGCCCGCACCAGTCGGCTCGTCGTCGTCCACCAGGCAGCGCGCCGGGGTGGATTCGGTGCCGAGATAGCCGCCACCGTCAGCGAGCGGGGCTTCGATCTGCTCGACGCTCCCGTGGCGAGGGTCGGAGGGTTGAACGTGCCGGTTCCCTTCTCGCCGGTTCTCGAGAACTTCGTTCTACCTGACGCCGACGACGTCATGGCGGCGGTGCGTAGCATTGCCTGAACTCGATGGCCGTAACGCCGTCGTTACGGGTGCGGGCCGCGGGCTAGGCCAAGGCATTGCCAAGTGCCTGGCGACTCACGGAGCACAGGTAGCCGTTCTCGACCTTGACCCAGCAGCAGCTGAGGCAACGGCTGAGCTGATCCGGGGGAGGTCGGGACGCGCGTGGTCCTCCGGCATGGACGTGACCGACGAGGTCGCGGTGCGCAGAACGCTTGAATCGGCGCGGGAGCGACTCGGCGTACTCGACCTGGTCGTGAACTGTGCGGGGATCCTGACCGTTGGCCACGTTGTAGAGCTCGAACCTGCCGATTGGCGTCGAGTGCTTGAGGTCAACGCTACTGGCGTCTTTTTGGTATCACAAGCCGCCGTCAGGCTCATGATCCGCGACCGGCGAGAAGGCTCAATCATCTCCGTAGCGTCCATTGCGGGCAAGATCGGTGAGCCAGGTCTCTCGCATTATGCAGCCTCGAAGTTCGCCGTCGTTGGCTTCACGCAGGCTCTGGCTCGCGAGGTAGCTGAGCACGGTATCACGGTCAATGCCGTCTGTCCCGGAGTGGTCGTCACTCCCATGATCGAGGAGTTGTCGGCACGATGGGGTGCGTCGCTTCAAGAGCTGGTGGGCCGCCAGGCCATCCATCGGCCGCAGACACCCGATGAAGTCGCGGCGGCAGTGATGTTTCTTCATGCCAACCGATCGATAACCGGACAAGCTCTCAACGTCGACGGCGGGACTGTTTTCTCTTAGGCACGCGACCGGAAGGAGTCTGAGTGGCAAGGGTATTTGTGATGCCGAAACTTGGTCTGACCATGGATGAGGGTGTGCTCGCGGGTTGGGTCGTTGGCCTCGGTGAGGTGGTCGAGGTTGGCCAGGAGCTGTGCGAGGTGGAGACCGAGAAGCTCACAACGGTGGTCGAATCGCCCTTTGTCGGAAGGTTGCTTCGGCGCGTGGAACCGGGGGTCACCGTCCCGGTAGGGGAGCCCATCGCGGTGATCGGCGAGGAAGGGGAGGACGCGTCTTCGTACGTACTTTTCTCCGCCAGCGCACCTGGAGCTCCACCGCTTGCGGATAGAGCCACCGAGCCATCTACCCCTTTGGCCCCCTCCGGCCAAGGTTCGTCCAAGCCTCGCCTATCCGCGGATGTGGCCGCCTCTCCTCTCGCTCGACAGCTTGCCGCGAGGCTCGGTATCGACGTCAGCACAGTCATCGGAACTGGGCCCGACGGTCGGGTTACGAAAGACGACGTCGAGCGAGCGGCCACCGCCGGCAACGAGGCTGATGGTCCGTCAACGGCGGATCCGAAATGAGCGGGCGCGGGCCTAAGGGTCCTGGCGTTCGGCCCGGCGCGCGCCTGCTGGCTCGGCGATCCTTGGCAGTTTGCGGGCAGTCCCGATCGGGAAGGTTGCCCCCATTCGATGGAGCCAGATTCCCAAGCCGCGCGTTGATGGGATCCTCGCTCGCCGAGGTGGGGAACGCTATTGCTGGAGACGCTGGCCGGGGATGAACAGGTTGCTGCGAGCTCCACCGGTCGGCTGCCTCGTTTCGAACACCTTTCAAGGTCGCATCGCCAGCGGCGTTGGACCAAGCCGCGCAGAGGGTAATCCGGTCGAGGCGACGGCCGCCACGGCACTCCGAGTCACTGTCCTCGACGGGCAAGCCAAGCAGTGACCCTGAGATTCGAAGGGAAGGTAGCCCTTGTGACCGGGGGGTCTAGCGGCATAGGCCAGGCTCTCGTGGAGCGGCTCAAGTCAGAGGGAGCCGCCGTCGTGGTCGCAGATGTGTCCGAGTCCCCACCAACGGATGTGTCAGACGCCACGTCCGTTCGAGCCTGCGTGGGTCGCACCATCGCGGCCCACGGCCGACTGGACGCAGTGTTCTCCAACGCGGGTGTGCTCGTAGCGGAGAGCATCGAATCGATGGAGGAGGCTCAGTTCGATCGAGTCATCGCGGTGAACCTGCGGGGGACCTTTCTCATTGCGAAGTACACGATTCCTCATCTCAGGGCCGCCCGCGGCTGTCTAGTATTCATGGGCTCGACCTCATCGTTGGCAGGTGCCAGGGGACAAGGCGCCTATTGTGCAACCAAGGCCGGGATTCTTGGTCTCGCTCGGGTCCTTGCCGACGAACTGGCCGAGGACGGAGTGCGTGTAAACGTGGTCTGCCCTGGGTGGGTAGATACGGCGTTCAACGATCCGGTGTGGGCTTATGGCGACGATCGAGACGCCAGCGAGAGGCTCATACTGGCGAGTGTCCCCCTACGCCGACAAGCAAGTCCGGATGAGGTCGTTGGGCCGATGCTGTTCCTGGCATCGGATGAGGCCTCCTATATGACCGGCGCGATGATTGTTGTCGATGGCGGCCTGATGGCCGTACGTTAGGGAACCCGTAGCGTCAGAAGGGAGTGTGCGACCCGAACTTTGTTCTTGAATTTTGAGCTCGACGAGCAAGGATCACAATTCGAGCAGGACGAATGAGAGGATCTGGGGATCATTATATCTCTGATCGAGCATTTCAGTCTGAGCGGTAAATGCGCCTTAGTTACGGGGGCGGGCCAAGGATTGGGAAGCGCAATCGCCGTTCGACTATTAGAAGCTGGCGCAGCCGTGATGATCACCGATAAGGACGCGACCCGACTCGAACGGGCCGTTGCCACGGGACGACTGCCTAAGAGCGAGAAGTGTAAGTTCTCTGTGTTGGATGTGACTGACGCCGGGTCAGTAGATCATGTCTTGGACGACTGCGAGCTCGTATTCAAACGCGTTGATATCTTAGTGAATAGTGCTGGCATCTACACCGATCGGTCTGTGACCGTCATATCGGGCGACGACTTCAGATCGATGTTGGAGATAAACGTAATCGGCGCAGCCTTATGCTCGCTCGGGGTAGCTCGTAGGTTGATTCAGAATTCGAAACCGGGATGCATCATGAATATCGCGTCCGTGGACGGAGTGAGGCCGTCCAGCGAGGGTCTTAGCCATTACACGACCTCTAAACATGCGGTCGTAGGACTGACCAGAGCGTTAGCTATGGAACTAGGACCGAAAGGTATTCGGGTGAATGCGATCTGCCCAGGGGTGACGTGGACCGAGGGTCTAGAGGCATTTTATGCATCATACAACTCCGCTGAGAGAGTCGCGCAGGAGCTGGAGACCGTGCGCCATCGCACGCCGTTGCGGCGACTCTGTGAGCCGGACGACGTAGCTCGTGTGACAGTCGCGCTGGCTTCCGATTTATGTTCGTTTGTAAATGGGGTTGTGCTGCCAGTAGATGGTGGGTATCTGATTCAACCGCTGCAAGGCTACGGAGCGAATGACTAGCCGTTTCGCGTCTCGGCATCGGGCCGAGCGGCGTTTGGCCGCGACGATCGGGGGCCAGGTTCGTCTGGCAGTGCGGGCTGACTCCACCCTTCCGATGGGGTAGCGGGTTGGCGGAACACCGCCCCTGGACGCCCGCCTCGGTCGGACTCGGTTTCGATTGCGTGCCGGTCGTCTGGGTGCCTGACCGGCCGTAATCAGTACCTGATGACAGTGTTCATCCCGATCCGAGTCCTCTCCGAAGCTCCTCGTAGGGCGCCTCGGCGTGAGGCAGATTAGCAGGTCGTATTCCCAAGTGATTCCCAGATCGAGACATTTGATGTGATCTGACTCTTGCGAAGATTGCTCTCACATACCGATGACCTGGACTTATGCTGGCTGGCTGGCGCCCCCGGCAGGACTCGAACCTGCGGCACGCGGTTTAGGAAACCGCTGCTCTATCCTCTGAGCTACGGGGGCACGTCCCGGCACTCGCGTGCACCTCCGACGCAAGTCGCTGGGACCCTGTCAGGTTACGCCCTCGGATAACGCGCTCCGAAGTGTCGGGGGTCGTCAGGCAGTTTCACGACACACGATCAGGTGTCGCATGCCCCACGTGATCGATTCGGCACCGCTCGCTTTTTTCATGAACAGGACCTTCCGCCCGAAGCTGAACGGTATGGGAAACAGGCTGTGAAGGATCTCGTTGGTGTGCACCCCACCGGCATCGGAGGTATCGGCACGCGGCCCGGTTGCGAGCCCTGGTCATCTGCACCTCGAGGCAGTCCGTGTCCCTGGCGCAACCGTTCTCCCTCCTGCGGCGAGGATACGAGGATAATCGTCTCGTGGGCGATCCCTATCCGATCAGCGGACAGACTCGATCGTCGTCCGCGTGCCCAAGCCATCGGGGGAGGCCTTCGGGTATTTCGGGTTCATCGCCGTCAATGCCTTGATCAGGCACTGCGTCACTGCCCAGTTCCGGTACCACTTGTGGTTCGCAGGGATCACGAACCACGGCGCCGAGGACGTCGATGTGCGTTCGAGCATGTCGGAGAACGCCGACTGGTAGGCGTCCCAGTCCTTCCGCTCGATGAGGTCGGCCGAACGGAACTTCCAACGTTTGCCAGGGTCGTCAAGCCGCGCCTGCAGGCGCGTTGCCTGCTCCTCCGGCGAGATGTGCAGCAGGAACTTGAGGACCTTGGTGCCACCGCCGGCGAGGAGTGCCTCGAAGTTGTTGATGTGCTCGTATCGCTTCTGCCACACGCTCTTCGGGACGAGCGAGTGCACGCGCACGGCCAACACGTCCTCGTAGTGAGAGCGGTCGAAGATCACGACCTCCCCAGCATGCGGGGTCTCGGCGTGGACCCGCCAGATGAAGTCGTGCTCCAACTCGTTGACCGTCGGCTTGCCGAAGGAGGCGACCCGGGTGCCGCTCGGATTGAAGCCACCGAATACATGCCGGATGGTGCCGCCTTTGCCCGAGGTGTCCATCCCTTGCAGCACGATGAGGAGCGACCGCCGGCGCTCGGCCCAGAGCCGGTCCTGCAGAGCTCCCAGGCGCGCATGCTGCTCGGCGAAGACCGCCTCCGTCGCTGCCCGGTCGCCGGGGGCACCGGGAGTCGAGGCGGGGTGACGATCGCGGAGGTTTGCCGTGGCTCCGGCGCGCACGACGAGGGGCTCGGTCACCGATACATCCCATCACACCGCACAGATCTCGGTGAGAATGTCCTGTCATGGGGACATTGAGGATCGGCTTCATCGGTTGCGGAGTCATCGCACGCTCGCACGCCCGCTCGCTCCAAGGGCTCGGAAAGGCCGGCCTCGTTGACGCCGAGGTGGCGACGGTGCACGACGTCGACGGCGCGCGGGCAGGCGCATTCGCAGAGCGCTTCGGCGCCCGTACGGCGTCGAGCATGGAGGAGGTCGCCGCCCGCAGCGACGCCGTCTACGTCTGCACGTCGACCCAGGGTCATCTCGGCGGCGTCCGCGCCGCCGCCGAAGCAGGCCGGCCGATCTTCTGCGAGAAACCCCTCGGCCGTAGCCTCCCCGAAGCCCTCTCCCTCGCAGCCGTCGCCACCGACGCCGGCGTGCCCGTCCAAGTCGGGCTGGTACTGCGAAGCGCACCGGTGTTCCGGCAGCTCGCTGCCATCGCGAGCTCGGCCGAGCTCGGCCGACCCATGGCAGCGATCGTGAGGGACGACCAATTCTTCCCGAT
>Ga0182024_10016689_pt1 | contig 13893 bp, 11 predicted proteins | sample P32metaG_FD_120480 | JGI IMG/M metagenome (GOLD analysis project Ga0182024, IMG submission 120480) | Permafrost microbial communities from Stordalen Mire, Sweden - P3-2 metaG (Illumina Assembly) | ecosystem: Environmental > Terrestrial > Soil > Wetlands > Permafrost | place: Sweden: Stordalen... | reverse complement strand
CTTGCCAGCGGTTTTCATCGCTTCTTGGCGACGAAGCCTGTCAGTTCCGAAACCAACAAAGCAGAACGTGGTCAAATTTGGCGACCATAGTTCTATTTGGGACTCGTGGCCCATAGCTTTTTCTGGTTATCCGAGAGGGCCTAGAGTCGTGCTGAGACTAGGTGCCCGAAGCACACAGCGCCTAACTAATCGGCTGAGACTCGCTCTCGAACCAGAATGTCTCGAGAACCCGACGGCCACCGCCAGAGAAATCCCCAGAGATGGAGCGGACTCGATCAAAGACACTCAAGCTGTTTGTGGTTTCAGATGTTGGGCGTCGAAGCACGCTCCTCTCTTCCACACCATCAACACAATGGTGGCAATCTTCCTGGCCAAGGTCAGACGCGCCATCTCTGGCCGGATGCCCTTGGTCAGCAAAGCGGTGTAGAACTCTTGAAACGGACCGGGTTTGCTCGAGGCCACGATCGCCGCACCCTTAAACAGATTCTTCAGATCGTGATTGCAGTTGCGGTTCAGTTTCTTTGCTCGCTCGAGCTGCCCGTTGACACTACGGTGATCGGCGCTGCTTTGGGTCTCGATGCCAAATCCGCTGTATGTCCACAGTTGCCGCTTGGTGCGGAAACGATGCGGAGTCTGCAGAATGCCCAGCAGTACGGCGGCGCGGATCGGACCGATCGAAGGAATCTGGCAGAGCCGTTTCCACGCCTGGTGTTTCTGGCCCTCCGCGAGCAACTCCCGCCGCACTTGCTGCCGCACCGTGCGCAGCGCATCGAGTTGTTGGTAGTAAAACTCCGCCCGCCGGCGCACTCCCGGTTCCGTGATCTTCCCGAGCCACGCGGCACGATGCCGCGGTGCATAGACCTGCTTGCCGGTACAAGGAATGGCCCAACTGCGATAGATCGCTTTCACCCGAGTCATGACCCGCACGAGATCTTTGGTGATGGTGAGATAACTACGCACCAGTTCCTTCAGGCTTCGTAGACCGTGTTCACCGTGATAGACGGGGCTGAGATGATTGAGGCGCAGCAGCTCCGCCAACCGGCGCGCGTCGATCTTGTCACTCTGGTGGCCTTCCCGCATGGAGGCATTCTTTCGCGGATCGCACACCACTAATTTTGTTACGTGGGGTTTCAGCAAGTCGTACAACCAGGCGGCCGAGGTTCCTTCTTCGAAGGTGACCTGCAAGTCTCCGCGTAGCCCATCGAAAAACTGCAGAATCATGCTGGCTTTGGTCTCGATCACGCTTTCCATCACGATCTTTCCTGAAGTATTCATCACCGCGATCGAAATGCTTTCCTTATGCACATCCATCCCGATATATTTGGTGCTAGTCATAGAGGGGTGTTCCTTTCTGGAGGAGTTGAGCTGAACACTCAAAAACTACTCCAAAAGGGGCGCCCTTTATATTGCGTCGCCTAACCGGAAATGTAGGAGGAACGCTTTTCCTAATGCACCCGGTCGGGGATGCTGTCCACACGGGCGCTGTGCTCTGGCATCGTTTTACGAGGTCTCTCACGTAGAAGATTTGCGTAGATTCGATTCCCTCTGTCGTCCATGTTTTTCCTCCAAATTTAGCCCTGAAATCTTATGACGGAAATTATGACGGGTTGCGGCGTTTTGACCGTGTTTCTCGGTTTGATAGTACGTACAGTACGCCAGTTTAATCAATAACTTGGGCGGTTTGAAAGATGGAAGTCGGTCCGACTCCCCCCGCCTCCACCATATTAAAGTCTGTAATCAAAAAGTCACAGCGTTGCGGGTGTACCCGCGTTCCCGATGAGTTCCATGGGCGTTCTGGTACTGGAGGCGGGGGAAATGGAATCACCTCCACTTTGTCCGGAATCAGGTGTAGAAAGCGAATGCATAAAGATGGAGCAACAACTTTATGAGGAGCACTCGTAAAAGGAAGAGAGCTTTGTCCGCCGAGAACATTGCCCGTCTGGCCGACAGGGGAAAGGATGTCTCGCGCTTTTTCACGAACGCGGGTCAAATGATGAGCTCAATCCAGCATGTAAATGTAGACTTCGCGTCGCCGATGCTGGACGAATTGGATAATGCGGCGAAGGAACTAAACATTAACCGCCAAGCCGTAATCAAGACCCTGATCCGGCAAGCGCTTGATCAACACTATCTGGCAACAGCACGCCAGTTCGGTACGAAGCAGAGATAGCGCAGGTCGACCCGCGACTCGCCTTTCTCATGCTTTGCCGAGGCGCGTAAATTTCGGCGGCACTCAAAAGTCATTTCTTCGGGGTGTTACTCCCTTGCAATTTCTCCGCGTTGGCGAAGTCTGCCTCAGCAAGATCACGTGTTTCGGGAATTTGATCATAGATTTCACCGCGCCGCTTGTAGGCTTCGGGCTGGTCTGGGAATTTCGCGATGACGTCGGAGTATGACGCGACCGCGTCATACCAAATCCTCGCGTCCTCGAAGATCTGTGCGCGGCGCAACTGATCTTGCAGTCCATGTCCTGATATCTCCGCGAGCGCGCTCTTCAGTGGCGCGCGCTCTGACAGCGATTGCACCACGAACTCGACAGGCGCTGCGGGCTCTGCCATGAGCGCGCTGGCGAGTTGCACGGTCCACGAATAGGTCTCGCCTGGCTTCAGGGCGGGAGCACTGGGGGGATAGGTGTAGCTCTTCCCGTGAACTGTCTCCTCGAAGACAATGTCGTCGCTCGCGTCGTAAACGCGCAACGTGAATTCGTTCATGGCGCCCGGCTGGCCCCAATAGAAAGTCGGATTGCCGGAGTAAGACTTGGCACGGTGGGGTGCATACAAGAGCGGGCCGCGCAGGCCGCCTCGCGTTCCGCCGCCGATTTGGACTGAGGAATCTGTTGATGGTTTTTTGGGCGCGAGCTCGAATCCCGAGAGGTCGGCGTGTACCCGTTTCGGATGGCTTGCCCCGGAATCTGCGTTTGCTGGCTTAGCGGGCTGTGAGCCTGCTGGTTGTTGCGTTTGACCCGCGGACGCAAGGGCAATCACAAACGGTAGAACGCTCACGAGTGGAATTCTCTTCATTCGTTCACCTCTTTGGACCTGCTGAAGCCGCTGCTCGAAAGCCCGGTACTCGAAACATCAAGGGTATAAACATGAATCGAAGAATCGAATCCTTTCACTTTCGCCGAGCCCAGATCGCGCGCACCGGCCACGCGTGTGCGAACAGCGTCGTATGTGCTTGCGCTCATGACCAGCGGAACCTCGAAATCCTTCGTGGCGCTTTCGAGCCGCGAGGCAAGATTCACGGTCTCGCCGATGACACTGTATTCGAGGCGGCTTTGCGACCCGACGCTTCCGCACGTCAGGACACCCGTGTGAATTCCCACACCGATTCGAATTGGAAGATACGCCGGGTCGTCGGCGTTTTCTTTGTTCATTTGCTCGACGCGTTCCAACATCCGCAGACCGCAACGAACTGCGCGCCAAGCGTCCTCTTCCAGCCCCTCGCTGAGCGGCACGCCAAAAAGAACCATCAGACCGTCTCCGATGAATTTATTGAGAAAACCGCCCTCCTCGCGAATCAGTTCGTCCATCGCCGTGAGGTAGCGGTTCAACCACGTCAGCACGGCGGGCGAAGACTTGCCAGCCGTGAGTTGTGTGAAGTTACGAATGTCCGTAAACATCACGGTGGCGGAGCGTTCTTCACCTGCCAACGACAGTTCGGATCTGCGCTCCCAAATCTGCGCGGCGGCTTCCGGAGAGACATATCGCGAGAACATCTGCATGATCTGCTCGCGCTCCGCGAGCGCCGAAGCGCTACGGAAGCGCTCTAGAATGAATTGATAGGTAAGGCTCACAGGAAGCGAGATCGCGACTGCTAGCTCGCCCGCGAGGAATCTCATCCATGCATGGCCGAAATCAAACGCGAGCTGAGCACCGGTGTACAAAGCGATCATAATGAAAGCAACCCCCGCTAAGCCGTAGCGAAGAGGAAGGCGCAGCGTAAGCCATACGGCGAGGACGACCGAAGCCAGAATCACAACCCACGTAAGGGGCCCGCGAGCAACGGATACCGTGGGGCCACCGAGCAGCGTAGCAATCGCGGCCGCATGCACCTCCGTGCCAGAAATGAGCGCACGCTGCGGCGGCCGAAACACCGGAGTGAAGTGCCGGTCACGAGCCGCATCACTTCCCTGGCCGATCAGGACTAGCTTGTCGCGAAGCTCGTTTGCGAGGTCCACGCGGCTATTGAGCACGTCAATGGCAGAGAGCCGCTTCACCGGACGAGGATTCCACCTGCCAATCAACGCCGACTTGAGGTCGGGATCGGAATACGGAATCTCGCGCCCGAGGAAGATCACCGCATTGCGTTTTCCCGCATGAATCGCTTGGCCGCTGTACAGCTGCGCAAGAGCCACTGGAAACGACACTGGCTCGCTGGGGTCATCGGGCAGAAGGCGCATGGTGCGAATGAAGCCGTCGGCGTCAATGGGCATGTTGACAAACGCAAAGCCCATGGCACCAGGCTTTCCTTCCTCACAAAAGCCTGCATCGGAGGCGTCTGTTTCGGGCGTGCAGAAGAGTGACATCGGGATGACAGGGGGCAAACCTCGAGCGGCGAGTTGGCTGGCGAGGATGACGTTGCCGGCGGTGGTCAGCGCCTTTTGCATCTGCGCATCTTCTTCCGCTCCGCGCGGCTCGGAGAGAAAAACGTCGAGCCCTATCACGCGCGCCTTTGCCGTCGCAATCTTGTCAATCACCAGCGCGATGGTACCTCGGCGTATCGGGAACTGGTTGAGCGTCGAAACGGTTGCGTCGTCGAAATCGACGAGGACGATGTTAGGGTCCGGCGTTCGGTAGCCAGCATGATTGACGAGAAAGTCGTAACCCCACAGCTCGACATCGACCATTGCGCCGGAGCGACCCATCGCAAACGCAACGGCACAGACCGCGAGAGACAACACGAAGCAGATTGCGAGGTTGCCGATCTTCGATTGCAATTGGGAGCCGGAGGGCGACATCACTTCCTTTGTTAGAGCGTTGTTACCCGCTTTCATCGCGCCGTCACGCTAACACGACGCGGAAGTCCATCAGGACTGAACGCCACCGCGGTCTCACAAAGCGCGAAGGCCATCGCATGGTGCATACCAATTCGCGGAGCGCAGGTCTCGAGCAGGCATCGCTTGCGGGTGAAAACGCCATGTTTGAAAGTCTGCGTGTTACCACTTGACATCGCCGGTATTCGTTTCTGGTCAGACGAGAATGGTTCGCGTCCATGATAACGAGGTACACACGCATTAGCGTAATCAAAGTTGCGCAAATAATATGCGCCCCCTCATCCTCTGTTCTGCCCTCCTGCTCAGCGCAATCGGCGCACTTGCCCAGTCTTCTTCTAATGGCGTCCCTGCGCCGCGGGACCAAAATGCAAAACCCGAACTCGTCATGGAATCGGGACATCACAAGCCAGTCATGTCAATCGCTTTCGGACCCGACAGCCAGTGGCTAGTTTCGGCAAGTCAGGACACCACGCTCAAACTTTGGGATCTCAAGACAGGCCGCGAGCTGAGGGCGTTTGCAGGTCACCCTGGCATGGTCGAGAAAACCGCAGTGACTCCGGACGGGAGAACTTTAATTTCGGCTGCGACCGACGGCGCGGTGAAATCGTGGGACATCGAAACGGGACGCGAGCTGAGCAGTTTGGGTGGGCGAACTCCGGTATGGGCGCTGGCTTTGAGTCTGGACGGCCGGACAATTGCGGCCGGCAGCAAAGACGGATTGATCAGGGTCTGGCCCACTTCGACAACACGGAAAATGAAGACGCTGCATGAATCCGTTGAAGTAACCGGCCTCGCATTCGGCAGTAACGCGGAATGGCTCGCTGCATCGGTCGGCAAGAATGTGGACATCTGGAAGATCAGCAGCGGGGAAAAGATTCAAACTCTCACGGGCCACCAGAATGTTGTTTTGGCAGTCGCCACCAGTCGAGACGGCCGCTGGCTGGCGTCCTGCGACGTGGACGGATCCGTCAAGCTGTGGGAGACGAATACGTGGCATGAGATCCACGCATGGGTTGCAAAACCGGGCCAATCTTCTTTTGCTCTGACATTTAATCCAGATGGGACGTTACTTGCTGCCGTCGTGGGAAAAGGCGTTGAGATTTGGGAAACAAATACCGGACGCCTGGTGAAGTCCCTGTCACTTCCTGGCAATCACACAACAAATTTCGCGGTGAGCTTCAGTCCTAATGGGCACTGGCTAGCCGCAGGCTCGGACAACAGAATCGCGCTCTGGGATGCGGGTAGTTGGAGGGAAAAACCCGTTCTTGGCGGTCAGGTTCTTGATCAAATACGTCCCCTTGCCAGAACGGCCAGCGGCAAAACTCTGGCGCTCGGGAGCAGCGACCACACCGTTAGGTTATGGGATCTATCCGCCGGGCAGCAAATGCACGTTCTCGCCGGACACACTGGCATGATCACCACCGTGGCCATGAGCCCCGACTCGCGATGGTTAGCGTCAGCGGCCGGACAGCCCTATCCCGGCGAAGCTAAACTTGATTCGACCATACGGATTTGGAATTCGCGTGACGGGCAGCTCGAACACGCGCTGATTGGACACACGGATACGGTCAATTCCGTTACATTCAGCCCAGATGGAAAGCTTCTCGCATCAGGAAGCAGCGATAAAACGATAAAACTGTGGGATCCAGCGTCGGGCCGCGAACTGCGTACGCTTACCGGCCACACGGGAGAAATAAATACGGTGGCCTTCAGTCCCGACGGAAGGCTTCTTGCGTCCGGTGCTGGCGTGTTGGACGGAAGCAAACCTCAAGGAAACGATCATCCGGCCGACAAAACCATCAAATTGTGGGAGGTAGCCACTGGCCGCGAGATTCGAACGCTCGTTGGCAGCGCGGGGGAGATTACTGCGGTGGCCTTCAGTCCCGACGGGCGCTCGCTCGCTTCCTCGTCCGGCGCCATTCAGCGGTTCGAACGGGGCGAGTGGATATTGGATCGCGTCGTTCGCCTTTGGGATGTCGAGACCGGCCGCGTCATTCGGGAACTCCCCGGATTGAGCGGTTATGCGGTGGCCTTTAGTCCTGACGGCCGATGGCTGGTAGCGGCAGGCGGCGATGTGAAGGTGTGGGAACTGGCCACTGGCCGTGAAGTGCGGACAATACACCCGCCCAGTACTGCGTGGGACGTCGCATTCAGCGCGGACGGGCGATGGATTTTCACAACCAGCGAGGATAGCGGCACTCGCGCGTGGGATCCCCAAACGGGCGAGTTGATGGCCACGTTAGTCTCGCTCGCAACGGGCGCGGACTGGTTGGTGATAAGTCCCAACGGGCTCTTCGATGGTTCGCCGCGTGGCTGGCAGCGCATCTTATGGCGCTTCGAGGGAAATACGTTCAACGTCGCTCCCGTCGAGGTTTTCTTTCGTGAGTACTACCATCCCGGCTTGCTCGCTGAAATCTTGGCTGGAAAGTCTCCGCAGGCCAAACGAGAGATCTCGCAAGTGGATCGGCGGCAGCCACAGCTCGAATTATCGCTCGCGGGTATGCCTGCGGGAGAAGGCGTGAGCAATTCTGCCCGCCATGTGACCGTAAATATAAAAGTGCAAGAGGCGCCGGCGGATTCCACAAACCGGGCCGGGAGCGGAGCTCGTGATGTGCGGTTATTCCGCAATGGATCTCTGGTCAGGATTTGGCATGGGGACGTATTAACGAACGGCAGTTCGGAGACAACCCTGGAAGCCACAATCTCCACGGTCGCTGGCGAGCAACGCTTGGTCGCTTATGCCTTCAACCACGAGGATGTCAAAAGCGCAGACACAGAAATCACTTTCGATGGCGCTAATGACCTGAAGCGACCCGGGATCGCCTACATTCTCGCTGTGGGGATAAACGAATATGCCGATCCGCGCTTCAATCTGCATTACGCCGTCGATGACGCCCGTGCGTTCAGTGAAGAGTTGCGCGTGCAGCAGGCCAAAATTGGCGCTTTCGGTGATATCCGTGTAATCCTTCTTTCGGATCACGAGGCCACGAAAGCACACATTCTAGAAGCGCTCGCTCGTCTGGCTGGCTCGCAAAGCGGCCCACTGGCGGAAGGGCTGCCGGAAGAATTGAGTAAGATCGAGCCCGCGCAGCCCGAGGACGCGATTTTCATCTATTTCGCGGGTCACGGCGCCGCTCCAGGGAAAGAAAGCAAACGCTTTTATCTGATCGCGCACGATTTCGAGCTCCAGGCGGAGCCGGCCGGCGCGCGTACCTCCGCTGATGCCACCATCCCAGGCGCGATCAATGACCTCGAGTTCGGCTCCCTCGTCGAAACGATTGACGCCGCGTATATCGTCCTTGTGATTGACGCATGTCAATCCGGGAAGACGCTGGAAGCCGACGATCCGCGGCAGGGCCCGATGAATTCACAAGGTCTGGCGCAACTGGCTTATGAGAAGGGAATGTACATCCTGGCCGCAGCACAGGGGAATGAGGCCGCACTGGAACTATCGCAGTATGGCCACGGTTTGCTCACCTTTGCCCTCGTCGAAGAGGGATTGAAGCAGGGCAAAGCGGATAACGCTCCTAAGGATGGTCAGATCCTACTGCGCGAGTGGCTCGACTACACCACGATCCGTTTGCCGGAACTGCAAATGGATGGCATGCAGCGCATGGCCGCTGTGGGCCGCGACATTTCAATCGTGGAAGGTGAACGGTCTCGAGGCGTCTTGCCCAAAGACCGCGCGACACAACGTCCTCGGGTGTTTTATCGCCGCGAATCTGATCCGCAACCGATCCTGATCGCCAAACCATAATTTGGAAGTTGGCCATAAAACGGGGTTCGAGGAGATCCATGGCCAGGTCCTCGAACTGGCCCGTCTTACAGGATGCGCGTCGGCGCATAGCGCTGCGCACAGCGATGGGGCGCTTAGCCCATCGTTTCCTTGGCATTAGGTGGCTTGACGCCTGGAAGTTTCGCGAGTTCTTTCTCGATTTTCTTTGACAGATGTTTCGTGGCAACTATGTTTTCCCCACGCAGGCGTTCTGCTCCGTTAATCTCAACAATGCTGCCTCATTTTCTGCACCTGCGGCTCGAACAAAATCGAAGCCGAGCCTTCCAGTCGGTGCTTGAGCTTGTAACTAATAGATAAAAGAATTCTTTCTCATAACGTCTTCAACAACAACAATCTGCCTACTTCACGATTGCGATTACTTTCTGCAAACTCCCCCGGCCCCGGCGTCGCTTCGCTCCGAGGACTGATCAGATCGATCCCGGAATAGCGATCAGAACGGAATGCGTATCTGCTTCCTCAGCTGCAGCAGTTTTCCGTGAAAACATCCAATTGCGATGGTAAACACTGGTACCGCACTCCCCTGTTGCAGTACGCATGGAACCGACAAAATCCCATTTTCATCGAATAAATTCATCAGGGAAAATGAAAGTTTGAGTGAAGAGTTTTTCAAAACTAGTGTTAGCGTACCCGTGTGCTTCTAACGTTTGTGGCACGTAAGTGCGAGTAAAACTTAGATTGCGAGTCCCCGCGGCAACCCAGAGGAGACAGCGGCCGTGCAACAGAAGCGCGCGCTGGTTGGACAACGGCAGTTCCATCGGTGGTTTCGTGAAGTAAGAGGAGATTCGATCCATGAGAATGACTACCTTTATTAAAAGTTTATCTACAACCTTTTCGCTAGCGATGCTGGCTGGACTGTCCGGCGGTGGAACGGCGGCTAATACGCCAACCGCAAACACACCAACCACAAAGACGCCGACTGCGAACACTTCGGCGCAAACGAACGGCTCGTCGGACGTGGACCATCCGGTGGCGGCACAGAGAAATCCGCGCTACAAGATTTGCCGGAATGACACGCTGACAATTACGTTTCCGATCGCGCCAGAATTTGATCAGTTGGCGATTACCGTGATGCCGGACGGCTACGTGAACCTGCAGGGAGTGGGTAGCGTGTATGTCCTTGGGCTAACCGTGCCCGAGACGGTCGAGGCGCTCAAAAAAGCGTACTCCGGCATTTTGCATGATCCGGTCATCAACGTGGATTTGACGGATTTTCAGAAGCCGTATTTCGTGGTGCTTGGACAGGTCGGAAAGCCCGGTCAATATGACTTGCGCTACGACATAACCGTTATGCAAGCGGTGGCGGTCGCGGGTGGATTTGCGCCGACCGCGAAGACACAAATTTTCCTGTTTCACCAGATCTCTCCGACTACCGTGGAAGTAAAAAAACTGAACATTAAGGAGATCATGAACGGCAGGAATGTAAATGAACAGGTTCATTTGACTCCTGGAGATACGATTTTCGTTCCCGAAAAAGCAATTACGAATTTTCGCAAATACGTGCCCTATACAGTTGGAGCTGGTTATTATCCCAGCGCCGCTTTCTAGGAGGGAAACTCTTTAGCCCTCGGGGAGAGGAAACGATGAGCAAAAATTTCGAGTTATTACAACAAGCGGATCTGAGCGCCGGTCGAGCAGGTGCCGCGCAAATGCATGCGCCGGTAGCGATTCCCGCACGAAATGGCAATGGGCGCGCGCCACGGCTGAACATAGATCGCGTTACGGAGCAAGAAACGCTGCGGCTGGTGCAGAGCATTTTTCTGACGGCGGGAGAAACTCCGTCGCGGGTGGCGATGTTCTCTGGGATCGATTCCGGCAACGGTTGTAGCCACGTGTGCGCGCAAGCCGCAGCGGTTTTGGCCGGCAGCGTGGCTGGTTCGGTTTGCCTGGTGGACGCCAACCTGCGGACGCCGGCCTTGCCCGAATTTTTCGGGGTCACGAATCATCATGGGTTAGCGGATTCGCTGCGCAGCACTGGAGCAATCCGAAACTTCGCCAAGAAGCTCGGTCCCGACAATCTTTGGCTGCTTTCGTGCGGGTTGCTGGCGGCGGATTCCTCGGCGCTGATTAATTCTGAGGTGATGAAGGCACGCGTCGCCGAGTTACGCCAGGAATTCGATTATGTGCTGATCGACTCACCGCCATTGAATACTTACTCCGACGGTGTGATTTTGGGACAACTGGCGGATGGCGTGGTCCTGGTTTTGGAAGCCAACGCGACGCGACGCGAAGCAACTCTCAATGTTGCTGCAAATCTGCGTGCAGCGCACATCAAGATTTTTGGTGCGGTTCTCAATAAGCGCACCTTCGCGATCCCAGAGGCCCTGTACCGAATGCTGTAGAGGTGCGAGCGGGAGCTTCCCAGCCCGCCGGGCTTCCGAGTAATTCCAAGAGAGTTTGTGACTCGATTTGGCGGAGCCTTGCCCATGAATGCTCTACAGTGCAGTACTAGCGAATTACTACTCACCACTTCTGGACTCGAGCGAGGCCAATCATCTTGGTTTGCGATTCAAACTCGACCACGCTACGAAAAAAAGGTTGCCGTCGCGCTTCAAGAGAAAGGCGTCAACACATTTCTCCCGTTGTCTTCCGCTACGCACCAATGGAGTGACCGCCGTCGTTTGGTGCAGCTGCCCCTGTTTTCAGGGTACGTGTTTGTGCGGATCAGTCTCTCGCTGGGTGCACGCGTTTCAGTGCTGCAGACAAATGGTGTGGTCAGTTTTGTGGGTGTCCGTAACATGGGCATACCGATTCCCGATTGTGAGATCGAGGCGCTGCAAAGTGTGCTCGAAGGAGGAACCGCTTTCGAGCCGTACCCACATTTGAACATCGGACAGCGCGTCCGCATTTGCGGTGGGTGCCTCGACGGTGTCGAAGGTGTCCTGGTGGCGGTAAACGGCGAGCGAAGCTTGATTGTATCCGTTAACCTGATTCAAAGGTCTATCGCCATGCGAATCGACGGGTACAAGGTCGAGCCAATTTGAGTGCGCCTTCATGAAATCCGGGACGCCTCTCGCGTATTGTAAACAGCAGCATCGTGTTCCTGATGATGGACATGAACAAGCTTCCAAAGCTGCGAACCTCTTCCTAACAAAACAACATTGTTGGGAGTGGCCTCTCACATATTCAATTTGAAGTCGCCCCAGGGTTTTCGAAACCGACGCGAATCAAGGTCATTCTTTTTAACCAAAGACTTCTAAGTGGAAAATCGCCGAGTGAGTCTTTCCTTACTCATGTCGTTCACCAAAACAGTCCATGGGATGTCATTGACAAGGGGACTTCGTAAATGAACGAAGCTAAGCGCCGTTTCATGTTGGGCGGGATCAAGTTATTCGACATTTCTCAGCTGATTTTATCCTTCGGCCTGGCGACCATACTAGTCGCGTACTCGCAGGGGGGCGTTAGTCTCGAACAGTTTCTTTCTATTCGGGTAAAGCTATCGAATTGCGTCGTTTTCGCTTCCATTCTTCTGGCATGGCACATCATTTTTTCTATGTGCGGCGTGTATGAGTCCAAGCGATTAGCTGCAAGGCGTGTCGAAATTATTGAATTGTTGAAGGCTATTACGCTCGCCACGGCCCTTTTGGCTTTTCTGGCCGAGTTCATCCGAATTACCATGATTACGTCCCGTTTTCTAGTCTCGTTCTGGCTCATCAGCTGCCTGTTATTTGTGACCTCGCGACTCGTGTTTCGGCCGTTGCTGGCCGCGTTGCGGAAGCGAGGTCGAAATCTCCGCCACATGCTTATTTTGGGTACGAATTCGCGAGCGATCGACTTTGCCAAAAAAATTCTGGAGAAACCGGAACTAGGATATCGGCTCGTGGGATTTGTAGATGACGATTGGCAGAGGATCGCGGATTTCAGGCAGACGGGCTTCCCCTTAGTGTCTAACTATGCCGGATTGGCCGAATTTTTGCGCCGTAACGTGGTCGATGAAGTCGCAATGTACCTTCCGCTGCGCTCATTTTACAAAAATTCCTTTGAGGCTGCTGCATTGTGCGAGCAACATGGCATCATTACGAGATTTGACGGTGATATTTTTGGACTAAAGAAATCACGATCAATTCCAGATGAATTTGAGGGCGACCATCATGTCGCAACTTATACGGGAGTTCGCGGCTGGTGGCCATCGGTAGCAAAACGAATCTTGGACATCGCGTTTTCCTTTATCCTCTTGCTCTTACTGGCGCCCGTATTCGTAATCGTCGCATTATTGATTAAGTTCTCATCGGATGGACCGATCTTTTTTCGTCAAGAGCGCATGGGTGTCAATAAGCGTAGGTTCCCAATCGTGAAATTCCGGACCATGGTTCCCAACGCAGAGAAGATGTTGGCGGACCTACAGGAACAGAACGAAGTTTCTGGCCCCGTTTTTAAGATTAAAAAGGATCCACGAATCACGCCGATTGGTAGGGTCCTGCGGCGAACGAGCATCGACGAACTACCGCAACTTTTCAATGTTCTCAAAGGTGACATGAGTCTTGTGGGGCCGCGTCCTCTGCCAGTTCGGGACTACGAGGGATTCAATGAGGATTGGCAGCGGCGTCGTTTTAGCGTGCGCCCGGGTATCACGTGTGTATGGCAGGTGAGCGGTCGGAGTTCAATTCCTTTCGAGCAGTGGATGAGAATGGATTTGCAATATATGGATGAATGGTCGTTATGGCTGGACATGAAAATTCTGGCGCAGACCGTCTCGGCAGTACTGAAGGGATCGGGTGCGGCATGATTTGGGTCAATGAAAACGCGATGATCCAGTCGGGAGACCTGATTGATGTGCCGGAGAAATTCATCGCAAAGTTTCGCAAATATGTACCCCGCTCGGTGGACGCGGGAAGCTATCTGCAAGAAGGAGATGTCAGCCAATGAGAGAGACAAACACTCAGATCTCGGTAGCTAATAGCGTGGGGAATCTATCCGTACGCGACTTCGTCGTGCCCCTATTCCGCCGCAAGCGACTTCTAATAGTAACTTTTATCTCGGTGTTAGGAGCCGTAATTCTGTTCGCCATATTCTTCGGACCCGCGTACTCCTCGCGTATGGAAATCCTGGTGAATCGCGAGCGACTCGATCCGCTCGTATCCACGGAAGCGACCACCCAGATCAT
>Ga0182024_10016688_pt1 | contig 13893 bp, 12 predicted proteins | sample P32metaG_FD_120480 | JGI IMG/M metagenome (GOLD analysis project Ga0182024, IMG submission 120480) | Permafrost microbial communities from Stordalen Mire, Sweden - P3-2 metaG (Illumina Assembly) | ecosystem: Environmental > Terrestrial > Soil > Wetlands > Permafrost | place: Sweden: Stordalen... | reverse complement strand
GTGTTCATCTGTGGCCATTTTTATTTTTTCCTCTTGCAACGGATCTCCCAAAAATGCTACTCTCCTGTCAGTAACTGATAGGAGATCCAAATGAGCAAACCAACGGACCTGGTACAAGGCACCCTTGACCTCCTCATCCTGAAGGTCATCGGCCTCGAACCGATGCATGGCTGGGCCATCGCGCAACGCATTCGCCTGATGTCCGGCGACGTCCTCCAGGTAGGGCAGGGAGCCCTCTATCCGTCCCTCCACAAGCTGGAGCAAAACGGCTGGATCACCGCCGAATGGGCGATCAGCGACAACAATCGCAAAGCCAAATACTACACATTGACCAAAGCCGGCCGTAAGGCGCTGGAGCTCGAAACCGGCCAGTGGGAGCGGCTGTCGGAAGCCATCACGCAGGTGGTCCGCGCAGTCTGACAAAACGAACCCACCATGCGTCACTGGACAAAATTTCAACTCCGGCTCCGTTCGCTCTTCTCCCGAACGGCGGTCGAAAACGAACTCGATGAAGAGCTGCGCTATCACGTGGAGCGCCAGATCGATGAGGACATCGCGCGCGGCATGAGTCCGCGGGAAGCCAGAGACCCCGCTCTGCGCGAATTCGGCGGCTATCAACAGAAGAAAGAGGAATGCCGCGATATGCGCGGTCTGAACTTTATGGAAAATCTACTCCGTGATATCGCCTTCGCCATCCGGCAGCTACGGAAGAACCTCGTTTTCAGCTGCACCGCCATCTTCATGCTCGCCCTGGGAATCTGCGCCAGCGTCGCGATTTTCGTTTTTGTCGACGCAGCCCTGCTCAAGCCGCTGCCCTACAAAAATCCCAGCCAGCTGATCGGCGTTTTCGAGACCGGGGGAAACTGCCCCCACTGTCCGCTCTCGTATCCCGACTATCTCGATTGGAAGAAAGACAACAAGTCCTTCACTTCTCTCGACGTCTTCTCGCACGCCGGCTTCACCGTCACCACTCGCGCGGGCGCCGTGCCCGCCCGTGGCGCGCGTGTCAGCGACGGTTTCTTCAAGACCCTCGGAGTTCACCCCATACTGGGCCGTGACTTCTATACGGGTGAAGATTTGCCGTCCGCGCCGCGCTCGGCCGTTCTGGCTTACGCAACCTGGCAGCGCCGTTTCGGCGGCAAAACCGGAATTCTCGGCCAGACCGTCGTGCTCAACGGCGACCCCTATACCGTCATCGGAGTCCTGCCGCCGGAGTTTCACTTCGAGCCTGCCGAGCCTTCCGAATTCTGGGTCTCGTTTCACGCCACCAACGAATGCGATCTGCGCCGCAGTTGTCACTTTCTGGACGGAGTCGGCAGGCTGAAAACAGGCGTGTCTTTCGCGACCGCGGTCGCCGACGTCAAACTCATCGCGAGCCACCTCGAAGCCGAATATCCCGGTTCCAATAAAGAACAGGGCGCGACCCTCGTTCCGCTCACCGACCTCATCGTCGGCAACGTGCGTCCCATCCTCCTCGTCCTGTTGGGAGGAGCCGGTCTGCTCCTGATGATCGCGACCGTCAACGTGTCCAGCCTACTGCTCGTCCGCTCCGAAAGCCGCAGGCGCGAGATTTCCGTTCGCGCCGCGCTCGGTGCAGGCCGCACCCGGTTGATGCGCCAGTTCATGGCGGAAGGTCTGGTGCTCGTCGCGCTCGGAAGCGTGCTCGGCCTCGCCGGCGCATCCAAGCTCATCCGCCTTCTCACGGCCCTGATCCCGGCCGACCTCCTTGCCGCCGTGCCGTTCCTCAACGATCTCAGCCTGAACGCCGCAGCCTGTGTCTTCGCGGGCGTGATTGTGCTTCTGTCCGCGGTGCTCTTCTCCGTCACCCCGGCTCTGCGTATTTCCCTTTCCGGGATCGCCATGGGCATGGCAGAGGGGGGCCGCGGCTCGGCAGGCATTACATGGCGAAGCCTCGGTTCGAAGCTTGTCGTTCTGGAACTGGCCACGGCCGTGGTGCTGCTCGTGGGCGCGGGCCTTCTGGGCCGAAGTCTCGCGCTCCTCCTGCGCGTCGATCTCGGTTTGCAGCCGGACCATCTGGCCACCCTCTATCTGACTGCGCCGGACGCGCGCTACGGCAAAGACCCGCAGTCCATCGCTCTCGAACGCGACGTGGTCCGTCTCATGCAGAACATCCCCGGCGTGAGCTCCGTCGCGCTCACCACGGACATTCCCGTCACCCACTGGGGCGATACCACGTGGTTCCGTATTATCGGCCGTCCCTGGCACGGCGAGCACAACGATACGCCGGAGCGCGATGTCAGTTCGGAATATTTCAGGACGCTCGGCGCGACCCTCGCTAAGGGCCGTAACTTCACAGAAGACGACGACAAAACGAAGCCCGAGGTGGTCATCGTCAACCAGGCGCTCGCGAATTTGTATTTCCCTGGACAAAATCCGATCGGGCAGCACATCTCGGGTCTTTCCGATCCGCCGAAACCCATCGAGATTATCGGTGTAGTGGCGAACATTAAAGAAGGTCCGCTCGATACCGCAAGTCAGCCGGTCCTGTATTTTCCCTTCAATCAGAGACCCAGCGACGGTTTCTACGTTCTCGTGAAAACTCAGCAGGTGGAGGCCGAACTGTTGCCCGCCATGACCAGCGCGGTTCGCCAGTTCGACCCCGACATCGTCACCATCCAGCAACTCAGCATGGCGGACCGAATCGATCAATCGCAATCTGCCTGGATCCATCGTTCGTCCGCATGGATGGTCGGAGGTTTCGCGGGCATGGCGCTTCTGTTAAGCGTGATCGGGCTCTACGGAGTCATCGCTTATTCAGTCAGCCAGCGCACGCGTGAAATCGGAATCCGCATGGCGCTCGGCGCGCAGCGTGAGTCCGTTCACCGCCTTGTCCTGAGAGAAGCGGGCGTCTTGACGACTTTCGGAATCGCGATCGGCCTCGCGTGTTCATTGGCGGTGGCGAAGCTGCTGCGCGATCTCTTGTTCGGCGTCCAGGCCTGGGATGTGCCAACGCTCGCCACCGTCACGATTGTTCTGGCGATAGCGGCGCTCGTGGCCGGCTACGTGCCCGCCCGCCGCGCCGCCGGCGTCAACCCGGTCGAAGCGTTGCGAACGGAATAGGCTATTCGTGTCTCAGCGCAATCATCGGGTCGATGCGGGTCGCACGGCGCGCAGGCAGCCAACCTGCGAACAATGCCACCCCGATCATGACCACCGTTGCCGCTCCGATCGCAATCGGGTCGGTCGGCTTGAGACCGAACAACACACTGTTTACCAGTCTGCTGGAGGCGAGCGCCAGACCAATCCCGATCGCCACGCCGATCGATGCCACCCAAAGAGCTTCCCCCAGAACCATCCACAGGACGTCGGCCCGATTGGCGCCCATCGCCATCCGGAGGCCGAACTCACTGGTGCGCCGCGCGATCCCATACGACATCACGCCATAGATCCCGACGCAGGCCAGCAGCGCGGCGATAATTCCGAACAGCGTCGACAACTGAGCGAGCAGGCGCTGCTTTCTGATCGAGCGGCCAACTAATTCCGTCAACGGCGAAAAGTCGCCCACCGGAAGGTTTGGATCTATATCGTTCACTGTCTTGCGAATCAGCGGAATCACTAGTTTCGGATCGCCCGTGTAGCGCACTACGAAATCTCTCAGGTATCGAATGTGCTGCGAATACGGGTAAACGGCCGCGGGCATCTGCCGTTCATCCACCAACATATATTTCGCATCCCTGACGACCCCGACTACTTCAATGTTCTGCCAGGCCGCCACGTCGTCGGCAGCGAACGTATGGCCGATGGGCGATCCGTCCGGAAAGTAAATCCGCGCCATCATCTCGTTAATCACCGCTACCTTGCGCGACGCCGCCGTATCGTCCGGGCTCAGGCCACGACCAAGAATCACCGGTATTCTCATCGCGTTCAGATACTGAGCGCCCACGACCGTGTTGTCCACATTGGGGTCATTATCGGATCGGAGCCGGCCCGGCACGGAGATCGGGTCGGTCCATCCACCTTCGTCGAATACGTCGGACGCAAATCCGGCTGCCCGAACGCCGTGAATTGTTCCGACTCGCTCCTCCACCCGCTGCATCATGTCCTGCAGTTTCAGGTCTTCTTTATAACCAGCGCTCTCGGCGTCGAGATTTGTGACCAGCACGTTCCTCGCATCGAATCCGAGATCGACGTTCGCCAGATTCGCGAGGCTGCGCAGAAAGAGACCCGCCCCACAGAGCAGTGCCAGCGACAATGCGACCTGCCCGACGATCAGTCCGCGCGTCACGCGATTGCGGGAAGAGCCGCCGGCGATGCTGCGACCCTCCTTCAGAGAGGGAGCCGGTTCCAGGCGCGTAGCCCGTATGGCCGGAACGGTGCCGAACAGAAGTACGGTCAAAAGCGTCACCACCAGCGCGAAGGCAAGCACCCGCGCATCCGGGCTGACGTCGATCGGCAGCAGCGTGGGCCCGGTGGAAACCATCGCCAGCAATACCCGGCTTCCACCCCATGCCAATGCTACGCCGAGGACTGCGCCGAAGAGTCCCAGCAAGCCGCTCTCAATCAGAAGCTGCCGGATCAGGTGGGATCTCGCGGCCCCCACCGACATCCGGATCGCAATCTCGTGCCCGCGTGCCGTTGCGCGCGCCAGCATCAGATTCGCGACATTGATACAGGCAATCAGAAGAACCATCCCGGCTACAGCCATCAAAATCAAAAGCGGAGTGGAGAATTCAAATCGAAGTTCCGATATCCCGTTGGTAGCCTCGGTCAGCTGGATGCTTGCGCGTCCGACGCGTTCCAGTTGCCTGGCGGAAGGCTGAGGACCGGCGTAGCCGCGCGCGATTTGACGGAACAGAACATTGGTGTCCGCACTTGCCTGTTGCAGGCTGATCCCTGGCTTCCTGCGCGCGATGATGTAGAGCGATTGAAACAGATCCTGGTCCAGACCGTTCCAGCCGGGCGAGATTTCTTTCTCCATGGCGAGGGGTATCCAGAGATCGGGCGACTGTCCCGCAATCACCCCAAAGAATTCCGGTGGGGTAATGCCGATAACGCTGTACACCGTGGCCCCGATTCTCACCGTGCCGCCGACCGCCGAGGGATTTGACCCGAACCGGCGTCGCCACCACGAATAGCTCGCGACCGCGACAGGGTGAGCGCCCGGCGCTCCATCGTCGGCGTCGCTCAGGGTTCGGCCCAGAATCGGTCTCACCCCGAGTGTGTCGAAATAAGTCCCGGAAACCAGCTCTACGTTCATTTTCTCGAGATTCGCCCCGCTGCCAACATGGCCGTGCGTGCTGAAGTCATGGCTGTCGATAGCAGCCACGTTCGAAAAAACATGTGTGTTCCGCTGGAAATCGCGATAGCCGTGGTACGAGAAGGCCTGCCAGTTCTCACGGGGCAGACCTCCCGCATCGCCATCCCAATTGCCGTCCCCGAACAGTACCAGTTGATCCGAATGCTGCACCGGCAAACTCCGCAGCAGGACAGCATTCAGCAACGTGAAGATCGCGGTAGTTGCGCCAATCCCGAGCGTCAGCACAAGGATCGCGACCAAAGAAGATGCGGGGCTTCGCGCCAGCATCCGCAGCCCAAAACGAATGTTCCGCCACAAAGTATCGGCCCATTGCCAGCGGCCCGATTCGTAGAACTGCTCTTCCGCGCGGGTCACGTTCCCGAACCTGCGGCGGGCTGCGGTTCGAGCGTCTTCCTCGCTCAACCCCTGCTGCTTCAGGTGCTCGATTTCCAGTTCCAGGTGCGACTGGATCTCGCTGCCAAAATCGTCGGACTCGCGTTTGCACCAAAACATAATGTCAGCCCTCGCCGCCCGTCGATTCCAGAATCCGCCCGATGGCCGTGGCCAGACGTCGCCACTTCGTCGTTTCTTTTAGCAGCTGCTCGCGGCCGGTCTTTGTCAGGGTATAGAAACGAGCTCTGCGATTGTTATCGGAAGTGCCCCACTTCGCGGAGATCCAGCCGCGCTCTTCCAGCCGTTGCAGCGCCGGATATAACGCGCCGTGCTCGACGAGCAGTTCGTCTCCCGACGTTTCCTGAATCGCGCGGGCGATACCCTGCCCATGCTGCGAACCGAAAATCAGGGTCTTCAGGATCAGCAGGTCGAGCGTCCCCTGCAGCAGTTCCAGTCTCTCTTTGTCGGCTTGGGTTGACATGTAACCCAAGTATCCACCCAACTCAGGTAAGATGTCAACCCAACTTTACCGCGCTAGTTTTCCGTTGGCTGCGTTGCGGCATCGATGACGAACACATCCGTCGGTGTGCGCGTGGCCGTCAGTTTCAACCCCAGCTGCTCCTGGACAGCGGTAAAGAGTCCCGGCGCGGTGTCCGTCGGTGTGTCGTGCATCACGTCGGGAGTCCAGAGCAAGGTGAAATCGTAGCGGCCCGAGAGATTGGTCTGGTCGACGACCGGCTTGTCCACCATTAGCTGCATGGTCTGTGCGAAATCGGTCATGCTGTCGTTGGTGAACTTCATGGATTGTGCCGCGCCGTCGCCATGACCCGACTGGTCGCTCAGGGCATCGGGATCGCTCTTGCTCTTCTCGAGTTTTGGACCGCCCTTCGCTGGGGTAAGCGTGTATACGGACAACTCGCGCCTGTCATGATGCATCACAAGACCGAACCGGGTGGAAAGCAGCTTCTGCAGCATCCGCCGGTACTGAGGCCAGTTCGGAGCGCCCTCCGCATCGGGGGTGCCTTCGATGTTCCAGCGCTGCTCATCGAACCACTGCGGCGCGTTGACGATCTGGGTCTTCTGGATCGAGTACGCGAAGCAGATGAGGCTTTTCATGGCGATGCTTTCGATGGAGATCCGGCGGCCTTGCAGATTAAACCCCTGGTTGTGGTCGTTCGGATCCGCAGGCCTGATCACAGCCACCTCGAACGCCGGATCCGCGCTCCGCGCCATTGGCTTCAGCGGCTGCACGGGGTTGCCTGCGCGCAAGCCGCGACCGCGCCTGGGAGCAGTACCGCAAAAAACAGCGCCGTTCGTCGCAAGGCAATCAACAGATCGAGCTTCTCTTTGTTGGCTTGGGTGGACATGTAACCCGAGTATGCGCCCAACTCAGGTAAGATGTCAACCCATCCAAAAAAATGTAACCTTTGGCTCCTGCCACAGTTCTGATGATCGACTAATGACACACAAAATTCTTTTTTTACTGACCGCTATGACCGCCGGCGCGATCGCCCAGACGCCCGTCGCGTTCGACGTGACTTCAATCAAACCGAGCGCCAGCGTCGACGACGGTTATAGCATCAACACGCCCCCTGGAGGCAGATTCGTCGCAAGGAACATTACGATATCGACGCTGATCCAGGTGGCGTACGACATTCGCCTCTATCAGCTTTCGGGCGGGCCCGGCTGGGTTGATTCGGAACGCTACGACATCGAGGCGAAGGCAGCTGTGTCCGGAACTCTCACTCCCGGTCAATTACAGTTCTTTTGCACGGCTCTGCTGTCATCAAGGTTCGGATTGAAGGTACACAACGAGACGAAAGAGCTGCCTCAGTATGCGTTGGTGGCGGCGAAGAGCGGCCTGAAACTGAAGCCGGACACGAGCGGAGCCCAACTGCCATCCGTCAACTGGGGGCGCGGCTATATGGATGTGGCGAACGTATCGATGGCGGTATTCGCCAAAGTGCTTTCCACGCAACTGGAGCGGAATGTAGTGGATTTCAGCGGCGCCACGGGCAAGTTCGATTTCAAGGTGACGTGGTCAGCTGAGGAGGCCGTCGACAGCACCAGCCCGTCGATCTTTACCGCGCTGCAGGAGCAGTATGGATTGAAAGTGGAATCGCGGAAAGGTCCAACGGACACGGTCGTCATCGACCACATCGACAGACCTTCGGACAACTGAACGGCCGGCCATACCTGTTGCTTTCCCAAAGGAAGTATGTCATGCTTCCTTTGGGAACCCCAAAGAGGGTGGTCATGAGAGAAAAAACCGACGTCCGTCAGGGCACGCTGGCGCTGATGGTTCTGAAAACGCTCGAAGTGCTCGGACCATTGCATGGCTACGGGATTGCCCGGCGTATTGAGCAGATCAGTGGCGATTTGCTCACCCTCAATCAGGGCACGCTTTATCCGGTGCTCCTGAAACTGGAGCAGGAAGGGGCCATCGCTTCCGAGTGGGGAGCTTCGGAGAACAACCGAAAGGCTCGTTTTTACCGGCTGACGCGTACCGGGCACCGGCAGCTCCAGGCCGAAACCCAGGATTGGGCGCAGACGGCGGCTATCATCGATCGCTTCTTCGCTGTGAAAGCGGGGGATCTGAAATGAGAGCGGTTCGGCGGTTTTTCGGGCGGCTGGCGGCGTGGGCCGGGACTGAGAGCAACGAAGAAAGACTGCGGGCAGAGATTGAGGGGCACATCGCGTTACAGACCGCGGACAATGTTCGCGCCGGCCTGTCGCCCGCGGAAGCGAAGCGTCAGGCTGTCCTCAAATTCGGCCCGGTGGAAGCGACGAAGGAAGATTGCCGCGACGCCCGGGGTATCGCGTTTATCGACAACCTCTCTCGGGATGTTCGTTATGCGCTTCGCCGTTTGCGAAGCGCTCCGGCGTTCACGCTGACCACTGTCCTCACGCTCGCACTGGGCATTGGAGCGACCACCGCCATATTTACTCTGGTACACGCGGTCATCCTGAAGTCGCTGCCTGTAGCGAAACCCGGCGACCTGTATCGCCTCGGCCGGGAATCGCGTTGCTGCATTTATGGCGGATACGATCAGGACAAAGAGTTCTCCATCGTCTCCGACGACCTGTACGAATACCTGCGGGACAACACCAAAGGCTTCGCGGAACTGGCTGCGTTTCAGGCCGGCAGTGGTTTTGGGCTTGGTGTTCAGCGGGCGGGCGTTGTGGAGCCATTGCAGCTTTGCCTGGGCAAATTCGTCTCCGGAAACTACTTTGCGATGTTCGGTATCGGCGCCTTTGCGGGACGCACTCTCTCCCCGAATGACGATCGGCCAGGCGCGACGCCCGTCGCGATGATGAGCTACCGGCTGTGGCATGAAAAGTACGGGGCGGCTCCATCCGTAATTGGCGGAGTCTTCAATCTGAAGGGCAGCCCCTTCACCGTGATCGGCATCACGCCGCCCGGCTTCTTTGGCGATACGCTGGCTGCCTCGCCGCCCGATTTCTATCTGCCACTTTCCACGGAGCCTCTTCTTCAGGGTGAAAGTTCACTGCTGCGCGCGCCGGATGGCGCTTTCCTCGATCTGATCGGACGCATACGGCCGGGCGCCCAGGTGGAATCGATTCAGGCGCAAATGCGTCTGGAACTGAAGCAATGGCTGCTGGCCCACTGGGGGGAAATGGAGGCGGGCGCGCGGGCGGATCTCCCGCGGCAGACTCTGTTTCTGAGCCACGGCGGCGCGGGCATCACCAGCATGCGGGAGCAATATGAGCGCTGGCTGCAAATCCTGATGGCTGCTTCCGGTTTCGTGTTGTTGATCGTCTGCGCGAACGTCGCGAATCTTATGCTCGTGCGCGGCGTCGAGCGGCGGCAGCAGACATCCCTGAGTATCGCTCTGGGAGCGCGCGCGTCGCGCATGGTCCGTCAGGCGCTGACGGAGAGCGTGCTGCTTTCGCTCGCGGGTGGCGTTACGGGTGTCGCCGTCGCATTCGCCGGCACGCGTCTGATTCTGCACTACACCTTCTCCACGATGCCGGGGTTTGGCGACGTTCCTATCAGCGCGTCGCCGTCAATGCCCGTGCTGCTGTTTGCGTTGGCGGTATCGCTTCTGGCGGGACTCGCTTTCGGCATTGCGCCGGCGTGGATGGCCGTGAAAGCCGATCCCATTGAGGCGCTGCGAGGTGTCAATCGCTCCACGAATCGTTCCGGCACGGGATCGCGCCGGGCACTGGTCATATTTCAGGCGGCGCTCTCGCTCGCGCTGTTGTCCGTCTCCGGACTCCTGACTCTGGCTCTTCGCCACCTGGAGAATCAGAATTTTGGCTTCGAACAGAACGGGCGCACCATCGTCAATATCGGTCCGAAGCTGGCTGGCTACCAGACCGAAAAACTCGACTTGCTTTACACGGGCGTTCACGATGCGTTGTCGGCCATCCCCGGCGTATCCTCCGTGGCGCTTTGTTTCTATTCGCCGCTGAGTGGCCTCAATTGGGCGCACCACGTGTTTGTGGCCGGCCGCCCCGCGCCCGCGCCGGGGCAGAGCACGAGCTCCGGGTTTGACCGCGTCACCGGCGGCTACTTTGAGACCATCGGAAACCCGATCGTCGAAGGCCGTTCCATCTCCGAGCGGGATACGGCAAACTCGCCGCATGTTGCGGTTGTGAATCAGGCGTTTGTCCGCAAGTTCTTCCCCCACGAGGATCCCATCGGAAAATACTTTGGCCATTCCGATATCGGAGCTTCGCATCTATACGAGATTGTCGGTGTCGCGAAAGACGCCATTTACGTGATGGGCGATCCCGGCCAGCCGCCCGGCTCGTTCTTCTTCGTGCCGGAGGCTCAGTACGATATGTTTCCGAAGGCGGATGACACGCAGGAGGATCTGCGTACTCATTTCCTGTCGGACATCGTCATTGCGATGAAATCCGGGGCCAGGCTGTCCCTTTCCGAAGTGCGCCGCGCTTTGGCCTCAGTGGATCCGAATCTGCCTGTTATGGCAATGGGCAGCCTGCACGAACAGGTGGAAGGCCAGTTCAGCCAGCAGCAGCTGATCGCCCGCCTGACATCTTTCTTCGGCATCCTTTCGCTCGTTCTGGCCTCCATCGGATTGTACGGGGTCACCGCGTTTAACGCCGGGCGGCGCATCAACGAAATCGGTGTCCGCATGGCGCTTGGCGCCGATCGTCCGCACCTGATCGCTCTTATACTCCGGGGCGCCTTCGGCCTTATCGCGGTCGGATTACTGATCGGGTTGCCACTGTCACTGGCATTCGGACGGCTGCTGGGCCACCAACTCTATGGAATGAATCCGTACAATCCCGTTTTACTCCTGACCGCCATTGCCGCTCTGGGGCTATCGGCGCTGATCGCTGCCCTGATCCCCGCTTTCCGGGCCAGCGCGATTTCGCCGCTACAGGCGCTACGAACCGAATAGGAAGACTCTCTCCACGGGGAGGACGCGATGGCTCCCACACCGGAAGAGACGAAGCAAAATGTTGACCTGCCAAAAATCGATTCGCAAAGCACAGATCACGTAGGGATTGACGCGTCAATCGCAAAGGCCGGTGCTGAGCTATGCGTGTCTCTCGCGCTCGATCCCGCGACAGTCACTACAACAGAGGATCACCTGATCGTGCTCGACGAAACCTTCACGGAAACCGACGATTCAGGAAAGCAGCTTTCCCTGGACCAGCGTGCATGTGACGCATTCCCGCCAAAACTGACTTCTGCAAATTTGCAGCTAACGCGCCTGGCGCGCGCGTTTAACGGGTATCATGCGATTTTCCACTCCTTATCTCCAAATGCTTCTGTGCGGACTGGCTGCCGCCCGGACCACTCATTTTGAGGTGGCGTCGATCAAGCCGGGCAATCCAGCTGCGAATGAACGGTCGCTCAGGACAGATAACGCCGGTGGACTGAATGCGACGAACGTTCCGATCCAGGCGCTGATCACGATGGCGTATGGGATTCGCGATTCTCAGTTGACCGGTGGACCGGGATAGGTTGACACCGACGGCTATGATGTGATGGCGAAGCCCGGGAAAATGGAGGGCGCGCCAGGGTTCGCCAGCCCCGGTTCGATCACCGATGAACAACGCAAAGTGCGAGACGATCTCCTGAAGGAGCGGGTACGGAATCTGCTGACTGAGCGATTCGATCTACAAGTCCGCAAGGAGATAAGAGAAGAACAGATCTATACGCTGACAGTGACGAAGAGTGGGCCCAGGGTCACTCCCAATACGACTCCTGGCGCAAGGCAGGGACTCACCATGAACCCCGGGCGAGAGCAGGGTTTCGCGGCGCCGATGTCGTTGCTGGCTGAAGATCTCGCGGACACTTTGGGACGGCCTGTTATCGACAAAACCGGGCTGACGGGGAAGTACGACTGGAAGCTGGAATGGGCACCCGAGGCTGTGAACGGTGGCACCGAGGCGCCAGCGGGCCCTACGATTTTTACCACACTGCAGGATCAGCCGGGGTTGAAGCTGGAATCGTCAAAGGGGCAGGTAGAAGTGTACGTGATCGACCATATCGATCAGCCTTCGGAAAACCAGTGAGGCGTTCCGCTCATTACAGCGCTGAAATCGAAATCCGGATCAGCCTTGAGCCAGCCAAATTCTCCCTTTGACCCGGCGATGTACTGTCGAGACCCATCGCAACTGACAACTCGCGCCAACTCGCGAAGTAGAACTTCTTTGATGCGACGCATGGACAATCTCCTGGCTGACAAGTGCACCTCCCGGCGGGAGGCTAACTTGCCGCGTGATGTCCAGCGCTACTCGTTCTCGCGCCTGTGACAAGTATATTCCGCTGAAGCCGATCACCATTCCGCTGGCGGGCGATTACTGATCGCCTTCAGACCGGAATCACTGATCGGCCTGGCTCCGGAATCGTGGCCGGCTTCGACAGGATTCCTCACTTCGCGTCAACCGTTCGTGATCAGGCCACCAATCGTGCCGGCACACTGGCCATTCCGGCAGGGAAGCAGTGAACATCCCGTCGCGACGGAAGGCCTCCAAAGTTTTTCGGCTAACGGTGTAACCTTCCGCGCGTCCAACAGTTCTGAGAAGCGTGGGAGTAGACAAACTACACCCCATGGGTGTAGTTTGTCTACAGCCGTATATGCCCCAGTCGTCTGAACTAAAGGAACTGAAGCAATGACTGAAAGGAAAGTCCAATGTCTGAAAGTCTGATTCATCTGAAAGGTGTAACCAGGGTCTTCTCGACCGACGAAGTGGATACTCATGCTTTCGAAGGTAGCGACCTCGATATCGAAAGAGGCGAGTACCTCTCCATTTCCGGTCCCTCCGGCTGCGGAAAATCCACGTTACCCGCCATTCCCGGCCTGCTCGATTCGCCTTCAGGCGGAACCTGTCTCTTTGGAGGATTCTTAATGCTCCGATCCATTGCCCGCATCGTGCTTCCTGTTGGAATGGTATTTGTTTCCGTCCTCGGGTCGGTGGCCAAGGCCCAAATCTCGCCGAGCCTGCCCAATCCGACCGCAGCGCGGAATCCGCTGACGACGACTCTATCCATTTTTCGCAGCAATATGCAGGACAAAATCATGAATTCGGCGGACAAGATGCCAGAGTCCACGTACAGCTACCGGCCGACGAAGGAAGTTCGTTCGTTTGCCGAGATCCTGATTCATGTGGCGGATATTTCCTACATATTGTGCTCAAACGCCAAAGGTGAAGCGGCCCCCGGCACGGCCGCCGCGAAGGGTTCGAAGGCCGAGATCAAGGCCTACCTCAAGGGCTCGTTCGATTACTGCGATGCCGTATACTCCGGGTTCACCGATAGGCACCTCAATGACCCGGCGAACTTCTTTGGCTTCAAGACGAACAAGATGTTCATTTTGACACAAGTCGGAAATCATGACGCCCTGCATTACGGCAATCTCGTCACGTATCTGCGTATCAATGGCCTCGAGCCGTCCGGGGGCTGGTTTTGATGGACCAGCGGCGCCCGCGATAGAACGACTCTATTGACACGCGATATCGGGTGTCGATATCATTGCGGCATGGCAAAAGCCGAACTTCTGCAGGGAACTCTGGATCTGCTCATTCTGCGCACGCTGGAGCCTCGTCCGTTGCATGGTGTCGGCATATCGGACCGCATCGCGCAGGTCACGAAAGACGTTTTTGTGGTCGGCCCGGGTTCGTTGTTTCCCGCTCTGCACCGGCTGGCGGAGAAAGGCTGGATCGAGGGCAAATGGGAGGAACTGGAGAATGGCCGCCGCGCCAAAGTCTACTCGCTGACCCGCTCGGGGAAAGCGCAACTG
>Ga0182024_10016687_pt1 | contig 13894 bp, 11 predicted proteins | sample P32metaG_FD_120480 | JGI IMG/M metagenome (GOLD analysis project Ga0182024, IMG submission 120480) | Permafrost microbial communities from Stordalen Mire, Sweden - P3-2 metaG (Illumina Assembly) | ecosystem: Environmental > Terrestrial > Soil > Wetlands > Permafrost | place: Sweden: Stordalen... | reverse complement strand
GAGTTTTTCCTGTTTGGGTCGATCTCGGGGGGAGTCCAATAGCTCGTTGTGCTCCAAATCTACACATCCATTGCTGGAGGAGCACAGTGGGTTTGGCGCGGGCCGGCGGCTGGTACCGCATATTCCATCCTTCCATAGAGCTGGAGACCCCTCGGGACCTGATCTTTGGCGCAAAGTCGGCTTTCTCCTAAAATCCTGTTTTTAATTGGGTTAAGGGTATATTAACAGGGGTTCACAATCTCTATTGACCCCCTTGGGGGCATATGAACTACAATCAGGTGGCAGGGTTCCAAGTGGCGGGAATCGGCCTCTAAAGTTTGGCAGGCATTGTGCTCTCTTTACTACGGAGGGCGATGCTGGTCGTCGTGTCAAATTGCTTCAAAAATACTCTCATGGGATATAGCGCCCAAAAATCGATCCATTGGCTCTTGATTGCCGCCGGTGTCCTCTTCGGCCTGGCCGGATGTGAGGACTCGGCCAAGACGCCCGTGCAAGTGCGGCCCGCCCAGATCGCTTTGCCTTCGCAAGATCAGGTTCTCCCTGCGCTGCCGCTCAATGTGCAACACAAAGCTCTGACGCCCCTTGCCGTTCAGAAGCCGGAAGGCCCGGAGCAGCTTGCGGCGGACAGTCAGGCCGCGTTCGATGCCGGCGAGCAGGATTTCAAGGCCGGCCATCTCGGCAAAGCCCGCGAGGAGTTTGACGAAGCGCTCGACCAGCTGCTCGCCAGCGGATATGACCTCGATGCCGACCCTCGCCTCAGCAGCCTGTACCACCGCATTATCGACACGGTGAGCCTGGACGAACTCGAAGCCTTCCGCGCCGGGGACGGCTTCAGCGAGCAGAAGTCCACGCCCGCGCCCATCGACGAAATCGCCGAGGAACCGATCCCCCAGCCGGAAAAGTTTGATCCCAATTTGCGTGGCCGCGCCGAAGGCGAAGTGAGCGACATCGACCATGACGTGCCGCTGACGGTCAACGATCCGGTTCTGGCCTATTTGAATTATTTCAAGACGCCGCGCGGGAGCGCGATCGTTGAAACCGGGCTGCGCCGCGAAGGGCGCTATAGCGAAATGGTAAGGCGTGTCTTGAAGGAAGAAGGCATGCCGCAGGATTTGATTTACCTGGCGCAGGCCGAGAGCGCGTTCCTGCCGCAGGCGGTGTCCAAGGCGGGCGCGAGAGGGATGTGGCAATTCATGTCCTTTGCGGGACGCAAATACGGCCTGCAAAAGACCTGGTGGGTGGATGAGCGCCAGGATCCGGAAAAGGCCACGCGGGCCGCGGCTCGCGATTTGCGCGACCTGTACGGCCAGTTTGGCGACTGGTATCTGGCCATGGCCGCTTACAACTCCGGAGCGGGGGCCGTTCAACATGCCATCGAACGAACCGGCTACGCCGATTTCTGGGAGCTCTACCACCGCAACGTCCTGCCAAAAGAAACACAAAATTATGTTCCCATTATTCTGGCGCTGACGCTGATCTCGAAGGATCCCGCGCGGTACGGCATCGAATTCGAGCCCGAGCCTGCACTCAAGGCGGACGCGGTCAAGCCGGGGCAGGCCATCGATTTGCGCCTGGTCGCCGAGACCATCGACACCGATCTCGAATCCCTGCGCAGCCTGAATCCGGAACTCTTGCGTCTGGTCACCCCACCTGATCCTGAATTCGTCCTGCACCTTCCCGAGGGGACGGCGGAGCGCTTCTTCGCGGAAATCGCCGCCATCCCTCCGGAAAAATGGGTGAGCTGGCGCCGCCATAAAGTGGAGCAGGGTGAGACGCTCTCCTCCATCGCCAAGCAGTACCGGGTTTCTCCCGCGGAAGTCGCGGATGCCAACGAACTGGCCACCGGGTCTTCCCTTGAGGAAGGCCAAAAGCTGATCATTCCGGCCGCCTCAAGACCCGAAACGTCCACGGGAAAACTGATCCGCTACCGGGTGCGCCGCACGGACACGATCGCCACCATCGCCGATGAGTTTGACGTCACCCCGGCGGAACTCCGTAAGTGGAATCATCTGAGAGCCGATCACGTGGCACGCGGCACGTCGCTCCGGATCTACCCGGGCGGCATGGCGCCAGCCCCGCCGCAGCAGCAGGCCAAGGCTAATACCTTCGAGACGAACGCGTCCGCCCCACGGCGCAGCAGCCCGGCCGGCAATCTTCCCATCATGGAAGCGCGGCCGGCGAGCACGGTGGTGCATCACGTGAAACCGGGCGAAACGCTGTGGTCGATCGCCCGCGCCTATCAAACGACGGTGGAAGCCATCCAGGCGGGCAACCGCTTCCTTTTCAGCCGGCCCTTACAGGTCGGCGATACGCTGACCATTCTGCCCACGCGCTAGGCCGGCATGCCAGTCCCACCTTGCTTTTTATTCCGTCTTATCCCTATATTGTGAGCGGGTTCGCGGCGGTTTTTCCAACCCTCGGGCGCGCGTCGTGTGATCGCCCGGCGGGATGGGATGGCGTGAAAAACAACACGGAACCGGCAAGTGGATCGGGCAAACCCTTGACAAACGTGCCGCATTCCGTTTATAAGCCCGCGATGGCTTCAAGCGCCATCGATTTCCTCGAAATGGCGACCAGTCGAAGGGAGAACGTGGATGGCCTACGAAAAAGAAGACCAAAGCGAAGAAAACGAGTTCGTGCATTTTGAGGAAGAAGAACTCGGCGGCGACCCCGAAGAGGTGATCGAGGAGGAAACCGAAGAGGAACTCGTCATCACCGAACGCCCCGGCGCGGCGGGCGCTCCGCAGCCTCCTGTCACGGCGCCGAAACCGGCCGCCAAGAAAAAAGGTCCGGCCAAGAGCAAAAAGAAACCGGCCGCCAAGAAAGCCAAAAAGAAAGCCAAGCCCGCTCCCAAAAAAGCGGCCAAGAAAAAACCCGCAAAGAAGGCGGCCAAGCGCGGCAAAAAGCGCTGACGCCTTTTCGATCCGAAAAGATTGGCAGGCCGGCGATTGGCGGACTGAGGTCCGGAGTGTTTCCTCCGGGCCTTCGATTTATTTTACCGCACGGTTGCTTCCTGTTTCACTCCGGTGCATGTTAGGTAAATTTCCCGTCACGTGATTCTCGTTTCCCGTAGCGGAACAATTTTCTTGCGGGTTGCGCCTTGCGTGACTAGCATGGCGCCATGAAGCTGGCCGTCGAGCATGTGCGGCGGATGCGGGGCGGCGCGCAAGCCCAATTGATGCGCTGCGACGATGAGGCGTACTACATCGTCAAATTTCAAAACAATCCACAGCATTTGAGGATTCTGGCGAACGAAATGCTTGCAACACGCCTGGCGGCGCGGCTGGGATTGTGCGTGCCGCAAGTCGAAGTGGTCGAGGTGCGTCCGGAAATCATCGCGTATACGCCGGACCTCGTGATCCAGCTGGGTCTAGGCAGAAAACCCTGCGCGGCTGGAAAACAGTTCGGATCGCAGTTCCCCGGACATCCAGCCCGGATGACGGTTCACGATTTTTTACCCGATGAGCAGCTCGGAGCGGTGGGAAATCTTCCGGATTTCCTCGGTGTTTTCGTCTTTGACAAATGGACCTGCAACACGAACGGGCGCCAGGCGATTTTTTTTCGCGACCCGGGCGGCTACGGGAACGCGGGCAGTTCCGCATCGCTGGAGAATGCAGGCATGGTTGATCCAACACCGGGCTACGTGACACCGGGTTACATAGGGCCGGGTCATATATCCTCCGGCTACATGTCGCCGGGTTATACGGCGTCCAGCTATACACCGTCGGGCTATACAGCGATGATGATCGACTTCGGATTCTGCTTCAACGCCGGGGAGTGGGATTTTCCCGATGCGCCGCTGCGCGGCCTGTACGCGCGCCACCGCGTCTACGAGCGCGTCGCCGGCATGGAGGCGTTCGAGCCCTGGCTCGACCGCCTCGAAAACCGGATCACCGAGCGCGTCCTTGGCGAAGAAGCCGCGCAGATTCCGCCGGAGTGGTACGCCGGCGACTGGAACGCGCTCGAGCGCCTGCTCGAGCGCCTCCACGGCCGGCGCCAGCGCGTGCGCGAACTGATTCTTTCGGCCCGGACTTCCGGCCGCGACCCATTTCCCAACTGGAAGGTGAAACATGCCTGACGAAACGCTGCAACCCTGCGCCTATCATGTGGTGCGCTACCAGCCCAATCTCATTCGCGACGAGTGGGTCAACATCGGCGTCCTGCTATTCATTCCTGAAAAAGAGCCTGAAAACGGACGAGGGCCCGGAGAAGCGTCTTCCGCGGGACGCGTGCGCCAGCGCTGGCTCGAGGAACCCGCCGACCTCGTGCGTTTGCGGCGCCTGCACCCGGCCGCGGACGAGGAGCTTCTGCTCCGCCTGCCCGCCGAATTCGAACGGCAGTTTGCCGGGCGCGAGATGGAGGCCGGGGCGATTCTCGAAAAATTCGACGAGACATTGTCCAACGCCGTCCAACTCGCCCCCCGCAAAGGGCTGCTTTCGCTCGATCCCGACGCTGAACTCGACCGCCTTTTCCGCGAACAGGTCGAGCCCCTGCGCGAGGCGCGTCGCGGTCCGGCGGAAATCCGCACGCGCGCCGACGTGCGCGCACGGGCAGCGGATTTTTTCCGCACCGAAAAAATTCTGCGCCTCATGCAGCGCGGCGTGCGCGTCGAGGAGTTCACGGCGCCAGGCGATCCCATGCGCATCGACTTTTCCTACCGCCGCAACGGCACGCGGGGCTTCGTGCACTCCGTGGCGCTCGGCCGCGACCCCGGCCAGGCGAAACTTCTGGCATACACCGCCGGCGCGATTCGCGCACGCCTCGATCATTCGGAATTCCTGGCCGTTACCGAACGCGAGCCCGCGCGCGGCAACATGCGCGACCAGTTTGTCTCCGGGATTCTCGCTGAGAGCGATATTCGCGTCGTGCCACTCGCGGAGCTGCGCAAGTGGGCGCACGACGTGGCGCCGGTGCTGCGCGCGGAGGGGATGTGACTGGTTGCCAGTGACTGGTGAAGAGTCGAAAGTCGACAGTTTAGAGTCGAGAGTTCAAGCAGACAGACTCACGTTGTGGATTCGATATTGGCTCTCAACTCTGAACTGTTGACTGTCAACTTTGTCACGGCGCGGGACACGGTTCACCAATCACCGGTCAGGCTGCTATAGAATGTCTTCGCTCCACGATTCCAGATACCCCTTCACCTTGCCGACGAACTGATGCGCGATGGCGCCATCGACGATGCGGTGGTCGTAGGAGAGCGTCAGGTAAACCATCGAGCGGATGGCGATGGCGTCGTCGACCACCATCGGGCGTTTCTGGATCGCTCCGATCCCCAGAATGGCGACGTTCGGCTGGTTGATCACCGGCAAACCCATCAGACCGCCGTAGACGCCGGGGTTGGTGATCGAGAACGTGCTTTCCTGCACCTCTTCGGGCTTCAGCTTTTTGGCGCGGGCTCGCTCGGCGAGATCGCTCATGCCGCGCGCGAGGCCAAGGAAATTTTTCTCCTCGGCGTTCTTCAGTACCGGAACGATCAGGCCCCAGTCGAGGGCCACGGCGATGCCCACATTGATCTCGCGGTGCAGAACGACTGTCGCCCCGTCGGCCGACGCGTTTACTGTGGGAAAGGCGCGCAGGGCCTCGACGCAGGCGCGCACGAAGAAGGGCATGAAGGTCAGCTTCGTCGCGTACTTCGCTTCGAACGCGGCTTTCGAACGCTCGCGGATTTTTGCGATTTTGGTCATGTCCGCTTCGTCAATCGAGTAGACGTGCGGCGAAACGTGCTTCGAAGCCACCATGTGCTCGGCAATGCGCTGGCGCATCACGCTCATCGGCTGGGCTTCATAGTTGCCGAAATAGATCCGCTCGCGCGGGACGGCATTTTCGAGCGCCGGATGCGCGACGGCGCCCCCCGTGGCGGGCGGCGGAGTGGAGGAGGCGGACGGCGGGACCTCAGGTGGCGCGGGAGCGGCAGGGGCCGCAGGCCTCGCAGCGCCGGACCCCACCGCGGCGAGAATGTCCTTTTTGCTGATGCGCCCTCCCGCGCCGCTTCCTTCCATCGAGGCGAGGTCCACGTTATGTTCTTTGGCGAGCTTCCGGACCAGCGGTGAACTGCGAATCTTTTGGCCATTGCCGCGCACGGCAGGGGCAACGGGCGGCACAGTCGGGGGGCTGACGGCCGCGGGCGCCGGCGAGGGAGCCGGAGCGGCAGCCGCAGGGGGCGCCGCAGGAGCAGGCGCTTGAACGGCGGTTGGAGGGGGCGCGGCCGCAGCCTTGGGCGCAGAGGACGGCTTTTCCGGAGCAGGGGAGGGTGCCGGGGCGGAAGCCGGCGCAGCAGCAGCGCCCGCCGCATCAATCACGGCGACCACCGTCTGGATCGGCACGGTCTGCCCCTCAGTGACCTTGATTTCCTTCAGGACGCCGGCCGAGGGTGCCGGGATTTCCGCGTCCACTTTGTCGGTCGAGATTTCGAACAACGGCTCGTCGCGCTCAACGCGGTCTCCCGGTTTCTTGAGCCACCGCGTGATCGTGCCTTCGAAAATGCTTTCCCCCATCTGGGGCATGATGACGTCTACGGCCATAATTTTCCTCTTTCCGCGCTCAAGATGGTTCGATTCGTGACTGGTGACTCGTGACCAGTGACTGGTGAGGCGTTGAGCGTTGACAGTTAAGAGTTGAGAGCAAAAATTCAACCCACCACGCGAGTCCGGTCTATTTGAACTTTCAGCTCTAAACTGTCAACTGTCAACTCCCCCCACGAATCACGAGTCACCAGCCACTAGTCACCAATCACTCCCTCTAATACCTCGCCAGTTCCCGCGCCGCCGCGGCAACTTTCCCCGCGTTGGGCCTGAAATAATCCTCGAGGCCCGGCGCGTACGGGACCGGCGTGTCGAGCGAAGCGACGCGGCGGACCGGGCCGTCAAGGTCGTCGAAGGCATTTTCCATGACGATGGCCGCGATTTCCCCGGCGATGCCGCCTGTGCGAGTGTCTTCGTGCACGACGAGCAGCTTGTTCGTCTTGCGCACCGAGGCAAGAATCGTTTCGCGGTCAAGCGGCAGGAGCGTGCGCAGATCGATCACCTCGGCCTCGATGCCCTCTTTCGCCAGCTCCGCCGCGGCTTCGAGCGAAGTGTGCAGCATCGCCGCGTAGCTCACGATGGTGAGGTCGCGGCCTTCGCGGCGCACCGCCGCCTTTCCGATCGGCACCGTGTAATCTTCCGCCGGAAGCTCTTCCTTGATCCGGCGATAAAGATACTTGTGCTCGAAAAATAACACCGGGTTGTTGTCGCGAATCGCCGACTTGAGGAGGCCCTTCGCGTCGCGGGCCGTCGCCGGGCAGACCACTTTCAGGCCGGGCGTGTGCACGAAATACATTTCCGGATTCGCCGAATGAAACGGCCCGCCATGCACGCCGCCGCCCGACGGACCGCGAATCACCATCGGCACCGGCGCGCCCCACCGGTAGTGCGATTTCGCGGCGAAATTGGTGATCATCTCGAAGGCGCAGGCGATGAAGTCGATGAATTGCATTTCCGCGATCGGACGCAGGCCCGCATAGCTCATGCCGATCGCCGCGCCCACGATCGCGGACTCGCTGATGGGCGTGTCGATCACGCGCTCCCAGCCGAACCGCGCGAGCAGACCCTCCGACGTTTTGAACGCGCCACCGTATACGCCGACGTCCTCGCCGATCAGGATGACGGCCGGATCGCGGTCCATTTCCTCGAACATGGCCTGGCGAATGGCTTCGAGATACGTCGTTTCGGGCATCGTCAACGGCCCGCCTTCGCGCGAACACGAACGGCCGCGCGCGCCGGTTTCTTTCCGGGCTTTGCTTTCGACGCCGACTGCGCGGCGGCCGGGGGCCTCGCGCCATTTACAGCATAGGAATTCACCGGCCACTCTGCTTTTACGCTGGAGCGCGGCGGCATCACTTCTTCCTTGGGCCGTTGCCAATCCGCTTCGACCGTGTGGCAGCCCTCGCAATAGACGCCCTCTTCTGCCGACTCCGGCGGCGGGAAGAGCGAGTTTTCCGCGAATTCCACGTCAGCTCGAATTTCGCGGGCGATGCGCGCGTCGATTTCCTTTTTTGTTTTCGCGTCCCACAACTTTTTTTCAGTGAGAAGTTTTTCAAAACGGTCGAGCGGGTCGCGCTGTTTCCACGAGGCGAGCATCGCTTTCGGCACGTATTCCGCGGCGTCGTGTTGCGCGTGACCGAGCATGCGCATGGTTTTCGCCTCGATCAGCACCGGACCGTTTCCCGCGCGCGCGAACTCGACGGCTTCGCGCGTCGTGCGCACAACGGCCACTACGTCGTTGCCGTCCACGATGGCGCTGCGCATGCCGTACGCCCGGGCGCGATCCGCGAGATCCCGCAGCGCCGACTGTTTTTCCGTCGGCGTTGAGTACGCCCATTGATTATTTTCCACGATCAGGACGAAAGGCGCCTTTTGCACGGCCGCGAGATTCAACCCTTCGTGAAAGACGCCCGTGGAAGTTCCTCCGTCGCCGATCCATGTCATCGTGACGATTTTTTGCCCAAGGTAGCGCCCGGCCATGGCGATGCCCGCCATCACCGGGATCAGGTCGCCCAGCATCGACGTCGGTGAAATGACGTGCCGCGCGTTCAGGTCGCCGAAATGGCTTGTGCCGTCCTTGCCCTGCGTTGGCGATGTGTAGCGGGCCATGTGCTGCGTCATGACGTCGCGCGGCTTGAAACCCCTTACGAGCAGCGCGCCGATATTGCGGATCATCGGGGCGATCCAGTCGCCGGGGCCGAGCGCGTAGGCTGTCCCGACGGAAATCGCTTCCTGCCCCAGGCTGGGATACAACCCGCCGACGATTTTATTTTGGCGGAAGAGGCGCACCATCTGCTCCTCGAGCTCGCGGTTGAGCCGCATGAAGTAATACAGTTCGAGGTGCTGTTCGCGCGTCAACGTAGAGGCCATTCCTGCTCCCAACAATCTCATCCCACTTGCGGCGAGACTACGCGGTCGTTTCGACCGGCTGGACGTCCTGCTGCCCGAGGATGGCCTCCAGTGCGTCGCGGCCGCACGCGCGCGGGGCCAGTCCGAATATTTCTCCGAGGCGGGCCGTGATGCGCGGCGCGGCTTCGTTCAATTCCACGCGCCGGCCCAGCAGTTTTTCAAGCGACGTCGCCCGCTTCCCGGCGATCCCGCACGGCACGATCAGGTCGAAATAGCGCAGATCCGTCGAAACGTTGTACGCAAAACCGTGCGAGGTGACCCAGCGGCTCAAATGCACGCCGATGGCGGCGAGCTTTTCCTCGTCCCTTACTTCCTCCACTTCTTTCACATCCTTTGTTTCTTTCCGATCCTCAGCCACGGAGCCAACTGGTGCATCCACCCACACACCCGTGCGCCGGGACACGCGCCTCGACGCAATCCCAAACTCGGCCGTCGCGCGGATCATGGCTTCCTCGAGGCTGCGCACGTACCATGCGACATCGCGGCGAATGTCCGCGAGATCTAAAATCGGGTAGCCGACGAGCTGTCCCGGGCCGTGATAGGTAATGTCGCCGCCGCGATTCGTTTCAAAAAACGAAACGCCCATCCGGCGCAGCATCTCCTCCGGAACGCGAAGATTGGAAATTTTCCCGTTGCGGCCGAGCGTAATCACGTGCGGGTGCTCGCACAGCAGCAGAACGTCGGGGATCACTCCAGCCTTGCGCGCGCTGGCGACGCGCCGCTGCAGCTGCCACGCCGCGCCGTACTCCACAAGCCCGAGATCGACGACCAGCAACTCTTTCATTGCGCCCATTCTCTCAACTCTAAACTGTGAACTCTTAACTCTTCTTCGGCGCCACGATCCGCTCGACCTGTTTCGAGTGGTTCACGTCGTGCCCGGCCATCATGCGGACAATATGCTCAATGGTTTCGACGCCCCGCTCGGCATGCATCCCGTGATGCTTCCACTGCTCGGGCGTAAGAGATTTCAGGAGCGCGAGGTTTCCCTCCCGCGCCGCCCGGAACTGTTCGAGCGATTTGCGCGCGTCCCGCCTCTCATAGTGGCCCGAGGCGGCCCAGGAATCCTGGTCAAAGGGCTGAATCGGCGTTCCGGGAGCGCCCAGAACTTGGCGCATGCGCCAGCCCACCACAATTTCGCAATCCGCCAGATGCGCGAGGATTTCCGCGGCGGACCATTTCCCCGGGGCGGGCCGCTTGCGCAGCTTCGCAGCGGACGCGCGCCCGATCAGGCGGCCGAGCTTCCCGGCCGTGGCACCCTGTATTTTCAAAGGCGCTTGCCCTTCCAGCAGAGCGAGCATCCGCTGAATGTACTGCTCCGGTGTTTCCTGCATAACTCGATTTCTCCTTATGCGCCGGCAAACGATTCGGATTCTTCCCGAACCTGTGTACTGGAATTCTAGCTGTATCGTTCGGCCTCAATTCTTAAATCTGAAATTTCAAATCTACGGTCACTAAGCGTTGATCGAAAGCCCACGCACGGCTGCAACCGCGTCCGCCATCGCTTCCCAGACCGTCGGGTGCGCGTGCACGGTGCACATCAGATCGTCCACGGTGGCCTCGAGTTGCAGGGCCGCGACAGATTCCGCGATGATCTCGGTGGCGAACGGCCCGATGATGTGCACGCCGAGAAGTTCCGCGGTCTTATCGTCGGTCACGACTTTGACGAAGCCTTCGTGGTGGCCCAGGATCGTCGCCTTACTGTTTCCGATAAACGGAAATTTGCCGGTTTTGACCGTGTAGCCCGCTTCGCGCGCCGCGCGCTCAGTCAAGCCGATGGAGGCCACCTGCGGCTCGCAGTAGGTCGCATTGGGGATGCGCGTCTTTTCGATCGGAGGCATCATCATCTTGCCGCTGATTTTCGCGACGCACGTGATGCCTTCCATCGACGCGGCGTGCGCAAGCTGCGGCATTCCGGCGACGATATCGCCGATCGCATAGAGATGCGGCTCGGCCGTTTCCATGTACGGGCCAACGTGGACAAATCCACGCTCCAGTTTCGCTTTCGATTTTTCGAGGCCGAGATTTTCCGTCTTCGGCACGCGCCCGACGGCCATCAGCACGCGCTCGCCCGAAATCGTCTGCGTTTTCCCGGCCTTGTCCGTGAATGCGACGATCGCGCCCTGCCCGTCATTTTTCACGGACTCGACTTTGGCTTCGGTGAAAATCTGAATACCTTTTTTCTTCAGGGCTTTTTCGAGCTCCGCCGAAATTTCATCGTCCTCGACCGGCGTCACGCGCGGCAGCATTTCGAGTACGGTAACTTGCGTACCGAACGAATTGAAAATTGACGCGAACTCGACGCCCACCGCCCCCGCACCGACAATCACCAGCGTTTTCGGCACGGCCGGGAGTTGCAAGATTTCAATGTTGCTGAGGATCGTCTTTCCATCGATGTCGATTCCGGGAAGGGAGCGCGCCGCCGAACCCGTTCCGAACATGATGTGCGTAGCTTCGACTTCTTCAATTTTCCCGTCTTTCTCGACGCTCACGCGCCCCGGGCCAGCCCACTTGCCCCAACCCTGCATTTTGTCCACTTTGTTCTTGCGGAACAAGAACTCGATGCCCTTGGCGTGCCGGTTGACGACCATTTCCTTGCGCGCCAGCGCCGCGGGCCAGTTGAGCGTGAATTCCTTCACGTCGATGCCAAATTCCTTGGAGACCTTCAGCGTGTCGTAAATTTCCGCGGTGTGCAGCAGAACCTTTGTCGGAATACAGCCGACGTGCAGGCAGGTGCCGCCCAGGTATCCATCCTTTTCAATGACAGCTGTTTTCAGGCCCCACTGCGCGGCCCGAATCGCGGTGTTATATCCCCCCGGACCGCTGCCGATGATTGCGAGATCGTATTTGGCCAAGTGTCCTCCGCGGCAGACAGGAGAGCCGCTCACATTGCATGAATTCAGATCGGTGCGCTTCCGCGAGCCCACACGATTAGATGAAGTGGAAGTGCAGCCGGCGTCCGCCTTTTCGCCCGGCTTCCCCCGATTGAACCGGGGCGGCCCTCGATGAGACCGGAGGGCTATATAAGTGATTCGCGACTCGATTCTAGCAGCCGTCCCGACGGGTCGCAACACGGCCCAATTGAGAAGGATCACCCCATGACGCGACGCGGGGGCGAAATGCAGTCGATTACGGGGTGTCGACCAATGGGGCCGCCAACCGCGCCGCAATGACGTGCTCTATCAGGTCGCTTTTCAGCACGAGCACCGGCTTGCGGGAATCTTCCACCCGGAAAATGGCGCTGCCGTTGGAAAAGAGAACGGAGCCATCCTCTTCCAGATCGAACGAGAGAACTCCCTTGGCTAAGACCTCGGCAGGCCCGGAACCGTACGAGGCGCTGCGAACCAGTTCCCAGTTGGACGGAACCAGGGCGGGCGTTTCCTGGTCTGCCGAGTGTTTCATAACTTCCAGCGCATTCACGTAATTCCCCATGAGCATGAGCCGCCGCATGTCCATTTCTTTGGAGCGCGCGTTTCCGGAGGTTTTCAGCGGCTTCCCCGAATACGTCATGGAGAAGAAATTCAAATAGTGAAAGATTGCATTCACCAGCCGGAACGGGAACAGCAAGGTGTCCATCAGCATCTGCCACGGGCTGGTGCGAGCGCGCGGCGTATCATACGGCCGGCGAATGTAATACAGCGAGCCATCCGCGGAAATCCGTGGCGCAAGGAAGTCAAACTTCTCATCCTCGGCCAGGCTCTTCATCTCGCCGGCAGTAGCGTCAATTTGTTGGACGGCGTACGGGCCACGCGCGGCGAAGATTCCCCTGGCATCGCGCCCGATTCCCGCGGATTGGAAGGTTAACGTCCCCGGCCGCCCCGGCACCCAGTGCGGGAATTCGTCGATGGAATCCCCCTGAGTGATCTCCGTGAATTCCTTGCCCTCCGAGGTCATCACGGCAAGGCTCGCGCCGCCGTCTCGCTGCCGCAGGACGAAGGCAATCTGGTCCTGACCCGGCATCGCGCAGACTTGCGCGACGCGATGGTCGGCGCTGTGGAAGATTCGCTGCTCGAAATAGTCGCCTTCCCGCAGGAGGAAAATTCCGGAAATGTCCGGGGTATTCAGCGTGTACAGCAGCTGGCCTTCCCGGCATCCGGGCGAGAGCCCATTGATCGCGATGGGCATTTCACCTGGGTCCTGCACCTGCCCGCCCCAAAAGGCTCCCCCGCCCATGAATTGCGCGCCTCGGCCCTCTGTCTTCCAGGCGTGGCGCTTTTGAATCTCCTTGGCCCTCTGCCGAACGCTTTCGCCGAACTGGCTTTCCAGCAACTCAGGGGGTGCGTCGCCGCGCTTCAGGTACATTTTTCCGCGTGAAAGGTAGGCGAGGTCCTTTGTCATGGCTGGAAACCTACCTTTTTCTGGAGGATCACTTCAATCCATTATTCCAGATCGGACGGGCGTCTCGTGCAGAGGCTTGCTGGCTCGTATTGAAACAATTAATCCTTGCCCAGGCATGAGGCCAACCGCATTCGAGAATTCCCGCCGCTACTAAGGCTAACAGGAGTAGATTCGTCTGCCTCCAGTTGAATTTTTTCTTCTGCGAGAGCCTTCTTGACCCTCCTCGGAGCCATCTGCTAGCGTAGATGGTTCCACGGGCGCTGGCGCGCAGCGTCGATTCGCACTCGCCGGTCGAAAGCCGAATCATACTTATGGATACCATTCACATCACGATGCCGGACGGGGCAATCCGCGAAGTTCCGCTCGGCACCACGGCGGCGGAGATCGCGCAGCAGATATCGCCGCGCCTTGCGAAGGAAGCGCTGGTGGCGCGGGTCGCTCCGATCCACGGGTCTGCCGCCGCGGCGGCGAGCGCGTCGGTTGGCGCGGCTCCGGACGCAGCGCCCGAAGCGCAACTGAACCCCGCTGCAAATGGTGAATGGTTTCTGGTCGATTTGCGCGCGCCGATTGACCAGGACCTGAAGCTCTCGATCCTGACGCCGAAAGATCCCGAAGCGATTCAAGTACTG
>Ga0182024_10016686_pt1 | contig 13895 bp, 13 predicted proteins | sample P32metaG_FD_120480 | JGI IMG/M metagenome (GOLD analysis project Ga0182024, IMG submission 120480) | Permafrost microbial communities from Stordalen Mire, Sweden - P3-2 metaG (Illumina Assembly) | ecosystem: Environmental > Terrestrial > Soil > Wetlands > Permafrost | place: Sweden: Stordalen... | reverse complement strand
TCCAGGGGGCGGCCGCTGACATCGCGAAGTGCCTGAAGCAGATCGAGTACCGAGGTCTCCCGGCCGTGACCGATGTTGACCGGACCGCTGAACTCGGATTCGGCGGCCAGCAGGTTGGCGCGCACGACATCGGAGACGTCGACCCAGTCGCGGGTCTGCAGTCCGTCGCCGAACACCGTCGGAGCGCGACCGCTGATCAGGTGACCGCAGAAGATCGCCACCACCCCGGCCTCGCCGTGAACGTCCTGGCGGGGCCCGTAGACGTTCCCGTAGCGCAGCGTGATGGTCGAGAGGCCGTGCAGTCGCGTGTAGAGCTGGCAATAGCCCTCGGCGGCATATTTCCCCTGCCCGTACGGGGCCAGTGGCCGGATCGGATAATCCTCGGGTGTCGGCAGCAGGTCGGCGTCGCCGTACAGCCCACCCCCGGTGGACGTGTTGACCACCCTCCGCGCCCCGAACCGCTTGGCCGCCTCGAGCACCGCGATCGTCCCGAGGACGTTGGAGTTCGCGTCCAGCGCGGGATGATCGATCGAGCGGCGGACATCGATCTGCGCCGCCAGATGGAACACCAGTTCGGGCCTGGCGGACTCGAACACCCCGGCGACCGTGTCGGCATCGCGCACGTCGGCGACCTCGAGGTTCGCACCCCCGGCGAGCGCCCGCTCGAGGTTCTCGGCCTTCCCGGTTGAAAGGGAGTCGATCACCGTGACGCGATCATGGCGCGCGATCAGCGCGTCGACCAGGTTCGAGCCGATGAATCCGGCGCCGCCTGTGACCAAGCAGTCCATGGGCGACGGGAGCTTACGGGGGCGGACTGGGGGCAGCTTTGCCGGCCGCTACCCGTGCAGAGGCGACAAACCGCGTAACTCCTGGCTCGATCTTCCGTTCCTATAGGTAACGACGCCGATTTTTGCGTCGGCTAGGGATTCTCCCTACGTAAATCCAGCCGTATTCGAGAGCGTGTGGCAGTGCACAGCACGCCAGAGAGATCCGGAGTATTCATGCGCCCTGAGGGCTCGCTCAAGTCAGACCCAATCACGGTCCTGTCCCCTGCCACCGCGGAGGTGCTCGGCGTTCCCCTGGGCCTGATCGACTACGACAGCACGCTGGACTGGATCGACGCCACCGTCCTCGCCGGCGGCCGCGGGTACGTCTGCGTCTGCAATGTCCACACCGTGATGGCCTCCGCCGAGGACGCCGAGCTGCGCACCGCGCTGCTGGGATCTTCCATCAACGTGCCCGACGGCCAGCCGCTGGTATGGGCCCTGAGCGCACTCGGGCATCCACTCGAAGATCGCGTCTACGGCCCGGAGCTGATGGCGCGGGCCTGCGCTCGCGGCGCCGAGTCCGGCCAGCGGCTCTATCTCTACGGCGGCCGCAATCAGGGCGCGCTCGTCCAGCTGGCGCTCAACCTGCGCCAGCGCTACCCGGGCGTCAAGATCGTCGGCGGCTACTCGCCGCCCCACCGTCCCCTGACTGGCGAGGAGCACGCCGCGGTGGTTCGCGAGATAAATGCGTCGCGTCCCGAGGTCGTGTGGGTCGGAATCGGTGTGCCCAAGCAGGAGAAATGGATGGCCCGGCTGCGCACTGAGCTCGACGCACCGGTGCTGGTGGGGGTCGGCGCGGCGTTCGACTTCCACGCCGGTCTCGTGCCCCAGGCACCCAGCTGGATCCAGAAGATGGGTCTGGAGTGGGCCTACCGCCTCGCTCACGAGCCACGGCGGCTGTGGCGGCGCTACACGCGCTACAACCCGCGCTTCGTGCGCGAGTTCGGGCGCCAGTTTGTCGCCCATCGCCGCCGGCTGCGCCGCCAGGCCGGGACCTCGTTCTAGCCCGCCGTCGCGGCCCGGCCGCCGGCCGGGCCCGTGCGCTGCAAAATTGAGGCTTGTGAGTCCCGAGCCGACAGCATCGATCGTGATCCCGACGCGGGACCGCCCCGAGTACCTCCGGGTCACCTTGGCCTCAATCGCACCCCAGGCGCAGCGAGCCGCAGCCGAGGTGCTCGTGGTCGACGACGGCCGAGACCCGAGCACGACGGCAGTGGCCGAGCACCACGGGGCCCGCGTGATCCGTCCGCGGAGCCCCGGCGCCAACGCGGCGCGCAACGCCGGTATCGGCGCCGCCCGGGGCGATCCGATCGTTCTCATCGACGATGACGTAGAGGCGCCCTCAGGGTGGCTCCAGGCCCTGCTGGAGGGAGTCACCCGGACACCGGACCGCGACGTGTTCGGAGGCCCGATCCGTGCCCGGTTGGAAGGTGGTGGCCCACGAGCCTGTGGGCGAGAGCCGCCGCCGATCACCACGCTGGACCTCGGCAGCGAGGACCGCGACGTGGCGCTCGTGTGGGGCGCCAACATGGCGATCCGCCGCCGCGCACTGGAGCTCGTGGGGAAGTTCGACGAAACGATCGCCGGGCGAGGTGAGGAGGAGGACTGGCAACGCCGGTATGCAGCGCAGGGCGGGCGCGTCCGGTACCTCTTTCGCGCCGGGCTCGACCACCGCCGCACCCGCGAAGACGCCACGGTGCGGAGCCTCTCCGCAGCCGCCTACGGACTCGGGCGCAGCGCGCGGCGGTATGACGCCCTCAAGGGCGCCGTGCCCCCGATCAGCGCCGAGCTGCGGACACTCGCCGGCTGCATCTGGCACGTCGTGCGCCGCCGCTGTGCGACCGGGATCGTGCTCGGAGCGCACGCGCTCGGCCGGCTGCGCGAGGCGCTGGACGAGGCACGCACGGGAAGCCGGTCATGACCCCCGACGACTTCCTCTCGGGTACCAGCGGGCAGGTCTTCGGTCTCCGCGCGACCGGCCGGGCGATCGTCGCCGACGCGCTCTGCGACGCGGCGTCGCTCGCGCGCCTGGAGGCGTGGCGCCTGCGGCGGGCCGCCCACAGCTCGCCCCGGCGGCGGATCCTGGCGCTGGCGATCGAGCGCCAGGACATGCCGAACCTGCTCGCGCAGGCGCGTGCAGAGCTCCTGCGCTCCCGCCACGAGGTCGAGTTCGCGAGCATGGCCGCAGGCGACTGCGGCAGGTTCGAGAACCTCAACGCCCTGCTGGGCGAACACCCGGCCGACGGCCACGACTGGCTGCTGGTGGTCGACGATGACGTCGAGCTGCCCGAGGGCTTTCTGGACGCGTTCGTGTTCCTGGCGGAGCGGTTCGAGCTGCGGCTGGCCCAACCGGCACATCGCCATCGCTCCCACGCGGCGTTCGCGATCACTCGGCGTCGCGCGGCCAGCGTGGTTCGTGAGACCGCGTTCGTCGAGATCGGTCCCGTGTGCGCCTTCCACGCCACCACTTTCGAGACCCTGCTGCCGTTCCCGCCGCTGCGCGCCGGCTGGGGGCTGGACGCCCACTGGTCGGCGCTTGCCGCCGCCAGGGGCTGGCCCATCGGGGTGATCGACGCGACGCCCGTGCGTCACGGACTGCGCCGGATCGCGGCCTCCTACGATCGCGGCGACGCGATCGCCGAGGCGCGCGAGTTCCTGGCCGGCCGTCCGTACACCAGGGCCAGTGACGCCCAGCGAACGCTGGTGGCCCACCGCAGCTGGCGATGAAGGTCTTGGTTCTCGCCGAGTACTACCCGCGCGAGCACGATCCGGTGTTGGGGGTGTGGGCGCACCGGCAGGCGCTGGCGGCACGAGAGGCCGGGGCCGAGCTGAGGGTGCTCGTCCTGTACCGCCCGCTGCCGCCGCTGCGGGCCCTGCGCGCCCTCGACCTCGACGCCGCTCGGCGCATGCTGTCCCAACCCCGGACGATGGAGCTCGACGGCCTGCGGGTCGATTACCTGCGGTTCCTGTCCCCACCGCGACCGTGGAGCTACGGCCACTGGGGCGCGTGGGCCGCGCCTGCCCTGAGGCGGGGGCTGGCCCGGATCCGCGCCGAGTTCAGCTTTGACCTCATTCATGCCCACTATGCGGTTCCCGCCGGCGACGCGGTCCGCAGGGCCGCCCCACGGACCCCGCTGGTGGTGTCAGTTCACGGGGGCGACGTTCTGGGTGCGCACGCCGGCGGCCGTGCGGTCCGCGACACCCTCGCCCACGCCCGGCTCGTACTGGCCAACAGCGCCGGGACCTCGCGGCGCTGTGCGGCGCTGGGCGCGGGCGCCGTCCGCGTCGTCCACCTGGGCGCCGATCTCCCCGACCGGGCGCCGGTGCGGCCCTCGCGCCCGACGCTGGTCAGCGTGGGAAACCTGATCGAGCGCAAGCGCCACGCGGACGTCATCGCCGCCCTGCCGGCGCTGCGCGATCGCCATCCCGAGCTTCGCTACGTGATCGCCGGCGACGGTCCCGAGCGCGAGCCCCTGCGTGAGCTCGCCCAGCGACTCGGAGTCGCCGACCGCGTCGAGCTGCATGGCCGGTTGGGGCACGAGCAGGCGGTGGCGACGGCTCAAGGCGGCTCCCTGTTCGTGCTGCCCAGTGTCTCCGAGGCCTTCGGCGTCAGTTACGTGGAGGCGATGGCCGGTGGGGTGCCGGCGGTCGGCTGCCGGGGCGAGGACGGGCCCGAGGAGATCGCCGCGGCGGGCGGCGGGATCGAGCTCGTGGCCCCGCGCGACCCCTCCGGGCTGGCGACCACGCTGGATGCGCTGCTCTCCGACCCGGCGCGGCTGCAGGCGCTGGGCCGCGAGGCCCAGCTGACGGTGCAGCGCAGCTTCACCTGGGAGCAGTGCGGCCGGGAGACCGTCACGGCGTATCGGGACGTGCTGCGGTCCTGAGTCGCCGCTCGCCACCGCGCCGGCCGGCTCCCAGCGCCCCGCCCGGATAGAAATGCCCTGACGGCCGCTCGACGAGCTCGTGGTACTCGAGCCCGAATTCATCGCAGCATTCGGCGAGCGCCCGGGTGACGTGGACGTTGTCGGAGATGAGCACGCCCTCGGAGGTCAGGTGGGGCGCGACCGTCCGCAGCTCCCAGCGCTCGTTCTCGTAGGTGTGGAGGCTGTCGTGGATGAACAGGCCCACCCCCTCCGATCGCTTCAGCACCTCCTGCAGTCCGTCCCGGCTGGACTCGATCCGCAGCTCCCAGCGCGGATCGGCGCCGGCCAGCCAGCCGGCCGCCGGATTGACGTCAAAGGAGACCAGCCGGCCGCCCGCCCCCTCCAGCGCGTTGCGCTCCAGGGCGCGGAGCAGCAGCAGCGAGCCCAGGCCGTCGTCCACCCCGGTCTCGACGATCAGCGCGGGCTTGCCCAGCCGCGCCAGGGCGTACCACCCCAGCCGCTTTCCGAACGGGGGCTCCGGCTTGCTCCACCACCACCGGTGTGCGGTGGCGGCACGCAGCCGGCGGCGGAGCACCTGATCACCCCGGGCCTCGGCCAGGACCTCGTTCACCTCCGCGGCCTCGCGCCCCGCCACCCGCGCGACCCAGGCGGCCAGCTCCGGCTCGTTGGCCAGCTCATAGGTGAAATTGTCCGGCTCGGGGTCGAGCAGCACGTAGGCCAGGTGGTGGCGCACCGGAGCGCCCACACGCCGCACTGACCGGGCCTTGCTGAGCCACCGCGCTCGCCGCAGGTAACGCGGGTCGAGCCCGAGTCTTTGCGCGACGTCTCGCGCGCCTGCATGCCAGGACATCGGGGCGAGTGTAAGTCTGGGCGCTTCTAGACTGCCTGCCCATCGCGACCGAAGCCACCGATCTCGGGCAGGACAGCTGCGCGCCGTATGAGCCGGACAATTTCTTTGACCGGCTGAGCCGGGCCTCGACCCTCGAGGCCAACTACAGCCACATGATGGCCCGTGAGCGCGAGCTCGTCTCGCGCCGGCTCGCTCTCACCGGCGGCAACGTGCTCTCAGTCGGCGCGGGATGGCATCCGGGCCGTCATCTGTTCCCCGCGCCCGCGTTCCGGCTCGTGGCCGCCGACGCCGATCCCGAGCGCGTGGCCGGGGTCGCCTCCAGCGGGCGTGCCGACGAAGCCGTCCTCGGCCACGCCGGCAGGCTCGGGCTCGAGCCGCGCTCGTTTGACGTCGTCCTGTACCGGCTCGTGCTTCACCACATCGCCTTCCAGGGTCCGCTCGCCCCCTGCTTCGCCGAGGCGGCGAAACTGCTGGTTCCGGGTGGAGCGCTGATCGTGATCGAGCCGGGGCTGTGGCACCCGGTGGGCGCCGCGCTCTCGCTGGCCAATCGGACCGGGACCGCCACGGCGCTGCACGGGACGCCGGACGACATTCCGCTGTCCCCGCGCCGCCTCCTCGCCGAGGCTCGCGCGGCCGGGCTCGCCCCCGAGCTGCACGCCGTGACCTACAGCTGGCGGCGGCTGCCGGTCGCGCTGCAACGAGCGATCCAGCCGCTCGACGAGCTGGGCTCGAGGCCCCGCGCAGCGGTGTTCGGGCACACCCTGATGTTGATCGCCCGCGCGGGCGAGCGGTGAGCGACCGTCCGGGCGGGCCAGGCGCCATCAGCGCCGGTCAGGTCAAGCTGAGCACGGACCCCGCCGTCGGCGCGGCCTTGGCCGCGGGCCTGGTCGTGCTCGCGTTCGTCACCACCGGCGGCCTCGATCAGGCGGTCGCGGTCTCGGCCGGCAACACCTGGGCCGAGATCGTGATCACCCTGCTCGGTGGCGGCGCCTGCGCGACGGTGCTCGTCCTAGGTCGGCGCCGGCGGCGGTGGGGCGGGGCCACCGTCGCCCTGTTCGCCCTTCTCACCGCGTTCACGGCACTCTCGCTCGCCTGGTCGGTCCAACCGGATGACTCCTGGCAGGCGACGAACCTGACGCTGGCCTATCTGGCCGCGTTCGCCGCCGGTGCCTCGCTGGCACGGCTCGCCCCCGGGCGATGGCGGGCGCTGGTGGGAGCGATCGCGGTGACGAGCGTGATTCTCAGCGGTTACGCGCTGCTGGCCAAGGTGTTCCCGGGCTCCCTCGCCGCGAGCGACACCTCGGGCCGGCTTCAGGCCCCGCTGGGGTACTGGAACGCCACCGGAGTCATGGCGGCGATGGGGATCGCGCCGTGCCTGTGGGCCTGGACCCGGAACGGCTGGAGCCGGTTCCTGCATGGCCTGGCGGTGCCCGGCGTGGCGATCCTGATCGCCGTGGTCGTGCTCTCCTACTCGCGCTCGGCGGTGCTCGTAGCCGTCCTCGGCGCCGGGGGCTGGGTGGCGTTCGTGCCCCGGCGGCTGCGCGCTGCCGGACTACTCGCGCTCGGCGGCGCCGGGGCAGCGGTGATCGCGGGCTGGGCCCTCTCCCGCCCGGCGCTGACCAGTGACGGCGCTCTGCTGGCAGCCCGCACCTCCGCCGGTCACACCTTCGGCGTGGTCCTCCTGGTGACCGTCGTGGTGCTGACCGCTGTCGGCGTCGGCGCCGCAGTCGCCGCCGACCGGGTCGTCCTGCCCAAGGCCGTGCGCCGCCGGGTGGGGACCGGCCTGCTGGTGGCGGTGGCACTCCTGCCGGTGGCGGGGGTGGTGGCGCTGGCGGCGTCCTCGCGCGGGCTGACGGGAGAGATCTCGCACGCCTGGAGCTCGTTGACGAGCGTCAACGCGGGGGTTGGGAACGGCGCTTCCCGGCTGGGGCAGTTCGGCTCCAGCCGACCGCTCTACTGGCGCGAGGGGATCAAGGTGGGTGAGCACGCCCTGCTCAAGGGGGTGGGTGCCCTCGGGTTCTTCACCGCCCGCACCCGCTACACCACCGACGCTCACGTGGTCGTGCACGCCCACAGCTACCTCGTGCAGACGTTCGCCGATCTCGGCCTGGTCGGACTCGCGATCTCGCTGGCGCTGCTGATCGCCTGGGGCGTGGCCGCGGAGCGCGCGTTGGCGCTGCGGATGCGGTGGGCGGCGCTGAGCGACGACCAGGTGCTCGAGCGGGAGGGACTGACCGCCCTGCTGCTGGTGGTGCTCGTGTTCGGCCTGCAGTCGGCGATCGATTGGACCTGGTTCTTTCCCGGCCTGGCCGTGCCCACGCTCCTGTGCGCGGGCTGGCTGGCGGGTCGCGGCCCGCTCGCGAGCACGGCCGGTCAGACCCGGCGCCGGGCTTCCATTCTGACCCGACCGGGCGTGGGAGCCACCGTCACGGTATTGGCCGCGCTGGCGCTGCTCGGCGCGTGGGTGATCTGGCAGCCGTTGCGCTCTGCCGACGCGGCCGCCTCGGCCGTGAGCGCGGCGGCGCGTAATGACGTCAGCGCCGCGTTCAGCTACGCGCATGACGCCGCCGGCGCGGATCCGCTGGCCCTGCAGCCGCTGTTCGTGCTCTCCGAGCTCTACCAACGGGTGGGTGACAACCGTGCCGCACGCGCACAGCTGCTGAGCGCCGTCAACCTGCAGCCCGACAACTACGACAGCTGGCTGGAGCTCGGGAATTTCGACCTCCAGAACCACCAGCCCCGCCGCGCGCTGGGGTCACTGGAGCGCGCCCTGACCCTGGCTCCGACCACGGTGCCGGCAATCGGCGAAGAGATCGCGCAGGCGCGCGCCGAGCTGGCCTCCAAGCACCGCTGAGCCCATCGGCACCGACGCCCGCGGTGGTCCGTCAGCGCACCGCGCGGGCCAGCAGCAGCCGGCGCATCGGAGCCACGCCCCCCGCGGTCCGCACCGTCACCTGATCAAAGCCGAACTCCTGCAGCAGCTCTCGCAGGGACCGGCGCGTGTACAGGTGGAGGTGATCTCCGAGCGGTTGCGAGTAACGCTCGATCCCGCCGAGCGCCAGCCGCGCCCGCCCGTGACTCGGCGTCGTCAGCAGCAGCCGGCCCCCCGGCGCCAGCACGCGGCGGACCTCCGACAGCCACCGCGCGGTATCGGCGACGTGCTCTATCACCTCGGTGCTCCACACCAGATCTAACGATCCGTCGGCGAACGGCAGCTCGCCGTCGAGGGGCACGAGCTGGAACTCGAGTGACGGATGGCGCGCTCGCGCGCGCCGCACCGCCGCCTCGGCAACCTCCGCGCCCACCACGCTGGTGACCGCCGGCGCGAGCTCCGCCGTGAAGCTCCCGTCGCCACAGCCGAGATCCAGTACCCGGTCGCCCGCACGGGCTTCCGCGAGCAGGAAGCGCCGCCTGAGCTCGACGTCGGGCGCCTGGAGATCCGCGGGCAGGCGCTCCCAGAGCTCCTCGTAGTACTCCTTCACCGCGCCCAACCTACTAGGGGCCGGTCACGTCGATCCTTTGCTCGCCCACGACGAGCAACCGGTCCGGCGGCGCGGCCCCGACGTCCCACAGGTACAGGCCGATCGCTTCGCCCAGTGCCTCACGGAGCTCCTCTAGCGTTCCGCCTGACGCGAAGCATCCCGGAAGCTCGCTGATCTCTGACCAGAAGCTCTCGTGCTCCTGATGGACGACGACCGTGAGCTCCATGCCTGCTCCTTCGATGTCAGACCTGCCTGTTTGAGGATCGAGTGTGTCAAGCGCTTGCTGTAGTCCTGGCCCTTGTGCCGGGGCAGCGTGATCGGCCGCTCTCCGAATTTCTTCATCTTCACCACGTGCTTACCGCCGACGGTTGGCTCCCAGCCGTGACCCTTCAGTAATCCGATTGCCCGACGCTGGTTGAGGAGGTTGGGCACGGCTCCAACCTAAGGCGCCAATCCCGGCTATTGGCCACCTCGGCGCGGATTGGCACACGCCCATCACACCGCGTGACGCTGTTTTTGCATTGGCGTCCCGCGCCGCTCCTCTGCGCATGCCAAATGCGACAAATCCAAACGACAGCCGCGGGTTTGTCGCATTCTTGAGGCTGTGCCTGCGCTTGGCGACAAATCCGGAGGCGGGTTCTGGATTTGTCACGCTCAGCATGCCGAAGGGCGCGTCCGGGGCTCGTCGCCACGCCTGGCGCCTCGACCCGCTCCGGGCTAGGCGACTATCGGCTCTCGAGCAGGAGCGTCACCGGACCGTCGTTGACGAGCTCCACCTGCATGTCGGCCCCGAACACGCCCCGCCGCGCACCCAGGAGCTCACAGAAGCGCTCGTACAGCGGCTCGGCGAGCTCGGGGCGAGCGGCCTGGGTGTAGCTCGGCCGGTTTCCCCGGCGAGCGTCGCCGTAGAGCGTGAACTGGCTCACGCACAGCACCTCGCGGTCGCCGAGGGGCTCGTTCATGCGCCCGTCCGCGTCAGGGAAGATCCGCAGCGCCCTGACCTTGTCGGCGAGCCATTGCGCCTCGCGGGGCGAGTCGGTGCCGTGCACTCCGAGCAGCACCAGCAGGCCAGGACCGATCTGCGCCACCCGCTCGCCGCCGACCTCCAGGGAGACACGGCACACGCGCTGGACCAGGGCCCGCACGCGCTAGGCCTCGCGCAGCTCGGCAGCGGCCCGCTCGGGCGCGACGATGTTGAGGCCCACCCCGGCACCGAGCTCGAGCCCGGCGAGATGGGTCAGCCGCGGCAGGATGTCGATCCGCCAGCAGAACTGCTCGGCGCCCCGTGGGGCCGTCCGCACCCAGAGGTTGAGCGGGGGACTGCCACCGAGCCTGCGCGTGAGCCGCCCCAGGGCATCGTGGAGCAGTGCGGCGCCCAGGGGACCGTCGTCCTCGTACCGCGCTCGCGGCGTGCGCGGAGCGATCATCAGCTGGTAGGGCACGCGGGCTCCGTACGGGGACATGAGCACCGCCTCGTCGTCGATGGCGACGACGCGCTCGCGCTGGCGGACCTCCTGCTGGACCAGGTCGCCGAGCAGGTTGCCGCCCATCGTCTGCGTGGCGTAGGCGCCAAAGCGCTCGCGCTCCCGGGCGATCGCCGCCGGTACGAAGTCCAGCGCGTAGAGCTGAGCGTGGGTATGGGGCAGCGACGCTCCGGCCTCCCGCCGCTCGTTGACGATCACGTGCACGCAGGCGGAGTCCGAGTGCAGGCGCATCCGCTCGCGCCACACTCCCATCGCGCGGGCCACCTGCTCCACCGACAGCTCGACCAGCGATGTCACCGGCTGGGGCGCGTTGATGATCACCTCGTGGGCGCCCCTCGCCGGCGCGGACCAGAACAGCTCCGGGTTGGCCTGCGGCGGAGGCGCCTCGGCGCCGGGTTCCAGCGCCGGGTAGAGGTTCGGGACCACGCGCACCTTCCAGCCGGGAGAGTCAGGGGCGCCCCCGCCCGGACGGAGCGCGTACAGCTCCGGCGGCGTGCGGTCCTCGTGCCCCTCGGCGAACGGGTCGCTCTCGGGATCCAGCGGCGGCGCCGGGGTCGCGCTCAGCTCTCCGCCGGGGCGCTGCGCTCGGGCACCGGCGACAAGTGCGCGCTGGCCGGTCAGCGGGTCGATGCGCAGCTCCGGCATCAGCGCGTGCCGCGACGGCCGGGGCCGGTCAGCGCTGTCCGCCCCCGGGCGGGAGGCACCTAGACGTACTTCTCCATCGCGATGTGCTCGATCCCCGCCTCCATGAAGGTCCGCCCCCGGGGCTCATATCCGGCGGCCTCGTAGAGCGAGCGCGCGTACGTCTGGGCGTGCAGGACGAGCCGGCGCGCCCCGGCCGCCCGTGTCTCTTCGTCGGCGAGCTCGAGCAGCGCGGTGGCGATCCCGTGACGACGGGCGCTGGCGCGGACCGCGAGCCGGCTGAACTGGACGGTGGGACCTACGAACACCAGGCGGCAGGTGGCCAGCAGCTCGCCCCCGGAGACCGCCACCAGATGCATCCCCTCGCCGTCGCGTCCATCGAGCTCCTCGCGCACGGGCACGCCCTGCTCCTCGCAGAAGACCTCGTGGCGAAGCTCGAGCACGGCCGCCATCTCGTCCTCGTCCCCGACGCGGCGGACGTCATAGGTCAGGGTGTCGCTCATCGGAGCACGTAGAACCGGATGTCCTTCTCGAGCGCCTGGGCGCTCTCGTAAGGGCCGGCGTGGTCGAACACGTAATGGGAGTGGCCGCGGCGATCGAAGAACAAGGTCTGCGGGAAGTAGGTCGTGGCCTGGAACGCCTGGGCGATGGACGAGTGCGGATCGGTGTAGCTGGGGTAGCTCACCGGGAAGCGTCGCAGGAACGCGGCCGCCGCGCCATTGCCGTCGTTGCCGTCGATGCCGATGAACGCCACCTCGTGGCCGTACTTGACCGCAGCCTGCTGAAAGGCCGGGAACTCCGTCTGGCACGGATCGCACCAGGAGGCCCACTTGTTGACCACGACCGGATAGCCCTTGAGCGCCGCCAACCGGGCGCGGAAGCCGGCCGTGCCGCCGGACAGCAGACGGTTGGCCTCGGCGTGCAGCGCGGCCAGCGGTGGCGGAGAGCCCTTGAACGCCGCCTGCACGGCGTTCGGCGGCGGCGCGGCGCTCCGCGCCTGACCGCCGCCACAACCCGCCAAAAGCGGGCATAGGACCGCCGCCAGCACTGTTGAGCAGGTGAGTAGCCGCACACGCGACAGCTTGCCATACGGCTGGCTGGCCGGATCTGCTTAAATAGTCGTTATCCTCCTTGCCAGCAGGCGGGGGGAACGCTTCTGAGGAATTCTCGCCGTGCTCGGCATCCTGCCGAGACTGCCTGAGTCGCTACGACGTTACGCCGCGACTCGCTCATCCTGACGCAACCTGCCAATCACTGATGGGTGTCATCACCCCCTTTCCTAGTCCTGACGCGATCGCACGCGCCGAGCGGCTGACCCGTGAGCGCTTCGTTTACGAAGGCGAGACGCTGGAGGACGCCCTCGCCCCCGGATCGGCGCGCCGCCGAGCGCTCGACGCTGCCGTCGCCGAGGTGCAGGAGGGCCACAAGCAGCCCTCGATCGAGTGGCGACGGCAGTTCTCGCTGCTGCTCGGGCTCGAACGGCTGCTGTCCGAGGAGGAGCCGCATCTGGCCGACGGGACCGTCCTCTCTGCTCACCAGGTCGATGCCCTGTCGGGCACGCTGACCGCGCTGCTGGCAGAGGCTCAGCGCAGCGCCAACGGCAGCGGCCCGACCGCTGCCAACAGCGGTGACGGCTCTGCCCACGGCAACGGCCACGCCGAGGCCAACGGCGGTTCGCCTGCCGCGACCACTCCGGGGCCCGAGGAGCGCTCGCCGCGAGCGTCGACAGCGATCCAGGACGAGGAGAACGACGATGACGTGGAGCTCGACGAGGACGAGCCCGAAGACGTCGAGCCGCAGGACTGGCAGGACGAGGACGATGAGGAGGAGGACGACACCGCCGCCATCGAGGAGCAACCCGAGGACCCCAACGCCGCCAGGCGATTCTGGTTCGAGCACGCCACCGGCGCGGGCAAGACCGTCGCCGCGCTCGGCTTCGTCGAGGCCTCACGGACCGGCGGGGTGCTGATCCTCACCCACCGCCGCAACCTCGTGGACCAGTTCGAGGGAGAGCTTCGCGATCGCGGCTATCGCGAGCGGATCAGGGCGGCGATGCTCGACGACCACGACGCCGCCAACGGCCCGGTCACGGTCGAGACCTACCAGTGGTTCGTGCGCAATGCCGGACGGATCTCCGACGCCTACACGATCGTGATCTGCGACGAGGCGCACACCGCGCTCGGCGAGAAGACCTCCGCGGCGATCCGCGCCTGGGCGGGGCCGGTATTCGTCGGGATGACCGCGACCGGAGCGTTGATCGCGCGCCACGTCACTGACCTGTTCCCCACGCAGACCAGCCGCTTCGATCTCGCTCAGGCCGCCCGGCGCGGAGTGATCGCGCCGCTTCGCTGCATCCGCATCCCGCCGGGTCCGGGGGTGCGCACGATCGCCAAGGTCCCGCTGCGCAGAGGCGAGGTGGACACCGAGTTCGACCAGGAGATGCTGGCCGAGATCCTCGACCAGACGCCGTTCAATCTTGCCATCGCCGACCTCTACAAGACCCGCTTCAACGGCGTCCCGGGCGTCGTCTACGCCGCCGGCGTCAAGCACGCCTACAACGTGGCCCAGGCCTTTCGCGATCTCGGGATCAAGGCCAAGGGCGTGTCCGGCGAGACGCCCAAGCGCGAGCTCGCGCGCGTGCTCGCCGACTACGAGTCGGGCAAGGTCGACGTGCTCGTCAACGCTCAGCTGCTCGCCGAGGGCTGGAATAGCCCCCGGGCGACGAT
>Ga0182024_10016685_pt1 | contig 13895 bp, 12 predicted proteins | sample P32metaG_FD_120480 | JGI IMG/M metagenome (GOLD analysis project Ga0182024, IMG submission 120480) | Permafrost microbial communities from Stordalen Mire, Sweden - P3-2 metaG (Illumina Assembly) | ecosystem: Environmental > Terrestrial > Soil > Wetlands > Permafrost | place: Sweden: Stordalen... | reverse complement strand
TATTCCGCCGCACCGCCAGCGAACTCAGTTCGCCCCGCTCCACAGCACTCAAATCTAGCCTCGGTAGCTTCCGACTCGCCATCACTCCCCCGCTGTGCCGCGCGGAAGAGTCTGGCAGATCCACACGAATCAGTGATATCGCGAACTTCAGATTCGGGACACTAGCGCCCGGCCTGAGCCAGGGGCGTTCAGCCCGCGCGAAGTCGCCCGAACATAGGCCGCCCGTGGTTCGATTGACCGGGAGGAGCGGCCGGACCCCGAGCGAAAGTTGCTATTGCTTGCCGGCGAAGATCCCGGAGGCGATATAGGTCGGGCCGAGGGTCGTGTGGACGGCAAAATTGCCCCCGGTTTCCGCCGCCTTCGGGCCGAAGAAACTGCCGTTGATCGTACCGGTGATGGGGGCGGTCGCCGTTGGGGCGAGGGTGAACGTGTAGTTGGCGCCGGTCAGCGGCAATTTGACGGGTTTGGCCCCTGTGCTGAGACTATTCCCGTCGAAATTGCTGATCGTCAGCGTGCCGGTTTGTGGGCCGAAATTATAGGTCCCGACGAAGCCGCCGGCGGCGACGTAGTTCGAGGCCGTCGCGCCGTTGTATACCGAGCCGATCGCAGCGCCGGTATAGGTCCCGGTCGCCGCCTCGCTCGCCAGGGTGCCTAGGTCGCCGACCGAGGTCGGTACCCCCCCGACCCAAAAGTTGATGTGTCCGTGGTCGACACGGGAAACCAGATCGGTGGTCGGATTGCCGGTCAACAGATCGCCGCCCCAATAACCCCATTGCAGGAATTTGCATTGGCAGAACGACGCCCCGCTCGGCAAGAGCGAGGTGGGGAGCGTCGCGGTCCCCGAACTGACAAGATAAAGCTGGCTGGCCTGGGTCGTGTCGCCGCCTACCGTCAGCTGCAGGCCGTTGATTTGCTGCGGGGTGGCCTTGTCCTCGAATGCGCCTAAGATGTTGTCGTCGACAAAGACGCTTTGTTGTCCGCCGAAGTTCATGACGACGGAGGTGACCCCGCCGGTCGCCGAGGAGGCGAGCGCGTCGCTCGTAAAGGTCGCCTTCAGCGTATTGGCGGTGCTGTCGGTCGCGATCGTGGCTCCCCCCGTTATCGCGTAGGGCGTCGATGTCGCGGTCGTCGTCATCATGCCGCCGAAGAAGCCGGTCAGCGTCTGCGTCGTCCGGCTCGCACCGACACCGGTGGGCAACGTCGTGGTGACGGCGGGCTGCGCGAATCCAAAGGTTTCCGTGCTGGGTGTGGTAGCGGTGCCTTCGGTCTCGCCGGCCTGGGGCTGCGATCCCGACGCCCCGGTCGCCACAAGGCTCGTGGCCGAGCTGGTGTCGAACTTTGTCTGGTCGAGCGTAAAGCCGGTTATCGCGTTCGTTCCGTAGAGGCTGTTCCCGTTGCCGTCGACGACCGAGCTGACCGGCGAAGCGATCGTCTCCGACGCGAAACTGCTTTCGGACTCGACCCCGCGCACCGCACCCTTGATGAACGGCGCCCCGTTCAGCGTCGTGACGACCCCGCCCTCGACGATTGCAGTGGAATTTTGCGCGCTGCCCGTCCCGGAGAACGCAACCGTCGCTTGCAGCTCGCGCGCGGCAATTGTAGTGCCGGTGGTGCTCGTCGTGCTGGTGTTGCCGATAGCGGTCGACGCCGGCGCCACGAGGTAGAGCGGCGTCAGTGTGGCGGCGATCGACGCGTCGTCATTGACCGAGAAAGGTATGTTGCTCGGCGATGGGGCCCCCGACAGGCTGAAGGCGAATATGCGGGCCGAGCCGGTCGATGCGAGCGCACTCGAGGGGACCGCCAACCCGCCCGAGACGAAAAACGACTGCCCAATGGCGGGAGTCAAGTTTGCATAGAAAAAGGACCCGTCGCTCGAGAGAAAGCTGGTCCCGCTAACCATGCCGCCCGCGCTTGATCCGGTCGGACCGAATGTGCTGGTCCCGGTCGCCAACGGAAACGACAACACGCTGCCCCCGACGATCGCACCGAAGGTGCCATTGCTCAGCGCACCGCTGCCGAACGGAACATTCGAGGCGGACGTCTGATCCGGAGCGGAGAAACCGCCTGTCGCGTTGGTTTTGGACACCCCCGCGTAGGGGCCGGTCGTGGTGATTTTGACCGGTGTGGGTGTGCTGCCGCCTGTCGACCCCTGGTTCGCGGTGCTCTGGATCTGGTTTTGACCGTTGCACTGCGGACACGTGTTCGGATTGACGCCGGCGGCCGAGGTTCCCTGGTTCTGATCCGCTTGTTGACCGCTCTGGGTGAGGTTGCCCGAGATCGTCTGTCCGATGCCGCTATCGGCGACGCTGGTGTCGGTCGGGATGACCGGGGCGCCGCCCGTGCCCCTGGATCGCCCGTCGAGCAGCTGAGTGTAGAGCGCCAGCAGCCCCGGCGGCATCCGATCCGGCCGCGACGGCACGCCGCCCGGGAAGACGATGGACTGCCAGCCCGGCCGCGTAATGGTCTGGGACCCGCCAGCGACGCCCGTGACCGTCAGGCCTTTGCCGTAGAGGAACCCGGCGTCGGTTTTGCCGTCGGGCCCGATCTGCGCGACGAACGCGCCGCCGCGTACGGCCAATGTCGCCGTGGCGGTGCGCAGCGTCACGGCATCGTCTTGTTTACTCAGCTTGCCGCCGACATAGCGCAACAGGCCGCGCGTCGCGCTCATCGCCAGCTTTCCGGTGCCGCTCTTCGGGTCATAGACGAACTGATCGATCGTCAGATCGGAATTGGGACCGACCGTCATTGAGGATTCATCGAGAAACAGCAGCTGGGTCTGCCCCGCTGCCGCGGTGGTGATGTGTTCGTTGAAGATGACATCCTGGCCGATCATCAGCTGGCGCGCCGCCGCGCCGGGCAGCGCCCCGGTCGCCTCGGGGTTGACCGCGCTGTTGACCCCGACCCGCTCCTGGGCAAAGAGGGCACTCGATCCGGCCGTTAGCAACAGACCGGCGACCATGGCGACGGGGAGTAGACGTAGAGCAAACCTGGGCATACGGCGTCTCCTGATGGCCGCCCCGCGCGGCCCAACCGAACTCGGGCACCCGCGCAGACCAATCGGCGGCGCCAGCATAGCGCTCGTTCGATTTTCTGTCATGAGCGGAAAGCGTTTGCCTCGGTGGACGGCGGCCCGCAATCGTCAGCCCCCGCGGGTGACGAGTGCGGGCGCGGTCCGCTTCTATCGCCGGTTTTGTGGTCCGGCGCTACTTGCCGGCGAAGATCCCGGAGGCGAGGTAGGTCGGGCCGATGGTCGTGTGGAAGGCAAAATTGCCGCCGGTCTCCGCCGCATTTAGACCGTAGAAGCTGCCCTTGATCGTGCCGGCGACGCCGCTCTGGGCGACGTTGAACGTGTAATTGGCGCCGGTCAGCGGCAATTTGACGGGGGTGGTTCCTGTGCTGAAGCTTTTTCCGTCGAAATTGCTGACTGTCAGCGTGCCGCTCTGCGTGCCGAAATTGTAGGTGCCGTTGAAGGCGCCCGCGGCCAGATAGGTTGCGCCGGCGTTGAAGACGGTGCCGACCGCGGCGCCGTTGTAGGTGCCCGTCCCGGTGGTCGGCACGGTGACGGTCGGCGTTCCGGCGAGCCAGGTGTTGATATAGGCGCGGTCGTTGCGGGTGGAAGCGGTCAGGGTGGCGTTCGGCGTCAGCACCTGGCCGGTCCAATAGCCCCATTGCAGGTATTGGCACGTGCACGGCGTCACCCCGGCCGGCATCCAGTTATTCCCCACCGTCGCCGACGTCACCATCGTCAGCGACGGCGTGAGATTGGGGAGGCTGGAGCCCACCGGCTGCGCACCCGGCCCGAGCACCGTCGGGTTCGCCGCGGTCGTCAGGGTCGGCAGGTTGGTTCCGTTGATTTGCGAGGGCGTGACCGGGCTTTCGTTAGCCGCATAGTTATTGTTGTCGATGAATGCGCTGCGCCCATAGTTGCTGGTGATCGTCGTCGGCAGAGAGCCGAATTGGAGCACCATTGAGCTGATGCCGCTCGACGCCGAGGTGAACGGGTCGGTGCCGGTGAAGGTCGCGGCAACGCGATTGGAGACGGGATCGGTCAGGACAATTGTATTCCCGCTCAGCACATAGGGGCTGCCGGTCGTCGGGTTTGTCGTGTGCGTCATGATGCCGCCGAAAAACCCTGTTTCGGCCAGCCCCGACCGGGTTCCCGGAGTGAACGTCCCGGCGCTGGTGACCGGCTGGTTGAACGCGTAATCAACGGTGGTCGTACCAAACTGAGAGGCGGAGGCCAAGTTTTGTACGAAATTTCCGGTGATATTATTGTCGTTTTGATCGAGCACGAAACCGCTGATCGTGGTGCTGCCGAACAGCGAGTTGTTGTTGCCATCCGGCACCGAATGAACGGATGAGTCGATCTCCACGATCGGGGAGGTGGCGCCCAGGCTTACCGCGCCGCGAGTTTCACCGCTGACGATGACCTGCCCGTTATCGCTGGAGGTGGAAAAGGCTCCCACCGCGGTGACCAGTGCCGAGGTCTGACTCGTCCCCTGGCCGTTGACCGCCAGGCTCGCCTGCAGCCACTTGGGCGCGAGGCCGTCATTGTGGGTGACATTGTTGGAGACGCCGAATTGCTCGTTTGCCGAGGTCGCCACCAGGAGCGGCGAGACGGTGGCGTTGGCCATCGTGCCGCCAAAACCGGGCGGCAGGAACGGGATCGTCTGCGCCTGCGAACCATTGGCCAGCGAGATGTCCGGATTGACATTGAACGCCAGGAATTGCTGGGTCGGGATCGGCGCAAAAAAGCTCGGGTTGACCGGCGTGCCACCGAAGGCGAAGACGGGGCTGCTCGTCGAATTCAGATTGGCATAGAAAAAGCTGCTGTCCGCGTCGGTAAAGGCGGTTCCCGCCGCCGTGCCGCCGGCGCCGCCGTTGCATCCCGTGCAGGTGGCGCCCACCGTGGTGGTGGTGCCGGGGGTCAGCGGCGCCAATGCAAACGTCTGCGTGCCGGCCGAGCCCGTGGCGACGCCGTTTTGCAGTACGCTCCCCGGCGGGTAGGTGATTGTCCCGTTCGCGTAGGGAACATATTTGGTCGGATCGGCAAAGCCGAGCCCGGGGCCGGAACTGCCGATGCTCTTCACCATGCCGGCGATCGTTATCACCACCGGCTGTGGCCCTGTTGGGGTTGTGGTCGGGGGCGAGGTTGGGGTTGGCGGCTGGACTACCGCGAGCTGGGTAGCCGCGGGCTGGGTCGTCGTGCTCTGCACGGTCGAGGTAACCGTCGTCGGCAGTTGGGTGGGATTGGTCGTGGCCGGCGTGGTGGGTTGCGGGGCGGGCTGGTTTTGCGCCGTTTGCTGCACGCTCTGGGTGAAGTTGCCGGAGATCGTCTGCGAGACGCCGCTATCGGCGACGCTGGCGTCGGTCGGGATGACTGCGGCGCCGCCCCGGCCCCCGGTCTGGCCGTCGAGCTGCTGGGTGGCGAGCGCGAGCAGCCCCGGCGGCGCCGCCGCCGGTCGCGAGGCCGCGGCGCCCGGCCCGCTGACGCTGACCATGAAGCCGGGCCGCGTAATGGTCTGGGGTCCGCCAGTGAGGCCGGTGACCGTCAGAGCTTTGCCGTAGAGGAACGTGGCGTCCATGCTGCCGCCGGGCCCGATCCGCGCGATGAACGCGCCGCCGCGTACGGCCAATGTCGCCGTGGCGGTGCGCAGCGTCACGGCGTCGTCCTGCTTACTGAGCTTGCCGCCGACATAGCGCAACAGACCGCGCGTCGCGCTCATCGCCAGCTTTCCGGTGCCGCTCTTCGGGTCATAGACGAACTGATCGATCGTCAGGTCGGAATTGGGACCGACCGTCATCGAGGATTCATCGAGAAACAATAATTGGCTCTGCCCGGCCGCGGCGGTGGTGATGTGTTCGTTGAAGATGACATCCTGGCCGATCACCAGCCGGCGCGCCGCCGCGCCGGGCAGCGCCCCGGTCGCCTCGGGGTTGACCGCGCTGTTGACCCCGACCCGGTCCTGGGCCAGGAGGCCGCTCGCTCCGCCCGTTAGCAACAAACCGGCGACCAAGGCGACGGAGAGTAGACGTAGAGCAAACCCGGGCATGAGACCTCTCCTGATGCGCCACCGCGCGGCGACCGATCCGATCTTGGACAACCGCGCAAACCAACCGGCGCTGAACGCGTGGCGCCGGTTCAAATCGCCTATCGAGAGAGAGAGCATCCGCCTCTCCGCCAGCGGCTTGAGGCCGCGGGAGTGCCGCAACCGCTTCTCAGAAGCGGATCTGCGCGCCGAGTAGCGCGCTGTTGCTGGTATAGTGATAGAGCGCCACGTTGGAGGAGACGATGTCGCGCTGCAGCTGCATGACGACCGAGACGTCGTTGGTGATCGGCAAGGTTTGCGCGATGGCGAAACGCCAGCGCTGGTCGAAGCGATTGCTCGTGCCGCCGCAGCAGGGATCAGGCGCGGCATAAAGGGCCCAGCTGCGGCTCAGCGAAAAATTGGTCTCCAGCGGAAGCCGGAAGACGCCGGTCGGGTCGTCATAGCGGATCCGATAAGCGGCGGCGCCGGCATAGGATTTGTTCGAGTAGTACGGGAGCAGGGCGACCGGGTCGGGAAGCGCCATTGTATCCTGGTCGAGAAAGTCGAATTCGAGGCTCAGCTCGGAGTTGGGGACGACGGTAATCGGCTTGCTGAGGAAGACCGAGACGAGCTTGTCGCTGCCGTTGAAGCCGTTCGACAGCGGTCGATCGGGCTGGTTGGTGAAGGTCTTGTTGCGATATTCAAACGTCGATTTGAACCGCACATCGTCCCACACCAGCGCGGTGGCCTCGCCCCCGACGCCCCAGGTGTCGAAGTACTGGTTTCCCCCTCCCCCCAGAGTGACTTCGTTCCCGATCACATAGGGCTTGAGCGAAGCGGAGTTTACCCCGGGCAGCGGCTCGCGGAAATTGAACCGCGGCCCGGCCGTCGCTTCGACGAGCCCGAGGTTGAGCCGCTCGATAGTGCCATAATGGTTGACATAGGCGGTGCCGCCGAGTTCGAGGGTGTCGCCGTCCTGGGTGCCCAGATCGTAGCTGTAAAGAACCGAGCCGGTGCCGAACACGATGTAATCTTGGCGTTTGACGAACTGCGGCAGCAGATTGACGACGACACCGGCGGGGAAACCGATGCTCGACGAGCCGGCGATGTTGGCGTTCGATTGATACTGCGCGCCGAAAAAGCCAAAACCGGTGAGCCGCTGCGGCGCGTTCCGCCGCTCTATCGCGTCGAGATAGGTCTGGATGCGTTCCCTCACATCTTTCGGCGGGTTGGCCGCGGCCGCCCGGTCGAAATAGGTGCGCGCGATGTCATACGAGCCCATCCGGAAATACAGCGCGCCGAGTTCGAGCTGAACGCGCGGCAGGTTCGGGTTGAACAGCAGCATGCGCTCGAGCGCCGAGACCGCCGCCTCATTGTCGCCGAGCTTGGCCGAGACATCGGCGTAGGCAAAGGTGGTGTCGAGGTTCCCCGGATCGCGCAACGTTCGCTGGAACAGCGCTTCCTTTTGGGCTTGCAGCTGGGCGCGGTCGGCGGCGGAGAGTTCCTGAGCCGATGACGCGCCGCCGATGAGGCCGACCACGACCAAGGCCAGCCCGGCGATCGTGTGCCTTAAAAAACCCGACACTCCGCCCCCTCCTCACGGTCGCGATACCCGGAGTCTAACTAACCCGAGGTTGCTTCGCAACGGCCGCGATGCCACCTTAAACAATAATCGAGACTCCGGCGCCACCGCGGCCTGGGTGCCGGCGAGGAGGGCGCAAACGCTAGCGGTCGACGACGCTTGATGCCGGCGGCAAACCCGGAGCAATCTCGCTCCTTGCCCGCGGGAAGCCCAGAAGCGGGGGAGGAGGAGGCAGTCGGGTGGACGGGCGGTTCTACGATGCGCTGGAAGAGCGCGACCCGGCGGAGCGCGAGGCCGCTCTGATGGCGGCGCTGCCGCAAATCATCGCGAGGGCGAAAGAGCACGCTCCGGCCTATCGCGACCGCCTGGCCAAGGTGCGACCCGCGGATATCGCCGACCGGCGCGCCCTCGCCGATATTCCCTTGACCCACAAATCGGATCTCATAGAGCTGCAGCGGCAAACCCCGCCCTTTGGCGGATTTGCCGCCGTGCCGGTCGCCGCCGTGGCGCGGGTCTTCGCCTCGCCCGGGCCGATTTACGAGCTGGAGGCAAGGCGGCCCGATTTCTTCCGCATGGCGCGGGCGCTCTATGCCGCCGGCATCCGCGCGGGCGACCTCGTACACAACACCTTCTCCTACCATCTGACCCCGGCCGGGGCGATGGTCGAGAGCGCGGCGCAGGCGCTCGGCTGCCCGGTGATCCCGGCGGGCATCGGCCAGACCGAGCAGCAGCTGCGCACGATCGCCGATCTGCAGCCGGTCGCCTATGTCGGCACCCCATCCTTTCTCAAGATCATCCTCGACCGGGCGGCCGAACAGAAGAGCGATGTCGGCTCCATCACGAAGGCGCTGGTCGGCGCCGAGGCGTTCCCGTCGGCGCTGCGGGTCGAATTCAGGGCGCGCGGCATCGCTGCGCTGCAGTGCTACGGCACCGCCGATCTCGGCTTGATCGCCTATGAGAGCTGCGCCGCCGACGGTTCGCTCTGCGAGGGCATGGTGCTCGACGAGGGGATCATCGTCGAACTGGTGCGCCCCGGCACCGGTGAGCCCGTCGCCCCGGGCGAGGTCGGCGAGGTGGTGGTCACCACGCTCACCCCGGAATATCCGCTGATCCGGTTCGCGACCGGCGATCTGTCGGCGGTGTTGCCCGGTCCCAGCCCATGCGGGCGGACCAACCAGCGGATCCGCGGCTGGCTCGGCCGCGCCGATCAGACCGCCAAGGTGCGCGGCATGTTCGTCCACCCGGTGCAAATCGCCGAGATCGCCCGCCGGCATAAATCGATCATCCGCGCGCGGCTGGTGATCGAGCGCCCGGCGAGCGCAGACCAGATGACCCTCATGGTGGAGCTGGGCGAACCCGTCGAAACGACCGCTGCCATCGTCGAAACGGTGCAGGCTGTTACCAAGCTGCGCGGGACCGTCACGCCGGTGCCGGCGGGCAGCCTGCCCAATGACGGCAAGGTCATCGAGGATCGTCGGCCGATCGGTTAAGATTCGTCGCTAAATCGTCGTAATTTGTTCAAACGGAAGTCGCAATTCCGGGCAATCATCAAATGCGTAGGGTTCGTCCTTACAGGTTTGTCCCCCAAACCTACGAGCCGGCCGATCCTGTCGGCCGGACGGGTGCGGCTCCGGAATTCCCCCTCCGGAGCCGCTTTTTTTGCGTCCCCGGAAGGAGCAAAGCGCTTTCGAGGTTTCGCGGGCATTCTGCCGGCCTATAACAATGTCGTCCCGGCGAAGGCCGGGACCCACTGATGAGCACCCGAGCGGGCTGGCGAGTGGGTCCCGGCCTTCGCCGGGACGACGTTCAGAGGGTGGGGCGAGTGCCAGGCAGTTTCGCGGAGAATGCCGAGCTTGTCGCCGAGGGCCTGGCCTGCCGGCGCGGCGAGCGGCTGGTCTTTGCCGGGCTCGAGTGCCGGCTGCCGGCAGGTGGCGCGCTCATCCTCCGCGGCAGCAACGGCATCGGCAAATCGAGCCTGTTGCGCCTCTTTGCGACGCTGCTTGCCCCCGCAGCGGGCCGCCTCCTCTGGGGCGGCGTGCCGGTGCTGCGCGATGCCGCCCGCTATCGCGCGCTGATCCATTATGTCGGCCATCTCGACGCGACGAAACCGGCGCTCAGCCCGCGCGAGATGCTGGGCTTCTGGGCGGCGCTGCGCGGCGGCGCGGCGCCCGAAATCGAGCCGGCGCTTGCCGCTTTCGCGCTCGGCGCGGTGGCCGATCGGCCCTGCCGGTGGCTTTCGGCCGGGCAGCGGCGGCGCCTGGCGCTGGCCCGCCTCGTCGCAGCGCCGGCGCCGATCTGGCTGCTCGATGAACCCAATGCCGCGCTCGACGGCGATGGCGCGGCTCGCCTTCAAACGCTGATCGCGCAGCATCGCGCGGCGGGCGGCCGGGTGGCGATCGCGACCCATCAGCCGATCGCGCTCGGCGATGCCGCGGTCATCGTGCTCGAGGATTTTGCCGCGTCGGCCGACGCCGCGCTCGCGGCCTGGCAATGACGCCGCTCCTCGGCCTGTTCTGGTGCGACCTGCGGCTATCCCTGCGACAAGGCGGCGACATCGGGCTCGTTCTCGGGTTCTTTGTGTTGGCCGTCCTCATGTTTCCGTTCGGTGTCGGGCCGGAGCCCGAGCTGCTCGGCCGGATCGCTGCCGGGATCATCTGGGTGGCGGCGCTACTCGCTTCGGTAATGAGCCTCGACCGCTTGTTCGCGACCGATTACGCCGATGGCGGTCTCGATCTGATTGCGTTGTCCTCGTCGCCGCTCGAACTCGTCGTGCTCGCCAAGGGCGCGGCGCATTGGGTCACCACCGGTTTGCCGCTGACCTTGATCAGCCCGGTCCTCGCGATCTTTGTCGATCTCGACCCCTCGGCGATCCCGGTCTTGACATTCGGGCTGTTGATCGGGACCCCGGCGCTGAGCCTTTTGGGCGCGATTGCCGGCGCGCTCACCCTGGGTGCCCGGCGGCCGGGCATTCTTGTCTCACTCTTGGTGCTGCCGCTTTATCTGCCGGTGTTGATCTTCGGCACCGGGGCGGTCGAAGCCAGTCTCGCCGCGGAGGGGGCCCGCGCGCATCTCCTCTTGCTTGGTGCGGTGACCCTGGCCGCCCTGCCGCTTGCGCCGCTCGCCGCCGCCGCGGCGCTGCGCCAGGCCCTCGATTAGATGCGACCCTGGCCCGCGCTGACGACGGGCCACGGTTGCGCTAAAATGCCGGTCGGCGATCGAGAAAGGCGCTGCGATGCTGACCCGCTTTGCCAACCCGGCGCGCTTCATGCGCGTGAGCGGCGTGGTGCTGCCATGGCTCGGCGGCGCCTGCGCTGGCGTGCTGGGGCTGGGGCTCTGCTGGTCGCTCTTCATCGCGCCGCCCGACTATCAGCAGGGCGAGAGCGTCCGGATCATGTTCATCCACGTTCCGGCCGCGATGATGGCGCAGGGCGTCTATTATCTTATCGCGGCCGCCAGCTTTGTAGCGCTGGTCTGGCGTCACCCGCTTGCCGACATCGCCGGCGCGGCGGCGGCGCCGATCGGCGCCGGATTCACGCTGGTGTGCTTGGCCACCGGCTCCTTGTGGGGCCGGCCGATGTGGGGTGCCTGGTGGGTATGGGACGCGCGGCTCACCTCGGTCTTGGTGCTGTTTTTCCTCTATCTCGGCTATATCGCGCTGGTGAATGCGTTCGACGATCCGAGCCGGGGCGCCCGCGCCGGTGCGCTATTGGCCCTCGTTGGAATCGTCGATCTGCCGATCATCAAATTCTCGGTCAACTGGTGGAACACGCTGCATCAGCCGGCGAGTATTCTGCGCGTCGGCGGCCCGAGCATCGATATTTCGCTGCTGCTGCCGCTCTTCGTCATGGCGGTGGGATTTCTCCTCTTGTTCCTCTGGCTCCTCATACTGCGCATGCGCACCGCGCTCAACGAGAGGAAGGCGCGGGCGTTGAGCCTCTATGGCCAGCCCGCGCCGCAGGGCGAAGACAGCGACGCGGCGTTGCCGGCCGTTCGCCAGGTCTGGCGGTAGGAGCGTGGTGAACGCGACCATGAACTGGCTGGCGATGGGCGGATATGCCGGGTTTGTCTGGCCCGCTTATGGTGTGACCGCTGTCGTCATGGGCGGGCTCGCGCTGTGTTCCTGGCGGCGGCACCGGAGCAGCGGCGACGCGCTCGCCCGCCTGCAGCAGCGGCTCGGCGCGCGCGAATGACCAGGAAGCGGCGCCGCCTCATCGCCGTTGCGCTGGGTCTGGGCCTCCTCGGCGCGGCAACCGCGATGGTGCTTGCCGCGTTCAGCGACAATCTCGTCTTCTTCTACGGCCCGAGCGATCTCGCTGCCAAGGCGATTCCCCCCGGGCGCCGCATCCGCATCGGCGGCCTGGTCGAAAAGCAGAGCCTCGTGCGCGAGGCGGATGGCCGCAGCGTCGATTTTCGCGTCACCGACGGCAAGACCGATATTGTGGTCGTCTATGATGGCGCGCTACCCGATTTGTTCCGCGAAGGGCAGGGCGTCGTCGCCGAAGGCCGGCTGCGCGGCGACGGCGTTTTTGTCGCGACCAGCATCCTCGCCAAGCACGATGAAAAATACATGCCGCCCGAAGTCGCCGACGCCTTGAAGAAAGCCGGACGCTGGCAGGAGGGCGGCAGCCTGCCGGCCGACCAGCCCGTTGCCACGCCGGCGCGGCAACCGTGATCGCGATACGGTCTCGGACAGCGGGTGGTGTGTCCTTCGAGACGGCCGCTTTCGCAGTCTCCTCAGGATGATGTAAGCCTTTGATCCTATAAACAAATATTCCTCATCCTGAGGAGCGTCGCAGAGGGGCGCGTCTCGAAGGACGCAGGAGCGGCGGTGCTCGGCCGCGTTGCCGGAAAGTTAGGGCTCGGGGCGGTCCTCGGCCTCGGCCGCCGTTCCGAGAAAGCGCGGCAGGTCGGGCCAGGCATAGCCGGCAGCCTCGATCCGCTTGCCGCCGACGGCAAAGACCCGGTGCTGGACGTCCCGGCCGCCGAGGCGCTGGTAGAAGAACCGGCCCGGATTGTCGCGCAGCACCCAGATGATCGCCGAGCCGCAGGCCTGGTCGACCAGCCGCTCGAACAGCGCGAGCAAGAGCCTGCGGCCGATCCCCTGGTTCTGCCAGTCGGGAGCGACGTAGAGCGTGTATACCTCGCCGGCGAATTTCCCGTCGCGGCAGCGACCGCAGCTGCCGAAGCCGAGAATGTTGCCGTCATTGTCGACCGCCACCAAGACGTCGCGCGGTTCTCGCTCGATGACGGTCGCCCATCCGATCTCGCGCCGCCGCGCCGACAAGCCCACCAGAAAGGGCGTCGCCAGGATGCCGGCATAGGCGGCCCGCCAGGTCTCGACGTCAAGCCGCGCGATGCGGCGGGCATCGCCGGGTCGGGCGGCGCGGATCGTAATCTCGTCCATGCCGCGCCATTGTGCCCGGTTTTGCGGCGCCTGGGGAGTGGTTGCAGTGCTCTCGCCGCCGGTTGGCAATCCCCGGCAGTCGCGGCTATGGTGTGCCGATGATCCTCATCCGATGCTGTCTCGTCGGCGTGCTGGCGGTATCGGCGGCTGCGCTGAGCGCGATCTCGCCGGCGCAGGCCGCCCACCCGAAAAAAAAGCACCCCGCTGCGGCCGCGCCCGCCACACAAGATACGCAAGCGGCTCGCTCGCTCGGCCAGTTCGATGCGTGGGCGGCCTATGCGTCCCAGGACAAGACCGGCAAGGTCTGCTACCTCGTCGGCCAGCCGCAGAAGATGGAGCCGGCCGGGTTCGGGCGCACGCCGCCGACGGCGATGGTGACGCATCGTCCGGTGGAGAAAATCGCCAATGTGGTGAGCTTCGTCGAGGGCTATGCATTGAAGGAGGGGAGCGACGTCGCGCTCGATGTCGGCGGCAGCAAATTCGAGCTGTTCACCAAGGACGACAGCGCCTGGGCGCGGACCGCGGACCTCGACAAGACGATCGTCGCCGCGCTCGCCAAAGCCAAACAGGCGATGGTCAAGGGGGTGTCGCAGAAAGGCCCGTCGACCACCGACACCTACCCGCTCGCCGGCTTCGCCAAGGCGCTCGCGGCGATCGACAAGGCTTGCGGCGTCAAGCGGTAATCGGCCGTCGGTGAAATAATCGGCTGCATAACGAACCGGCGTCCTTCGAGACGCGTCCCGGCTTCGCCGCGCCACTCCTCAGAGGCTGGCCGGAAATGAATTGAGTGATTTCAGTCATCTGTGATTCGGTCGTGGTTGCGAGCTACGACGGAGGATCACATGGCTTGGACCGAAATCACTCGGAGGAAGTATCGACG
>Ga0182024_10016684_pt1 | contig 13896 bp, 12 predicted proteins | sample P32metaG_FD_120480 | JGI IMG/M metagenome (GOLD analysis project Ga0182024, IMG submission 120480) | Permafrost microbial communities from Stordalen Mire, Sweden - P3-2 metaG (Illumina Assembly) | ecosystem: Environmental > Terrestrial > Soil > Wetlands > Permafrost | place: Sweden: Stordalen... | reverse complement strand
AGCCCGTGAAGCTGATGTAGATCGCGACCACGGCCGGGAACGCGACGAGGAAGAGCAGCAGCAGCCGGCCGGGAGTGATCAGCAGCCGGGAGAATACCTTTGGCGAGCGGGCGCCGAACGCCGAGCGGCCCGGCCGGCAACCCTTCGGCGCCGGCCGAGCCGTCTTCTCCGCTTGTGACTCCACCGCCCTCAGGCGACCGTCGGCCAGGCCGCCCGGTCGGCCTTAATCGCAGCAATCTGCGCGCCGCGACCGATCCGGTTCGTGGTCGCCTCCCAAGCCGCGGCGGTCTGCGCCATCGCCTGCTCGGGCGAGAGCTGCTTGGTGAGCGCCTTTTGCAGGTTAGTGTCCAGCGCCTGGGTGTACTCCCGGGCGCCGCGGATGGCAAGAATCGGGGGGCTGCAGTGCGGGATGATCTGCTTCAGCGCGTCGCACGCGTACGGCTTGTAGCTCGTCCGCACCAGCGGGTCGTTGAGCGCACTGATCCGGTTGGGGTCCATGAAGCCGGCCGGGTTGCCGGTGAGCCAGTCGAAGATGTGCCGCGAGCTCAGCCACTGAAGCACCAGGTACGCCACCTCGTGAAGCTTGCTGTCGGAGAAGGCGTTGACGATGAACTGGTTGTTGTCGTAAATCGCGGTACGGCGGACCAGCTTGCCACCGACCATGCGGCCTGGAGCAACAGCGGTGCGGATGTACTTGCCGAACCCCTTGTCGAACGCGCTTCCTTTCTGGATGAACTTAGTCACGTTGGAGAAGAAGGAGCCCATCGCCGCACCACCCGCGCCCATCGTCGTGTACTCCGTCGGCCAGCTCTGGGAGAGCGTGTCCGGGTACGTCCACGCCAAGGACGCCACATGCTCCTTGGTCGCCTGGACGCCGGCTGGGCCATTGATCAGCGGCCTCGCTTCGAGGTCGAAGTAGTACTGGTCGGGGAACGCGGCACTTGTGTAGCGCATCATCCAGTTGACATAGCCCCAGAACGGGTTCTTGAGGTCGATCGAACCGTAGAGCTTGTTGGCCGGCTGGGTGAAGAACGCGGCGACCTGTGCGTGCTCGTCCCAGGTTGTCGGGAAGGCCAAGTCATAGCCGTACTTGGCCTTGAACGCACGCTGGTTCTTGGCGTTGTCGAAAAGATCGATTCGGTAGCCCCAGACCTGGTAGTCGCCGTCCATCGAGACCGCGTAGGTGCTCCCGTTGTACTGGGTCATCATCGCGACCTGCGACGGGCCGCCGACGTAGTCGCCAGCCCAGTCTGGTCGATGCTTGTGGACGAACTCATCGAGGTTGACCGCGAGTCCGGCCTCCGCGTAGTCCCCGTTGTCCTCGATTGAGGTGACGAGGATGTGCTCCGAGCCGTCGCGGGTGGCGATCGTCTCGAGGTTCTTGGAGATCTGCGCCGTCGGGTCGATCGTGGTGATGTTGAGCTTGACGCCTGTCTCCTTCAAGAGCAGAGCCGCGACAGCCGGAGCGCCCGTGGGGAACGGCACAGTGAGCTGACCGTTGGCGCCCGTCCACATGCGCATGTTGAGGTCGATCTGCTTCTTGCCGTTGCTGGTAAACCGCTTCAAACCCTCGACTGCGCGACCCGCGGCGGTGTTGGCGGCGTACTGGTAACGCTGCGCGCCGGCAAACCCGGTCGGTCCGCCGATGACCCCCTTCGGCAGCGCGCCGGCCTTGGTGACAGTCCTCACGGCCGCTTGCGCCGCACCACCGCCGAACATCACCCCCGCACCGACAACCCCCGCCGACTTCAGCAACTGGCCTCGACTGAACTTCGATGCCCCATCAGTAGACGCCTGCTCCCAGTCAGGATGCTTCCTGTCCATACTCTCCTCCTCGCAAATCACTCTCCGTCGTGCAGTATTACCACATCACCCGGGCGAATGAGCCGCCCAGACCCGGCGGACCAGACTAAGGACTGGACAGCCCGAGAGAGGCCAAGATCGCCGCCGCAGTCTCCGCCCGTCGCACAGCACCGGCGCCGAGCGCCGCGAGCTCACCCCCGTCCCAAATAGCTCGCCCGCGTGGTCCTGGGAAATCACCACAGACGGGCAGCGGTCTATAGGGCCTCGTAGAACTCTCGTTTGCGATCGGCCAGTCGAGGGATAGCATCGCCGAGCCCGTCGCGCTGGAAGTGGTCCGTCCCGGTGTGCGCGGTGTAGGCGTCGGCGTCGACGTACTGCTCGAAGATGAAGAAGACGCGGGAATTCTCCGGGTCGCGGTGCGGCAGCCAGCTCACGACGCCCTCCTCAGCGAGGGTGGGCGCGCGCATGCGCTCCAGGGCGGCCGCGACGGCGTCTTCCTCCCCGTCCTTCGCTGTCCAGGTCACGGCGACGGTGTAAGGCATGGTGGCTCCTTCGGTTGGGGTCAGCGCTCCACATGCCCGGCGCCGCCGTCGGGCCCCAATACGAGGTCGCGAGCGCGGTCGGGGACGTGGTCGAGCGGAACGGGGGCGAGCGCTTCCATGAACGTCACGCCGGTTGCTGAGTGGAGTTCGTGCTCGAGCCCGCGATTGACGACGACAGCGTCGCCTGCAGTCAGCGTGCGGGTCGCCTCCGCGATGGTCATCGTCACCGCGCCGTCCAGGATGTACATCACCTGCTCGGTGTGCTCGTGCGCATGGCGGGTGACTCGCTTGCCCGCCTCGTAGGTAACCTTGCACAGCAGCACCTGCTCGCCGCCGACCGCACGAAGGTGCACCCCGGGCACGAACTCATGGGGCTCGATGGAGTCGAAACTGCCGAACGGCGAGCGCATGGCGTGGCGGGTTCCTCCGAAGTTCGCCGTGATTGGGTGCTGACCGGCGCGGGGAGCGTAGCACCGAGCCCGTCGGCGTTGCCCGCACACAGGCGCGCCACCACGCACCAAGCGACGTCGGCGGGAGTTGGATCGAATTGCTCTGCCATCTTGTCTCCTGCGTCGTGCGTGGTTCGGCTGGTGGGCATCCCCTGCGCGCGAGGGGCCCCTCGCCGTCGCGAGCCTTGCTGCTCACAGGCTGCGGTAGGCGATCTCCTCACGGCACCCCCTTTCGCTTGAGCGCACGATCGCATCGCATACCTCCGCCGCTCGGTAGCCGTCCTCGAAATCGGCGCCGTAGGGGCACACCTCACCGTCGCCGGCAATCGCCGCCAGCAGGTGATGGATCTCGTGAACGAACGTGTGCTCCCAGCCGATCACGTGGCCGTGCGGCCACCACCACTTCCAGAACGGATGGTAGGCCTCAGTCACCAGGACCTGCCTGAACCCCTGGGCGTGCGCGCCGGGATGCGAGCCCACCAGGTGCACCTGCAGCTCGTTGAAGCGCTCCAAGTCGAACGCGATCGATCCCTTCGAGCCGTTGATCTCGAAGCTCAGCGCGTTCTTGCGACCCTGGCAGAAGCGCGAGGCTTCGATCGTCCCAAGCGCTCCGCTCTCGAAGTCCACCACGGCCTCGACAGCGTCGTCAACGTCGACGCGCCCGCCCGGGCGCTCGGGAACGAACGTCCGGGCAAGCCCCGACACGGCGCTGATCTCGCCGACGAGAAAGCGCGCGAGATCGATCACGTGGGCGCCCAGGTCGCCCAGCGCGCCCGATCCGGCGACGGCCTTCTCCAGCCGCCACACGCGTTCGAACTGCGGGTCGATGATCCACTCCTGCAGGTAGCGGCCCCGGAAGTGGTAGATCTCGCCGAGCTCGCCGGCCTCAAGCATCTCGCGCGCCAGTCGGATCGCGGGGACGAAGCGGTAGTTGAACGCGCACATGTGCTTGACGCCGGCGGCGGCGGTGCGCTGCCAGATCTCAAAGCTCTCCGCCGCGGTACGCCCCAGCGGTTTCTCGCACAACACGTGCTTGCCGGCCTCCGCGGCGGCGATCGTCGGTTCGGCGTGCAGGTTGTTGGGACCGGTGTTGTCAAACAGGCTCACGCGGTCGTCGGCCACTAGCGCCCGCCAGTCCGTGACGGACTCGCCGTAGCCGTAGCGTCGCGCGGCGTCGGCGACGGCCTCGCCGTTGCGTCCGGCGAGCGCTATCAGCACCGGCCGCAGCGGCGGCGGCCAGATCATGTAGTCGAGTGTCCGGTAGGCGTTCGAGTGCGCCCTGCCCATGAAGGCGTAGCCGAGCATGCCGATGCCGATCTCGGCCACATCGCCGACCGGAGTCACCGCCCGCTGGGTCACGAACCCAACCTTCGGATCGGTCATGTCCCACTCCCGCGCATGGCTTCGTCGAACACGAACGTCGAGGGCTGAAAGTCGCTGCGCCGCACGAAGGCAACCGCGTCCTGCGCACCCCAGTCGCGATCCATACCGGCGTCCTCCCACTCGATCGACAACGGCCCGTCGTAGCCGACTCGGTTGAGCGCCCGCAGCAGCGACTCGAAGTCGACGTCGCCGTGGCCGGGCGAGACAAAGTCCCAGCCGCGTTCGGCCTCACCGAAGTTCAGATGGCCGCCAAGAATCGACTTTCGCCCGTCGAGCGTCTTGCGCGAGTCTTTGACGTGGACGTGGTAGATCCGCTCGGCGAACTCTTCCACGAACGCGGCGGAATCGAGGAACTGGTGGGCAAAGTGACTCGGGTCGAAGTTGATCCCGAACCCCTCGCGGTTGCCGATCGCCGCCAGCGCGCGGCGCGTGGTTGCGAAGTCGTAGGCGATCTCCGTCGGATGCACCTCCAGCCCGAATTTCACGCCTTCACGGTCGAACGCGTCGATAATCGGGTTCCAGCGCTCGGCGAAGTCGTCATAGCCGCGGTCGATGTCCGCGAAGTCGTTGGGCGGGAACGAGTAGAGCATGTGCCAGATCGACGAGCCGGTAAAGCCGTTCACCAGGGTCACGCCCAGGGCCGCCGCTGCCCGTGCGGTGTCCGCCATCCACTCCGCCGCGCGGCCGCGCACGCCCTCGGCGTCGCCGTCGCCCCACACCGCCGGCGGCACGATGCGCTGATGGCGCCGATCGATCGGGTCGCACACCGCCTGTCCAACCAGGTGCCCGCCAAGAGCCCAGCAGCGCAGCCCGTGGCGCTCGAGCAGCGCGCGCTTGTCGGCGACGTAGTCGGGCTCGGCCAGCGCGCGATCGACCTCGAAATGGTCACCCCAGCACGCCAGCTCGAGCCCGTCGTAACCCCATTCGGCTGCCTTTGCCGCAAGCTCTTCAAGCGGCAAGTCAGCCCATTGACCGGTGAATAGGGTGACGGGTCGTGCCATCTGGCCTCCTTTAGGGGAACAACGACTGGATATGAGCGATCGACTCGCGGGCGAAGGCGTCCGGGTCCTCGAAGAACGGCCGCCACATCGAGACAGCGGTCTGCAGCCCGGGCACGGATGAGGCGAAGGACTCGACGGAGATCACCTCGTCGTACTCGATCGCCCGCAGCGCATCGGCCACTTCGGACCAGTTGACATGGCCGCTGCCCGGCGCGCCGCGGTCGTTCTCGGAAGTGTGAAAGTGGAACACACGCCCGCGCGCCTCGATCACAGCCGCTCCGACGTCCTTCTCCTCGATGTTCATGTGGAAGGTGTCGAGCAGCAGCCCGACGTTTTCGGCGTCGATCTCGGCACACATGTCCAGTCCCTGGGCGACGGTGTTGAGCATGTCGTTCTCGAATCGGTTGAGCGGCTCGATGGCCAGGGAGATGCCCCGCTCCCCCGCGTAGGCCGCCAGTTCGTGCAGGCCGTCGATCGCGCGGCGCCGCTCGGCGCGGCGCTCGTCGGGGGCCAGGGCGCGAGCCTTGCCGACCGCGGAATGCAGCGGTCCGCTGACCACGCGGGCGCCCGCGGCGCGGGCCAGGTCCACGCACGCGCGGCCGTAGGCCAGACCGGCCGCTCGCTCCGCCGCGTCGGCGCTGGAGAGGTCGCGCCCGGTCGCGGCGAATCCGGTCACCACCACATCGAGACCGTGCTCATCCAGGGCGGCCCGCAAGGCGCCGGGATCGAGGACGCCGACCTCCTCGACGGCAACGTCGACGACATCAAAGCCGGCGTCCGCCACGCGGGCGAGAACGCCGAGCTCCGCGGTCACGAACGGGCTCGTCCAGATGAACGTGATGGCGCCGAACCTCACCGGTTCCTCGGTTGCGCGCTCACGCCGCGTCGGCGGCCGTTTGGACGCCGAGGTAGCGTCGCTGGGCGTCGGGGTCGTTGGCGAGCGTCTCGGCAGTGGTCTCGGCAGCGATCCGGCCGGCCACCATCACGAGCTGACGCTCGGCCAGCGACGTGGCCACACGCATGTTCTGCTCCACGAGCAGCAGCCCCATGCCGCCGGCTACCAGCCGATCGATGATGTCGATGAGTTCGTCCACGAGCTTGGGAGCCAGGCCCTCCGAGGGCTCGTCCATGACCAGCAGCCGGGGGTTGTTGAGCAGGGCTCGGCCGATCGCCAGCATCTGCTGCTCGCCGCCGGAGAGCAGCCCGGCGCCTTGGCGCCTGAGCTCACTCAGCCGGGGGAAGCTCTCGTAGACCCGCTCGGCGCTCCACTCGCCCCCGCGGCCCCGCGGAACGATGCGCAAATGCTCGTCGACCGTCAGCGACCCGAACAACCGCCGACCCTGCGGCACGAAGCCGATGCCGGCCTTGGCGATCTTGTACGAGGGCCTCCCCAGCAGCTCCTGCCCCCGAAAGCGCACCGAGCCGTGGACCGCGGAGAGCATTCCCATGATCGCCGCGCACATCGTCGACTTGCCCATCCCGTTGCGCCCGATCACGGCGACCGGGCGGCCGTCCACGACGAACGAGACGTCCTGCAGCACGTGCGAGGTGCCGTAATGGGCGTTGAGGTCATGGATCTCGAGGACGGCGTCAGCCATCGTGGTGACGGTTCCCGAGATAGATGTCGTGGACCAGCTGGTTGGCCCGAATCTCGTCCGGCGTTCCCTCGGCCACGATGCGGCCCTCATGCATGACCGTGACCCAGTCGGCGACGCGCAGCGCGACATCCATATCGTGTTCGATCAGCATCACGGTCACGCTCGTATCGAGCGCGAGCAGGAGCGAGGTGAGCGTTTGGCGCTCGGCACTCGAGAGCCCTGCCGCCGGCTCGTCGAGCATCATCAGCTTGGGATGGGTGGCCTTCGCGATGCCGACCTCGAGCTGGCGCTGCTCGCCGTGGGAGAGCTCGCCCGCGGTCGAGTCCAGACGCGATCCGAGGCCGACGTCGTCCGCCACGGCGCGGGCCGTTTCGCGCAGTTCACGGTCGCGCCGGCTGCGAACGGGGCGCAGGTGGCCGGTGCGCTCACCCAGCAGCGAGAGGTAGAGGTTGTCCTCCACCGTCAGTCCGACGAACAGCTTGGAGGTTTGGTAGGTCCGGCGCAGCCCGTGCCGTCCGCGCAGGTGGGCCGGCTCGCGGGTCACGTCGCGGCCGAACAGCTCGATCGTCCCTTCGCTCGGAGGGAACTCGCCGGAGATCAAGTTGAATAGCGTCGTCTTGCCCGCACCGTTGGGCCCGAGCACGGCCCGGCGTTCGCCGGGCCGTATCTCGAGATCGACCTCGGCGACGGCCCGCAGGCCGCCGAACTGCCGGCCGACCCCCCGCAAGCGGAGGATCGGCTCGGCGAGCTCGGTGCGCTCTGCCGCTAGTGCCACAGAGTCGCCGCGGTCGTTTCCCGTGTCGCGATCATGACTACGGGAAGTGAACCTTCTTTTCGTGGCCGACCCACGGGGGCGGCGTCTTCTTGACGCACGCCGGCTGCGTCCGTGAGGGCGGCGGTGTGCTCGGGCTGAAGAAGCCGCCGAAGGTCTGGTCGACGTTCGGCACCTCCTCGATGGTCCTGATGCCCGGCACGCTGCTGCCCTTGGCCGGGGCCGTGATCTGCACGACCCAGTTGTCGAAGATCGCCTGGCGGTTCTTGTCCAGGCTGATCTTGCCGTACGGGCCGTTGAGGACGACCTTGGACAGCGCGGCGTCGAGCTTCGAGCCGACACCAAACGGCTTGCTGCCCAGGCTCGGCGTGGCCTTCAGCGCCTGCGCCAGTGCCTGCGCGGCCGACCAATAGCCGAGCGTGAATACGCTGGCCGCGTTCGCCGCGAGCCCGGGGTAGACCGACAGCACCTTTTCGTAGGCCTTGGTCGCGGCCGAGTTGTCGTCGGCTGCGGTCCCGTTGGCGGCAACTGCACCGACCATCGGGGTTCCGATCGCCTTCAGCAGCGTCGGGTCGGGCCAGAACGTGTTGCCCATGATCTTCTTGGTGTTCAGCGGGCCGTTGACCTGCTGGTACTGCTTGAGGAACGTGACCAGGCCCGAACCGCCGACGGAGACGAACAGCCCGTCGATGTTCTTCGGGATCTGGGCGATGTAGGACGAGTAGTCCGTGGTCCCGATCGGGGGCCAGATGCGCTTGGTGACGTTCCCACCAATAGCGCAGAACTCGGCCACGAAGCCCGCCACCGAGGTGTACGGGAAGTCGTAGTCGTCGCCGATCGTGGCGGCGGTGCGCCAGTGCAGCGTGTTGTACGCGTAGTCGCCGAGCCCCGCGTTCCACATCGCCCCGTCAGGGTTGTAGCGGAAGAAGTTCGGGGAACGGACGTCGAGCGTCGCCTGCTGCGCGCCGGCGATGCCGTTGATGAACGTCACACCCGGCTGGGTCTTGGAGTACTCGGCAACGGCGATTCCCTCGTCCCCGGAAAGCGGCCCGATCAGAACCTGGGCGTGATCCTGCTCGACCAGTCGCCGCGCCTCCGAAAGGCCCTTCGCCGCGGTCTGGTCAGCACACCCGTAGCCAACGATCGTGATCGGGTGACCACCGATCTTGATACCGGTCATCCCGTTGCTGGCCAGCGATCCCTTGGGCTTGCCGCCGTACTGCGCAAAGACGGCCTGAGCGCCGCCGAGGTCGTCCTGGTAGAAGGCCCCGAACGGGCCTGTGCAGTCCGACTCGATCCCGACCCTGATCGCGCCGCCGGCAGCCGCGCTGGCCCCCGTGGATGCTGAACTCGTGGTCGCGGCCACAACCGCGAGCGCGAGGACCAATAGGCCGAACAGCCCGCCCAGGGCATTCCGCCTAGTCCTCATTGGCTTTGGTCTCCGATTCGTCAACTTTCACTCCTCCTAGAAAGAAACGACTTGGTTGGTGGGCAACGGAGCGGCCCGAGAAGCGGCCGACTCATCACCCGTGGTACTGGCGTGTGTGTCCAACGCATGCCCTGGTTCGTTATGCGATCCCCCCTTTCTCGTTTGGGGTGCTCGCCGGTTCCGGCGTCGCGGAGGTCGGTGCAGCGGCGGCCGACGCCGCAGCGCCAGCGGCCGCGAGCGATGGGCGGCGGACGAGCCTGCTTCGCAGCGACACCCAGATCCCCACTAGGCCTCCGGGGGAGGCCAGGACAATGGCCAGGAAGATCACGCCGAGCACGGTCGAGAAGCGCCCCGGTCCGAGCCACACTCCGACGCTGGGTGTCCATTCGCGCGAGTAGTTGTTGAGGATCGAGTAGACGAGCGCACCCACGAAGGCGCCCTCCATCCGGTAGAGGCCCCCGATCACGGCGATGATGAGCACGTTGATCGCCTGGGTGATGCTGATGTCACCGGGGGAGATCTGGGTCGACCACCAGACCGACAGGATCCCGGCGATCGCGGCGATCAACGATCCGATCGTGAACGCGAGCGTACGGTGCAGGGTGACGTTGTAGCCGAGCGCACGCATGCGATCCGGGTTGTCGCGGATGCCCTGGACACTCAGTCCGAACGGGGTGCGAGCGAGGTAGCGGACAGCGAACAGGCACACCGCCGCTGCGGCGAGCGCGACGTAGTAGAGGCCGTTCGGATGGGTCACCGGGTTGCCGATCAGGCCCGGGGTGACGACGTTGCGGACTCCGCCGTCCCCCCCCAATTGCGTGACCTGGCCGAAGAAGTAGTACACGATCAGCGTCAGCGCGAGCGTGATCATGAGGAAATAGATGCCGTAGCTGCGCGCCGAGATCGCACCGAACACGAGGCCCACGAGCACGGCCACCACGATCCCGCCGATTACCGCCAGCCAGGGAGACCAGCCGAGCGCGAGCCCCCCGACGGCGTGACCGAGGTTGGCCATTGCGAAGCCGGCCACGCCGTAGAGCCCGACCTGGGCCAGCGACACCATCCCGCCGTAGCTGGCCAGGAAGATAAGGCTGAGCGCGGCGATCCCCAGCCACAGCGCCTGGGTGAGGATCTGGCTGAGCCAGAAGGCGCTGAAGATCTCGGGCGCCAGGACGCAGACGATCGCCAGCGCGAGCAGCATGCCCCAGCTGAACAGGCGCCAAGGCGGGCTCGGCTGCGACCGGGCGACGGGCTGCGCGACGGCGCTCAAGCCGGCCGCCCGAACAGGCCCAGGGGTCGTACAGCCAGCACCGCGACGACCAGGATGAACGTGAGCAGGATCGAGTAGTTGGTCAGGTTGGTCGACCCGAAGCTCAGGTACACGTCGGCGTAGGAGTTGACCAGGCCGAGCGCGAGCGCACCGATCGCCGCGCCGCCCAGGCTGCCCATCCCTCCGATGATCACCACGATCAGCGCGTAGAGCAGGAACTGCGAGTCGTTGCCGGGCTGGACATCGAGCATCGTGCCGCCCAGCACCCCCGCGAAGCCGGCGAGCATCGCGCCGATGAAGAACGCGCCCGCGAACACGAGCTGGATGTTGATACCGATCGCCGAGACCATCGCGCGATCGTCGACCCCGGCGCGCACGACCATCCCGAAGCGTGTGCGCTTGATGATCACGAACAGCATCGCGCCCACCGCGACGGCGCAGCCGCCGACGATGACCAGGCGGAAGAATCCGTAGTTGGTGCCGAACAGCGAGACGCTGTTGGGCCAGGCTGACGGAGCCTGGATCGACTGCGAGACGCCGCCGTAATGGGCCTCGAGCTGATCCGCGGCAATCACCGAGATCGCGATCGTGATCAGTGCCTGGCGCAGATCCTGGCCCTGGTTCCAGCGCAGGAAGAGCTGCTGCATCGCCACTCCGACGAGGCCGACGACAACCACGGCGAAGGCCCCCGAGACGACCCACGAGGCGACCGTGATCGCGCTCGAGTTGCCGAGCAGGTTGCTGTTCACTCCGAACCAGCTCTCCTGGGCCTGGAACGCCAGGTAGCCGGCGAACAGATAGAGCGAACCGTGGGCCATGTTCACGACTCGCATGAGCCCGAAGATCAGCGTGAAGCCGGCCGCCACGACGAACAGCAGCGCCGCAAAGGTCAGGCCGTTGAGCGTGACCTGGAAGAACGTGGAGCCGCCCTCGCTGGCCTTGACCGCCAGCCAGACGACCGTCGCCGCGCCGAGCAGCGCGTAAGGAGCACGACGGAGCAGCGAGCGCCGGTCGATACGGTGGGTGATGTCGCGCAAGCCCTCTCCTCAGGTGAGCTGCTCTCTGGGGAACCGTACCCGGTTGGCCTGCGTCGCGTCAACACCGAAGCCGCATTTATCTTTCATGCTTCTTACATGACAGGTCAGTGCGATCGCCGTGTTTGCAAGACATTGAAAGTTGGTGTAGGGTCGCTCTGCAAATCGCTCATCACCGAGTTCCAGCAGGATCAGCGAGAGCGGCCCCCCTCCGAGCCGGAGGCCGCAAGGCTCAGACAGCCGATGCCCACCCCGGATGCAAGGGACTCTTCGTGTCGCTGACTCCATCCATCAACGCGGGAAATCTCGAGCGCGGCCTGCGTGCCACGATCACCGCGGGCCGGGTCCTCACCGACGCCGAGGATCTCGATCGCTACACGGCGGACACGTTCTGGAAGTCGCTCTACTTCCAGGCCCGCGGGACGCCGCTGGGCCGCCCCGACATCGTCGTCGTACCAGCCGACGAGCGCGAGGTGGCGGAGACCGTGCGCCTTGCCAACGAGACTCGCACCCCGCTCGTGGCGTGGGGCGGAGGGTCGGGTACCCAGGGCGCGTCGGTCCCGATCGCGGGCGGCATCGTGCTCGACCTGCGGAGCCTGAACCGCATCCTCGAGATCGACGACGCCTCGCTCACCGCCACGGTGGAGGCCGGGCTCAACGGCCGCGAGTTCGAGCAACGGCTGAACGAGCGTGGCCTGATGTTCCCGCACTATCCGGCTTCGGCGGAGTGGGCGACGGTCGGCGGCTACGTCGCCGCGCGCGGCTCGGGCGTGCTCTCGACGCGCTACGGCAAGATCGAGGACCTGTTGATGTCGCTCTCGGTGGTGACCCCCACCGGCGAGCAGATCACCACGGTCTCGGCTCCGCGCCACGCCGTCGGGCCGGAGCTGACCCAGCTCTACGTCGGATCGGAGGGAACCCTGGGCGTCATCACGCGCGTCACAGTGCAGCTCGCGCGGCTGCCGGAGCGGCGCCGTTTCGAGGCCGTGCTGTTCCCCAGCGTCGATGACGGCGTCGCCGGCATCCGCGACGCCCTGCAGCGGGGACACCGACCCTCGGTGGTGCGGATGTATGACCCGGTGGCGACCCGGACCACACTCGACCCGGTCGTGAGCACCGGTGTCGAGGGGGTGTGCGCACTGCTGATCTTCGAAGGCGAGGAAGCGGCCGTCGAGGTCGAGGCCTCGGAGACGCTGCGCCTGGCACAGGCGCACGGTGCCCAGCTGCTCGACCCGGGCCTCAGCGAGAGCTGGTGGGAGCACCGCTACGACTTTTACAGCCCACCCCACCATCCCGCGCTGCCCGCCATCTGGGGGACCATCGACGTCGTGGCGAGCTACTCGCGGATCGGCGCCGTCTACGAGGCGCTGCAGGAATCCGTGGCCCGGGCCTACGCGCCGATCGGGTTGCAGCTGCGTGCCCACTTCAGCCACTGGTACCACTGGGGCACCATGATCTACGCCCGTTTCGTGATCCCCGACGCAGCCGAGCGCCCCGATGCCGAGGCCCTGCACGACGAGGTCTGGAAGGCCGGCGTGGACGCCGTGATCGCCGCCGGCGGAGTATTCAACGACCACCACGGTGTCGGCCTCAAGCTCGCGCCGTTCATGCGGCCCCAATGGGGCGCGGCGTTCGACCAGCTCGAGCGCATCAAACGGGCGCTGGACCCCAACAACATCATGAATCCCGGCAAGCTGGGCTTCTCACCCTGACAAGGAGGGACTGCTGACATGCACCTGTCGATGCACAACTGGATGCGTGTGGAGCCGCTGGAGAGAACCTGCGAGCGACTCGCGCAATGCGGCTACGAGAGCATCGAGATCATGGGCGAGCCCGAGGCATATGCCGACCGCGCGGCCGTCCGCGCGACGCTCGAGAAGCACGGGATCCGCTGCTGGGGTTCGGTCACGCTGATGCTCGAGGACCGCGACCTGCTGCATCCAGATGACGCCAAGCGGGCGGCCAGCGTGCAGTACGTCAGGGACTGCATCGATCTGGTGGCCGACCTGGGCGGCGAGGAGATCACGATCGTGCCCGGCCTGGTGGGCAAGACCAAGCCGACCGCGGCGGCCGAGCAGGAGTGGGACTGGGCGGTCGCGGGGCTGCGCGAGATCTACGAGCACGCCGGGCCCAAGCGCGTGCGCCTGGCGCTCGAGCCGCTCAACCGGTTCGAGACCTACTTCATCAACGGCGGCGCGCAAGCGGTGGCGCTGGCCGAGGCCGTCGGCGAGGACTGTGGCGTGTGCCTGGACTGCTTCCACATGAACATCGAGGAGGCCGACCTGTTGGCGGCGATCCGCAGCACCGGGAACCGCCTCGTCGACTTCCACGTCGCGGACTCCAACCGCATGGCGCCCGGGATGGGTCACCTCGACTGGCCGCTGATCGTCGAGCAGGTGCGCTCGGTGGGCTACGACGGGGCCCTGACCTCGGAGTTCGTCCCGTCGATCGACCGCACCCCGATCAACCCCTATCCCGACGCGCTCGAAACCGAGGACGTCGAGATCTCGGCGGGCCTCGCGCAGTTCATCGAGGACCACGGCTCGGACGTCGTCAGCGACAGCTTCTACACATGGCTTGTGCAGGCCACGGCCGACACGCTGCTGCCGCTGGTT
>Ga0182024_10016683_pt1 | contig 13897 bp, 9 predicted proteins | sample P32metaG_FD_120480 | JGI IMG/M metagenome (GOLD analysis project Ga0182024, IMG submission 120480) | Permafrost microbial communities from Stordalen Mire, Sweden - P3-2 metaG (Illumina Assembly) | ecosystem: Environmental > Terrestrial > Soil > Wetlands > Permafrost | place: Sweden: Stordalen... | reverse complement strand
TTTTTTACTTGACGCACTAGATTCAGTAGTAACAGGCCTATTCGAAGAGGCAGGATAGGTTGGAGGTGGGACTCCAAAATTCGGTACTATAGGCGCAACTGAAACGTACTGAGGAGTCCTGTCGCTATCGGTGTGAGTAGGTGCAAAAGAAGAGCCGCTTTCCGCAATTCCACCTGGAGTGTTTGTAGGAGGTCTTTCATTCCCAGTAGGAATTGGTATTGCGGCTGGTGAGCCGTTTAATGTGGTTGTTTGTGCTTGACTTGCCATGCGAGCCTCATGTTAAAGGTTTTTCTAGTAAAGTATAAGGATCGTGTAGATTTCAAGCAAATATTTTATTATTACTTCTCCAACGAATTTTATAAATCCGGTGAGAAACGAAAAAAAATCTCGAAGTGGTTGAGATTTAAGAATTCACTTCTTATAATGACTCGCCTAGTGGAAGAGTGGCAGAGTGGCCGATTGCGGCAGTCTTGAAAACTGTTGTTGGGCAACCAACCGTGGGTTCGAATCCTACCTCTTCCGAAGTAGAGACCAATTCGTACCCTTGTACTCATCCATGAGTGCAAGGGTTTCGATGTTAGAATGCGCTAGGTAATAGGCTCTATTCTGGATCAGCTTCCCACACACAACTGCACACTCTCCCGGTACTGGCTCAAGTTCGATGGTGCCAAATAGCTCTTTTAAGGCCAGGGCAGAAGCTTTGGTGTTCTTGTTCAATGTATCAAAGAGCTTTTCTAGTCTGAACTCAATCCACTCCTTTGGCGGGGCTTTGAAAGCATTGCATCTTTGAAATTCTAATGCTTGCATTTCGTTTTTCAGCTTTTCACTGCGGTTTTCGGCATCAGTTAGTGCTTCTGATACCACTTTTGAAAAGTTCCCAATTTTAATGAAATTAAGCAGGTTTTGAAGCTCTGCTTGGATTTTCTCATGAAGGCATCTCTTTTGTTTAAGTTCTTCGGGGACTTGGTTTAACGTCTTAGCGATTTCTTTCTCCACGTTTTCATAAACATACTTCAAGTTTTCAGCGGTCAAAAGTTTCGCTTGTAAGTTTTCTAAAAGAAGTTCTTCAAGACGTTTTCTTGGGATAGTGAGCTTGTTAGTGCACGTCTTCCTTTTGGCCCTGTGACAGCCATAATAGCCGCCGCCCTTGCCACATACCTGGACAATAGCTCCACCGCAGCACTTGCATTGAAGCAATCCGGCAAAAAGATGCGTGGGATTTGAATAAATGTAGCTTTTTTGAGTACAGGAAGACCTTTGTGTGGGCGTTCTCATGGGCCAGGCACCATCCATCTGTATCCATCTTTGCTTAGCTTTTTCCCACGTATCTAGACTAATGACGGCCAGCTCTTCTTTAAAACAAACCATACGTTCTGCTTCTGGTCGGTCGAACTTCTTTGATTTGCCCGTCATTGGATCTCTGATATTCTTGGTTTTTCTCCAGTTCCAATGACCTGCATATTTCTCATTTTTGAGAATGCGGCTTATAGTGGAATTTGCCCAGCCGCCAGGCCGGTTCTTTTTTGTCGGCAATTTATCTTCATTGAGGCCTTGCACGATGGCATGGATGCTTTTTCCCTCTACAAATTCCGAATAAATACGACGAATGATTGATGCCTCTTCCTCTACGATCTTGTGGACCATACCTTCATATTTCGGTTGTCCTCTCTTGTTTAATCGTATTTCTCCTACAGGAACTGATTTATATCCATATACCGATTCTCCAGTCGTATAACCTCGCAGGCGTTGTCCTTCGAGGCCCCTCATCGTTTTTTTTCTTAGATCATCAAGGTAAAGCTCGTTGATGAGTCCTCTGATGTGGATACCGAGCTTTGAGTTTTCATCATCCGTGACAATTCCATCGGACACCGAAATGATCTTCACTTGATAGTAGTCGAACTTCTGAACAAGCGTGAGCATCTGGTGGTTGCTTCTGGACAGCCGCGACAAGTCATCGACAGCAACCGCTTGGATTTCCTTGTTTTCAATAGCTTTCTCAAGCGCTAGCAGTCCCGGCCGATTATGAATGGAGCCTGATACGGCTTCATCAGCATAAATGTGCTTTTCATCGAAAATCAGGTTGTTGCTCTCTATGTATCTTTGGCAGACTCGGACTTGGTCATCGATGCTTTTTTCGCTTTGGTTCTCCGAGGAGTATCTTGCGTAAATGGCGACTTTCATAATCTTCTCCTTAAACTGTAAAAATCTCTGGGTTTTCCTTGGCCTTTTGAATATATTCTTCGGCAAGGATGGAAACGATGGCATCCAGCAGCCTTTTTGCAGCAGCGTTCTGCGAGTAGTTCAGACTGACTGAACTCTCCTCGATGAGCGTATCTGTTAAAGCTTCTAACGGTGCCATGGTTCTTGTCTTTTTTGCTTTTGACGGCTAACATAGCCTTCAAAAGCTGTAAAAATCTCCCTTAAATGACTAAAATATACCTTCAAGGGTATATTTTATCAAACAAAAATTAGATTATGGATAAAAAAAAGTTAGGAAAAAAAATCAAGTTGGCTCGAGTAGAAAATGATCTGAGCCAAGATCAACTCGCAGGGCTAATCAAAGCCAAGCAAAAGAGTATTTCTCGCTATGAGACTGGCGCTGCTGTTCCTTCTTTGGAAACGTTGGTAAAAATTGCTAATGCTCTTAAAAAGCCAGCGGCCTATTTTTTTGAATAGTAGGAGATTTCATTGGATAAGGTAAAAGTGTATGTTGATTCTGGGGTTTCGCTCCCTAAAGATCTGCAAGAGATTTGCGAGTGCTACCAATTTCCGTATGATTCTGCTCATCGGCCTAAAAAAAGGATTCCCAAACTTGCAAATCCATCTGAATTAACTTGGAAAGAATGGCACTGCAGTTGGAAGGAATCTGAATTTACATGGGAAGATTCCGGATTAGCGGTGCCCGAAAAGATCAAACTCATTATTGGAAAGCACAATGGACGAGACTGTAAGCATTTGGCTTCAGCCTTGAGGATGGGTTGTCATGTATTCTTGACTTCAGACAAAAGAGATCTTTGGGCTAAACGGAAAGAACTCAAAGATGATTTTGGAATAAGAGTTTTTAATTTGCCTTTCGAAGAGGGGGAATTGAGAGCTTTTTTAGCAAAAAAATAGCATTTCAATTTTAGAAAATGACTGACACTTTTTCTCAGGGTAAGCGAAGCTGGGTGATGTCCCGAATCCGATCTGGAAATACTTCTCCAGAAAAAATCGTTCGGTCATATCTACATACCCATGGCCTGCGTTTCCGTCTCCATCGAAAAGATCTTCCTGGAAAGCCGGATATTGTCCTTTCTCGTTTCAAGACAGTTGTTTTCGTACATGGTTGTTTCTGGCATCAATGCCCTCGATGCAAATCGGGCAGGCTGCCTAAAAGCAATCTGACCTATTGGCAAACGAAGCTTAAAAAGAATCAGGATCGAGATAAGCAGAATATCAAGAGCCTCAAAAGTCTTGGATGGAAAGTGATCGTAATCTGGGAGTGCCAAATTAAAGAGAAGGACATCGATCGATTGATTATCCGAAAGATCCACTAAGACACGGTGTAAAAGCAACGCCCTTTTGGAAATTTCAAGTTTGGAACCCAAAGAGGGAGGCCATTCCAGCCTTTTTCCTGCTGGCCGTTAACCCTATAGAGAGTCAAAACTGTCTTATCTGTGATCGAAGCTCCCTTAGCTCTGTCATTAGGTGAAAGTAAAGAGCCAGTGCCTTTAGCGAGGTCTCTATCAGTGCGCACAATCAAATAACAGAACTTTTCTCCGGCGGATCTTAGAGTTTTTAGACATCTGATATACAAGTCTAAGTCCTCCCCATCGGCCTCTTCATCAGAATCAATCATTTCAAGAATTTCCATAGTTTTGTCGATAGAAAGCTCTTCTTCTCTATCTTGCAAACCCAGCATGGAATCAATTAAAGCCGTATTTTTATGAGTTACTCCTTCAAAGTAGCTGTTTGAATCCCCAATGATAGGAATGAGGGCTTCCTGGTCAATCACATTCTTTCTAGTTGGTTTAACGCCTTCCGGTTCAAGTATCGTCACCTGGTCAAGACCATGTTCGACTAGCATCTTAAACATCGAATCATTGGCTTCATTTAAGCGCCGAAAAATTTGAAGAAGCCTTGGAGGGAGAAAAATTCGGCATGAATTGGGATTGCGGTCATAGCCGAATATTCTTGAATGCTGCCATAGGGTATCCGCTTGAGGAATTTTTGATTCCCGGCAGTAATAGGCAACCTGAAGCCCTGGAAATGTAATCCCTCTTCCTGTTGCGTTGCCTCCGATTAAAATATTAGATCCTTTCTCATAGTTGATTTCAGAGATTGTATTGGAGTTCAGTACTTGTGTTTGAGTACGTTCTACTGTCGCCTTAAGGTTCGTCCAAAAATAATCAAAGGCCGGCATATCAGGACAGGTGTTTTTGATATCTTCATAGGCTTGGAAAAGCGTTGACCTTAGGAGCTCTGAGCCTATAGAGACGTCTCCCTGAATAGCTTTCATCAGCCTAAGTATTTTGCTTTCAGCGGTATTGTGGTGATCGATTTTCGGTCCTGGATGGATAAGGAAATTGCAAACGTCTTTTTTGCAAAAATCGAGGATGTATATGCTGTTAATCAAAAATGACATTAATGCCTCTTGCAGGCCGGAAGGAATTTCACTGCCTTCAAGTAAAGTGACCTTTTCATACTCAGGAACGGGTCTTATGCATTTGGAATTTTCCCCATAAAAATGGCTGCCGCCGCAATAGCCTAAGCCAGGTTCGAAGACATGGACCTTTTCGGGCTTCCATCCAGACTTTAAAGTTTGCAAAAGAAGAGCTTGAGGAGTTGCCGTTACTTGAATGTAGATGCTGCTAGGAGGGATTTCACCGATTTCATCTAACAGCCTATTGATGGAGCTTACTTCATCTTGGTTGACCTTTGTATTGAGGCTGGCCGCATCTGCCTCATCATCAAAAAAGACGGCAGGTTCGTATTTGCATTCTTCCAAAGCAGACAATTCTCTTTTCCAGCTTTTGAGAACTTTGCTATTTTTCTTTAAGACAACGATTGTTGGAGTTTTCAAGCCTCTTTCCTTGAATCGCATTCCATCTGTTTCATCGCAGATGTTAAATTCTCTTGGAAGAAATTTAAAGGCTCTTTTGAAGGTCTGTTCTTGTAATTTTGTCATATCAGAAGTCAAGAGTATGAAAAGTTTAAAGCCTTGGTCAGCTAGGGAGCTGATTGCAGCTAACATTTGACTTGTTTTGCCACTTTGGACTTGGCCGAGCAAGAGCCCTTTCAGTTGGCTTTTGTAATCAAATGAAGCAGTGAGCTTCTGAATTAAATCGCTAGCAGATTTGCGTATGATCAGCGATGTTCCGGGATTTTTATCTTCCCAGTGCTTTAGAAACTCTTCAAAATATTTCATAGTTAACCTGTTTAGTTTTCATTATTTTTTGGAAAGCTCTAATAGCCAAATGTCAGGGTTGGCAGTTTTTATAAGCTTGAGGTGGTCTTTTCCATAGTTTTCCAGGATAGATTGGCTGACTGGCTCTCCAAGCTTAAGCAACCCCGAAGATTCAAGCCTTCCCTTTATCCAAGTTCCGAGAATGCATAGGTCGTTTTCGGACCGAAAGTTTTTAGAATAATCGCCGCTTGTCTTGCAGGGAAACATCCATCCATCATCAGTTATGACTTTGAATGTTGATTTGTACGGATAGCCGGGCAATGAAGTTATGTTTGAAGGGACTATTAGTTCAACCTCATACCAAGGCCTTGGCCTGATGAATTTTTTCTTGTTGATCCGCCCCCTACCAAAATAAACATTAAGGTTGCTCTTTGGTTCGGGTTTCAATGGGATCAAATACTGTGAGACTTTCTTAAGCAGCCAATAATCAGCAGCATCTTTTCCGGAGAGTTTTAAGGCTCCAGGAATCGTAATATTTTCATTGAATGATTTTGGTTGCCACTCTAGGAAAGACACGCAAGCCTTCTCTTGGAGCTGGGTTTGAAATTCTAATAGTTCTTTGAGGATCTGTGGATCTTCAATAGCTATATCTACTTCAAAATTATAGGCATTTTTCGTTCCTAGTGCAGATAAATTCGAGGAACCTGCAATAGCAGCAAAGGGCTTTCCTTTTTTATTAAACGTATAAACCTTTCCGTGATAAGGAAAAGTGACGCAGATGCTGAGAGTGCCTCTATTAGAAGCGTTTAAATATGACGCAAGATTTAGCGCTGCATCATACTGGGCTCTAGTAAAGAAGTCGAAGTGATGCATTCCAATGGTTAAATCAAGATAGGGGATGTTTCCCGCTTTGACATTTTCAATTAGATATTGAAGAGATTCAATTGATACGAAGCCTGTGGAAATATGAATTGATTCTGCTGATGAGGAATATTCCTCAAATGCGTTAAGAAAATGGTCCTGTGATACCCGTAGCGGTTTTTTGTTGCTTAGCAGAAGTTTCATAACGATCTATTTCGATTCTTTCCTTCAGCGGTATCGAGCTGAGTTTTTTGTTTTTTTTCAATAAGTCTATCGGTTCATATTTGCCATCAAATAATGGCCTCAAATTTCTAGCCAGCAGCCGGATTCCTTCCGGTGGAACTGCATTTCCAATTTGCCTTCTGATCTCTCCAAACGAGCCCGTGAAGACGAACCCGTCGGGGAAGGACTGCAGCCTAGCCCGCTCTCGATTCGTTAAAGCTCTAGGCTCTGGGTAATGATATCCCCAAGTCCCCCCGCCGCCAGATGCTATCAGTGTTTTCGCGGGTTCGCTTCTGTTTATTCTGCGATAGACGTGGCTTATCATCCCTTTGACATAGTGGGGATCGTCCATCGGAATATCAGAAAAATTCCCTCCTTCGGGAATTTTTTTTAATATCTCGCGCGTCCTAGGCATGATCTTCATATGCTCACTATTGTGAAGCACATCTTCAGCGCCTTTTAAAGCCTTCCCAGCGGTAAAGTAAGGCTTATTGGCCTTAGGTCCATGGGTCGGCTTGGGATGCTGAAAATCAAAGCCCGTATCATTTCTAATTCCTACTATGAGCACCCGTTCCCGGAACTGGGGCACTCCGTAATCCGCAAAGTTATAAAGCTTGATGCTCAGCGTATATCCAGGTTCAATCGCTTCAAAATCGCTGATAATCTGCTTTATTGCCATGCCCCCATTCGCGCTCAGAATGCCTCTGACATTCTCTGCTACGAAGGCTTTAGGCTTCTTTGCATCAATAAATCTTAAAAATTCCTTGTAAAGAGAGCCTCTGGATCCATCCAGCCCAGGTCTTTTCCATATAATCGAAAAATCTTGGCATGGAAACCCGCCGATAATCAAATCAGCAGCTGGAATCCGGCTCTCTCGATAAGGGTCTATCTCTAAAATGCTTCTTGTATCTACTACCGCTTTCTTGAAATTCAGCTCGTAGGTCTCGGCTGCCCACTTATTAAATTCGTTAGCCCAAGCAGCTTGATAGCCTTCCAGGTGGAACCCTAAATCTAAACCACCGCAGCCAGAAAATAATGAAATTAACTTTGGTTGCGATTTGGCTTTTAATGATATTAAATTGTCTGTTTTTTTCATATTAATAATAAAATTTAAGTTTTTAATTCATGTTTACAAAATTATGGGCAATAATGAGTCTAGTCGTTGTTTTCAGGTGAAAGTGTATACTTTATTTTTCACCCCCAGGGAGGGATATAATCAGTTTTTTAATCCCGCCAATTATATGCAGTGATAACACATCAACCGCTTTTCCTATAAGTCCGCATTTTTTGATTCAAAAAATCTATTAAATCATTTTTGTTAGATTTATATTAAAAGTTAATTTCAGTTATCTATAAATATTATTATTTGTTATTATTATCAAACAAAAAGAAATAAAGGTGAGTTTTGATTTATGCCAATGAAATATAGCGAACAACGCGTTAAAAATATGTTTGATGCTCAAGGCTTGAAGCCTTTTAAACTGAGCCGTTCAAGAATCCAAAACTTTCTGGAATGTCCGCTATGCTTCTATCTAGATCGGAAATGCGGAACAGATCATCCCCAACCTTTTCCCTATACCCTGAATAATGTTGTAGATAGTCTTTTAAAAAAGGAATTCGATGCTTATCGAGCCGAAAAGGCCCCCCATCCGATAATGATTGAAGGTGGCATAGATGCGGTCCCTTTTTCCCATCCAGATCTCAATCACTGGAGAAATAACAAGATAGGCATTCAACACGTTCATGAGCCTACTAATTTAACTATCACTGGTGCGGTTGATGACATATGGGTAAATTCGGAAGGGGAGCTTATCGTTGTCGATTATAAGGCAACAGGCTCCAGCAAAGAAGTTACGATTGAAGATAAACAATCCTATAAAAATCAGATGGATGTTTACCAGTGGCTGCTCAGGAGAAGTGGATTCAAGGTGTCGAGCACTGCATATTTTGTTTATTGCAGCGCTATCTCTGATCGAGCTGAGTTTCAAAAGACTCTGGAATTTAAGATTAAGCTGCTGCCCTACAATGGGGATGAGTCATGGATAGAAAGCACACTCCTTACAATCAAAAAATGCCTGGAAAAAGACACCCTGCCTGCATCATCTGAGACCTGCAATTTTTGTAGATATCGTGCTGCTGTTCAAACCCATCTAATCAAGACAGAAGTTTAGACTCACATTCGGATGATGACGTTTCTTCACAGCCTATACAGAACTACTTAAAAACGATGAAATTGAAAGGTGCTCATTTGGGGCCTTTTATCATTTAAACGGAAGAGAGTAAGCCATAGGATGTCTTGCGTGTATGATGAGAAGTAACGGTCGAAAGCGACGCTTTAGTGTTCTTAGATAGCGTATCATGAAGCATTTCTAGCCTGAATTCGATGCATTTTTTTGGTGGGGCTTTAAAAATGCTTTTTCGAAGATATTCTCTATTACAATGAGGATGATGTTTTTGCTACAGAACATTTATACTGCTGGTTAAGGAACAGTTTGACCCAAACTATTAGACCTTAAAGGATAAGTTATGCATAACCAATCTGAAATTGAGAAAATACATGCATTTTTTTTCGAAGCTGCTATCAATGGCAGTCTTGAAATTCGAAAAAAACTCGAGATAGATTATAACACAAATGTTGTCGATGCTGTTATCAAGCAAGAGCCTCGTAAATATTACCTTCATGGGGTTCTTAAAGAAGTGGAGAAAGCTGCTATTTATTGCTCTTCGGAGTCTGAGTTTCTCGTTGGCAGTTTAGCTAATCAGCATGAAAAGCCAGAAAATTTTTATGAGCAACATATCTTAAACATGGCTTTGCAAGGAAAAATAGACTGTTTGGGCTCATGGCATAGAAAATTAGTTGAAATTTTGGTCGATTTGATCGGATTCAATCGGGTTAAGAAGAACGATTATTACGAACATTTTATCATTGTATGCAAGCTGGACGACAAGTTAAGCACTCAGAGGGTTATTAGAGAATTCTACCAATGCGAAAATAAGATTCTCGAATTGCATATTGAATGTTTGAGACAAAAGATGCTGTGTTTGTCTAAAAATCTAGATCTCAATAAGTGCTGGTATTACAGAAATAAGAAAGGTTCTTCATTTAGGCAATCGTTCAATGAGCGCTTAAAGAAAATATTACCACAGGCAAAGAGTCATCAAAAGATCGTGTTACGGGATTACGAGGTTTCTTTTGGTGCTCCAAGTAAGGTTCTTCACCCCAATCCGCATATTAATGAGACAAATTTAACCTTAAAATCATTGGAACATGCAATCACCAGAGCATCTTTGTTAATTATGCAGGTGCTTACAGAAATCGTTGACTTAATCGATGAGCAAAGTCCTGAAGGTATCCTCAAGAGAATTTCTGATTTAACTAAGAATAACAAGTTTCCAGAAGAGCTTCTTAATAAAACCCTGATAAATCCTGATATTAAAATCAACGATTTGGTGTTAGTTTACGGATGTTTTTTGGCTCAGGTAATCGGAGAAAAGGTAGGTGAATATGATTACAAGACTTACTCAATAAAGTATATTGAAAAGCCTTCTCTCATCGGTATTGGAATGGATGGCATAGAGGATGAGTGCCCTGCCAGTTATCTTAGTCTCTTTTATAGTCATGTAGATATTTCCCCCAAAGTATAGATATTTTTTTGAGAATCAAAAAAGCTTTCATTTAACTCCTCTGTTTTCTAATCTGCGTTTTCTAAATCGCTTTTTAGGAGACTGTTATGAAGTCCTTTCGAACAGCTTTTATCGTTGGTCTTTTTTCCTTCCTTCATCTCTTTGCAAGCTTTTCTGATACAAACTGCTTGCGATCGCTATCCCTGGAAAGCGATCTTGAAAGTTTTGTCAAAAATGTAAGCGTAGTCCAAGGGAATTATGTAGACATCGAAACTGATGCAGTCATCCAAGGCCCGGATGCTTTAGTAGTCAATCGAGCTTACAACAGCATGGATAAAATCCCTGAGACCAACCTAGGAGGCTGGCGGTTATTTCCTCACTGCTACTTATTCATCCAAAAAGATCCTCTGAAAGGTCAATACATGACATCGGAAGGAAAGCATGAATATTATAGCCTATATGCCGGAACAGAGAAGGGTGGTACTTTATGCTATGCAGCCTGGCACAATACCACTAGCCCCAAGGCACGGACTTTATTCGAACTAGACACAGAGAAATGCCCTGGCCTTGCTAATACCGCTAGAGGCGAGATAAACGCTTGGACCAATCAGAAAAACAATAAGATTTATTACCACTCTGAAGCTCAAATAATTGAGTTTTTGCCCGGTTGCGGCGGTAAGCGTACATATGTGAGGACGAGCCTTGAAGGATGCTTCCGTCTCCAGCAAGAGACGCTGCCCAGCGGAAATAAGATAATTTATCAATATGACGATCAAAATCGTCTGATTTTCATCGAAATGAAGAACCATGCTGAGAAAAAGACAATCAGCTGGATTAAGTTCTCCTATGAAGATGGCGTGAGCCTCACAACAAGCGATCAGAAGGTCATTTCTTATCGATTTACTAAATACGGCTCTGGACACAGCCTGCTTTCAGAGGTTATTCGAAGCCAAAAGCCCTCTATTAATTATCAATACGACGTTAGAGGCGGTTCTGCTCTTCTGATTAAAAAAGACCTGCCAGAAGGCCGCTTTATCCAAATAGATTATGAAAAGGAAACTGGCAAAGTACGTGCTGTGTCACAACCATTGGATGCGACGCAAGTTTTGAGTACAACTTTTAGCTACTTTTCTGAGGCTGAAGGGGACGGCTATACAGAAGTTCGAGGATCCGAAAATCGACAACAGGTCTATCGCTATAACCTATTTCAACTGATTGCCAGAGAAGATTATTTAGCAGGTTCTTTATACCGAGTGCATGGAAAAACCTGGGGTAAAGAAGTTAATGCAGGCAATCTCATGTCGAGCTCTATTGAAGATGCAGGCCGGAACATTTGGTATTTTAAATCCCTTGAATACAACGAGATCGGAGATCTATTAGCCGAAAAAGAATTTGGAAATCTTACGGGTTCAAACGAGAGTCCGATCCTCCTAAATGAAGAAGGGATTCCAGAGCCAAATCAAGAATGTCATGTGAAAAGCTACTTTTACAGCGATGATAAGCAGTTTCATATTGTAGGGCTAAAAGATGTTAAAGGGGACTTGCTTAAATCACTCTATAAACCAGGAACAAACATCCTTTTGGGAAAAATCGTAGGTGAAAAAAAAGGATCCTCATCTAGCGTCAGAAAGAGAGAATTCTTTGAATACAATGAAGATGGGGTGCTTGTTAAAGCTATTGTTGATGATGGAACTGAAACTGATCCAAAATATTCATTCGTAAAAAAGAGGCGTATAACCTACATCACTCCCAAGCAAGATTTGCCGAATTTTGGCACCCCTCAGATTATTGATGAAAAGCATCATGATCGCGATGCGGGGAAAGAGTCTCTAATCAAGAAAGTTGTCAATCACTTTGACGAGCGCGGTTTTATCCAAATCCAAGAGATTTTTGATTCAGAAAATCAGCTGCGCTACTCAATAAAAAAAGACTACAATGAAGACGGCCTCTTATCTTATGAAACTGATCCAGAAGGCCGCGAAACAACCTATGAATATGATGTCTACCACAACCTGCGGATTGAAAATCATCTCTCAAAAGGCATTGCCTACGAATATGACTACAATTTCTACAATCAAGGCATTCGTGCTATTCAGCGAGGCGCCAAAGGGGAAAAGTTCGAGAGATCTTTCAAATATAATGGAAACGGGAATCTCATTTTATCAATCGATAAGAATCAACAGGAGAGCATTTATCAATACGACGATCTAGGGCGTCTCATCACAGCTACCTATCCAGCCATAGCTGCAGACTGCAGTATGTCGGCTCAACCCATTTATACTTATGAGCATGATCTCTTTGATAATGCGATCTTAACCACAGATCCCCAGCAAAGAGTAACGCGAAAAACTTTCACAGTGCGCGGCCAGCCTACTCTTGTTCAATATCCAGATGGGACCGAGGAGCTTTTTAAGTATGATACCGAAGGATCGCTCCATCGTCATCGCGCTATAGACGGAACAACACGAGTCATAGAATATGATTATTTGGGGAGAATCTGCCATATTCAGCATTACCCGCGGGGAAGTAAACCAGATGAACACAGAGCTACGAATATTTACCGCGAATATGATGCTTTTCACTTGATATCCGAGAAGAACGAAATAGAGGTTAAGACATACTACGACTACGATGGAGCCGGTCGTTTAATGACTCGAACGAAAGAAGAAGAGAAGACCGATTTTCAATACGACCCTCTAGGTAGGGTTACTGCTTTAAAAAAATGGAAAACAGGCAGCGCCTATACTCTAGAGGCAAAAGAATACAATCTTCTTAATCAGGTGCTTGAAGAACGTGTAGAAGATCATCAAGGAACCGTTCTTCTAAAGAAGAAATTCTCATACAGCGCTGCAGGACTTCTTAAACAAGTCATTGGATATCCCAATAATCAAGAGAGCGTTCTTGTTCAATATGAGTACGATGGATTGGGTCGGATTGCCGAAATAACTAACGGATTAGGTTTATCAACAAAGATCGCTTATCAGGATTCTTACATTAATGGCCTTGGACAACAGGTGCTTAAACGAACATGTTTTGACCCTTTGGGGAGTCAGGTCGAAGAGATTTATGATGTTCATAGCAGGCCGGCTCTTATTTTGAAGAAGAATAGCAAAGGAGAGCTGCTATACCAGCAAGAAATTTGCTATGACGCCGTAGGAAATAAAACTCTCGAAAAATATGCCCGAATGCCCCAGAGGGACAGTCTTGACAGCTATATCCTCAGATATAAACATGAAAAAGGCGATCTTATAACTTTCCTTATCCAAGCTGAAGGATCGCCACTGGAAATGGCTACGACACGTGCTTACAATCGTTACAATGACCTAGAAAGCCAACTTTTCCCAGAAAATAAAGAACCCATCTCATATAAATATCATGGCTTGGGATATTTAAAATCTTTAAGTTTTAAAGGGAAAAAAGCCACTAAATCCTCGGAATATGAATTTGAATATAACAAGCAAGGAGATCTTACTGAAGCTAAGCTTCCGTTCTGGCATAAGATTTACTATGAATATGATGAAAACGATAGGCTAGTCTCTGAAGAAATTAAAAATGAGGATACGAGTAAAAGTTATTTTGTCATCTGTTCCTACGACAAAGAAGGTGCTATCACGAGTATTAAACTTCCGGATGGTTCCTGCATTGATTATTCTTATCAGGGACCTTTTGTTGTCGAGGTCTCACGCCAAACAAAAGAAAAAAGCGAACTCTATAAGCATCGACTTGTCTCCTATGACCTTATGGGAAATATCTTAGAGGAAATCTTGCCCTTTCATGGAGGCAACAGAAAGCAAACCTGGGATA